>WNFV01009719.1_pt1 | contig 10594 bp, 10 predicted proteins | sample 5400101 | NCBI WGS metagenome assembly WNFV01 (sample SAMN13153361, study PRJNA577476) | soil metagenome | isolation source: 115 cm soil or saprolite under grassland replicate 1 | place: USA:California | collected 2016-06-15 | reverse complement strand
CCTCGGGAACGGACAGGCCCCGCTCTCGAGCGACGCTGATCGCTCCCCGAGGTATTTTGTGCCCCGCTACGGATCATGCCGTACAGGTCCTCTAAGAGCACCTCGCGTCGCCAGCGAGGATGTAGGGCCGCCGGCGTTCGCCCGACTTCGCTCAGGCCGTGGACACCTCGAAAGTGTCCACGATCTGCTCGCACGCCTCGTGCACGGCCGCCGCGTGGTCCAGCGGGTACTGGCACTTCACCAGGAACTGCGTGGAGTCCCGATACGCGAGGACGAGGTCGTTGCCCACCGTCCCACCGTCGAGGTTCGGGATCCGCAGGCTGAGGCGGATAGCCGGGAGGCCTCCGACGGTGGTGACCTGGGGCTCGCCCTCAAGGGAGCCGCCCTTCGGAACCACTCTCTCGACGATCAAGTCGGCCGCCCGCTTCAGCCTCCTCTCGGTGATCCGGACCCGACATCGGATGCAGCCACCGCAACAATGCCTTCTGCTCCTTCCTCGTAGAACGCGTCGACCCATTCCGCCTGGTCCTTCAGTTCGTCCAGGCCGACCAGAAATTCGGCCCCAGCGTCGTACTGCCAACCCGCCGGGTAGTCGAACGACACGCCGTGCGCGTCGTAGTGACCGGGCTCCGACGATCCACGGGGCGCACTGCTGCCGCCTTCCCCGGCCTCCGTGACCACCACCAGCGCCAAGGCCGCGATCAGCGCGGCCAGGCTCCCCCACGCCCACCGGCGCTGGGTCCGCTGGAAGTGCTCGATGCTCTCCCACCGTCGGCTCCGCCAGGCTAGGGCGTTCCCCTGCTTGGCCAAGATGATGCTGAGCACCAATTGCCCGCTGCTGAGCCCAAATCGCCCGCCCAGGCCACCGGGCAGGATGTCCAGCGAGAACAGGACCACTGGCGCAGCGGTGATGACCAGCCACAGCCACAGCCGGTTGATCCCGGCGAAGACGGTGGGCAACAGGAAGGCGCCCCAGTTCCACCGCCCGTCGAGCTCGATGGGCACGGAGGCGTCCTTGCCCTGTCCGGACGTGTTCCAAGTGGGGTGAGGGCTGATGCGAGGCTCGTCAACGGACTCCATCGCCTCGGCATACTGGTTCATCGCACCAGGGCCTTCCCTATCTTGATCGTTCATCGCCGTCTCCTCATCGTACGGCCCGCCTCGGGGCATCCTCCTTTTGGTGTTCCGTTGACTAGGTTGACCAGAGGGGAAGGCTGCCTCTGAATCGTCCCGGGTCTTATGAGGATTCTGAAGCTTGAGGTTCGCAACCAGCTCCGGCTGGGCGCTGGTAGTAGCAGGCGGCCTCGAACTCCACGGCGTGCACTTCCCCGATCGCTGAAACGCAGCCGCCGGTGATTGAACCAATGGATCCGTGATCCCCAAAAATGTTTACGAAACAGGTGTCTCGCCGCGTGGACAGTCTGGATCCCCGATCGTGGCCGCGGAGGCGGAGCGGGTCGAGCAAACTCGAAGAGAAACCTGTTCACGGGCCCGATCCGAGGTTTTTGTGCCTACACACCATACGGAGGGCGTGGACCAAGAGGACAACCGCGCTCCGGTGCTTCGACTACCAGCCGGCAAGCGGCTCCCGCGACCGGACGGCTGACTCGCGTGCGCGCTTCAGTCCGGGCGAGTCCCGACCGATGACTACGCGGAGCACCGACTCTCGGAGGTGGTCGCGGTGCAGAACCGTAGGTTGATCGGCGCCGGCGTCGGGCGTCGAGCCGCTGCCGTCATCGTCGACCTGGTCGTGATGTCACCGGCCCTGTTCCTGGTGGCCCGGGTCTTCGGCCACTCGACGATGGTCGTGACGCCGGCGGGTAGGACCTACAACTACACGATGGACCTGTCGGGCCTCGTCTTCTCGATGCTCGTGATCGTCGTCTACCACACCGTGCTCGAAGGACTGTTCGGACGGACGGTCGGCAAGCTCGTGACCGGGCTCGTCGTCGTCAAGGACGACGGGTCACCAGTCGATCTCGGCCCGGCGCTCGTGAGGAACTTGCTGCGCGTGGTGGATGGGTTCTTCTTCTATCTCGTCGCCGCCATCGCGGTGTGGGCCTCACCGACGCACCAGCGGTTCGGGGACAAGCCAGCGCACACGATGGTCGTGCACTGGGCGAGCCAGCCTGCCGTCCTGCCGGCCGCGCCACCGCCCCGGCCCGACGCCTGGACGCCCAGGAAGAGCGATTCGGCGAGCGACGTGCGGCAACCCTGAGCCGTGGGTTGATCGCGCCGCCCGATCAGCGGGTCTGAGCTCCAGTGGTTGCGATCACGCCCCGGTGAGCTTCGATCGGGTATCTTCACCGTCCGCTCACCCCGTATTGGACCCCACAGGCCAACGGTCACATCGAGCGACTGATCGGAGGCTTGCGGCGGGAGGTCCTCGATCGCGTGTTGATCCTGGGTCGAAGACATCTGTCGTACGTCTTGTGTGAGTATGCCGCGCATCAAACTCGCATCGATCGCATCGTGGGCTGGGTCTTCGCTGCCCGCCCCATGTCGGGGAGCCGATCCCAGGCCCAGGGCCAGCGCGGCGCGGCCGAGGACGTGCCGAGGACCCGGGCCTTTCAGCGGCCGGGCGGAAGTCCGCACACTGCGTTGCCGCTGAACCTTGCGAGGAGGGCAGCCCGGGTTTCTCGTCAGAAGGGTGAACGATCGCCTGATCTGTCGGCACACTCGCCGATGATCTCCATCAGCCGCAGCGCGAGCTGCGATGTCCTGCCGTCGCCGTCGAGCTCGGGATTGAACGTCGCGAGCGTCGCCGCCCGCAATCGGAATCGCCCTGCCGTGGCTCGGACGATTGCCTCCGCGTCGGCGATCGACAAGCCACCGGGCACTGGCTCGTCGACGACTCCCGGAGCAACCTCCGGTGCGAATCCGTCGAGGTCGATGTGCAGGTACACGTCTCCCACTCGCGTCGCCAGTATGTCGAGCGTCGCGAGGACGTCCCCTTGCGGTCTCCCGCCTCGCCACTCCACCACCTGAATACCCGAGCGCTCGAGGCGCTCGCGCTCGGCCTCGGGCGAGACCTCGCGAACGCCGAACATGACGATCACGTCCCCCGCGACCGGCGCACTGTCTCCGATCTGCGCCCAGTAGTCTCCGTAGCAGTCCCCGGTGATCACCGCCAGCGACATCCCGGGGAAGAAGCCGCTGACCGTGGTCTGCGGCGTGTTGAAGTCCCCGTGGGCGTCGATCCAGACGATGCCGCATCCCGCGTGGTCGAAGCCGGCGAGGACGCCGTGCGCGGTGACGCACGAGCCGGCAAGCACGAGCGGGAACGCATCCGCGGCGATGGCCCCTCTCACCGCGGTGGCAACCTTCCTGTTGACGCCAGCCGACGAATGGGCGGTGTCTCGAAATGGTCCGCCCTGCTCGGCGAGCTCGACGGTCACCCGGTGCCCCTGGTCCTCGAGCAGCCCCATCGCTCCAGCCTCGATGAGGCGACGCGGTCCCGCGCTCGACGGGTGGCGCTCGTCACCGGCGTAGGAAGGGACCTGGATCACGCAGATGTCCAAGTCGCGACCTCCCTTGATCCCCCACATTCGATGCCCATCACCTTATGTCGCATAGCAGACACCGCAAGCGTCGCGCCGCATCTGCGATCAGGTCCCCGAGCGGGGTGACATGCTCGGCTGCAAGGCACACGGCTTCAATCACCGGCTATTGGAGACCATTACGACGCATGCTCCCTTCGTCCCCGCCCGATGCGTCGTGGTTCATGGACCCGCTCCCAGCCTACGCAGATCCGCGGGACCGCGTCCTTCTCGAAGATGAGGCGCTGTAACGGCGCTGTCGGGGTAGCGTGCGGCCGTGCCTGGAACTCGGGGAGAGCTGAACGCTGCGGCCAGCACGTTGAAGAACGCGGTGCTTCCGCCGATACCGCGGTGAAGCTGGGTCGAGATGTAGCCGGGCTGCTGCTTCATGAAGGCAGCGTCGTCAGTCCACGCCTGAGGTAGCAGCTCCACGTCATCCGGTGCGACATTGAATTATTTGATCAGTATGACCGGGCCGGTGTCCCGCTCCTTCTGTGATCTGTGGAGTCGCGAAGCGTCGTGGCGTCGACCTCCTTTGAGCACTCATACCGCGACCGCGATCGCCACAAGTAAGAACGACGCCAATGACAACGCCGACCGCCCGAGGTGGCCAAGGAACCATCGGTGACGCATCGCCTCGAGGGCTGAGGCCTCCTCTCCCGAGGCGATGATTCGACGCTGGAGCGGGACGAGGACGGCAACTGATGCCACGAGCGTAACGATGAAGCCGGCCGCGCCGACGAAGGCGAACGCTCGGGCAACTCCGTTCCCGCTCACGCCGAACCCGACCGTGGCGAGGATCGTCGCAAGAAGGAGAGCCGGTTGCACGCGGTCGGCGATGCGGATCGTAGTCGCGAAGTCGGTCCTGAACTGCGGCAGCGGCAGAGCACGCCAGACGGGCATGCGCTCCCAGGCGATCACGAGGACACCTCCGGTGAACAAGCCGCTAGTCACGACCATGAGAGTCGCCCAGAACTTCATGACCTCCTCCTGACCCGATAGCGTCGGCCAGGATCCCTCCCCTGTCGATCGGCTCGCGCCTGCACTTAGGAAGGCGAAATCTTCTCGCTTGACGGCTACCCGTGGCGATGATCATCAATCGAGGGCCTGGGTGCGTCGGCGCCCACGCGGAGTACCTGACGATACCGAGAACGGGCGCTCGCGACGATCCCAATGAACCTGACCTTCGAGCAGGCCGCGGGCAGCACCGAGGGCTACCATGCGAAGTTTGCGCGTTCGGTCCTGAAGGTTCCTCGGCGGACCGTTGGCCTGATCGGAGCCGAGCCAAGGCGCTGCATGCCCGGCGCATCCGGCGGCTCCGGTCAGGGCGCGACCTCGTCGAGCGTCGCTGGGGCGCCGGACGAGCCCCCGATCAGGCACTGTTGCATCGGCCGTGGGCAGGCCATCAGCAAGACTCAGCTCATGAAATCTCATCGATTCCCTCGTTCCCGGCCGGCGCCGCGGTCAGCCTTCGCCGGGTACCGGTTCCCACCCGAAGTCATCACCCTGGCAGTCCCGCTGGTACCTGAGGTTCGGCCTCTCCTATCGGGACGTCGAGGAGCTGTTGGCCGAGCGTGGGATCAAGGTCGACCACGTCACGATCTACCGGTGGGTCCAACGGTTCGCGCCGGGGTTCGCCGAGGCCACACGAGCTCGACAGCACCTGGTCGGGGATCGCTGGCACGTGGATGAGACGTACCTGAAGGTCGGGGGGACCTGGCACTACCTGTTCCGGGCCATCGACCAGTTCGGACAGGTCATCGACGTCTTCCTCTCGCCGCGGCGGAACAGAGAGGCCGCAAGCAGGCTCTTCGCCCAAGCGATCAGCCGGACTCGGGTCTCACCCACCGAGGTCACCACCGACCGGTACCGAGTCTACCCTTGTGTCCTCGATGAGCTGCTCCCGGCGGCCTTCCACGACACGGAGGCCCATGCGAACAATACCCTCGAGACCGACCACGGCGTCTGAAGGCCCGCCTCCGACCGATGCGAGGGCTGAAGCGTGACCGAGCCGCGCGGGTGATCGTCGCCGGGCACGCCTTCGTCCAGAACCTGCGCCGGGGTTTCTACGACCTCGGGACCGATGCCCGAGCGACGGCTCGTATTGCCGACGCGTTCGCCGAACTGGCCCTCGTGATCTGATACCTACCGGGACAGATAGGTCCACCGCGCCCGGGCTTTACCTAACGCAACAGTGCCTCGTGGCCTCCTTCGTCGCCCAGAACATCCGGGCTCGCAAGATCACTTCGATGAAACAGCTGCGGAGTCGAGTGGCGAGCAGCCTGGATCACTGTTCGAACCCGAAGCGACCCGATGGAAGCCACCAGCAACCGCAAGGAGGAGGAGGATGAACGCTTGACAGCCCGTGGTCTACCTTGGTGAGGTTGGGTATGGGCGAGTACGGACCTTCTTCCTACGGCGACCGGATCGCCGAGTTCTACGACGCCTGGTTCCACCCGCCCACCGATACGCAAGCCGCCGTCGACTACCTGGCCGACCTGGCGATGCCCGGTCCGGCGCTCGAGCTCGCCATCGGGACGGGACGAATCGCCCTGCCGCTCGCAGCAAAGGGCGTACAGGTGCATGGCATCGACGCATCGGAGGCCATGGTGGCCAAGCTCCGAGAGAAGCCGGGCGGCGCTGAGATCCCGGTCACCATGGGCGACTTCGCCGACGTCGGGGTGGATGGCCGGTTCCGGCTGATCTTCGTCGTCTTCAACACGCTGTGGGCTCTCCTCACCCAGCGGGATCAGGTTCGCTGCGTGCGCAACGTGGCAAAGCACTTGACGGACGACGGGGTCTTCGTGGTGGAGGCGTTCGTCCCCGATCCGGCTCGCTTCGACCGCGATCAGCGGTTCCACACCCGGAAGGTGGAGGCCAACCGGGTCTTCCTGGAGGCCTCGACGCACGACGCGAAGCACCAGCGGGTGAGCTCCCAGATCATGGTGTTGGAGCATGGCGGCGGGATCAGGATGTTCCCCGTCGAGATCCGCTACGTCTGGCCCTCGGAGCTGGACCTCATGGCGGAGCTCGCCGGGCTTCGCCTCAGGGAGCGCTGGGGCGGCTGGAACCGCGAGCAGCCGTTCGCCCATCCCGGCTGGCACGTCTCCGTGTACGAGAGGGCCGGGGGCTAGTTCTAGTTCCCAAGCACATCCTCGACAGATAGAGGCCCCTGCCCTTCGGTTCGAGGTGTCCAAGCCACGGGCAGGAACCAGGGTGAAGTGTGCACCTATTCCAATCGTTGCCCTGACCAGGGGTTTCCCTCTGGGCCTGTTCGGCTGGTCCGGAACCCGGAGACTGTTCCCATGTTTGCTGATCGATCCCTACTGCGATCCGGAGGTGAGACATGGGGGCCGGTGTCGCCTGACAATGTTCACGAAACAGGTGTCTCGCCCGGTGGACGGGCTGGATCTCCCATCGTGGCCGCGGAGGCCAAGCTGTCAACGCCGGTCGAAAACTGGACGGTTGGCGCCGGTTGAAAACTGGACACCTCACGATGTCCCCTCAGCCTGCAGCACCTCCTTGCCCTTGCCCTTGAGCCGGTAGCTGTCGCCCCGGAGGACGATGACCTCGGCGTGGTGAATCAACCGGTCGACCATCGCGGCAACGGCCACCGGGTCCCCGAAGATCTCCGCCCACGCGGAGAAGGTCTTGTTGGAGTTCACGATGAGTGAGCGTCGCTCGTAGCGCGATGAGATCAGCACGAAGAACAACGCCCCGGCCTCTGGGTCGAAGGGGATGTAGCCGACCTCGTCGACGATCAGCAGCTGGACGCGTCCGAGGCGCTCGAGCTCGGCCTCCAGGCGCCCCGCGCGTTTGGCGGCTCCAAGGCGCAGCACCCACTCGTGCGCCGTGGCGAAGGCCACCCGGTAGCCGCGTCGGGCCGCCTGGACCCCGAGCGCGATCGACAGGTGTGTCTTCCCGGTGCCAGGTGGTCCCAAGAACACGACGTTGGAGGCCTCGTGCAGGAAGTCGAGCTGGGCCAGGTGAACGACCTGAGCTCGCTTGACCGAGCGCTGGAAGGCGAAGTCGAAGTCGTCCAGGGTCTTGGTCTGCGGGAACCGAGCGGCCTTCACCCGGTTCTCACCGCCGTGGTCCTCACGCGAGGCGACCTCCTCGGAAAGCACCGCGGCGAGGTAGGCCTCGTAGTCCCAGGACTCGGAGCGGGCCCGCTCGGCTAGCGTGGAGGCAACCGCCCGAATCCTGGGCGCTTTGAGCGCCCGTGACAAGAAGGCGACGTCGGAACCCACCGCGGTCACGACGCCGCATCCGCGAGGGCGTCGTAGCGGGAGAGGTCCATCTCGGGCACGTCGACGGCCGCTTGGTCCAGACGAGCGCGCGCCTGCCGCGCCAAGCGCAGCGCTCGCGCGTGCTCGGGTGCGATCACGACATCTGCCGGCACGAAGCTGCGAGCATGCCGCGCGATCTCCCGGCCCTCGAGGTGTACGACGACCTCGACGGGGGAGCTGCGGATCTGGACCCGGCGGCCCGAAAGACCGGGCGGCACCGAGTAGTCGACCTCTCCGATGCGGCAGAAGCCGTCCCTGGTGATCCGTCCCTCGGTCAGGCGGCTCGTGTCGGGGCGAGGCTCCGGCAGGACGCGCAGGAACCCCCGTTCCACGCGCCAGGCATCGCCGACGATGGCTCCTACACGCCGGTGATGACGCCGGAAAGCGACCTCACTGGCCCAGACGTCGTGCTGGGACTGCAGATCATCCACGTCTGCGAAGGTACGCAACGACAGGAAGGAGCGATCCAGGTAGCCGTTGGTCCGCTCGACTTGTCCCTTGGCCTGAGGATCGCCGGGCCGCAGCACCACGACACGGGTTCCGAGCTGCCCGAAGAACGCGGCGACCTCATCGTGCAGGATCGCCACCCCGCCGCGTCGCTCGCGAACGATGGCGGCGTCGTTGTCGCAGACGACCTTCTCCGGTGCCCCGCCGAGGCGCTCGAAGCACCCGAGCGCCGCCTGGAGAAGATCTCCCATCGGGCGACCGAGCGTGAACACCGCAGCGTGGGCTGCCGAGTGCGGGAGCGTGGCGACGAGCCCGAACGCCTCGCGGTGAGCGCCCTTTCCGACCGGGACCTTCCGACCGGTGTGCCACCAGTCGATCTGGGAGATCTCTCCGGGCAGGTAGCTCGTGCGCTGGAAGGTACGAGCCGCGAGAAACGACGCGCGCACCTTGGCAAGATGCTCCTTCAGGATCGTGATCCCGCCTTCGTAGCCGTCCCGGCGAAGGTGCTGCAGGACCACGGTCGCGGGCACCTTGGGGTCCTGGTCCAGCATCGATGCGATCTCGCCAGCGAAGGGGTCCACGAGCGAGGAGGTCCTTCCTCGCTCGTAGCGGGGTGGCTCGGCGAGGCGAAGCAGCCGGTGCACGGTCGTGTGGCTCATGCGAAGGCGCCGGGCGATGGACCGCTTGGGGACGCCCTCACGATGGAGGCGGTGAACCTCAGCCCAGTCCTGCACTCCGAACACCTCTTCCTCCTCGGGTCGCTGGGTCGACCCGAGCATCGACTGGAACCTCGGCTTCGCTCCGGAAGAGCGTCCAGGTTTCAGCCGGCGAAAGGTGTCCAGTATTCAGGCGGCGTCGACAGGCCAAGCAGGTCGAGCGAAGTCGAAGAAAGACCTGGTCACGGGCCCGATCCGAGGTTTTTGTGCCCTACAGAGGCTGTTGCAGAAACCCCCGTGATGTCGTCGAAGCAGGCCTTCGGAGAGGGGAGAATGACAGGCACGTAGTTCTCTCTCCCGAGGAGATCCCGTGGCCTTCAACTTCCTCCCCTGCGACCGAGACCAGCCCTACCTGCTGCCACCGAGCCTCAAGGACTGGCTGCCGGAGGACCACCTCGCCTGGTTCCTCCTGGACGCGGTGAAGGAGATGGATCTTCACTCCTTCTATGTGGGGTACCGGGAGGATGGGTGGGGGGCTCCGGCCTTCGAGCCCGCGATGATGGTGACCCTGCTCTACGCCTACTGCATCGGCGAGCGCTCCAGCCGAAGGATCGAGCGCCGGTGCCAGGAGGACATCGCCTTCCGGGTGATCACCGCCAACGCCGTCCCCGATCACAGCACCATCGCCCGGTTCCGGCAGGCAAACGAGCAGGCCCTGTCGGCCTGCTTCACCGAAGTCCTCAGGCTGTGCGCGGCAGCGGGCCTGGTCCGGGTCGGAGTGGTGGCCCTGGACGGGACCAAGATCGAGGCCAACGCGTCTCTTTACGCCAATCGAGGCCTGGAGGCCATCGATGCCGAGGTGCAGGCGATGCTCGCCGAGGCTGCGGCCACGGACCGCCGCGAGGACGAGCTGCTGGGCGAGGACAACCGGGGCGACGAGCTGCCAGAAGGTCTTCGCAGCCGGGAGGGGCCGCCTTCACCGGCTGAAGGAGTGCAAGGCCCGCCTGGAGTCGGAGGACGGGAAGGCGAAGTACGAGGCCGAGCTTGCCCGCCGGGCGGCCACCGAGGCGGAGACGGGCCGCCGTCCTGTGGGCCGCCCGCCCAAGCCCAAGCGACCCACCAAGAACTCCCTAGTGGCGAACCCGACCGACCCCGACTCCCGGGTCATGAAGCGCCAGTACGCCTACCAGCAGGGCTACAACGCCCAGGCCGTGGTGAGCGAGGACCACATCATCCTCGCCGCGTCGCTCACCCAGGAGTCGGTCGACCTGCGCCGGCTGCCCCCCATGCTCCACGAGGCCCGGGCCAACCTCGCCTCCACCCACGTCTCGAAGACCATCGGCGTGGCTCTCGCCGACTCCGGCTACTACAGCGAGGCCAACCTGGAGGTGGCGGAAGCGGAGGGACCCGAGCTCCTCGTCGCGGTGGTGAACGAGCGAGACCAGCGCCGTGGCGAGGCCTCAGGCAGAGGTGTGTTCAAGGGACCCGGCGGACGGGTCATGCGGGGCAAGCTGGCGACCGACAGAGGACGAACGCTCTACGCCAAGAGAGCCCACACGGTTGAGCCGGTGTTCGGCCAGATCAAGGAGGGCCGCCGGGTCAGGCGGTTCGCCGCGCGAGGCTTGGGCGCATGCGACGCCGAATGGAAGCTGGTTTGCGCTAC
>WNFV01017838.1_pt1 | contig 10597 bp, 12 predicted proteins | sample 5400101 | NCBI WGS metagenome assembly WNFV01 (sample SAMN13153361, study PRJNA577476) | soil metagenome | isolation source: 115 cm soil or saprolite under grassland replicate 1 | place: USA:California | collected 2016-06-15 | reverse complement strand
GTCGTTCGCCGCGCGCATCGAAGGCTTCGAAGCGCGGCGCCGTATAGATCTCTTCGACCTGCCCGTCGTACAACCGAGCGAGATCGCGGCCGCGCTCGGCGAACAGCGAGAACTTGATGCTCGACGAGCCGGCGTTGACGACGGCGATCGCATCGCCCATGGCGGTCCCGGACCTCCGATGGCGGCGCCGCAAGGCGCGCGTTCAAAGCGGCGAGGTTATCACGCGAGCGCGCAGGCGCGCGGTGAGCACGACAATGGCGGCGTCGAGGTCGCAGCCGTCACCGGCGGGAGTCGAACGGCGCGCTCGCATCGATCGATGCGTCGATGAATGATGTCGCTTCAGCGGCTACGTCGAGATTTTAGGTACCGAGCTCGAAGTCGACTGTCCCGATTAGGTGGACGAGGAGACGACGAGCCGCGCGAGCCGTTGCGCATCGCGCGGCGCCTTCACCTTCGCGTCGTTGTCGAAATAGCAGTAGACGTCGCGCGCGCGGCGCGGTGGCGGCGCGGCCGCGACGATGCGACGCGCGTCGGCGGGCTCGCTACCTTTGCTCCAGCGAAGTATGCGCTCGGCCCATCGTGTGAGGGCCGTTGGCGTGTAGCCGCTCACGTAGAGCTTCTTGTCGCCGTGCAGGCGCATATACACGAAATCGGCGGTAATGTCCTCGACGAGCGGCCATTTGCCAGCGGTTCGAAGAAGCGCTCGAGTCGATCGGCGTCGAAGCCGAACATCGGCGGCAGCTGCCACAGGAACGGACCGAGCTTGTCGCGCAGATTGGCGACGCCCGAGGCGAAGAAGTTCGCGAGCGCCAGCTCCGCGTTGCGAAGCTTCAGCATATGCGTGACGAAGCGCGGCCCCTTGACGCTGAACACGAAATCCGGCGGCGTCTCGTCGTGCCAGCTCGCGTAGTACTCGGGCCTTTGCAGCGAGTAGAACGAGCCGTTGATCTCGATCGTCGGAAATCTTCGTGACGCGTACGCGAGCTCGTCGCGCTGGGGCAGATCGTTGGGATAGAACACGCCGCGCCACGGCTCGTAGCGCCAGCCGGAGATGCCGATACGCACGATGCCTTTGCCGGTCACGGAGAGCCGGTATTCGCGCGCAGGAAGTCGCTCACGGCGCGCACGAACTCGGGCCGCGAAGCGGCTTCGTCGTGCGCCGCGCCTTCGATCAATTCGACGCGCAGCTGCGGCATTACGTGCTGGAGGGCTCGAAAGCTCGCGACGTACGGATCGTCACTTCCAACGATGCCAAGCGTCGGGACGAGCAACGCTGTCAATTGCGTGCTTGCGACCATTTGGTCTCGATTGGAGCGGCGGATGGCGGCAAGCGCGCGCGGGTCGTTGCCCGCAAGATATTTCGCAGAAAGCTCGCGAATCTCCGCGTCGGATGCAGTCGGTGCAGCGGAACCGAGCCGAGCGAGCTGTGCACGCATGACGCCGCATTCGATCTCCGCGGCTTCCGTCTCGACACGGCGATCGTCGTCGGCGCACCAGTCGCGCCGCCCGCACGCGCCACCGAGGACCGCCGTGAGGAAGCGCTCGGGATGCAGCGTCAGAAGCTGCACCACGATATGCGCACCGAGCGAATAGCCGACGATGTGCGCTCGGCGCAAACCCAGATGGTCCAGCAGCCGCACGATGTCGAGCGCCATCTCGCGGCCGTACCGCGCCGGATCGTGCGGCTTGCCGCTCCTGCCGTGACCGCGCAGATCGAAGCCGATCACGCGGTAATGAGCGGCGAGCGCGTCGACCAGGCCGGAGCCAACGAAGTCCTGCTCGAAACTGCCGGTATACGAATGCACGAGCACGACAGGCTCGCCGCTGCCGTGCTCGACGTAGCGGATCGGCACCCCGGCCGAATCGAAATAGCGATCGTGCGCCATTGTCATTCCGCGCAGCGAGGAATCTGCTTGTTGCCGGCCAGACGATGCGACAGCAGATCCCTCGCCTTTGGCTCGGGATGACATCTTCACGACTTGCTGTAGAGCTCCGATCCTTTCTGCACGAACTCCAAGGCCTTCGCTTCCATGCCCTTGGCGAGAGCGGCCTCGTCGGAAAGCCCCTGCTTCGCCGCGTACTCGCGCACGTCCTGCGTGATCTTCATCGAGCAGAAATGCGGTCCGCACATCGAGCAGAAGTGGGCGAGCTTCGCGCCGTGCTGCGGCAGCGTCTCGTCGTGGAACTCGCGCGCCTTGTCCGGATCGAGGCCGAGGTTGAACTGGTCGTCCCAGCGGAATTCGAAGCGCGCCTTGGAGAGCGCGTTGTCGCGGATCTGCGCGCCCGGATGGCCCTTCGCGAGGTCGGCGGCGTGCGCGGCGATCTTGTACGCCATGATGCCGTCCTTGACGTCGGTCTTGTTCGGCAGTCCCAGGTGCTCCTTGGGCGTCACGTAGCAGAGCATCGCCGTGCCGTACCAGCCGATCATCGCAGCACCGATCGCGCTCGTGATGTGGTCGTAACCGGGCGCGATGTCGGTGGTGAGCGGGCCGAGCGTGTAGAACGGCGCCTCGCCGCACAGGCGCAGCTGCTCGTCCATGTTGTGCTTGATCAGATGCATCGGCACGTGGCCGGGCCCCTCGATCATCGTCTGCACGTCGTGCTTCCATGCGATCTGCGTGAGCTCGCCCAACGTCGCGAGCTCCGCCATCTGCGCCTCGTCGTTGGCATCGTAGCCCGAGCCGGGACGAAGCCCGTCGCCCAGGCTGAACGCGACGTCGTACGCCTTCATGATGTCGCAGATGTCCTCGAAATGCGTATAGAGGAAGCTCTCCTTGTGATGGGCGAGACACCATTTCGCCATGATCGAGCCACCGCGCGACACGATGCCGGTCATCCGCTTCGCCGTCATCGGGATGTAGCGCAGCAGCACGCCAGCGTGGATCGTGAAATAGTCGACACCCTGTTCGGCCTGCTCGATCAGCGTGTCGCGGTACATCTCCCATGTGAGCTCTTCCGCCTTGCCGTCGACTTTCTCCAGCGCCTGGTAGATCGGCACCGTTCCGATCGGCACCGGCGAGTTGCGCACGATCCATTCGCGCGTCTCGTGGATGTTCTTGCCGGTCGACAGATCCATCACCGTGTCGGCGCCCCAACGCGTCGCCCACGTCATCTTCTCGACCTCCTCGCCGATCGACGACGACACCGCCGAGTTGCCGATGTTGGCGTTGATCTTGACGAGGAAATTGCGGCCGATCGTCATCGGCTCGGTTTCCGGGTGATTGATGTTCGCCGGCAGGATCGCGCGGCCGCGGGCGATCTCGCTCATCACGAATTCCGGCGTGATGACGTCGGGAATCGCGGCGCCGAAGCTCTGGCCGCGATGCGCTCGCGTGACCAGCTCGGGCAGTGTCGCGAGCATCTTCTCGCGCAGAAGGTTCTCGCGGATCGCGACGAATTCCATCTCGGGCGTGACGATGCCGCGTTTCGCGTAGTGCATCTGCGTCACGTTGGCGCCGCTTTTCGCGCGCCGCGGCTTGCGGTGCAAGTCGAAGCGCATGCCGCGAAGCGCCGCGTCGGCGAGGCGCTCGCGGCCGTACGCGGACGTCGGCCCCGCGAGCTCGAGGGTGTCGCCGCGCTCCTCGATCCATCGCGCGCGAAGCGGCGGCAGGCCCTTCTTGATGTCGATCGCCGCGTCCGGATCGGTGTACGGCCCTGATGTGTCGTAAACGACGATCGACGGATTCTTTTCCGCGCCGAAGCTCGCCGGCGTGTCGCTCTGCGCGATCTCGCGCATCGGTACGCGCACGTCGGGTCGGGAGCCCTCGATGTGGATCTTGCGCGATTGAGGCAGGGGTTCGACCGCAGCGGCGTCGACTTTCGCGTCGCGGGCGAAGAACTGGTCGTTGGCGTTCATGGCGCTCCTCGAAAGCGAGGACAATACGGGCGAGGAGCGGGAGGCGGGAACGCTTCCCTGCGCCGGCATTATCCGCACAGGTACCAAGGGTTTGATCTCACCCGCCGATTGCGATCGGCAGGACCCCTAGCGTCAAGCTGCGAAGGTACCGCGAAACGGCGCGCTGAGCAATCGCGGCGGCTGCGGATAGAATCTCCGCGGGCCGCGACACGACGGCGGCCAGGGAGCTTGCGAGCGTTATGGACGGTATTGCCCGCACATCGGCGCCGCGTTCGAGCGGCGCCGCCATTCCGACGCTTGTCGGGGTTGCGTTCGGACGCGAGAACAACTTCAACCTGCTGCGGATGATCGCGGCATCGATGGTGATGTTTTCGCATTCGTACGCGCTCAGCGGTCATCTGCGCGACGAGCCGCTGTCGATCGCGAGCGCATTCCGCACGGACGTGGCGACGGTGGGCGTTACGATCTTTTTCGCGATCAGCGGGTTTCTGATCGCGCAGAGCCTCACCCGGACGCCGTCGCTCGCCGCCTACGCAGTTGCGCGTGGCCTGCGCATCCTGCCCGGCCTGGCGCTCGCGACACTCCTCTGCGTCGCCGTCGGTTGGGCCGCGACGACGCTCACGACGGCCGAGTATTGGCATCACGCGCTTACATGGCGATTCCTGCTCGGCACTCCGGTGCTGCTGCTGATCGACCGCCTTCCCGGCGTGTTCGAGGCGAATCCGCTGCCGCTCGGGATCAACGGCTCGCTGTGGACGATTCCGGTGGAAGCATGGTGCTACGTCGCGGCGGCGGTCTTTGCGGCGATCGGCGTGCTGCGGCGGCGCGCTCTGATGCTCGGCTTGGTTGTCATCGCGCTCGTCGCGAACGTGCTCATTCCCGAGATCGTGTACAGCGCAATGCCCGATCGAGGGCTGGGGCTCATTCCCGTGCTGATCGCCACGTTCCTGTTCGGCGCCTGGCTGTTTGTCGAACGTGACCGTGTTCCCGTGTCGCGCGTGCTCGCGATCGTCGCAATCGTCATCGCGATCGCGGCGGCAGATTCGCGCTATTTCATGTACGCGTACGTGATCGCGATCGCTTACGCGGCGCTCGTCTTCGCGCTGCATCCGCGGCTCCACGTGGCAGCCTATCTGCGGCTGGGCGACTACTCGTACGGCACTTATGTGCTGGCTTTTCCGATCCAGCAGTTGCTCGTATGGCGATTCGGCATCGCGCAGCCGCTCGCGCTCTTCGCGTTGACGTTCGTCGTCACGTTGCCGCTCGCCTCGCTGTCCTGGCATTACATCGAGAAGCCGGCGCTCGCGCTCAAGGAGAGACTGCGGGCGCGGCGCTTGGCGGCGGCAGCCTCTTAGCGAGAGGCCGCCGCGCCGTATTTGCGGCGCTCTTCGTTTTGCGATACGTTCGCCGCACTTGCGAGAGCACCTGAACGGACGAACATGAAGATCGGCATGATCACCGACAGTCTTCCCGGCACCGACTTCGACACGTTGGTCGCCACTGCCGCGAGGCTCGGGCTCGACATGCTCGAGTTCGGCTGCGGCAATTGGTCTGCGGCGCCGCACCTGAACCTCGACCGGATGCTCGAAAGCGACACCGAGCGCCGCAACTTCAAGGCGCGCCTCGCCGATCACGGCATCGCGATCAGCGCGCTCAACTGCTCCGGCAATCCGCTGCACCCCGGCGAGCACGGCCGCCGCCACGACGCCGTCACGCGCAAGACGATCAAGCTCGCGAGCCTGATGGGTGTCGATCGCGTCGTGATGATGTCGGGCTGTCCCGGCGCCAAAGGCGACGGCAGCGCGAACTGGATCACCACCGAATGGCCGCCCGAAGTGCGCGAGATCCTGCGTTGGCAATGGGACGACGTGCTGATTCCCTACTGGAAGGACCTCGTTGCCTACGCATACGGGCTCGGCATCCGCAAGCTCTGCCTCGAATTGCACGGCCACCAGAACGTCTACAACGTGCGCACGTTGAAGCGATTGCGCGACGCGGTCGGAGAGACGGTCGGCGCCAATTTCGACCCGAGCCACTTGATGTGGATGGGCGCCGATCCGATCGCCGCCGTGCGAGCGCTGCCGGGCGCGATCTATCACGTGCATGCGAAGGATACGCGCGTCGAGCCGATCGCCGCCGGCGTCAACGGCGTGATCGAGACGACGCCGGGCGATCGCTTCGCGGAGCGCGCGTGGAACTACATCACGCTCGGCTACGGTCACGGTGAGCTGTGGTGGCGCCAGTTCGTCGCCGCGCTCGCCGCGATCGGCTACGACGACGTGTTCAGCATCGAGCACGAGGACCCGATGATGCCGGCGCTCGAAGGTGTCGAGAAATCCGTCGCGTTCCTGCGCAGCGTGCTGATCAGGCAACCGGGGCGCGAGCGCGCCTCGCGCTGACGCTTCGACGCCGTTCGCGATGCCGGAACCTTCGCGTCGACGCGTCGCGATCTTCGATCTCGGCGGCGTGCTGATCGACTGGGATCCGCGTCACCTCTACCGCAAGCTCTTCGGCGGCGACGACGCGGCGATGGAGCATTTCCTCGCCAACGTCTGCACGACCGAATGGAACGAGCGGCAGGATGCGGGGCGCACGTTTGCCGAGGCGACGCGCGAGCTGCTGCCGCATCACGCGGACAAGCGCGAGCTGATCGAAGCATGGTGCCAACGCTTCGACGAGATGATTCCCGGCGCGATCGAAGGCGCCGTCGAGGTGCTCGCCGAGCTCAAGCGCCGCGACGTTCCCGTCTACGCGATCACGAACTGGTCGGCCGAGACGTTCCCCCCGCAACGTACTCGCTTCCCGTTCCTCGCGTGGTTCGACGACATCGTCGTGTCCGGTGAAGTGGGCGTGATCAAGCCCGACGCTCGGATCTTTCACATTCTGCTCGGGCGCCACGGCATAAGACCCGAGCAGGCGGTGTTCATCGACGACGTCGAGGCGAACGCGGCGGCCGCTTGCGCGCTCGGCATCCAGGGCATCCATTTCCGCTCGCCCGATCAATTGCGCCGCGAGCTTGCCGCGTGCGGTCTTCTTCCGGAAGCATGATGGTCGAAATCGGCATCAATCCGATCACGTGGACCAACGACGACATGCCGGAGCTGGGCGGCGACATTCCGCTCGAAACCTGCCTTGCCGAAGCGCGACTCGCCGGTTTTTCCGGCATCGAGATGGGCGGCAAGTTTCCGCGCGCCGCGTCGACGCTGGCGCCGATACTCGCTCGACACGATCTCAAGCTGGTTTCAGGATGGTACAGCGCGCAGCTCGCACGCCGTTCGGCCGATGACGAGGCGCGCGCCGTCGAGGCGCATCTGTCGCTGCTCGCGGCCATGGGTTGTCGCGTGATGGTGTTCGCCGAAGGGCACGGCAGCACCGACGGCGATCCGAACGCTGCGCTGTCACAGCGTCCGATCCTCGCGGAACGCGATTGGCCGCCATTCGCATCGCGATTGCGCGATCTCGCGAAGCGGATGCGCGCACGCGGCGTGCGCCTCGCGTTCCATCATCACATGGGCACCGTCGTGCAGACGGAAGTCGAGATCGACCGGTTGATGGCATCAACGAGCGACGACGTCGGACTCCTGCGCGCGGTGCTCGACGGAATCTTTACCGTTCCAGGCGATGGGTCGATCGACTTCGCCGCCGTCCTGTCGGAGCTTCGACCTGCTGCGTATTCGGGCTGGATCGTCGTCGAAGCGGAGCAGGATCCGGCGAAGGCGTATCCGCTGACGTACGCGAAGATGGGATTCGCGAATCTGTGCAATGCGGCGCGCGACGCGGGCGTCGACCTGGCCTTGCGATGAACCGGGAGTGACGATGCTCGATTTATGCCTGGTCGGCGCCGGTTTCATCGGCCCGCTTCATGCGGCGAACGTCGCCGCGCATCCGGGCGCGCGGCTCGCGTGGGTCGTCGACCTCAATGTCGCGGCGGCAAGGTCGCTCGCGGACAAGTACGGCGCACGCGCGAGCGGCGCGCTCGACGAAGCGCTCGCCGACCCTCGCGTGCGCGCCGTGATCATCTGCACGCCGCCGCGCACGCATGCGGCGATCATCGAGGCGGCTGCACGCGCGGGCAAAGCGATCTTCTGCGAAAAGCCAGTCGATCTCGACATGGCGAAAGTCGACGCGTGCGCGAAGGTGCTCGCGCAATCGAAAGTTCCTTTTTTCGTCGGATTCAACCGCCGCTTCGATCCTACGCATCGCGCGCTGCACGACGCGATTCGCGCCGGCGAGATCGGGCGGCCGGAAATGCTGATTCTGTCGAGCCGCGATCCGGAGATCTCGCCTCCGGATGCGGTCGCCGCCACGCCGTACGGCATCTTCTATGACACGATGATCCACGACTTCGACATGCTGCGGTTTCTGCTCGACGACGAGCCGATCGAGATCTTCGCGCGCACCGCCTGCATGATCGACGAGAAGGAGAACCCCCATCGCGACCCGGACACGGCGATGGTGCAACTTCGAATGTCGAGCGGCGCGCTCGTGCACGTCAACTCGAGCTTTCGCGCCGCGTACGGTTACGATCAGCGGATCGAAGCGTTCGGCGAGAAGGGCATGGTGGTTTCGACGAACCATCACCCGACGTCGCTCGAGCGCCACGGCAAGGACGGCATCCGCCGCGACCCGCTGCTGTATTTCTTCATCGATCGCTACGAGCAGTCGTACAAGCGCGAGCTCGACGCATTCATCGGCGCTCTCGAGACGGCAACGCCGCCTGCGATCGGTCTCGACGACGGTCGGCGTGCGCTCGCGATCGCAGAAGCCGGCGTGCGCTCGGCGAAGACTGGCATGCCGGTGGCGCTATCGTACTGATGCATTGAGCAGCGTGCGCCGGAGCCGACGCGACAGGTCACGGTCCACTTTCGACCCTGAGCAGTCGCTGCCGCATTCCGCTACCGGTCGTTGAAGCTGTCGGAAGCGGCCAATCCGGGTAGGTACGTCTACATGAAGCTCGGGTCCTTGTGGCTCGCGCTTCGCGCTGGAAGTGGGAGCAGTATTTGCCCCCCGGCACCCGTCGATCCGGTCGTTGACGCTGTACGGTTGTACAGTTCCGGCTTCAACGGGCAGGAGTCCGCAATGCCAGCATGTGGACCGCGATCCCGGCCATCGTCGTATCTCGTCGCGGCGCTCGCTTGCGCGATGCTGTTCGGTTGCGCGCAGCTCGAGCGCGCGCCCGAGCCCGCACCGCCGACGCCGGAACCGACTGTTCCGCCACCCCCGGCGCCGCCATCGTCTGGCGACACTGCGATAAGCACGCAACAACGCGGCCGCATTTCGATGCGGGCAGGAAGACCGCGAGCGGCGAGCCGTTCGATCCCAAGGCGCTCACCATGGCACACCGAACGCTGCCGTTCGGCACGCGCGTGCGCGTCACCAATCTCGAGAACCAACGCAGTGTGGAGGTCGTGGTGAACGATCGCGGCCCGTTCGTGTCCGGACGTATTGCCGACCTGTCCGAAGCGGCGGCTCGCCGCATCGGCATGGTTGCCGACGGCGTGGTGGAAGCGCTTCTAAATATTCTCCAACCAGGAAAAAGGCGCTAGTATCGGAACACGTTAATTACGCAACATAATGGCGACCCAGCTTCCGATCTGCCTCCTGCCGCGTGAATGTCCACTGCAGGGTTTGCCGGTGGGCGTTGCGATGGCGCTGCCAAGCGGCCACTTCGCGGGCCAGGAGTTGCGGGTCGGGGATGCGTCGAGCCAGGCATTGCCGGGTGAGAACGCCGATCTCGATTTCAGCCATGTTCAACCAACTGGCGTGTTTCGGGGTGTAGTGAAACTCCACCCGATGCAGCAGCCGAGCTGCTGCCTGGTGGCCGAGAACGTCGATGAAGCACTGGCGGAAGTGGGTGTTGAGATTGTCCAGGACCAGATGAATGCGCCGCGCGGTGCCGTAGACGCGCTCGATCAGGTGTCGAGCGAAGGCCACGAAGTCGGTCTTGCCGCGATGCTCGGTCACCGCGACGGTGCGCCGTCCGGCTTGCGGACAAACGGCCACGAACAGGTTGCAGGTGCCGTGGCGCACGTACTCCCAGTCTTCGCGTCGTGGCGATCCCGGGTGCATCGGCAGCGGTTCGCGGCTGTGGGCCAGCAACTGGGTGCTTTTCTCGTCGACACAGACCACCGGTTCGTCGCGCCGCATGGGTCGCGCATAAAGCGCCAGCAACGCGTACATCCGCTGGCGATACTGGGCATTGAGCACGCCCACACACCACATCAGCGGGCGCCATGGTTTGAGGCAGTTTTTTTTAGCAGCCGGCGAATCGTCTCCCGGCTGATTTGTTCCAATCCAGGTTGGGAGCGGGCGGCTTGCGCCAGCCGCAGCACGGTCCAGCGCTTGACCCCCGCCGGCGGGGCCGAGCAGGCCAGCGCCGTGACCCGCGCCTCGACACTGGTGTCGTATTGGCGTGGCCGTCCCGGGCGTGGCACATCGTACAGGGCCAAGTTCAAACCGCCCGCCAGATATGCCGCGCGGGTCCGCCAGATCGCGGTCCGCTCGACCCCGAGGACCTCCATGATCTGGGCCTGTGGCACTTGGCGATCCAGTGCCGCCAGAATGTGTGCGCGATTAACCTCGCGCGAATGGTGCAGCCCCTTAGCGCGTACTTCTTCCACCGTCTGTTTATCCTTGCGGGATAGCCGCAGTTCGGTTTGGCGCATGTCGATCCCTCCTTGCACGAGATGAACATAACGCCATTATACGCATGTTGTGTTATTTATAAGTCACTGTACTAGG
>WNFV01010432.1_pt1 | contig 10598 bp, 12 predicted proteins | sample 5400101 | NCBI WGS metagenome assembly WNFV01 (sample SAMN13153361, study PRJNA577476) | soil metagenome | isolation source: 115 cm soil or saprolite under grassland replicate 1 | place: USA:California | collected 2016-06-15 | reverse complement strand
ATTGATCTTCAGCTCGTCCTGTGTGGCTACCACGATTTCCCCAAAGATAAGCGTAAAGTCGTGAAATGTTACTTCGAGGTTCATGCTGTTCGAATAGAACTCTCGATATTCTGGCGACTTTTCACGGACTTGTTTCCGCGTCTTTAGTTTCTCGTAATTGATTTCCGTTAGCTTATTTTCTGTATCTTCTGCCATGTACCTGTATCCTCTCTCGTTACAACAGGAGTCCTTTCTGCTGTGTTCTCACTAACAATGAGACGTGGGCGATCAAAGTCTAAAGCGCGTTGAATAGCGTCTGAGGCTGTTCCTTCGATTACTCGAAAGGTGTTTCTACCCGCAGTTGTCTCGACTATCGTGCTGGCCTCGGCAAGCGGCGCAAGTTCGGGGTGAAATACCGGATCTTTATCAAAGGACAGTCGGTTTAGGTTTTCCCGACTGAAACTATCGTGGTCTGTCAACAATGAACTAAAACTCTCGAACTTAATTGAGAGCCGCAGATCGAACGCCCGCGCAAATCGTTTTAGAGTGTTTATTGTCCACGACTCATAATTAACATCTTCTAAAACGGAGACTCGCTCCTGTTTCATTCCCGTTTCTTCTGCGAGTTGTTGTTGAGTCCACTCCCGATCTTCTCTCAACACTTTTAGTTGAGTAGCAATAAAGGTGTTAAGAAAATTTTCAGCGTAGATTTGCCGAGTTTCTTTGTCTTGAAATTCCCTGAGCCAGTTTTTAGTTAATTCGTTCATGTGGTATTCGTCTATTAGGATCTTCCAAAACCTTTTTACGTCTTATAGCTGCTTCAATATCTGCGCCCTTTGGATCGAACTCCCAAGAAATTTCTTTTGCGCCTACTAAAATCGTAAATGCTTCTTCTCGTTTTTCTAATCCTGTTTCCAGATCTTTAATAAAAAATAGTCCAAAAGACAGCATTGGCCTAAGTTTTGGGTTTCCCTGAACCTTTAATTTGTAGATATGTTCGACTTCGGTTTTCATTAAAAGACCGGGCGCCAACTCAGGGCCAAAACTAGCGAGATCATCTAATTTTGATCGAAGTTTGGTCCGCTGCGGTTTTTGTAATTTCCGAGTCCACTCCGCAATTAAATTATTTCCTTTCTCATCCCGGTAATCGAAAAGTTTCCACATAAGAAGTATATAACAAAATTATTATTAAAGATACGGCATTTCACTTGACTCCGTATAATAAAATCATTATACTCCGTAACATGTTGATGCGCAAGGAAAAAGCTCAGCTAACGCCCCTTAAGATGGATCGTTCGCTGAGCTTCTCATTTGGAGACGTGGCTGAGAGGTTGAAGGCAACTGACTTAAAATCAGCAGACGGGGCTAATCCGTCCGCGAGTTCGAATCTCGCCGTCTCCGTTAAATTAAGCCCCGGCAGAAGCGCTAACTTCCACCGAGGCGAACTATCCACGCAGCCAAAGGCCACGCGAGTTAGCACCCGCAATATACGCCTTTCTCTGTGTGGACTCAATAGGAGAGTCCACAATGGTTTGCCACAATTGCCAACTCGCAGCGAAGAAGTTTGGAAAAGACCGCAAGGGCGTTCAGCGTTACCGCTGTAATGCTTGCCGCAAGACATTCTCAGAGCTTCAAGATCGCCCACTTGGAGCAATCCGTCTACCATTGGATAAGGTCATACAAGTGTTACAGCTACTCGTTGAAGGCGTTTCGGTGAGAAGTACAGAGCGCATCACTGGAGTTGAAAAGAAAACGATTCTCGCGCTTCTGGCACGAGTGGGCGACCGATGCGAAATGCTACTTGAGAATCTAATCCGAGAAATTCCAGTTAAAGATATTCAATGTGACGAGCTGTGGGGCTACGTTCAGATGAAGGAAAAGACCAAAACGCGCAAGGCGCTCACGTCTGAAAAGTTGGGCGACGCTTATTGCTTCGTTGCTATCGAACGCGGCAGCAAATTGATCCTTAGTTGGCATCTGGGCCGACGCTCTGCGGCTGATACAAACCTATTCATTGATAAGTTGGACAAAGCCACTCAGGGACAATTTCAAATTACAACCGACGGCTTCGGGCCATACCGCGATGCAATTGGTTTTACACTTGGAGGCCGAACGGACTTCGCGCAGTTAGTGAAAATCTATGGCGAAATGCAGGACGAACATAGATATTCTCCTGCGCAAGTTTTAGGAGCGAAAAAAGACTGGCAACATGGTCGGCCCGATGAAAGCAGAGTCTGCACGTCTCACGTTGAAAGACAGAATCTAACGATCAGAATGCAGATGCGGAGATTGACAAGATTAACGAACGGGTTCAGCAAGAAATGGGAGAATCTAAAGGCTGCTTACGCTCTGCATTTTGCCTATTACAATTTTTGCAGAATCCATTCCTCGATTCGCTGTACTCCAGCAATGGAAGCGGGTATAACCAAGCATGTTTGGTGCCTAGAGGAATTGCTAACCTCATAACTCACGAGAGGAGTTCTCCAATGCCTACGATGACCCCTATTACGATTAATCGCCCTAACCCGTCCGAGGTTCCTACCGATCCGGAGGACAGGAGGGCGGAGTATCTTGATGCTGGCGAACATATGCGCGCTTACGCCAATCTCCGTTTTGCTCAACTTACGCTCTTTCTAGCCATCAGTGCTGGCATTTTGAGTGCCTTAGTTACCAAAGACAGCTTGGCACCTAGAATGACTTTGAAAGTCGGCGGGCTCGTTGTTGCCTTGGTTTTCTTTATTCTTGAGGAGCGATCCACAGGGTTCTGGAAGCACTACAAGGATAGAGCGAAGGAACTAGAAGTCGTTATGCAATGCTGGCAGTACAGGCCGGACGTGAAGCAATGGATGCCAGTCTCGGCTACTTGGGCCACGAGGCTTCTCTTTTTGGCGGCTGCTTTGTTTTGGATAGTGTCTCTTTATCGAAACGTGCCATAGCAACACACTATTACCCCACTACCGAAGGAGGGTGGTGTCCTAATTTGAAATTCTCTGTGCTTCCTTTGTGTTCTCCGTGTCTCTGTGGTGAGTATTTGCTTAAGGCTTATTCACCACAGAAGGCACAGAGCACACGGAGGTTTCACAGAGAAACTGGAATTAGGACACTACCCGAAGGAGAATTGGCTGCGGCTTAATGCGGATAACCGCGAAGCGGAAGCGTTTGCAGCGTTATTCCTAAATCCATTGGTCTTCCCAGGCAGTTTCCTTCATAACCAATCCGCGCTTTATTGAACCCTGATTCTGATCTGTGTTATGCGCGTTATCCGCGGCTATTTCCGGTTCGTGCTTCCGTCGTTGTTGACACCTGTGGCGTCAATGCTCAACAATGCGCCCAATATGAAGACGTCAAGATTTCTTCTACGTGGATTCAAACGGCCTCGAGAAGTGGCGTCCGAGTCTCTGGGTAAACTGGAACAGGATGTCTTGAAAGAGATCTGGCAGCGTGACGAAGTCAGTGTGCGCGATATTTATCTGGCTTTCGACGAAAGAATCGCTTATACGACGCTGATGACGACGCTAGACCGTCTCTTCAAGAAAAAGCTGCTTACGCGACGAAAGGACGGCCGCGCTTTCGTCTACTTGCCGGCTGTGTCTCCTGATGAGCTTGAACAGGGAATCAGGGAAGACGTTATTGACGGGCTGCTCGGTCATGGCGCAGACGCAATACAGCCGGTGCTTGCCTGCATCGTCGATACAGTAAGCGAAAGAGATCGCGAGTTACTCGATGAGCTCGATCGCCTAATCAAGGAAAAGCGAAGGGAACTGAAGCAAAGGCCTGATTGATGTTCGAACTTCTGGGACTCTCTTTATTGCTGGCGGCGCTGTTGACCTTTAACAGCCTGGCTTCGCTGGCCATGGCCGGACTCTGGCGAGTCGCTGGCAGGCTCACGCGTAGTTGGACGGCAGTGTCGCGGGCTCGATTGCTTTTCTCTTTACGAACGCTACCGGCCCTGCTTGCTCTTCTGTCAGTCGCGTTCCTGGTGGTTCCTGCTTACCTCGCCTATGAACCGCGGCACAGCGCGGAAACAGTTAGTTTCAAGCTGGGTTTGCTCGCATTGATATCGGCAACCGGAATAACGGTTTCCATCTATCGCGCTGTTGCCACCCATCGGGCTACTGTTAATCTGACGGCAGACTGGCTGAGGCAGGGGAAGCCGGTTCAGATAACCGGAATTGATATTGAGGCCTATCAGATCGAACATACGTTTCCGCTGATTGCCATTTTAGGTTTTCTTCGCCCTCGACTTTTTATTGCGAGCCAGGTTTTGGAAATTCTTACCGCTGAAGAAGTCGCAGCCGCGGTGGCGCACGAAAATGGTCACCTCGCAGCCCGCGATAACTTAAAGAGTGGATTGTTGCAAGCGTGCCGCGACGCCTTGCTGATCATTCCCAGCGGTCGTTTGCTTGATCGCGCATGGTCTGAAGCCTCTGAAGAAGCAGCGGATGAAAACGCAGCACGACAAGGCAACGGGGTAGCGCTGGATCTCGCTTCAGCCTTGGTCAAGATTGCCAGAAATATTCCGCCAGGGGCGCGGCCGACGATGCCCGCTGGAGTTTTCCTGTTAGGTGATGAGAAGACTAAAGGCATCAAGTCGCGTGTGCGCAGACTTATCGCCCTTGCTGCCACTGAACGCCACGACGGTTCGCGTTATGACGTCATCAAGAAACTCATGGTCTGGCTACCCGCAAGCATTCTGCTGACTTCACTGGTGGTTGGAGCTACCAGTCCATTCGTGCTCTCGAAAGTCCACTACCTCATCGAGCACGCTGTGTTTGCCCTCAGATAACGACAGAAGCCCCAAACATTAGGAAGGCTAACACCTCAAGAGTTCCCATGATAGTCGGACCTTGCCACTGGTCCCCGATCCTCATCAATCAAAAAGCGAAAATCAATAGCCCGCGCTACGACGGCTGGTAGTAGTTTCCGGCTGGCGTTAGAGTCAACCGCTTCCAGGCCTCCCCAGTCGAACGTCTTGTGGGCCTTTGTTTCCAGTAAACCCATCAAGGGGATCTACATGAGCATTTCGAAAAGGCTTACGACTACTTCATCGCTGATGCTTGCGATATTTTTGCCCGTTATTCTGTCTGTAACAGTTGTAGCCCAGTCGTCGACCGGTAGCATTAGCGGAACTGTAAAAGACGTGGCTGGCGCGGCAATTGGCGGCGCGGAGGTGTCGCTGGTGCACTCACAGGCGGTGCTGCGCACGACCGTAACCAGCGCTGACGGGAAGTTCAATTTAGAGCACGTGGCTCCGGGCAGCTACGCAATCCTCGTTTCACACTCTGGTTTTGGGAAGTATAGCGGCGCGGTACAGTTGACATCCGGCGATAAGAAAGAGCTGAACGTCGAGTTGGAGGTCAACCCGCTCAGCGAACAAGTGACAGTGACCGCGGAGGCGGGACAGGTTTCTGATGCGCGCGGCCTCGCTCAGCCAGTCAACGTTATCAAGGAGGAAGAGATCTTAGATCGAGGGACGGAGGTTGTTGCGCAGGTAGTTGACGAAGAACAGGGCGTCAATCTCCAACGAACCAGCCCATCGCTTAGCGCTGTGTTCGTGCGCGGGCTGACTGGTCGCAATGTCGCCGTTTATGTTGACGGTGTGAGATACACGACCAGCGCACAGCGTGGCGGCGTCGGCACGTTTTTTAGTCTTATCGAACCATCAAGTCTCGATACAGTCGAGATTTTGCGCGGTCCTAACAGTTCGCAATATGGCTCCGACGCACATGGCGGCGTCGTCAACTTCATTTCGCATTCGCCCAAATACGGTGACGTTGACAGTGAGCTTCACGGCAACACAAACACTTTTTATTCATCACCAACCAACGGTTTTGGCGGCAGCCAACTTTTGACCTACGGCACCAAACGCTACGGCTTACTGCTAAATGCAAACGCACGCCGCATAAACCGCTTACGTCCCGGTAATGGTCTCGACACACACGCGGCGGTGACGCGCTTCCTGGGCATTCCTTCCGATGTTTTAGGTGAGCGGCTTCCGGATACGGCCTTTACTCAGTATGGCGGATTGTTACGTACCAGCTTCAACCTCAATGAGGCTACGCAGTTTCTCTTAAGCTACCATCGCAATCAGCAGGACGGCGGCAGGCGTTACGATCAATTGTTAGGCGGCGACGGTAACCTTATCGCGGATCTACGCAACCTGATGTCGGATCTCTTCTATGCTCGTCTCCTCAAGCAAAACCTCGGTTTCTTCGATAATGCCGCGTTTACTTTCTCCTATACCGGCCAACGCGAGGAGCGTATCAATCAGGGCGGAAATGGCAATCCATCCGGTGCGATAACGAATCAACGCGAGCGCACGAACGTCCTGGGCTTCAATTTCTACGTCGACAAGCAGCTTGGCGGACGCAATACCGTTTTGTTGGGCGCCGATGTTTATCGGGATAAGATTGCAGCCCCGGCCTTCAGCACTGATCCGGTCACCCGGGCGGGGGTTCATTCTCGCCCGCGCATCCCGAATGGAGCGCGCTATCTCAGCTACGGTTTTTTTGCACAAGACGCTTTCACTGTGATTCCAGAGCGGCTGCGCGTGAGCGGTGCGTTGCGCTATAGCGTCGCGTCTTACCGAGCCCGTGCCGCAGACGCTCCGATTGTCGGTGGCCGTCCGCTGTTCCCTGATGACAGCGAACGATTCGGCGCTTTTTCTGGTCGCATTGGCGCTGTGATAAATATTGGTGGCGGCTTCGACATCGCCGCGAAGTACGCGCGCGGCTTTCGGGCGCCTAACACAACGGATTTGGGAATCGTTGGATTAGTGGGCACGGGCTTTGAAGTTAACTCCCAAACCGCTGCGAGTCTCGGTGGCTTGATAGGCACGACAGCGGGAACTGATGCTGTTTCCAGCGGAATTGCCGTAACCCGTTTACGACCTGAGACGAGTGATGGTTTCGATCTTAGTCTGCGTTATACGAACAAACGGTTTGTGGCGGAGCTAATCGGATTCACCACTAAGCTGAACGATGTTTACTTCGATCAAGCCCTCATCCTGCCACCGGGGGCGGTCGGAAAACTACTCGGCAGCGAGCCGATTACTTTCCAGGATCCGATGAAGGGTTGGGTATCTATAGGCACTGCTCCGGGTGCCCCCGGTAGTCCCGTTCTGGTGCGCGTGAATTACGACGCCGCGCGCATCAATGGCCTCGAGCTCAACACACAGGGTCATCTGAGCGATCAATTCACTGCTAGAGCCAACTTCACGTATATCCGTGCCTATAGTCTTCTCAATGGGCTACCGCCGAATATCGAAGGCGGTGTTCCCAACCCTGCGGGCTTCCTGAGTCTGCGCTACCAACCACGTTCGCGCTTCTACCTCGAAGCCTACTCGACATTAACGGGCCGTCAGAGACGACTCTCTTCGCTCGATCTCCTTGACCGTCGCACTGGGGCGGCACGTTCGCGCGCCGCTATTCAAAACTTCTTCCGTCGAGGTGCTTGCGTGCGCGGACTGACAACGCCGGGTGCGTCGGGCTGCGGATCGCCTGGCGGCATCTTGATCCCTACTGGCGAGACTCTGACGCAGGTGCAAAATCGATTGCTTCCGGTCGGCGCTACCATCAATGGCGTGACCGTCGTTGATAATAGTTCTAACGTACCGCTATTCACCGCAGTGCCGGGTTACGGACTAGTGGGCTTACGTGGTGCGGTTAGCTTTGATGAACGCTCGGAAGTCTTATTCGATCTTGAGAATATCGGGGACAAGCAATATCGCGGGATTAGTTGGGGCATCGACGGCGCCGGTCGTGGGATAACACTACGCTACCGTTACAAGTTCTAAAGTCGCAGGCTTAGTTAAAAATTCTCATCGCCAGCCGCCCGCGCGCAGTTTGTTGTTAGCGCAGATTCTGGCTTTCGTGAATTGTAGTCGGAAAGATAGCCGGGATTTGATCAAGCGGCCGATCCAGTTGGAACTGCTGTCTTTTGCTGGCTACGTAAAGTCGCATTGCCAGGCCCAGGATAACGAGTGCAATAGCAATCCAAATTACAGCCCAGACCAGCGGCGGAATACCCGTGGCGTTTGCCATGTTCACAGCGTCGACCGACGCTGATGGAGCAAATGGCGATGACAAGAAGAGGACCGTCTTAAGATCGAGCAGAGCGTTCAGGACGCACTGAACGGCGAGGAAGCTGACGAAGAAAGTCGCGAAGCGGGCGCTCGCGTATCTCGCTACCAGGATCAAACCCAAACTGAGCAACGACCCGGACAATAACGTGAAGGGAATTCCAGACCACGGCGCGCCGGAGACTAGTGGTTTAATAAGTCCGTAGATCAACGTTAGAGCAAAGACCAACGCGGCTGATCCGATCAATACCACACGCGCCGCAATGGTCTTGCGAATCAACACCAACAATAAAGCCCCGAAGGTCATGGAACCCAGGTACCCCGCACTCGCCACGAACATCTGAGAAAATGTGCCACCCTGGGAGGTGTAGGTTTCGCCGCTGGCGTTCATCGCTATCCTCAGGCTCTGGACGGAGTTTCCGGTCAACAGCGCGGCGATAGCGTGGCCGCCTTCATGTATGAAGGTTACGAAAATGCGAAACGGATACGTCAGAATCTCAGCAAACGGAATGAACCAAAGAATGACGGAAAGCACAGCCGCAGTTAGTAGCACTGTTGCTTGTGGACGTGCATCGTGGGAAATACCTAACTTCATGTTTCAATCTCCGTTCGAAAAGATTCAATCTCCATTCGAAAGAATCTGAGATCTCAAATTTGAGATCTGAGATTTCAGTTCTGACATCCTGACCTCAAGTATCAACACTTCACTAAACGCCGGAGAAATTAACGATGTTCCCGGTTTTATCGAAAGGTCAATCCCGCCGCTCGTCAGTCCTGATAAAGTCGCCTGATTTCCCGCCAGTCTTGCGTTCCAGGCGCACGTCGGAAATCGTGATTCCCTTGTCGACTGCTTTGCACATGTCGTAAACCGTCAGCGCGGCAACCGAGACAGCGGTGAGTGCTTCCATTTCGACGCCGGTTTGGGCATTGGTGGAAACATTGGATTCAAGATAGACGCCATACGTTTCGATCTTGGCCTGGACATCGACATGAGTCAGCGGCAGTGGATGACAAAGAGGAATGAGTTCGGCGGTCCGCTTGGCGGCCATGATGCCGGCAAGTCGTGCTGCCTCCAGTGGATCTCCTTTGGGCGTTCGGTGGCCCTGTACTGCGTTGACCGTTTCTTTGGACATCAGTACGCGCGCAGAAGCAACTGCATTTCGCGTGGTCGCTGCCTTACCACTGGTATCGACCATTTTGACGCGACCTTCGTCATCGATGTGGGAAAGTTGATCCATTTGCCGCCGATTTACGTATTGCCGTCTTGTGTGCGGAAGATAACACTTGGCTATTGCCTTTTTTATGGCTTATCAGAATAATCTTACTATAATCCTCGCCGCAAAATCCGAACCTGGGGCAGTAATCGTAAAATAGGAGACTGAGGAACCAGTCAGTCGGTTGGAACTTTAGACGTTGAGCTGAGAACATTAACGGCTTCGATTGAAACCCCGATTCAACCATGTCAGCGTCTCCAGGAAACGAAAGTTTTGCGCGCAACGCATCGTCGGGTTACAGCGGCATTGAGGAACATTCGGGGCCGCTGCATTCCTTCCTTGAGCACTCTACCTTACTAATCTTTCCAGTGGTGTTTGTCCTCAATCTACACTGGGCAGGTTCAAGGCTCTACGAACTTGAGCTGCTTTGGCTGGTAGCGCTCGCGGTTCCTCTCGGCATAATTGGGGGCGACTTCATTTCCGGAATTGTGCACTGGGCCGCGGATACTTATGGATCCGAAGATATGCGAGTGATTGGGCCGAGTCTGGTCAAACCCTTTCGTCTCCATCACGTATATCCGCGAGACATTTGCACTCACGGTCTCGTGGAGACTACGGGCAACGTTTGCATACTCGCTGTTCCCGCACTCTCGCTTTGTCTTTATCTGATGTGGTTAATGCGCTGATGGCGGCGGCCACCGTCGCCACTAACCAGTTTCATAAATGGGCGCATCAGGAGAGTCCCTCCGCGTTTGCTCGCTGGCTGCAGCGTAAGCGGCTCGTCTTGGAGCCGCTGCATCATAAGCTGCACCACACGCAGCCCTTCGATGTGAACTATTGCATCACCAATGGTTGGCTCAATCCGCTCTTGAACAAACTCAAGTTCTTTCGCAGGCTCGAAATTGCACTTGGTTTCCTCGGGATCAAAACTGACAGCCAACGACGCAGGATCTCAGGGTGAACATGATACGCCTCTAACTCCGCACACCTCGCACGAGCACGTATTCGACTAAACCCATCGTGAATCCACGATAGACAGCAACGTCCAGCAGTAAGCCGAGTCTGGCTAATGCGAAGCCGCGAATCTTGCTTATCGCGCGAATAGTCTCCGGCCGCATTTGCTCGAAATAGTACCCGGGAATGACCGACGCCCCTATTTCGAGTATCTCAATGTCTTCGAATCCCGCTTCCTGCATTTTCTGTTTGTAAACTGTGGCCGGGTAAACATTGGCGCGGGGAACTTGCCAGAGCTTCCGCGCCGCTTCGGCGACTAACTTTTCAAGTGGATTCCGCGGCGGGTTTTTCACGATGAAATCCGCCATCGC
>WNFV01009715.1_pt1 | contig 10598 bp, 7 predicted proteins | sample 5400101 | NCBI WGS metagenome assembly WNFV01 (sample SAMN13153361, study PRJNA577476) | soil metagenome | isolation source: 115 cm soil or saprolite under grassland replicate 1 | place: USA:California | collected 2016-06-15 | reverse complement strand
AGCACCGCCAGCGCCAGCATCACGGTGACGAAGGTGAGCAGGTCGTCGATGAAGCCGCCGGCCTCCTTCTCGAAGCCCTTCCGGTCGAGCACCTTGGCGTCGGGGTGGTCGGCCAGGGCGGTGGTGATCGCCTTCCGCACGGTCGCCGTGTCGGCGCCGGCTGCGACGGTGACCAAACCGGACGACGTGAGCTGCCGACCGGCGTACGCCGTCTGACCGGCGGTGCTGATCACGAAGTCGTCACCGATCCAGCCCTTGGTGTCGTAGATCCCGACCACGCGCAGGTTGTGCTTGCCGGTCGCGGCGAACACCGCCTGGACGGTGTCACCGACCTTCCACCCGTGTGACGTGGCTGCCGCCTTCTGCACCACCACTCCGTCGGAGCCCAGATCGGACAGCGAGCCGGACGACAACCCGAGGTTCAGCACGTCCGCGGCGGTCGCCGGGTCGACTGCGGAGTAGCTCGAGTCCGCGCCGTCGAAGCGTGCCTGACCCCAACCGGTGGCCGAGACCTTGTCGACGCCTGGGACGCCCTTGACCACCTTGATCACCTCGGGGCTGAAGCCCGGGGCCTGGGTGCTCGAGGCGGTCACAAACAGGTCGGCGTTGGTCGACCCTCCGATGACATCGCCGAACGAGGCCTTCAGCGAGGACGCGAACACACCCATGCTGACGACCAACGTCAGGCCGACCATCAGGGCGGCCGCCGTCGACGACGTACGACGCGGGTTGCGCATCGCGTTCTGCCTGGCCAGCTCGCCGGGCATGCCGCGCAGTCGCAGCGGTACGGCGATGAGCGATGCCAGCGGACGGGCGACGGTCGGCAGCAGCGTGATGACACCGCCGACGATGCCCAGCAGCCCGAGGCCGAACAGCGCCATGCTCGCGTCGCCGTACAGCGCCGAGAACATCCCGGTCAGGCCGAGGCCGCTGAGAACGACACCGGCCGCGACGCGCTTCTTCGACGGGTTACCGGCACCGGGCACGGCTTCGCGCAATGCCTCCACCGGCAGCACCTTCGTCGCCCGGAAGGCCGGGACGAGGGCCGCCACGACCGTCACGACCGTGCCCACCAGCAACGACAGCCAGATGGTGCGCGGCAGCAGCTGCAGCGACGTGCTCGGCAGGCTGAACCCGACGACGTCCATCAGGAGCTTCAGCCCCTTGGCGACGACGACGCCGAGCCCGATGCCGACGGCCGAGGCGGAGACACCGAGCAGCAGCGCCTCGATGATCAGGCTCCGGCTGATCTGGCGCCGGGTGGCGCCGATCGCCCGCAGCAGCGCGATCTCGCGGGCCCGCTGCGTCACGGTCATCGTGAACGTGTTCCAGATGATGAACGAGCCGACGAACAACGCGATACCGGCAAAGATCATGAACACGTACTTGACGAACTTGAGGTCCTCATTGATCGCGTCCGAGGCCTCCTTCGCCACGGCCGCCCCGGTGGCCGCCTCCGCGCCGTCGGGCAGGACGGCGTCGATCCGCCGCGCCAGCTCGGCCTGGCTCACGCCGGGCTCGGCGCTGACGTCGATCGCGTCGAAGACTCCCGGGGACCCGAGTACCTTCTGCGCGGTCGCAGCGTCGAAGTACGCCGACGTCGTACCGCCGAGGTTCTTCTCACCACCGAACCCGACGGTGCCGACCACGGTGAACTCCTGCGTCGGACCGCGGAACAGCACCTTGATCGTCGAGCCGACCGCGATGTGGTGCTCCTCCGCGCTGGTGGCATCGATCGCCACCTGGTGCGGTCCCGATGGTGCACTGCCGCTGCGCAACTTGACGTCGCCGCGCAGCGTGGTGTCTGCCGGCATGCTGTAGCCCATGGTGGGAGCGCCACCGCTGGTGAGCACGGCCCTGCCGTCGTTGTCGGTCAGCAGCGCGTAGCCGCTGACCTCGCCCTCGGCGGTGCGGACGCCGTCGACGCCGCGCACCCGCTGGAGGACGGATGACGGGATGGGTGCCCGGCTGGTGCCGGTGCCTTCGGACTGGGTGTAGGCGGCCTCGGCGCGGACGACCGCGTCGGTGCCGGAGGAGACCTTGCCGAACAGCTGGTCGAACGCCAGGTGCATGGTGTCGGTCAGGACGAGGGTGCCGGCCAGGAACGCGACTCCGAGCGCGATCGAGGCGACGGTCAGGACAAGTCGCAGCTTGTGCGCGAGCATGCCCCTCAGGGTTGCGGTGAACATCTGTCAGGCTCCTAGGTGCTTCATGAAGTCGAGTACGGCGTCGGCGGTCGGCTCGTCCATCTCGTCGACGACGTGGCCGTCGGCGAGGAAGAGGACCCGGTCGGCGTAGCTGGCCGCCGTCGGGTCGTGCGTGACCATGACGACGGTCTGGCCGAGCTCCTTGACCGCGGCGCGGAGGAAGCCGAGCAGCTCGGTGCCCGACGTCGAGTCGAGCGCGCCGGTGGGCTCGTCGGCGAAGACGATCTGCGGTCGCGAAGCCAGGGCGCGGGCCGCGGCGACCCGTTGCTGCTGGCCACCGGACAGCTGGGTAGGACGGTGGTCGAGCCGGTCGGCGAGGCCGAGCTTCTCGACGATCGACTGCACCCAGAAGTCGTCGGGCTTGCGGCCGGCGATGCGGATCGGGAGAACGATGTTCTCCGCGGCGCTCATCGTCGGCAACAGGTTGAACGACTGGAAGATGAAGCCGATCTTGTCCCGGCGCAGCAGCGTGAGCGCCTTGTCGTTGAGTGAGGTGATCAGGGTGTCCCCGACGTACACCTCGCCCGACGACGGCCGGTCGAGGCCGGCGAGCATGTGCAGCAGGGTCGACTTGCCGGACCCCGACGGCCCCATGATGGCGGTGAATCTGCCGGCTTCGAGGTCGACGTCGACGCCCTTGAGCGCGGCGACGACGGCGTCGCCGGTGCCGTAGAACTTGCTGACGCCCTCGGCCCGGGCAGCCGTGCCGCGGACGGTGGTCGTGCTGGTGATGACGGACATGTGGTTCTCCTACGTGTGGTTTCAGCCCCCCGGTCGAGCGGCGTGTAACCAGCAAAGGCGTTCCGCGAGCTCGCGCCCATCGGGCTGGGCGCACGACATCCGGGCGCTGGCCGCGGGTGATCTGCGGGCGATCGTGCGGCCAACCCCACCCTTAAGGGTTCGGGCAGAGCCCTCCCGCCACGCCGCGGATGGGCGCAGACTGCAGAGGTGAGGAGGCGGTGGGGAAGCCGGTCCGGGCGCGAGCGGCTCGCTGCTGTGCTCGTGCTGAGCGGACTGGCCGGGTTCGTGCTGCTGGTGTACGTCGTCGTGGTGCTGGGAGGCGGCGTGCTCATCGGCCACACGTCGTCGCCGCACGTCGGGCTCTCGGTGCTCGCCACGGCGGTGGTCGCGCTGGGCTTCGAGCCGCTGCAGTCGCGGCTCGAGCGCATCGTGTCACAGGTGGTGCACGCCGGCCGCCCGTCGCCCTACGAGGTGCTCAGCCGGTTCTCGCAGTCGTTGACCGGCAGGTACCCGAGCGAGGAACTGCCCGCCCGGATGGCCAAGGTGCTGGCCGACGGCACTGGTGCGAAGGGCTCCCAGGTGTGGCTCGCGGTCGAGGGCGCGCTGAGGCTTGCGGCCACCTGGCCGCCCGACGCCCTGCCGGCGCAGGCGCCTCCCGGAGCAGGCGACCTACCAGGCCGGCGGGAGCTTCCGGTTCGTCAGGGCGGAGAACTGCTCGGCGTCCTCGCCGTACTGGAACGTGACGGCGTACCGCTCACGCTCGTCGAGGAGCGGCTGTTCGCCGGACTCGCGAACCAGGCCGGGCTGGTCCTGCGCGGTGCGAAGCTCCGCGCGGAACTCGCGCAGCGGCTCGACGAGCTGTCCGCCCGGGCGGTCGAGCTGAGGATGTCGCGGCAGCGGCTGGTCGACGCGCAGGACGCCGAGCGCAGACGGCTCGAACGCGACATCCACGACGGCGCCCAGCAGCACCTCGTGGCGCTCGCGGTGAACCTGCGGCTGGCCCACTCGCTGGCAGCACGGTCGCCGGAACGGGCCGACCGGCTGATCGCGGCGCAGCGTACCGCGGCCACCGCGACCATCGAGACGCTGATCAGCCTCTCGCGGGGCATCTATCCGGGCCGGCTGGCCGACGACGGACTCGTGCCCGCGCTGCGCACGGCGATCGCTACGAGTCCGCTTCCGGTCGAGCTACGCGAGTCCGGCGTCGACCGGTACGCCGCCGACGTCGAGGCCGCGGCGTACTTCTGCGTGCTGGAGGCGCTGCAGAACTCGGCCAAACACTCGGCCGCACGCACGGTCAGCGTCGAGCTGCAGGAGGCGTCCGGCTTCCTCACGGTGACCGTCGAGGACGACGGATCCGGATTCGATCCCGGTATCGCGGGTTCCGGCGCCGGCATGGCCAACATGCGCGACCGGGTCGAGTCGGTCGGCGGAACGCTGGAGGTCGTGACGACGCCCGGTCGCGGCACCGTCGTCGCGGCGCGGCTGCCGGCCGTCGGACCTGCCGGCCGGGCAGGCTGACATGCACGCCCGGGTGGCCTGGATCCTGACGGCGCTGACGGTGGTGCTGGCGGTGGCGGACGGCTGGGTGACCGCGGCGTACCGGCCGCTGCTGTCCGAGGAGGCGGTCGCCGTCCACGGGTTCCCGTTCGTCGACGGCGCGGCCGTGGGATCGGCGGCGATGGGCGCGCTGATCGTGTCCCGGTACCGGCGGCACCCGATCGGCTGGCTGCTTTGCCTGACCGGTGTCGACACCGCGGTCTCCCTGCTGACCGAGGCCTACAGCGTCTGGGTGCTCACCGCCGGCGGGCCGGGGTCGCGGAGCGCCGGGGCCGTCGCCGGGTGGATCTCCACACTGCTCGGTGGCCGGCTCTCCCTGGCGGTCCTGGCCATCCTGTTCCTGGTGGTGCCGGACGGCCACTTCTTCTCCCGTCGTTGGCGCATCGCGGCCGGCGTGATCCTGACCGGGCTCGTCTTCCACGCCGCGGCACTGCTCACCGTGTGGCCGACCCGGTTCGCCCCCGACGCGGAGCAGCTCGGGCTCCTCGGCAACCTGTTCTCCTTGTTCGCCTTTCCGCTCATCATGGGCGGCCTGGTCGCGGCGACTGTGTCGCTGGTGCAGCGGCTGCGTCGCAGCCAGGGCGTGCAACGGCAGCAACTGCGGCTGATCGCGACCTCGGTGGTCTTCCTGGTCGCGAGCTTCGTCTGGATGCTCGTGGTCCAAGGGGTCAACGGCGGGAGGCAGACCTGGGCCGCGAGCCTGCCGCTGTTCGTCGCCTACCTGTGCATGCCGGTCTTCTTCGCCGTGGCGGTCCTGCGCTACCGGATGTACGACATCGAGGTGATCATCAACCGGGCCGTCGTGCTCGCCGTGGGTACGGCGTTCGCCGCGATCGGGTACACCGGTCTGGTCGTGACGGTGGCAGCGCTCGTCAACACGCAGACGAGCGGCTTGTGGCTGTCGCTGCTCGCCACCGCGCTGGTCGCGCTGGCCTTCCAGCCGTTGCGACGGCGGGTCGTCCGGCTCGCGAACCGGCTGGCGTACGGGGCGCGGGCGCTCCCGTACGAGGCGCTCTCGGACTTCAGCCGGCGCCTCGCCGAGACGCCGTCGCCGCAGACGCTGCTGCCGGCCGTCGCCGAAGCGGCCGGCCGCGCGGTGTCCGCGCGGCGCTCGGCCGCGGTCTTGCGGGTGGCCGGCTCAGCGGGCCTTTCCGCGGTCTGGCCGGCCGGCGCCCCCGGCGGCACGGCCGAGCATGAGGTGTTCGTCCGGGACGGCGACGACATCCTCGGCAGCATCGGGGTCACCATGGCGAAGGGGCGCGGGCTCCGGCCGGCCGACGAGCGCCTGCTGGAGGATCTGGCCAAGCAGACCGCGCTGGCGTTCCGCAACGCAGCGATGGAGGCCGAGCTGGCCGAGCACGTGGCCGCTCTCGACCGGACCACGCAGGCGCTGACCGAGTCCCGGCGAAGGGTCATCGCGGCAGACGACGCGGCCCGCCGCCAGCTGGAGTCGGCGATCTCGCGGGAGGTGCTGCCACACCTCGACACGATGCCGGCCGAGCTCGGCGGCCTGAGCGTCGCGGCATCGGCGCCCGCCGCCCTGGAGGAGCTCGAACAGCTCGTGACCCGGACGAACACGGCGCTGGAGTCGTTGCGCGAACTGACCCGCGGGGTGTTCCCGACCCAGCTGGCCCGGTCGGGTATGGTGCCCGCTCTGCGGTCACACCTGGCGCGAAGCAGGCCGGCGGCCGCCCTGAACGTCGGGCCGTCGGCCGACCGGCGGTTCCCTGCCAGGGTGGAGGCGGCGGTCTACTTCTGCTGCGTCGAGGCCCTGCGCGCCGGCTCCGGATCCGCCGGGGTCGACCTGCTGACGACGGGACAGGACCTGGTCGTGCGGATTCGGGGATTCGCCCGCGCCGAAGTCGACGTACAGGCGATCGCCGACCGTGTCGAGGCGGTGGGCGGGTCGACGTCCCTGGGTGACGGGGACGTGCTGTCGATCAGCATTCCGGTCGGCGTGGACGGGTCGGCGACGGCGGCTCTGCGTGCCGGGTCGGCGGTCACGTCGTAGCCGCCGCCCACGTCGCTGCCAGCCGGTCCGGGCCGAACGCGGCCTTCGCGACGTACGACGCGGCGCCGCAGCCGGAGATGTCGAAGTCGTCCTCGTCATAGGTCGAGAGAAGGACGACGACCGGCGCGTCAGGGTCGAGCGTCATGCGCCGGGTGGCCTCGATGCCGTCGATGCCGGGCAGGTTGACGTCCATGAGGACGAGGTCGGGGCGCAGCCGGGCGACGGCAGCGAGCGACTCCTCGCCCGACCCGGCGGAATCCACGACGACGAACCCGTCCGTCTCGGACACGACGGCAGCGAGCGCTCGGCGAAACGTCTCCTGGTCGTCGACGACCAGGACGCGCACATCTGGCACCTTCGCACCTCCTGGGCGCCATCATGGCGCGGACGCTGCCGGCGACGACATGGTGCTGGCCGCCCGGAGGGGTTCGGTTGTTCCCACCGTCACGCCGGCTTTCGGGGTCAGCGGGCGGTGGGACCGCCGGTGGCTTCGAGGAAGGCGAGCACCGCCATCACGCGACGATTGACATCGGACTCGTCGGTGAGACCCAGCTTCTGGAAGACCGAGCCGACGTGCTTCTCGACGGCGCGCTCACTCATGAACAGCGCCTTCGCCGTCGCCGAGTTGCTGCGCCCGGCCGCCATCGCCTCGAGCACCTCGCGCTCGCGGTCGGTGAGTCCGTGCAACGGTGACCGCGACTCCTGCGCCTTGCGCGCGAGCAGTCCCTCGACCACTCGCGGATCGAGGACCGAGCCGCCCCGCGCGACGTCGTGGAGCGCCCGGACCAGGTCGTCGCCTTGCGAGACGCGCTCCTTCAGCAGGTAGCCGAGTCCGGCGACGCCTTCGGACAGCAGGTCGAACGCGTACTCCTCCTCGACGTACTGGGACAGGACGACGACGCCGGTGGCCGGATGACCAGCCCGGATCCGCTTGGCGGCGTCGATGCCTTCGGTCGTGAACGTCGGAGGCATCCGGATGTCGGTGAGTACGGCGTCCGGCCGGTGCTCGGCAACGGCCTCGAGCAGCGAGCCCGGATCGGTGACCGTCGCGACCAGCTCGATGTCGTCGGTCTCGGACAGTAGCGCCGCGACGCCTTCGCGCACCAGAAGATTGTCCTCGGCGAAGACGACGCGCAGCACCACGGCACCACTCTAGGCCCGACGTCCATCGCCCGCGTCTTCCCCGCCCGCGACCTCGTCAACCACCATCTCGATCCTGGTGCCGGCGTACAATCCCGCGGACGGCAGCAGAGTGATCGCCGACCCGAGGAGCGCGGCGCGAACCGACACGGCGCTGCCGACGGCTCCGAGGGCCGGGCCGCCGACGACCTGGCCGACGGCGTTCATCTGGCCCTCGAAGGACAACACAGTGGCACGCACCCCGGACTCGACGTGCCGGTTCATCCACGCGGAGCTGACAGGTTCGGCGACACGCTGTGCCACTGTCTGCACCCAGACCATCGCGAGCGCGACCCAGAAGTGACCGGAGATGGCGAACACGGCGACCGCCAGGACCTGGACGCCGGTCAGCGCGGCCATCAGCCGGGTGGGATGCAGATTGGCAAGCGTCCGCGGGAAGACCCGGTTCACCGCCAGGCTCACGATCAGCGACAGCACTGCGCCGGTGAGCGCGATCCCCGCGAACCAGACCGCCTCGTCCGATGTCCCGAGCAGCGGTGGCAGGCCGACGTCCAGGACGTGCACGACCCAGAGCCGGTCGAATGCCTCACTTGCCAGTCCGCCGATCAGGCTGACCAGCATAAGAGTGCGTACGACGTGTCGCCGGCGGGCCAGCGCAAGCCCCTGCCGGAACTGGCCGGCCATCGTCGCGAACGTGGTCCGGTCCGCCGACCGGGTCGGCGTGAAACCGTGCTCCGGCATCGTCACGGCCAGCACCGCGGCGAGCGCGAGGAACCCGGCGCCGCCGAGGACGATCGGCAGGCCGATCCAGACCAGGCCGAGCGCACCGGCGAGCACGATGCCGGCGATCATTCCGACCATCTCTGCCTGGGTCGACCGGACGAACACCGCGGCGATCCGCTCGGTCCCGACCTCGTCGGTGAGCCAGGCCTGCTGTGCGCCGCTGGTGAACGTGTACCCGACACCCCACAGCACCTGCGCGACCAGCACGGCGGCGAAGCTGGGTACCGCGCCGAGAGCCAGGCCGGCGCCGACCAGGACCAGCCCGATCAGGATCGACAACCGCCGGCTGTAGACATCGGCCACGATCCCGGTCGGCACCTCACCGACGAACACCGACGCCTCCAACACCGTCCCGACCAGCACCAGCTGAAGCGGGCTCAGCCCGATCACCTTCACCTGGTAGACGAGGTTCAGCGTGAACACGAGCCAGTAGAGCGCCGCCGACCCGCCGGTCAGCCAGAGATACACCGGCACCGGTGCCCGACGCATGCTCATCGGACCAGGATGAAGCGGACCGGAGCAGGTGTCACCCGAGATCCGCGGGCACGACCTCGACGGGTCAGCGTTCGAAGGTCACGGGGATCGGTGTGTTGTACGGAGTGATCACCTGGATGTTGGAGGGCCAGGAGCTGGCGGCGCCGGGAAGCGCACGATGCGCCTGCATGATGAAGTGGCAGGCCCGGCGCATGTCCTGGTTGAGGTCGTGGTGGAGCACCGCGGACAGGTGGCCGTCACGGAGGAGGCGGCTGTTGTCCTGGTCGAGGTCGTGGGCGATGAACACCGAGCAGGTCCGGCGCATCGACACGAAGGCCTCGACGATCGCGACATTGCCGCCGCCGATGGAGTAGACCGCGTCGATGGTCGGATCGCTGTCCAGGGCGCTCAGGACGAGACCGCGCATGGTCTCGTCGAGACCGTCGCTGTTGTCGATCTCGACCAGGGAGCGATCGGGGCAGCGGCTGCGCATCGCGCTGCGGAAGCCCATCTCGCGTTCCTCCTCGCCGCGGAAGAAGCCGCGGCTGAGGGTGACCAGAACGTTGCCGGGCTTGTCGCCGAGCCACTGCCCGATGAGGTACGCCGCAGTGGCGCCGGCGGCCCGGTTGTCGATGCCCACGTACGCCAGCCGCCGACTGGCAGGCAGGTCGGTCACCAGGGTGAGCACGGGGATCCCGGCGGCGACGAGTCGCGCCACCGCTTCGGTGATCTCCGGCACGTCGGGCGCCTTGAGGATGACACCTTGCGATCCCCGGCTCGCGATGCGGTCCAGCGTCGCGGTGAGGTCGGTGAGCGGACCGGTCTCGCGAAAGTGGAAGCGCGACCTGATGACGGCCGGTCTCAGTGCCGGCAGCTCCGCCTCGAGGGCGCGGCGCACGGCGGACGAGAACCGATCCGGTGCCTGCATCACGACGTCGATCACGAAGGTCCGGCCGCCGAGCCGGAGCTGCGTCCGCTGCCGTTCCAGGTCGGCGATCGCCTGGTGCACCTCGCGGACGGTATCGGTGCGTACGCCGCCCCTGTTGTTGAGCACCCGGTCGACGGTGGCCTCGCTGAGGCCGGCCTGCTGGGCGATCTCCCTGATCCGGAATGGGTGGCCCAATGCCCGCTGCTCTCCCTGATGGATTTTTGATGGTTTTCTGCGCTCTATTGATGGACTGCAGTTCTTACGATGACAGATGTCTTCCGGAATCGCGAGTACGTGTTCCGGGACCCGGCGCAGCACCAGCAAGCCGTAACAGCGACATCTTCGGAGGAAGACAGATGGAGCACAGGAATCTACTGATCGGCGGTGACTGGCGGCCGGCCGAGTCGGGGCGGACCGAGGACGTGACGTCGCCGTACGACGGGTCCGTCGTCGGCACCGTGCCGGTGGCCGGCGGGGACGACGTCGAGGCGGCACTCACCGCGGCCGAGGCGGGCGCCGCGATCTGGCGGCGCACTCCCGCACACGAGCGGATGCGAATCCTGCTGCGGGCGGCGGAGCTCGCCGACCAGCGAGCCACGGAGATCGCCCGGACGATCAGTGCCGAGGTCGGCAAGACGATCACCGAGGCCACCGGCGAGGCGGCCCGGTCCGGAGAGATCATCCGGCTCGCGGCCTTCGAGGGCGCCCAGCTGTACGGCGACACGCTGCCCCTGGATGCCAGCCCCGGAACGGG
>WNFV01015960.1_pt1 | contig 10599 bp, 10 predicted proteins | sample 5400101 | NCBI WGS metagenome assembly WNFV01 (sample SAMN13153361, study PRJNA577476) | soil metagenome | isolation source: 115 cm soil or saprolite under grassland replicate 1 | place: USA:California | collected 2016-06-15 | reverse complement strand
GACGACCGTGATCCGCAAGATCGCCGCGTCGCTGGCCGGCCTGCGCATCCGCGGCTTCTACACCGAAGAGATTCGCATGGCGGGCGAGCGCCTGGGCTTCCGCCTCGTGACGCTGGACGGGCGGGAGCGAGTGATGGCCATTCGCCTTCAAAGCCTTCCCGCAAGGGCGCGTCACCAGACGTACGCGTCGGGATCGGTCTCTTGCCCAGCGCTCAGCGCGCCGAGGATGTCGGTCTCGGTGAGGATCCCGACCAGCCGGCCGTTCTCGACGACAGGCAAGCTGCCGATCCGCCGCTGGAACATCGTCATGCCGGCCTGGGCGAGCGTCGCCTCGGGATGCGTGGTCACGACCGACCACGTCATCACATCTCTGACCCTTAGGGCCTTGAGCCGGCGCGGTTCCCACGCGAGGTGCTCGGCCAGCGCGGGAACAAGGGCAGCATGCCTGACGTCCCGGTCGGTGAGGATCCCGACCAGGCGCCCCCCATCATCGACCACCGGCAGGTGCCGGATCTTTCTTTCTCGCATCAGATTGACCGCCTGCCGAAGCGGGGTGTCGGGCCCGACCGTCACAGGATTCTCGGTCATCACGTATTTGACCATCGTTTCAGTGCCCACGGTAACGCATCGCCTCCTCGATCCGGCCGCGTGTGATCTGGATGGCGGCCTGGCGCGGGAGCAGGTGGCCTGCCCTGGCCCGCTCGAGGGTCTCCAGAGTGTTGGACGGTGTCTGAGCTCTCATCTGCTTGTTCGACGAGTGATCCGCGCGCCGTCGTCGGCGTCCCGGGCATCGGATGCAGCAAGCAGCATGCCTCCGGCTCAACCCCTCGGAAACGCAGGGAGCGTTGGGGCGAATGCTGTCCGAGGAAGCGTCCGCGCGCGGCGAAAACGCCTCAGGTGGGACACGACTGCCCCAGGATACCCGGGGGAAGGGTAAGCCTATGGGGGTGTGCTGGGCCGTCACGCCGGACGTGGCGACTTCTCGCGCTGGGTCCTCGATGTCTTCTCCGACCGGGAGCTGTCGAGGCAGCTCGGGAAGACCGAGTCCCGCTGGCGCCGGGGAGAGATTACCGACCTCCGCCGCGCCATCGACCGCCTGATTGCCTTCCGTTACGGGACGGACGCCTGATGGCCGCGGCGGTTGGGCCGGGCAGCCGTGTCCGCTCGGCGCCTTGGCGCTTGACTAGCCCGGCGCAGGGAGAAGATAGTGTGTAACGCCGCCGGCAAGGAGGGCGCGATGATGACCAAGCGGAGGAAGGCCCGGCTCGTGGGCTGCGTGGGCGTGGGGCTCCTGGCGCTGGCCGCTGCTGGCCTGGTCGAGGCTGCCACGAGCACCTACTCCGGCACCGTGGTGAGCCTCGACCAGGCCGCGGGCACGATCGTGGTCGGCGACATGGGACCCCTGCTCCAGAACGGCAAGAGCGAGATCGTCGAACGGCGCATCCAGGTGACGCGATCCACCAAGTTCGTCCGCCTCAAGCGCGCGGCCGGCGCGGCGCCGAGCGGATGGATCGGGGATTATGTCGAGACCACGCTCCCCGCCTGGGACGTCAAGCCGGGTGACTGGGTGACGATCACGGGCGAGCGCGGACCGCAGCGCATGACGGCGGTCAAGGTCACGGTGGTGGACACGAGCCAACCCTGAGCGACGGGGACCCGGGAGGGCGCGTGGAGATTCAGCGATTTCTTCAGTCTCTGATGGACCAGGATGTCCGAAGACTGGTCGGGGCCGTGCTGGCCGGCGTCGTCGTTGGGCTCTTGATCGGACGGCGGTGGTCGAGGGACTGAGGGCCTGACACCGCGAGCCGATCGGTTACACCCGGAGCCGCCGTTCTGGACGTGGAGCGCCGAGCAGGCGCTCGCCCGGGTCGCCGGCTCGACGGACGGTCTCTCGTCCCCTGAGGCCGCGCTCCGGCTCAGGCGCTGGGGGCCCAACGAGTTGGCCCCGCCGCGACGCTTCGAGGCGCTCCGCGAGATCGCGCGGTATCTCGCCAACCCGCTCGTCCTGATCCTGCTCGTGGCCAGCGGCGTGTCCGCCGCTTTCGGCCAGGTCGTCAGCTCCGTCATCATCGCGGTCATGCTGATACTGAGCGTGGCGCTCAACTTCACCCAGGCGTACCGCTCCCAGAAGGCGGCCCTACGGCTGAGAGAGCAGGTGGGGCAGACCGCCTCGGTCCTGCGGGACGGCGCGCCGCGCGAGCTCCCCGCACGTGAGGTCGTGCCGGGCGACGTGATCCGCCTGTCGGCGGGAGACCTGGTCCCCGCCGATGCGCGGCTCTTGTCGGCCAAGGACCTGTTCCTCAAGATCGTGACCTACCTCGGCTTCGTGGAGATCGTGAAGCGTTGGTTCTACCGTGGCCCCCCGATGTGACCCGGGCGCCGGGCCTCCTTCGTTGTGGTGGAGGAGGTAGAAGGGTGGACGTCCCTCTCGCGACAGGAATGTCGAGCGCCTCGACAATCTCGCCGATTCCGGCCGGGCCGCGCGCTGAAGCGATCCTGGAAGTCCTTGCTCGGCGTCACTTTCCGGCGTCCGCGGCGCTGGCACGGGTTCTGCTCCCGAAGGGAGGCGAGGGTCAGAAGGAATATAGGGAGGAGGGACACACGATGAAACGGTTCCTGAGCGTGGCGCTGGTGGTGGTGGCGGTCCTCGTGCTGGCTGGCGAGGGTTTAGCGCAGATGGCCGGCCCGATGCGCGGGCCCATGCACGGTCCCCTGGCGGCGGGGATGGGCCCCGGGATGATGGGCGGCGGGATGATGGGTCACGGTATGATGGGCGGCCGGGTGGGTGCTTGGAACTGCCCCGGCATGGCGGCGGTGAGCGGCGCGACCGAGTCCGGGGCCATCACGGAGGAGAAAGCCAAGGAGCTGGCCCAGCAGTACGCTGATCAGAACCTGAAGGGCTTCACGGTGGAGCGGGTGCTCCCGTTCACCGGGAGGCGTGGCACGATGTATTCCGTCGAGCTGAAGGGCCCGGACGGGCAGCTGCGGACCTTCCACGTCAACCCCTGGGGGAACGTCATGCCGTTTGGCGGTCCAACACGGCGAGCCGGATAGGACGGCTTCGCCTCCGTCTGCGACCCCCGCGGACTTCAGGTCCCGGGGGTCGGCCGTTCAGGGAAAGGAGAGCCATGCGACCCGCACTGATCCGGTTGCTTCACGCGCTGCTTCTGGCGCTGCTTCTGCCAGGCCCCCCCGCGGCGGCGCAGAGTGTCACGACGCTGGACGAGCTGGTCAAGCGCCATGACTCCGCCTCCTGCGTAGGATGTCACGACAAGGTGCACCAGGAATGGAAAGGCAGCTACCACGCGCGCTCCGTCGTGGGGAGCCTGGGGTCGCTGCGGGCGTACGTGGACGCGGTAGAGAAGGATCGGAGGCTCTCGGCCGACAAGACGCAGATGCTCAAGTGCCTCGACTGCCACGCGCCCATGGTCAACGAGGCGTCCGAGGATGTCGTGAAGGAGATCGTGGGGCTGGTCAAGACGGCGGTGGACGACAAGGACGAGGCAAAGAAGAAGGCGGCGCGCGACCGGCTCGCGAACCTGAGCGTCAACTGCACCGGCTGCCACACGGTGAAGGGCACCGGGAACCCCATGACCCCGCCCGATCCCCAGATCCTCTACGGGCCGGCGGGGATGGCGGCGCCACACCCGACGGCGGCGAGCCCGGTCATGCAGTCCTCGGTGATGTGTAGCCAGTGCCACGCGCTCTGGTATGCCAAAGACGGCGAGTACCTCTACTGCACGACGATCTTCGAGAGCCACCAGAACGCGTATCGCGGGCTCGGCGGCACCCAGTCCTGCCAGGACTGTCATATGAAGAATCGGGGGCACACGTTTCCCGGCGCGCACAACCAGCAGCTCGTCAAGGAAGGCCTGAGCCTCGCGCTCGAAGCCGTCGGCTACCGGCAGCCGGTGGCGGGCAAGTTCGTGCCTCGAGCCGCGGTGACGGTGGACATCGGCAATCAGGCCGGCCACCGCATCCCTGATGGCTGACTCTGGACGTCCAAGGTGGTCCTGGACGTGACCGCCAAGACGCAGGACGGTACCAAGGTGTTCGGGCACCAGAAGAGCTGGCAGGAGATCGGTGTGGACCTGAAGGGCGACCAGCAGGTCAAGTCGTGGGAGATCAAGAACACGATCGACCAGGCGCTGCAGCCGCGCCGGACCCAGACGGAGATGCTGACGATCCCGCTCCCGGACGGCACGAAGGCCCTCGAGATCGAGGCCGTGCTCACGTACCACCACCGCCCGGGAGAGGAGTTCGTCGTGCACCGGACGTCCCGGAAGCTGACGTTCGGCAAGTAGGGAAGCAGGGGCACACCACGTGGGCGAGGGCGGCGCCAGGTACCCGAGCTCGGCGCCGTCCGGAGCGCTCCGGTGGCGGGGCGATGCTCCCACTGACGAGGACCGCCGGTCCTGCACCCCCCCGCTTGCGAGGGCCTCCGCCGGCGTGAACGGTGGCGTGTGAGCGTGACGAGGGTGAGCGCGAAGTTCCCGTTTCCGCCCCGCTACTTCGTGGCGTCGGTGGTGCTCCTCGCCGCGCTGACGGCGCTCTTCGCGGTGTCGGTCGCCCTCCGGACTCAGCAGGAGCTCTCCCGTCAGCTCGAAGAAAAGGGCCTCGCGCTGGCCGACGCGCTCGAGACGTCGAGCCGGAACGCGATCCTGGGCAATGCGCTGATGGAGGAGATGATCGCCCAGCGGCTCCTCGACAACGCGCGCCTGGTAGATCAGATCCTCCTCTCCCGTCCGTTCGACCCCGAATACCTCAGCGGGATCCGCGCGATGAACCGGCTGGCCCGGATCGAGCTGCTGGACCGGGACGGCCGTGCATACACGCCGCCGCCGCCCCCTCGGCCTCCCGGGATGATGGGGATGATGGGAAGGCCGCCAATACCGGAGGGCGGGCCCGACCAGCGCCGGGCCATGATGATGTACATGTGGGGGCGCCGCTGGTCGCCGCCCTCCGCAGAGGGAGAAGTCCCGCCCGTCATCCGCGACCGCAAGTTCTGGCAGGGGAGCGTCTTCGGCGTCGCCGTGGGCGCCCGGAGCTTTCCGGGGATCATCGCCGTGCATGCGGATGCCGAGTACGTCCTGAACTTCAGCCGGGAGATCGGCGTGCAGCGCCAGGTGGAGGAGATGGGTCACCAGCCCGGCATCGACTCCATCGCCTTGCTGGACCAGGGGCTGACGGCGGTCGCCCACTCGAGGCCCGACCGCGTCGGCCAGCGGGAGAGCGATGAGGGGCTCCGCGAAGCGATGACGAGCGGCCGGACGCTCGCGCGACTCGTCCGGCGCGAGGGGCTCGATCCGGTCTACGAGGTCGTGAAGCCGCTGGCGCTCGACAAGCAGCGGACCGGGCTCCTGAGGATCGCCCTCTCGACGGCGTCCATGGACCGGGTCTGGCGCCGCGACAGTCTGGCGGCCATCGTCCTGGGGCTGGCCGTCGTGGGTCTCGGGATCCTCGGAATGGCCGCCATCTTCTACACCCAGCACCGCCACTTGGCGGAGGTGAGGACGCTCGAGGCCGAGATGGAGCGCCGGGAGCGGCTCTCCACGCTCGGCAACATGGCGGCGGCGGTGGCCCACGAGATCCGCAATCCCCTCAACGCCGTGTCCATGGGACTTCAGCGCCTCCGGGTCGAGTTCCAGCCGGCGGAGGCCGAGGAGTACCGGCGGCTTCTCGATCTGGTTCAGGGCGAGGTGCGGCGGCTGAACGCGATCGTGGAGGACTTTCTCTCGCTGGCTCGCCCGCTGTCTCTGAAGCCCGAACCTATCCCGGTCCCGGCGCTTCTCGACGAGGTGCTCCTGCTCGCGGACGGCGAGGCGCGCGCCTCGGGGATCACGATCGAGCGAGCGATCGCGGCCCAGCTGCCGCCGCTCGAGGCCGACCGCGACCGGATCAAGCAGGTGCTCCTCAACCTGGTGCTGAACGCGCTCCAGGCCATGCCGGGCGGGGGGACGCTGACGCTCGGAGCGAGCGCCTCGGGTGGCACGCTCACCCTCTGCGTGACGGACACCGGAGGCGGGATTCCGCCCGAGGTGCGCCCGCGCCTCTTCGAGCCCTATGTGACCACGAAGGCCAAAGGGCTCGGGCTCGGGCTTGCCATCGCCCGGCGGATCGTCGAGGCCCATGGTGGGCGGATCGAGGCCGAGAACCGGCCCGAGGGCGGCAGCCGATTCCGCGTCACGCTGCCCCTCGGAGCCGCGAGGGGCGCGTTGGAATAGCCGTTAGCGCACGGTCGGGGACCAGCGGTCGGGCGATTCGACCGCCGGCTCCGCCGGCGCAATCCGTTCTGGGGGAGGCTTCGGAGGGGACCGTCGAGGCCCCCTACGATTAAGGAGTCATGGCTGAGCCGTTCCGGATCCTGGTGGTGGACGACGAGCCGGCGCAGCGCGAGCTCGTGACGGGCTTTCTCGCCAAGCGTGGCTTCGAGGTGGCCCAGGCCCCGGGCGGCCAGGTTGCCCTCGCCCGGTTCAAGCAGGAGCCCTTCGACCTCGTTCTCACCGATCAGAAGATGCCGGATTTGTCCGGGTTGCAGGTGCTCGAAGGCGTCCGCGCCATCACTCCAGAGACCGCGGTGATCATCATGACCGCCTACGGCACTATCGAGACCGCGGTGGGCGCCATCAAGGCCGGGGCCGCCGACTATCTGACCAAGCCATTGAACCTGGACGAGCTGCTCCACCGGATCCACCAGGTGCGGGAGCGCCAGCATCTGCTCTCCGAGAACCGCCAGCTCCGTCTGGCCCTCGCCGAGCGCCACCGCGTCGAGGGGATCATCGGCGAGAGCGGCCCGATGCAGGAGGCCCTGTCGCTCGTGCGGCGGGTCGCGCCGAGCGATGCCACGGTGCTGATCCGGGGCGAAAGCGGTACCGGCAAGGAGGTGATCGCCAAGGCGATCCACTACGCGAGCGCGCGGGCCGCGGGGCCGCTGGTCAAGGTCAACTGCGCCGCCCTCGCCGAGAGCCTCCTCGAGGCCGAGCTGTTCGGTCACGAGAAGGGCGCCTTCACGGGGGCCATCGCCACCCGCAAGGGACGGTTCGAGCTGGCCGACGGCGGGAGCCTGTTCCTCGACGAGATCGGCGATCTGGCGGCCCACACGCAGGTGAAGCTGCTCCGGGTTCTCCAGGAGCGGGAGTTCGAGCGGGTCGGGTCCAGCCGGCCCATCACGGTCAACGTGCGGCTCCTGGCGGCGACCCATCGCGACCTGGAGGCCCTGGTGAGGGACGGTCGCTTCCGCGAGGATCTCTATTACCGGATCAACGTGGTGACCGTCATGCTGCCGCCGCTCCGGGAGCGGCGCGACGACCTGCCGCTCCTCATCGACCACTTCGTGCGGACCTTCGCTGCGAAGAACACCAAGCCGATCGAGGGCCTGACCCGCGAGCGCGGTGGTGCTCACGCGGGACGACGTCATCGGGGTCGCGGACCTGCCGCTGACGCTGCACGATCCGGCCCCCGAGCCGGCGGTGGACGCGGGGCTCGAGGCCGCGGTGGAAGGGCTCGAGCGGCGGATGATCCGGGAAGCGCTGGCCGGGGCAAGTGGCGTTCAGACACGGGCCGCCGAACTCCTCGGGATCAGCGAGCGCGTGCTCCGCTACAAGCTCAAGAAGTACGGGCTGAGCGGCGGTTCCTGAAAACAGCTGGCCCGATCGACCAATGACCTCAACGCAGAGACACGGATGAGCCCGTCCGCCTCGGGGGATCTCCTTCTTTGTCCAGTCGTACCAACTAGCCGGACGGCTCGACGAGGCGGACCACTGGGCGCTCCAACTCTCCCCGGCGAGCAGCAGCGCATCACCTTCGCTCGCGCCCTGATCCAGATGCCCGACTGGCAAACCCCTCCATCCAAGCTCGAAGGGACAAGACTTCGTAATAGGCAGAACCCGGTTAGTGCTTGAAGTTGGCGGAGTTCCTCGAGGTGCCGTTCGTTGCGGCGCCATGCCGGGCAGGAGCGTCGCCCGGCGCGACGAACCTGTGGAAAATTGCCAAAAATTGTCAGGTGAATTTCCCCTTGACAGCGCCCCAGTACCCGAGCAGAGATACCTTTACAGAGGTGCAGCGGCAGCGCCCTTTTGGTGGCCTGCTGATGGGTTCTCTATCCTTACCGGGTTGGTTCAACAATTGCCGTACCCGCCCGGTACCAACTCGTACTCGCCCGTATCAAGGAGGAAAGGAGGGGACAACTGGAACCTCGAACCACCGAGATCGGCTGTGCTTGACCTCTTGAGGGGTCTGAACGTTCGTGACTTGAGCTGGCGCCGTTGCCCCAAAATGGCAGGGAGACAGGGATGACGGCGAGGTCAAAGGCGGTGCGTCGTCCGGAAGCGACGCAAAGGGTAACGGTCTTCATACCTGGTCTTCATCCGTGAGGGAGACACGCACATGAGAAAAGGCTCGGTCTTACGCCACGTGGTGTCAGCGCTGTTCGTCCTGGCGGCCCTGCTGCTATTGTCGACGAAGGTTCTTGCGACCCCCCTGCTGCCCGGTGCGACTGTTGTCCCGGGGGCGATTACGCTGCTGGGGGATACCCTGTTGGCAGACACCGGAATACAGAACCTGACCTCGAGCACACCCAACGACTGGACGGCGACCCTGCAGGCGCAAGTTTATAGGAACAGCGGCGGCACCCTGGACTTCGTCTACCAGTTCCATAACAACGCCAATAGCTCCACGGCTCTCGGCCGGGTAACGGGGTCGAATTTCGGGGCGAGTTTCACGACCGACGTCTTTTTCGACACCACCGACACGTTGAGCCTTGGGGCTACAACAGCCGGACTCTTGCCCAGCTCGGCCGATCGTGGCACCTGTCCGTCCTGCCTGGTGGTCGGATTCACCTTCAATACCTCGCCAACCAAGGTGCTGCCGGGGGAGACTACCCCGATCCTTTTGGTCCGGACCAACGCGACAGACTTCACTACTGGTTTTGCGAGTCTGATAAACTCTGGCGTGGGGGCTGGCTCCGCGTTTGAACCAGTAGTATCAGCTGTTCCCGAACCTGGGACGCTGCTCCTCCTCGGGACGGGCCTCGTGATGCTCACCGGGGTGGCACGGAGGTGGTGGCAGCACGAGTAATCCGCTTCCACTGGCCGCGTCTTCGGGACGATCGAAGCGGCGTGGGAGTCAGTGACACAGAGCCCACCTCGCTAGGTGGTTGAATTCTGGAAGGCGGGCTGGTTCGACGCTGCCGTTTGCGGAAGCGCCGGGCCACGTTACCAGGTGTCGACTGCGCGCTGCACCGCCTGAGTCTCAGGCTGCCCTTGGCCCTATCCGCCGTTTCCAGCTTCGTGGGTTTCGTGCCGAAGCTCGCTCACGCGGGCCCGAGGGCCAGCGTAAGCCAGCCCGCCAGCAACGTCACCACGGTCACCGGCACCCCGGCCTTGCAGTACTCGACGAAGCCGATCTCGATGCCGGCACTGCGCGCCTCCTCGACCACGATCAGATTCGCCACGGAGCCGAGGATCGTGAGGTTGCCGGCAAGCGTCGAGGCCATGGCGAGCAGGAGCCAGCCGCGCGCGGGCTCGGCGAAACTCGGAATGACCGTCTTGAGTAGGAGCACGGCCGGCACGTTCGAGACGAGGTTCGACAGCGCCGCCGTGACGAGCGTCAGGACAGCCGGGCGGTGCAGGTTCAGGGCGGCGGCCCAGTCGAGCAGCGTGTCCACGAGCCCGGCCGACTCGACGCCGGCGATCACGATGAAGAGCCCACTGAAGAGCACGAGCAGTTCCCAGTCGATCTCGCGATAGACCTTCTCCGGCTTTACCCGCCGCGTCAGCAGCGTGTAGGCGGCGCCCGTGATGGCGACCAGCGCGATTGGCACGCCCGCGAGGAAAGCGCCGAACATGATCACGACCACGAGGAGGGTCTTGATCATCAGCGGGTAGTGCACGGGGAAGCGATCGCTCAGGCGCTCGAGGTCGATGCCCGATGGCAGGCGGCGGCCGTAGCGGAGCTGGATGACCAGGAAGACGACGGCGAGCCCGATCGCGGCCACCGGCAGCTCCCGCGCGAGGAAGGTGCGATAGCTGATCCCGGAGAAGCTGCCGATCAGCATGTTCTGGGGGTTGCCGGTGAGGGTGGCGACGCTCCCGACGTTGGCCGCGGTCGCCAGCGCGATCAGGTACGGCACGGGCGGAAGGCGCAACCGCCGCGTGACGTCGACCACCACGGGCGCCATCACGAGACAGATCACGTCGTTGACGAACAGAGCTGACAGCGCGCCGGCGGCGACGATGATCATCGCCATGAGGCCGGTTGCCGTCCGGGCCCGCCGCACGGCGAGGCTGGTCACCAGCTGGAAAAAGCCGGAGAGCCGCAGGTAGGCCGCCACGATCATCATCCCGAACAGCAAGACGAGCGTGTGCGCGTCGACGGCAGCGACAGCGCGATCCCATGGAATCACCCCGCTCACGACCATCACGGTAGCGGCGATGATCGCGACACCGGTGCGATCGACCCGGAAGATGGGCAGGCGGCCGATCCCAAGTCCGGCGTAGGCGCCGATGAACACGATCAGCGCGATCAACCGGTGCACGCCGTCCTCGTGACTGACCATGGAGCAATAGTCGCCGAGAAACTGTCAGGCTGCTCGAAAAGATA
>WNFV01009712.1_pt1 | contig 10602 bp, 7 predicted proteins | sample 5400101 | NCBI WGS metagenome assembly WNFV01 (sample SAMN13153361, study PRJNA577476) | soil metagenome | isolation source: 115 cm soil or saprolite under grassland replicate 1 | place: USA:California | collected 2016-06-15 | reverse complement strand
AACTGGAATACTTTTGCCTGACGCTGCCCTGACGACGCCACAGCGCTGCCTTTTCCTAAACCAGAGTTTAAGGTAGCATTCAACCAGGTTAACCCTCTTTCTGCGAGCCATGTTAGGGTCAGCTACGACATGATCTCGGCGTCACATGTGGCACTGGGTGCTAGGCGTGGCAGCGGCGCCGGTCTGGCCGCTGCTCGGCCAACACAACCAGGAGGTTTACGGCGAGTGGCTGGGCTACACGCCGTCCGAGGTCACGGCGCTGCGCGACGACCATGTGATTTGACCCTCACCCCCCGGCCCCTCTCCCACAAAGGGCAGATCCCCTCATCCCTGCAGTGTAAAGTATGCTAGCCTAACCAAAATTAACGGCAATGTCGTAGTCAAGCCGCGCGTGGAAATGCTCGCCGAGATCACCAATGCATTGGGGCGTTTCAATGGGAGCTTGGGTAAAATAAACACGACTTACGCGCTTGAACCTGATCGTGTTTTGAGGCTGCTCGAAGGAACTGCGTAAGTCGTGATCAATTTACCTATAGAAATTATCAAAACATATAAAGTAGTACTCGTTCTTGTTCTGCTGGTCGTGGTGAGTATCTTTTCCTTTCTTTATCGTCTTTATCGCAACGATGTTCGAGCACTTGAAGATTTTCTGGCTTCCTACAAAAAATTTGATCAAGCCATTACAGATTTTTCCATTAGTAAGCCTGATGACTTAGAAAGTAAAGCCGGCGATGCTCTTATGGACCTTAATAGTAGAGCGGCTGTAAGAATATCTTCCTTAATCAAAAACGACGCCGAACTTATGAATGAGAAACTTGAGATTGCGGATCTTTCTGGAAGAGAGCTAGACAGTCTTAGAGCCTATAAAAGAGGAGTCCAAAGTCCAAATGCTGACTTGGACGGATTGGCTAAAGAATTTGGCGATTGGACCAGCAAAAGAAAAGCTGCCTACGCTCGTTTTCAGAGCTTGTCGGATTATAAAGATTAAAGAGTTTGCCGCCAACGAAAAACTTGAGATCGTCCTTTCCGCTCCGGTTCAACGGAAGGCGGGCGGAACGAGGGTGTGGGGGGAATTCCGCCCGCCGAGCCCAGAGGGTACCAATCAGATCGGGAACGTAAAAAGCTTTGTTTGGTACAGACGACCCAGAAGCAATTAAACGATGCCTACGGCCCCTTTCCCTCAATGCGAAAGGGGAGATCTAGGAGGGAACGCGATGGCAATGGTGAACGGCTCGCAGGTCCTCGCCCGGGCGCTCCGCCTGCAGGGCGTGGAGACGATGTTCTACCTGATGGGCGGCCCGATGATGGCGGCCGAATCGGCGTGCATCGAGGAGGGCGTCCGCTCGATCGACGTCCGCCACGAGCAGGCCGCTGCGATGATGGCGCACGCCTACGCCCGCGTCCTGAACACGGTCGGCGTCTGTATGGCCGCCTCCGGGCCGGGCACCACCAACCTGGTGACGGGGGTCGCCAACGCCTTCGTCGACTGCGCTCCGCTGCTGGCCATCGGCGGCTGCAGCCCGCTCAGCCACATCGGACGCGGCGCATTCCAGGAGCTGGACCAGCTCGCGATCTTCAAGCCGTTCACCAAATGGGCCGAGCGCGTGCTGGACCCGAAGCGGATACCGGAGCTAGTCGCCACGGCGCTCCGCCAGGCGCTGAGCGGCCGGCCCGGACCCGTTTATCTGGACATGCCAGGCGACGTGCTCTACAAGCAGATCGACGAAGACGAGATCCTCTACCCCGAGCCAAATGGGAATCGGCCCGGTGGTCGAGCTGGCGGCGACCCGGACCTGGTCCGCCAGGCGCTGGAGCTCCTGGGCTCGGCCAGGCAGCCGATCGTCCTCACCGGCAGCGGCATTCTCTGGTCAGACGCCTCCGCCGCGCTCCAGCGCTGGGTCGAGCTGGCCGGCCTCCCCTTCTACACCACGCCGCAAGGGCGCGGGGTGGTGCCTGACGACCACGAGCTGTCCTTCCCAGGCGCTCGGTCGACCGCCTTCCGCGAGGCCGACCTGATCATGGTAGTCGGGACGCGCCTGAACTACGTGGTCGGCCACCTCGCGCCGCCGCGCTTCCGGTCCGACGCGAAGCTGATCCAGATCGACATCGAGCCATCCGAGATCGGCCACAACCGCCCGGCCGACGTGGGCATCGTCGGCGACGCGCGGGCAGTGCTCGAACAGCTCGTCACGGCCGCCCACGGCCGCCTCGACCCACGCCGCTACGCCGACTGGCGCGAGCGCCTGGGCCAGGTCGAGGAAAGCAAGCGCCAGGAGGCCGAAGCGGCCATGGCCACCGACCAGCGTCCGATCCACCCGCTGCGGCTGTGCAAGGAGGTCCGCGATTTCCTCGACCGCGATGCGATCCTGGTCGTCGACGGCCAGGAGATCCTCAACTACGGTCGCCAGTCCATCCCAACCTTCGTGCCCGGCCACCGCTTGAACTCCGGGCCCTTCGGCACGATGGGAGTCGGGCTGCCATTTGGCCTCGGCGCCAAGGCGGCCAAACCGGACAACCAGGTGCTGGTCCTGCACGGGGACGGCTCGTTTGGCCTGAACGCGATGGAGCTGGACACCGCTGTCCGCCACAAGCTGCCGGTCGTCACCGTCATCAGCCTGAACGGCGGCTGGACGGCCGACCCGCAGCGCAACAAGCCGGGCCGCGACCTCGGGTACACCGCGTTCCACGACATGGCCAGGGCGCTCGGCTGTCACGGCGAGTACGTCGAGGACCCGGCCGAGATTCGCCCAGCGCTAGACCGCGCTTACGGCTCCGGCGGCCCTGCCCTCGTCAACGTCCTGACCGACTGGCGCGCCCGGGCCACCACGACCGCCTTCGCGGTGTATTCGACGTAGTCTCGTCCCCCCGCTTCCCCGCACCGAGTCAGCTTTGGGCGTAGATCCGAACGCTCGATCCGGCCAAGGGGGCAGGGTGGACCGCCGAGGGCCGCGAGGACCGCTCGCCGGGGTTCGTGTGGCGGAGGCTGGCTCACTCATCGCCGCACCATTGTGCACGCGGCTCCTGGCCGACTACGGCGCCGAGGTGATCAAGGTCGAGCCGCCGGGGCAGGGCGACCCGATGCGCCAGTGGGGTGGGACGTACAAGGGCCTGGGGCTCTGGTGGCCGAATATCGCTCGCAACAAGAAGTCGGTCACGCTCGACCTCCGAACGACGGACGGCCAGCGCCTGTTCGGCCGGCTCGCCAGCGTCTCAGACGTGGTCGTGGAGAATTTTCGGCCTGGCACATTCGAACGATGGGGGCTCGGGTTCGATGCGCTGCGCGAGGCGAATCCGAAGCTGGTGATGACCCGCGTGACCGGCTTCGGCCAGAGCGGCCCGTATCGGGATCGGGCCGGGTTTGGGGCGATCGGGGAGGCAATGGGCGGGCTGCGTTTCGTGACCGGCTTTCCGGATCGGCCGCCGCTGCGGGTGGGGATCAGCATCGGCGACGCGCTTGCCGCCACGTTCGGGGCACTGGGCACCATGGTGGCGCTGTACCATCGCGACGCTCTGAGCGGAGTCGGCCAATGCGTCGACGTTGCGATCTACGAGGCCGTCTGGGCCCTCATGGAGGGCGTGCTCGGAGAGTACGACAAACTCGGTCGTGTCAGAGGTCGGGCTGGCGGGCGCCTGCCCGGCATCGCGCCCTCGAATACCTACCCGACGGCCGACGGCGGCTGGGTGGTGATCGGCGCCAACGCCGACAACGTCTTCCGTCGCTTCGTCGGCGTCCTCGGCCATCCGGAGTGGGCCGACGACCTGCGCTTCGACTCGCACATCGCGCGGGGCCAGCACGAAGAACTGTTGGACGAGTTGATCGAAGGATGGACCTCAAGCTTGCCGACCGACGAGATCGTTCGACGGCTCGAGGAAGCCGGCGTCCCCGCCGGGCGGATCTACTCCGCGGCGGACATAGCCACGGATCCCCACTACCACGCTCGCGAGATGGTGCTCTCCATCTTCGACCCGAACCTTGGTGAGGCGGTCCGCATGCAGGGTGTGGTTCCCAAGTTCAGCGAGACGCCCGGCCAGGTCGTCGCGGCTGGCCCGGCCCTCGGCCAACACAACGCCGAGATCTACGGCTCGCTCCTCGAGCTCCCGCCGAACGAGCTGGCCAGCCTGAAAGAGCGCGGCGTGATCTGAGGGGAAGCAGCAGACACCCGACCCGGATTCCTTGACAACCAGGCGGACGCCGTATACCTTAACGCAAGCGCTGGACGCTTCGGCGTCCTTGTCAGCTACCCGTCCAGGGGGAGAGAAGGCATGGCGACCGTCGCTCAACGTGTCGCAGTACCGCGCACGCTGGCGCACCGGCTGACTGCGCCACGCGTTGCCGGCTACCTGCTCGTCCTGCCGGCGGTGCTCTATGTCCTGTTGCTGATCGGCTTCCCACTCGTTCTCGGTATCTGGTACAGCATCAGCAACACTACCGTCGCGACGCCCGGCACGTTCGTCGGGTTGAAGAACTTCGTCGACGTCGCGCGCGATCCGACGTTTATCCTCAGCGTCCGCAACACGCTGATCATCGGCGGGGTCGCCACGGCGGCGAAGATCACGCTCAGCGTGGCGCTCGCCTTCCTCATGCTCAGCGCTTTCCCGGGCCGCGGCATCCTCCGCGTCCTATTCGTTCTGCCGTGGACGATCCCGATCGCCCTGAGCACAATCGCCTACAAATGGATGTTCCATTCCCAGTACAGCGTGATCAACTGGGTCCTGGTCCACCTCGGCCTCCTCGATCAGGGCATCCAGTGGCTCGGGACAATGCCGGCCGCGATCATGTCGGTCATCTTCGTGAGCACCTGGCGGGCCGTGCCATTCGGCGCCATCACGGTGCTGGCCGGTCTGACCGCCATCCCGACCGAGATCATCGAGGCGGCCCGAATCGACGGGGCCGGCTGGTGGGCCCGCTTCTACCGCGTCATAGTGCCGATCATCGCGCCAATCCTCTTCATCGCCCTGCTGTTCGACCTGATCTTCACGCTGACCGAGCTGACGGTGGTCTTCGTGCTGACCGGCGGTGGCCCGGTCGACCAAACCCAGGTCCTGGCCAACTACGCGCTGCAGGTCGGCGTGCAGGGCGGCCAGCTCGGCCAGGGGGCCGCCATCGCGCTCTACCTGCTGCCGGTCCTGTTGGTGCTGACGGTACTGTCGCTGCGCGCGATCGGCCGCCGGGAGGGGCTATGATCACCCTGGCGCAGCAGCGGCGGCCATTCCTCAACCGCACCCAGACGGGCGCGCTTCTGCGCGCGCTCTTCATGGCGCTCTACGTGGTTGTGACCGTCTTCCCCTTCTACTGGATGTTCCTGACGGCCTTCAAAACGAACTCCGACCTGTACACGCTCGCGAACAACCCTCTCTGGTTCAACGAGCTGCCGACGCTTTCCCACATCCAATATCTGCTCACACAGACGCTTTTCGGTCGCTGGCTGCTCAACTCGCTGATCATAGGCGTCCTCGTCGTCGCGATCACCCTGGTGATCGCGACCCCGGCCGGCTACGCGCTGGCACGCCTCAACTTGCCCGGCGCCCAGCAGCTCGGGATCGCCATCTTCGCGACCTACCTGGTGCCTCCCTCGCTGCTGTTCATTCCCCTCACTCGCGTCGTGTTCGCCCTCAACTTGCAGAACACGATCTGGTCGCTGGTGGTCGTCCTGCCCACGATCTCGATCCCGTTCGCGGTCTGGCTGCTGATGGGCTTCTTCAAAAACGTCCCGCATGAGATCGAGGAGGCCGCGCTGGTCGACGGCTGCACCCGCAAGCAGGCCGTGCTCCGGGTGGTCCTGCCGATCAGCAAGGCGGGTCTCGGGGCGGCCGGCATGTTCGCGTTCGCGATCTCCCTCCAGGCCTTCCTCTACCCGCTGGTCTTTACCTCGAGCGCCGCGGCCAAGCCGGTGACACTCGGCGTGGTTACGGACCTGGTCCGTGGGGATATTTTCTACTGGGGCGAGCTAATGGCCGGCGCGCTGATCGCCGGCCTCCCAGTCGCGATCCTGTTCAACTACTTCCTCGACGACTTCGTCGAGGGCATCACCGGGGGAGCGTTCAAGTAGAGGAGGGTAACGGCCATGTCGCGCGAGTGCTCCAAGCCAAACGACGAATCGATCCACGCCTCGGGAACGGCAGGCCGGTCCTACAGCCGGCGCCGCTTCCTTCACATCTCCGTCGCCGGCGTGGCCGGCGTGGCGTTGCTGGCAGCGTGCGGCCCGGGCGCGGCGCCCGCTCCGACGGCCGCGCCCGCGAAGCCGGCCGCCGAGCCGGTGAAGCCGGCCGAAGCCAAGCCGGCCGAGGCAGCCAAGCCGGCCGCGCAGGCTGGTCCGGGTGGATTCACCGGCGGCGGCTCGCTCAAGATGCTGCTCCGGTCCCACTTCGTCCCGGCGTACGACGTCTGGCTTGACAAGTGGGCCGCCAAGTGGGGCACGAAGAACAAGGTCGAAGTGGCCGTCGACCACATCCTGGCAGCCGAGCTGCCGCCCAAGTGGGCCGCGGAGGTCGCCTCCGGCGACGGGCACGACATGTTCGGGTTCACCCAGGGCGGGGCGATCAACGTCTTCAACAAGCAGCTCGTCGACGTCAGCGACGTGGGCAAGCAGTTCGGCGACCAGCATGGCGGTTGGGTCACGCCGCTCGCCGAGCAGTTGGGCATGTTCGAGGGCGTCTGGAGGGGTATTCCCGACTACTTTATCGAGTTCTCGACCGAGTACCGCAAGGACCTGTTCGACGAGAACGGCCTCCAGCCACCCGACACCTGGGAGGACCTGCTCAAGGTCGGGACCGTCCTCAAAGCCAAGGGAAACCCAGTCGGCATTGCGATCAACCAGAAGAGCAACGACGCGAACAACTCGTGGACTTCGCTGCTCTGGTGTTACGGCGCCTCCTACGTCGCCAAGGACGGCAAGACGGCGGCGATCAACTCCCCCGAGACCAGGACTGCCGTCACGTTCGCCCTGGAGCTGTACAACAAGACGATGACCAACGAGGTACTATCCTGGGACGACACAGCCAACAACCAGTTCCTCGCTTCGGGCAGGGGTTCGTGGATCCAGAACCCGATCAGCTCCCTGCGGACGATCGAGAAGGAGAACCCGGAGCTAGCCAAGAAGATCTACATCGCTAACACACCAGCCGGCCCGGCCGGGCGATACGCGTCGGTATCGACCAGTGTCTGGGGCATCATGAACTGGTCGAAGAACGTGCCCGCGGCCAAGGCGTTCCTGACCGACTACTACGGGGTCTTCATCGAGACCGTCAAGGCGAGCGAGGGCTACAATCAGCCGCTGCTCAAGGACTTCCGCAAGAAGCCGATGCCGATCATCGGCGAGGACCCGAAGATGCAGATCCTGCAAGACTTCGATCAGGCCGCGCGGGCGATCGGCTACCCCGGCTCGCCGACGCCGGCAGCCGCCGAGGTCGAGACCAACTGGATCATCCCGCTGATGATCGGCCAGGCCGTCCAGTCGAACAGCGTCGAGGACGCGGTCGGCTGGGCGACGCAGAAGATCGAGGCGATCTACTCCAAGTACAAGTAGTCTCCCTCACCCGGCTTGCGCCCCCATCCCCGCCCCCTTCCCCCTCGAGGGAGCAAGGGGAGGACACTCCCCCTCTCCCCTCGAGGGAGAGGGGCCGGGGGGTGAGGGGACGGGGGCGGGGGATGGGAGGCTGACGTAGGGCGGGCGCTGGATTGATCACCGGCGCGCAGGCGCTGGTCGACCGCTGTCGAAGGAGGGTTATGACCATGTCGCGCGACAGCTCCAAGCCAAACGACGAATCGACTCACGGATCAGAAACAGTTCACCGCTCCTACAGTCGGCGCCGGTTCCTCCAGGTCTCCATTGCCGGCGTGGCCGGCGTGGCCTTGCTGGCGGCGTGCGGCCCGGCCGCCGCACCGGCTCCGACGGCAGCGCCGGCGAAGCCGGCGGCCGAGCCCGCCAAGCCGGTCGCCGAGCCGGCGAAGCCGGCCGAGGCGGCCAAGCCGGCCGCGCAGGCTGCGCCGGGCGGCTTCGCCGGCGGTGGCTCGCTCAAGCTCCTGACCCGGTCCCACTTCGTGCCGGCGTACGACGTCTGGCTCGACAAGTGGGCCGCCGAGTGGGGCACGAAGAACAAGGTCGAAGTGGCCGTCGACCACATCCTGGCGGCAGAGCTGCCGGCGAAGTGGGCCGCCGAGGTCGCCGCCGGCGACGGGCACGACCTGTTCACGTTCACCCAGGGCGGTGCGATCAACGTCTACAACAAGCAGCTCGTCGACGTCAGCGACCTGGCGAAGCAGTTCGGCGACCAGCACGGCGGCTGGGTCACGCCGCTCGCCGAGCAAATCGGGATGTTCGAGGGCGTCTGGAAGGGCATCCCCGACTTCTTCATCGAGTTCTCGACCGAGTATCGCAAGGACCTGTTCGACGAGAACGGCCTCCAGCCGCCGGACACCTGGGACGATCTGCTCAAGGTCGGCACGATCTTGAAGGCAAAGGGCAACCAAATCGGCATCGCCATCAACCAGAAGTGCAACGACGCGAACAACTCCTGGACTTCGCTGCTATGGTGCTACGGCGCCTCGTACGTCGCCAAGGACGGCAAGACGGTGGCGATCAACTCCCCGGAGACCAGGACTTCCGTCACGTTCGCCCTGGAGCTGTACAACAAGACGATGACGAATGAGGTCCTGTCCTGGGACGACACCGCCAACAACCAGCTCCTGGCATCCGGCAAGGGCTCGTGGATCCACAACCCGATCAGCGCACTGCGGACGATCGAGAAGGAGAACCCCGAGCTGGCCAAAAAGATCTACGTGTGGAACACGCCGGCCGGCCCGGCCGGGCGCTACGCCTCGGTAGGGACCAGCATCTGGGGCATCATGAACTGGTCGAAGAACGTGGCCGCGGCCAAGGCGTTCCTGACCGACTTCTACGCGGTCTTCATCGACGCGGTCAAGGCGAGCGAGGGCTACAACCAGCCGCTTTTGAAGAACTTCCGCAAGAAGCCGATGCCGTTCATCGGCGAGGACCCGAAGTACCAGATCCTGCAGGACTTCGACCAGGCCGCGCGCGTGGTCGGCTTCCCCGGCCCGCCGACGCCCGCCGCCGCCGAAGTCGAGACCAACTGGATCATCCCGCTGATGGTCGCCCAGGCCGTCCAGTCGGGCGGCAACGTCGAGGACGCCGTCGGCTGGGCGACGCAGAAGGTCGAGGCGATCTACTCCAAGTACAAGTAAGGCAGCAGATTCGCCTCCACGTCGGACTCCGACACCGTAGGGGCGCACCGGTGTGTGCGCCCTCCTTGGAACGCGTGCACGCACGCCGCCAGGGCGGACACGCACGCCGCCAGGGCGGACACGCGGGTCCGCCCCTACGATCACATGCACGACCTCGGCAGTGAAAACCTGAGGTCCGCGCGGGGAGGAGACACGTTGATCACAGGTGCTCAGGCGCTGGTCGACTGCTTGCTGAGGGAGGGCATCGACCACTTGTTCGGCATTCCCGGCACCCAGAACCTGCCGATCATCGACGTCCTGCGCGACACGCCCCAGATCCGCTTCATCCTGACCCGCCACGAGCAGGGCGCCACGTTCATGGCCTACGGCTTCACCCGCGCCTCAGGTCGCCCGGCGGTTGTCACGGCGACCGAGGGGCCGGGCGTGACGAACCTGGCGACCGGCATGGGCGCCGCCTACCGGGGAATGGTCCCGATCTTGAGCGTCAGCGGCACCCAGGAGAACTGGGTCCGCGAGCGTGACGCCAGCCAGGAGATGGACCAGGTCAGCTTCTTCAAGCCGATCACCAAATGGGCCTACACGATCCCCTCGGCGAGCAAAGTCCAGGAGGCGATGCGGAAGGCGTTCCGAGTTGCCCTGACCGAGCCGCTCGGGCCGGTACACGTCGAGGCGTCGCGCGAGATCCTCCTGGAGCAGACCGAGAGCGAGCCGCTCGCGCCGGCCGAGTACCGAGCAACAGAGCTGCCGGCCTGCCGCCCTGACCACCTCGATCGCGTGGCCGAGCTGCTCAGCCAGGCCGAACGACCCGTGTTCGTGGTGGGTCGGGGCGTGCTCCACGAGCGGGCCACTGAGGCGATGGTCGAGCTCGCCGAGCAGAGCGGCATCCCGGTCGCCGCGCTGCAGAACAGCGCCGACGCGTTCCCAACCGCCCACCCGCTGGCGCTCGGTCCGCTCGGCCGCAACGGCTGGAGCAGCGCCAACCGCACCGTCCCGCGGGCTGACCTGATCGTCGCCGTCGGAGCGCGCATGGACCTGTTCTCGACCATGTTCAAGTACGGCATCTTCAGCCGCGAGGCGAAGCTGGTCCACCACAGCGTCGGGCCGGACGCGATCGGGGTTGTCTTCCCGGTCAACCTGGCCGCCACCGGCTCGACGAGGAGCTTCATCAGCGGGTTGGCCGAGCGCGTGGCGCGGGCAGGACGGCGCTGGTCGTGGGTCGACGTCGCCGAGGCCCGCGCCGAATGGGACGCGGAGCGAAAGGCCCAGGTCCGGGCTGACGCGAAGCCGATCTCGCCGCCCTTCGTCGCGCACGCCATGCGAAAGGTGCTGCCGCGCGATGGGGTCATGGTGCTCGACGCGGGCAACGCCAGCAAACACATCCGAGTCCACTTCGAGAGGTA
>WNFV01021980.1_pt1 | contig 10605 bp, 13 predicted proteins | sample 5400101 | NCBI WGS metagenome assembly WNFV01 (sample SAMN13153361, study PRJNA577476) | soil metagenome | isolation source: 115 cm soil or saprolite under grassland replicate 1 | place: USA:California | collected 2016-06-15 | reverse complement strand
CCACGTCCCGTCGCCGCTGCCGACCACAACCGTCATCCCGTCCCCCCTTGCCGGCCGCAGTCTCCACGTTCGGTCCCAGCCCGTGTGGGACCTCAGGCCACCCTGCCCTCCAGGGCTCGCCCTGGCCGGTTAACCGATACCAACTTGGGCAAGACGATGGCCCGCAACGTCCGGCTCGTTTTCGACACGCCCTTGCAGAGCGGCTTCGACGAGGAGGTGTCGGTGCCGGTGGCGGAGCTCAAGATGTTCGCGGAGGGCATCCCGTCGTTGCCGCCCGGGAAGCGGATCGTGTTCCTGTTCGACTCCATGGTTGAGCGTCCGAAGGAGCTGCCGAGCGCCTACCGGGTCACGCTCTACTACGAGGGGGAGCGCGGGCCGTTGCCTCCTGAGGAGCTGCTGCTCGACCTGGATCTGTACCGAAACCTGCTGTCGGTGCGCCGCGACACCATCCATCAGGTGAGTGAGACGTTGAAGCGGATGGAACGTCGGATGAACGCCTGGACGGCGAGCCTCGGCGGTGGGCTGCTGGTGGTATCGCCGGACGACAAGCGCCGGCGCGACGAGGAGATCGTGGCTGAGCTGGAGGAGGAGCGCGCCGCCGAGCAGTCGGCTGATGGCCAGGGGAGCGCCAACGGCCGGGCGCGGCTGGCGGGTCGGCTGCTCAAGGTGGTCAGGCGGCTGCGTCGCGGCTAGGAGCGCTTGCCGGACCGCTTGCCCATGCCGGGAGCGCCGCCCTGGACGATCCTGATGCTCCCACGAGGGACCGGGTCGAACATCGGAGTGCCTCTGGTCCGGCTTCGCTTGCGGCCCGCGCTGTAGGTCTTCAGCTCCTCCTTCTGCTTGCGGTGGCGCTCGAGCCGTTCCCGCACCAGCCGGGCCCGCTCGTCCTGCGTCATGCTCACCTCCTCGCGGCGAGGCTGAGGCAACGACGGCGCCGCGACCACCCTGGCCCGCAGCGACCACCGTCACCAGCGGGAGGCATTCGGTGCGGTCGTCTCGGAGACCGCCTACGGGCAGGCAGCCGCCAACGGCAGCGCTGCGACCGTGGCCGCGGCGACCACAGCCACGGCAGCCCGCCCAAGCACTGCCAGGAGATTACCTTTACCCGCCAGGGCGTGCTGTCGGCGCTGATCACCGGGGCGCTGGCGCTGGTACCCGGGCCGGGCGATCCCCATCCAGGCGGTGCGCGCCTCGGTCGGCTCCGCCCCGGTCGGCGCCAGCATCATTGTCGACGTCCACAAGAACGGCGTCACGATCTTCAGCACGCAGAACAACCGGCCCACCATCGCCGCCGGCACGGTCACGGACCTCGCCGACGCGATCAATGTCCCGGCCGTGAGCGCCGGGAGTTCCTCACTGTCGACATCGACCAGGTGGGCTCCACCACCCCCGGCTCCGACCTCACGGTGACGATCCTCTACACCTTGGACTGACACGCTGGTCAGCGTTCAGTGGCAGCCGACCTCGCGCATGCGCGCCTCCGCAGCCTGCATGTAGGCAATGCCGATCTCAGACCAGGTTGCTCCCTCGGGGCCACCCGGCCGCTGGCTGGTTTGCTCGGCCTGGTCGAACTCGCCCTGAAGCGTTACGCAGTCCGTCTCCTGCTCGATGCGCTGGTACACAGCCGGGTTACCCGGCTGTTGACCGGGCGACTCTTGGCCACCGCAGCCGGCCACCACGACGGCCACGACCAGGACAGCTACCACCGCTCCCCTCATTGGGGCTCGCCTTCGCGCTTGCGCTGGTCCTGCGTGCCGAAGATCACTGCGCCGGCCATGAGGTTGACCAGGATCACCGCGACGACCTGGAGCCATGTGGGCCAGTCGAGCCTCCGCACCACCGAGCCCGATAGCCCCATCACGACGAAGAACGCCAGCCACTTCATCGCCCCCCCTTCCGTTGTCGACCGGTCCGGTAGCCTCGCGGATATTCGCTGTCGATGTCCACCAATCCAACCATGCATCACATAGCGCTCGACCAGCTTAAGGTGGACCGAGAGCAAGATGGTTCGGATGCCGGTTGCGAGGCTCTCTACTCGTGGTTGGGCGTTGTGCCGTACATGTAGGCGAACTCGACCCGGCCACCCGCGGCGATGACCTCGATGTAGTGCAGCGGCCGGCCCTCGCCGTCGTAGGTGCCGCCGTCGATGATCTGCACGGGCGTCCCCGGTGGGAGCCGGAGCCGTTCCGCCTCGGCCGGGCCGCGGGCGTCGCGCCGGAAGCCGTGCTGGACGCCGTCGCCGTCGGTGTACTTGCCGACGATCACCCCGCGGTTGTTGATGCCGAGGGCGGTGGTCTGCAAGCCGGCGTCCGGCGCGTCGAACTTGGTGTAGCGGCCCCGCTCCAGCAGGTACCCGGGGATCGGGGTGCGGGGGCTGGTGTCGTCGGCCGGGACGCTTGCGCCAAGCAGGGTCAGTCCGCCAGCCTGCGCCCCCACCGCGCCTGGCCCCGACATCCCGGCCGTGCTGGCGGGAAGTGCGGCCACCAGCGCTACCGCGGCGGTGATCGCCAGGCGGAGACGGCCACGGCGAACGGTCGTGTGCGTGATCGAAGCCATCTGCTGGTCCCCTCCCTTCGCGGTTGCACCTGGGTGTGTCGGTAGGTGTTCGCAGCCGGCGGCACCGCGGATTGGTTTCCGCACCGCCGGCGTGGTCACGCCAGGTCGCCCCGCGCCGCGATCAGGGCGCTGAACCGCTGCGGTGCGGGAGCGGCTGTTGCGCAGCGTCGGTGTGCTGCACCACCACCGATGAGGACCGACGTCTGCTCTTATGGGGCTTTTCGGAATAGGCTGTTTGAGGTTCCATAGAGGCCGTTTGAGTGCTGTTCTCGGTTTGGGGGGGCCCCATGGCGGTACCTGCGAGGAAGGTGGTGGCTGTCGGCGCGGCATCGCCGTCGTCGAGCTACGACGCGTTCGTGTCCTACAGCCATGCGGCGGACGGTCGGCTCGCGCCTGCCCTGCAGGCCGGCCTGCAGTCGCTCGCAAAGCCGTGGTACCGACGGCGCGCGCTGCGGGTGTTCCGGGACAAGACCAGCCTTTCAGCCTCTCCGGAGCTCTGGCCTGCCATCGAGCGGGCGTTGGCGCAGGCCCGCTACTTCGTGTTGCTGGCATCTCCTGAAGCCGCCGGGTCTCCCTGGGTGGACCGGGAGGTTCGCTGGTGGCGTGCGCATCGGGGCAGGGACACGGTCCTAATCGTGCTCACCGACGGCAGGTTGGTTTGGGACGAATCGATCGGCGACTTCGATTCCGACGAGACGAACGCGATCCCCCCTGGCCTTCGGGGCTGGTTCACGGCAGAGCCGTTGTGGGTCGACCTGCGCTGGGCGCGGAATGAACGGCACGTGTCCTTGCGCAATCCCGGATTTCGCGACTCCCTTGCCGACCTAGCGGCACCCTTGCGGGGGCTGCCAAAGGACGAGCTCGTCGGGGAGGACATTCGCCAGCACAGGCGGGTTCGTCGCCTAGCTCGCGGAGCCGCGACCCTGCTGACGCTGCTGACCGTCCTTGCGAGTAGCGCGGCGGTGGTGGCGGTCATCCAACGAAATGAGGCGCGGAACCAGGCCAGAATCGCCACCTCCCGGCTGCTCGCGGCGACCTCGCAGAACTTGGCGGGGACCCACCTGGATGTTGCGCGGCTGCTCGCGGTGCGCGCCTACCGGATGGACCCGAACCCGCAAACGCGTTCGGCGTTGTTCCGGGCGGTGACGGCGAGTCCGTTCCTGGTCCGCTACCTCAAGGCCGGCGAGCCGATCTCGGTCGTCTCGGGCGCCGCCAACGGCAAGGTGGCGGTCGCGGGTACCCAGCACGGCAGGGTCCTTCGCTGGGACATGAGAACGCGCGCGCGCACCGAGGTGGCCCGGCTGGACGGCCAGATCACCAGTATCGGGACCAATGCCGACGGGAGCACCATCACCGCCACCGACGGCTCGACCGTGGTGGTGTGGACGCTGCGCGGGAAGGCTCGAATGCTCCAGGTACCCACCGGGCAGCAGGCCGCTCTCGTCGCGACATCCCCCTCCGGACGGTTCGTCTCGGTCTACCGGCAGGGGTCAGGGGAAGACGCGTTCAGCGGCCCCGGGGTAATGACGCTGCTCGATCAGCTCACGCAGCGATCGTCGGACGCGCGGCTCGACGCGGGGTGGACGGAGCAGGTCATTCCCAGCGAGACGGAGACGGTGTTGTTCAACCAAGGCGGGAGGTGGCAGCGGCTCTCCCTGCCAGACCTCGTGAAAGTGGGAGAGGGGAAGATCACCCAGGGGACTCACAACTACGTCAACGCCCTCTCCCCTAGCGGCCGGTTCGTCTCGTTCAACAATGCCGGCAGCGCGGTCATGCTGTGGCGCACCCTGAAGTCGGGAGAGGCCCCCTACGATCCTGAGCTGACCGGGCGAACGCCAGGCGGCAGCCCACAGGCGCTCGCGCTGAGCTGGGACGGCAAGCGGACCGCCATCGCGGACACGGGCACGATCTACGTCTCCGACACCGTTCCTGGCGCGAAGCCCACGGGAACCCCGCTCGCGCTGACCGGCAACGACCAGATCAACAGCGACGTGGTCCCTGGTGGCGGTGGGGGTCTCCGGTTCTTCGGGGACAACGATCACCTGCTCTCTGCGTCTGGTGACGCGCTGGCGGTCTGGGATCTCACCCAGCACAGCCTCATCAGCAGGCGCATGAGCGTCACCGTGGATTTCGCCTGCAATGCGTGTCCGGGCCCGCAGGTCTCGGTCAGTCCGGATGGACAGAAGGCCGGCGTCGTCGACGGCAACAAGTCTTCGGCCGTGGTTCGTCAGCTCGGGAGCCCTGGGTGGGAGACGGTGATCAAGGGCGACTTTCTCGGGACGCAGTACAGCTCGCTGCTCTGGGGTGCGGATGGCAAGAAGCTGCTGGTACAGGTGCGGGCCGAGCAGGGTGACCGGGTTTTCGACGTCCGCTCGGGTGACCGCGGGGCGGCACTCCTCGGCCGTTGGGGGCCGAGTCCGGAACCCAAGGAGCCCACCGGCGAACCGGTGCTCTCGGGAGACGGCAGGCACGTCGTCACGGTCGGCGTGGACGGCGCCAAGACGGTGATCCGAAACGCTGCAACCGGAGCAGTCGAGCGAGTGGTCCCCGCCCTGTCAGGCGTCAAAGACGCGAAGATCGACCAGGCCGGAGCGGCCAACGCGGATGCGACCGCCGTCGTGCTGCTCGATTACCACGAAGGGGCGAACCTCGCCAAGCTCGTCAGCCTCAAGACCGGGCGCAGCCGCACGATCGGCAGCGGGCCCGCTACCGCGGCGCTGTTCAGCGGCGAGCACCTGCTGATACAGCGCAGCAGCGGCGTGCTGGAGGTCTGGGATGCCTCCGGGACGCACCTGCAACGGTCCATCGCCGGAGAACCAGACTATGCCGCAGGTCCCGTGGCCAATCGCCAGGGCACGCTGGTCGCACGGGAACGCTCCGACGGAACGGTCGCGATCACCGACCTCGAGTTTGGCGAGTCGCTGGGCAGCTTCCACCTACTGGCCGCCAGGAAGGCCGGGATGGCGTTCGGCGGCGACGGCCACACGCTCGTCACCGTGACCGAACCGGTCACCCAGGGCAAGGGAGAGCTGCAACGCTGGACCCTCTCCGAGGCCGCCTGGGTGCACGTGGCCTGCGAGTCGGCCGGCCGCGACCTGACCGCTTCAGAATGGCGACGCTACGTGGGAAGTACCCCGCCGAGCGACCTTAGCTGCGGTTGACACGCCGAGCCGCCGCTGCGCCTGCTGGCCGATCACCTCGACGGCGAGCGGTCGATCCTGGTCTACCGGTCCGGTGATGAAGCCAGGCGGCTGATGGTGGGCTCGCCTCGACGCGCCTGACGGGGTCATCCCTTAGAGGCGGTCGACCTTGGCGGCCAGGATGAAGTCGTTGTCGGTCAGGCCGCCGGCGGCGTGGGTGGTGAGGGTGACCGCGACCCGGCCCCAGCCCAGCTCCAGGTCGGGGTGGTGGCCCTCGGACTCGGCCAGCAGGGCCAGCTTGGCGGTGAAGCCGAAGGCGTCGCGGAAGTTGCGGAACGAGAGCTCGCGCCGCAGCCGTAGGACGCCGTCGCGGTTCCACGCCGGGTCGAGCTGGGCCTGCAGCTCGGCGGCCCTGGCCTCCTCGATTGGCGGGGTGCCCGGCGCGCACGCCTCGCACCTGCGCTTGGCCAGCTCGACCTCGGTCATGGTCGCATCCTCTCCCCGCCGCGGCCGCGCGCACAAGGACGGGAATTCGCTGGCGGGCGGTTGCGGGCGGCTGCGACACTGGCGTTCATGAGCGACGTCCTCCGCGCCCGCGGGCTGGTGAAGGCCTACCGCCGCGGCCGGGCCGTCGACGGCGTCGACCTCACCGTGCGTCGGGGCGAGCGCGTGGCGCTCCTGGGGCCCAACGGCGCCGGCAAGACCACCACCCTGCTGATGTGCCTCGGGGTGGTCGAGCCGGACGCCGGCACGGTCGAGGTCGCCGGCCACCGGCTGCCCAAGGGCCGCAGCGCGGCCATGGCCAACGTCGGCTTCGCGGCCGGCTACCTGCCGCTGCCCGAGCGCCTGCGGGTCCGCGAGTATCTCCGCATGTTCGGCCAGCTCTACGGCCTCGCCGACCCGGAGGGGCAGGCGGTCAAGGGCCTGGAGCGCTTCGGCATCGCCCGTCTCGCCCAGGCCATGGGCACCGAGCTCTCCTCGGGCCAGAAGACCCTGATCGGGGTCGTCAAGGCGACCATGCACGACCCCGAGCTGCTGGTGCTGGACGAGCCGACCGCCTCGCTGGACCCCGACGTCGCCATGCGGGTCCGCACCGGGCTGGCCGGCATCTGCCAGGAGCGGGGCACCGCCCTGCTGGTCACCAGCCACAACATGGTCGAGGTCGAGCGCATCGCCGAGCGGGTGGTGTTCCTGTCCGACGGCCGGGTGGTCGCCGACGGCCCGCCCCTCGAGGTCGCGGCCCGCTTCGGCCGCGAGGACCTCGAGGAGGTCTTCCTGCACCTGGCGGCGGGCCGGCAGGCGCCCGAGCACGTCGAGGGGGCACGGCCATGACCACCGGCCGGGCGCTGCGCGTGTCGGCCGGCCGGGCGCGCTGGTTGCGCATCTCGGCGGTCGGCCGCCGCCACGCCTACGTGCTGCGCCGCAGCCCGCACCGGCTGTTCGACGTGACCGTCTGGCCGATCGTGGACACGGTGCTGTTCGGCTCGCTCGGGGTGTTCTTCGCCCGCCAGGGTGGGCCGTCCAGCGCCGCCCAGGCCGGGGTCGCCTACCTGCTCTCCGGCATCGTGCTGTGGCACGTGGTCTACCAGGCGCAGATCGCGGTCTCGACCGGCTTCATGGAGGAGACCTGGTCGCGCAACCTGCTCAGCCTCATGGTCACGCCGCTGAAGGAGCTGGAGCTGGTCGCGGGGATCGCCGCCTTCGGGCTGATCAAGCTGGTCATGGGGGTCGGCGTGGTGGCGCTGGCGGCGTTGTCGTTGTACGCCTTCGACGTGACCGCCCTGGGGCTCGGGCTGCTGCCGGTGGTGGCCGTCCTGCTGCTGGGCGGCTGGGCGATCGCGCTGGTGGTGATCGGGCTGATGCTGCGCTACGGCAACGGCGCGGAGGCGCTGGCGTGGGGGATCATGTTCGTGGTGATGCCGCTCGGCGGCGTGTTCTACCCGGTCGAGGCGCTGCCCGCGGCGGCGCGGCCGCTCTCCGAGCTGCTGCCGACCACCCACGCCTTCGCCGCCGGCCGCGCGCTGGTCGACGGCGGCCCGATGCCCTGGGGCGAGCTGGGCCTGGCCGCGGCGGGCACCCTGGTGGGGACCCTCGCCGCGCTCGCCTTCCTGGCGCGGATGCTGCGCCTGTTCCGCCGTCGCGGGTACGTGACCCGCTACAGCTAGGAGCCCAGCCGAACGCGGCGGAAGAACTCCCGCACGTCGCCGACGAGCAGGTCGGGCGCTTCCATGGCGGCGAAGTGGCCGCCGCGGTCGAACTCCGACCAGTGGACGATGTTGTTGCTCTGCTCGGCGTAGCGCCGGATGGCGATGTCCTCGGCGAAGACGGCGACGCCGGTGGGCGTGGTGGACGGCTGTGGCCACTGGCCGGCATGCATGCCCTCGTAGTAGATGTTCGCCGAGGAACCGGCGGTGCGGGTCAGCCAGTAGAGCATCACGTTGGTGAGCATGCGGTCGCGGTCCACGGCGTCCTCGGGCACCTCGGAGCCGTGTGTCCATCCCTGGAACTTCTCAACGATCCAGGCCAGTTGGCCGACCGGCGAGTCGGTGAGCCCATAGGACAGCGTCTGCGGTCGGGTCGACTGGATCTGCGCGTAGCCGAACTCGTCGGACATGAACGCCGCGATGCGCTCGACGCGCGCCCGCTCGGCGTCGGTGAGCTCGGCCAGCTCCGCCTCCTGAAGCGGCGGGAACGGCATGAATCCCACGGTGGCGGCGTTGACGTGCACGCCGACGACGTGCTCGGGGTCCACCCGGCCAAGGTCGGGGGAGATCCCGGCGCCGACGTCGCCGCCCTGGGCGCCGTAGCGGTCGTAGCCGAGTCGGGCCATCAGCTCGGCGAAGGCGCGAGCGACCCGGTCGGTGGTCCAGCCGGCCTGGTGGGTCGGGCCGGAGAGCCCGAAGCCGGGGATCGAGGGGATGACCAGGTGGAAGGCGTCTGTGGGGTCGCCGCCGTGGGCGCGCGGGTCGGCCAGCGGGCCGATGACCTCCAGGAACTCCACGATCGAGCCGGGCCAGCCGTGGGTGAGCACCAGCGGCAGCGCGTCCGGCTCGGGGGAGCGCACGTGCAGGAAGTGGATGCCTGTTCCGTCGATGGTGGTGGTGAACTGGGGGTGCTGGTTGAGGTCGGTCTCGTGCTGGCGCCAGTCGTAGCCGTCGCGCCAGTAGGCGGCCAGCTCCTCGAGGTAGCCGAGCGGCACCCCGCGGCTCCAGCCGACCCCGGGGAGCTCGTCGGGCCAGCGGGTACGGGCCAGGCGGTCGCGCAGGTCGTCCAGGTCGGCCTGGGGCACATCGATCCGGAACGGTCGGATGTCGGTCACGTGGTTCCCTCCTGCATGGCCCGGCAGGGCCAGAACGGAATGTTCTGCTCCAGTATAGTGGAACAGAACAGTCCGTTCAAGTATGCTGGGGGCATGGAACCGACCACGGTGCCGCTCAGCGGCCGGCGGGCACAGGCGGCCCGCAACGACCAGCGGATCCTGGAGGCCGCCCGCGCGGTGTTCGTCGCCGACCCCGACGCGCCCATCTCTGCGGTGGCCGACGAGGCCGGCGTGGGCATCAGCGCCCTGTACCGCCGCTACCGCAGCAAGGAGGAGCTGCTGCGGCGCCTCAGCGGCGACGGCCTGCGCCGCTACATCGCCGAGGCGGAGGCGGCGCTGGCCGACGACGGCGACCCGTGGGCCGCCTTCGTCGGGTTCATGCGCCGCATCGTGGACGCCGACACCCACTCGCTCACGCTGCGCCTGGCCGGCACCTTCACCCCCACCGAGGAGCTGTACCGCGACGCCGCCACGGCCCATGAGCTCAACCTCCGGCTCCTGAAGCGCATCAAGGCCGCCGGCGCGATCCGCGCCGACCTCGACGTCAACGACCTCTCCTTCGTGTTCGAGCAGGTGGCGTCCGTCCGCCTCGGCGACCAGGACCGCACCAGCCAGCTCCGGCACCGCTACCTGGCGCTGCTGCTGGACGGCCTGCACACCCCGGCGCCGGGACCGCTGCCCGGCCCGCCGCCCACCTGGGAGGAGATCGGCGGCCGCTGGAACCGCCCGCCGAGCCCGTGAGCGCACGAGCCACCGGGGACGCTTCACCCGCCACCAGTCGGGGTGCTCCCGCCGGAGCGATCATCCACGAGCGGCCGGCCGAGTCGCCCGGGTAGCCGGCGCCGCCTGGCTCAGGCGCTCGACCCGCGACCGAACAGGCGGCGGAAGAACGCCGCGATGGCCTGGAAGAAGGCCCGCAGGCGGCCCATCACCACGGTGCCGGCCAGGCTGCCGGCGTCGATGTGGCGGGACGCCTGCGGCGCGGCGGGGACCGGGGTGGTGTGGATCGGCGCCGCCCCGGGGGTCACCGTGGCGGCGGGGATCTCCACCACCGGGGCCGGCGGCGCCGGTGCCTCGTCGCCCAGGGTCCCTGGCTCGGCGGCCGGCGCCCCCTCCGCCTCCAGCGTGGCGCGCAGGCAGTCGGCGAACTCGCCGAACAGGCGGGTGGCCACGTCGTTGATGGCGCCGCCCCGGCCGAAGGAGGCGACCCGGCCGGTGAGCTGGACGTCGCTGGCGACGGACATGCGGGTGCGGGCGTCGCCGAGCGGCTCCAGCCGGGTCTCGACGGTGGCCCTGGCGGTGCCGGCTCCCTTGACGTCCTTGCCGCTGGCGGCCAGGCGGGCGCTGCGGCCCGCCTCGTCGACCTCCTCGACGACGACCTTGCCCTTGTAGGACATGCGCAGCGGGCCGAGCTTGACCGCCACCGTGCCCTCGTAGGTCCGCTCGTCGACGACGCCGGTCAGGGCCGCGCCCGGCATGCAGGGCGCGACCCGCGGGATGTCGTTGACCAGCGCCCAGACGCGGTCGACGGGCGCGTCGACCTCGACCACGTTCTCGATCCTCATGGGTGCCTCCTCAGGGGTTCCTCAA
>WNFV01012829.1_pt1 | contig 10605 bp, 15 predicted proteins | sample 5400101 | NCBI WGS metagenome assembly WNFV01 (sample SAMN13153361, study PRJNA577476) | soil metagenome | isolation source: 115 cm soil or saprolite under grassland replicate 1 | place: USA:California | collected 2016-06-15 | reverse complement strand
GGCATTTCAGCTACGCCTTGGATACGATGATCGAACTTTCTGAAGGAACGGTATCCGCTGCTACGCGGGAAATGCTACATCACGCGATTGCGGAACATCCGTGTCCGAATGCTAGCGGCGTCGTTCGAACCATGAGACGTGGTCCAGCGTGGCCGTTCACGGCAACGTCGTCTCAGCTTCGCACGGCGAGACGGTGTCGCAGATCCTCGGCTCCGGCAATGGCGGCGCCGCGTTCCAGCGCTTCAACACCTCCATGCCGGCGATTTTTGCGCGGATTTGGGGACCGGTTAGTTTCTGGAATTTCTCCTTGGCTGTGGCAGCCGAGCTCGAGATCGCTATAGCGATAATCACACACCATGCGACGCCTAACGGCTCACCATCTCGCTCCCCCTGCCCAAATCGAAACGGCGTCCGGTTCATCACCGTCGATCCGTGGGTTTCTGTAGCACGCCCTCTAACGGCACACTCGAGGCTTGGTTCCTCAGCTCCACATTTTTTCCAGAGACCCAAACCGATGAAGGTCTCGGTCGCGAACTTGTTAGCCGTGAAGCTGATCCCGCGCAGAGGATTCGTGCGCACCCCGGTGTCACGATAGAGCTGTTCGACCAGCTGATGCGGAACGTCATAACCCCGCGGATCGGCGCCAAGCATCGCAATGAAGTCCTTGCCGCCGCTCATCTGGTAGCGCACCGGATCCATGTAGGGCCCGACGCGGTCCACGGCGATGCGGTGATGCCACGCCGTGAGCTTGCCGGAGGAATCGAACCCGGCCTTCACATAGTGAGCAGAGATCGGGCGGAAGCGGCCGTTGTGGACATCGTCCCTCGCGCGTCCACATGACCAACGAGGGGTATTTGGGACGTCCAAAGGAGCAGGTCTGCTATGATGAATTGCAACCCGGATGCGGCGAGAGTTGATCTTGATCAATTTTGATCGGATCTCCTGAGCTAACCTATGCTGGTGAACTGGTGGAGGGACTACCGAATGAAACCATCGAAGGTCGTGCCACGATGACCGCTGATGCATGCGTTCGGGCTTCAGCGCAGTGGCCGCTCACGAACGGGTACGCCGGGAGCCGTCTCGCGGGTCGCATCAGTCAGGCAAGACCCCAATTTGACCGCTCCCGGCGTTCGCTTTTCAAGGAGACGATGATCGATCTTCCTCGCGTGAGTCCGCAGATAGTTCGTAGGATGGGTTGTTAAGGGCGTAATACGCCCGTCTTCGCGGGCTATGGCGAAACCCATCGCCTGTGCCGCGGGGCGGAGAGGCCCAATCAAGCGCGATACGATACCGCTGGACTGTGCCCAGAACCGCATGGCGAGGCACTGGCGGCCCTTCGCGCGGTTGCCCCCCGCATGGTTTTTTGCGCCAGGAAGGACCCGTAGAGGCTAGATGTCATTCCACGACGAGCGTGTGGTCTTCGCCGCCGCCATCGGACGCCTTCTTGAAGACGATGAGCAGTGGGATCACGACGAGCGTCGCGATCATCAACAGCTTGAAATCATCGATGTAGGCAATGATCTGCCCCTGGCGCGTGATCATGGCATCGAGTGCGGCGCGACCGGCGTCGGTAAATGGATTCCAGAACTGTGCGATGGTCGGGCTTTCGAACATCCGGTTCACGCCCGTGACGTGCGCAACGATGTCGGCGTGATTGGCCTGCGTGTTCTCGGTCAGTAAGCTGGTCACCACCGAAATGCCGACGCTGGAGCCTATGTTGCGCGACAGATTGTAGAGACCGGCGCCTTCGGTCCGCTGCTCCTGCGGTCGCCCTGGACCACCCCGTTGACGATGATCGTCGTCTGCGAAACATCCGGGGTCCAACCAGTCATTTCATAGAACGACCAAGCCGTAAGCCCGAAACCAACGGCGAGCAGGAGGCGCGTATCGACCCATCCGACCAGCTGCCCGACGATCAACATGGCGCCCATCGTGCCAATTCCTCGAGGCCCCATGACCAGCCCAGCGGTGACGATCGGGTAGTTCATGAGAGTCTGAAGATAGGGGGTGAGCAGCGCCAGCGAGGCGAGATACGTGATGCCGACGATGAAGATGAAAAGCGTGCCGGCCACGAAATTGCGGTGACGTCGAGCAGCACGGATTGCGAAAGCGGGACGAGCGCCGCGCCGAACATGCCTTGCAGGATCCGGAACAGCACGATCTGCACCAGCGACTGCGCCATGCCGCACAGCATCGAGGCGACGGTGAAGCCCGCCACGGACACGAGGAACAGACGCTTGCGCCCGAACCGGCCGGCGAGGAAGCCGGTCGGGGGCGTCATGATCGCTGCGGCCACGATGTATGAGGTCAGCACCCAGTTGATCTGATCCTGGCTGGCCGAGACGCTGCCTTGGATGTACGGCAGCGCGATATTAGCGATCGTGGTGTCGAGCGCCTGCATGATGGTGGCAAGGATCACGCAGACGGTGATCGCCACGCGATGAGTGCCCTCTGCTGCGCGGTCGGGGGCCATCATGACTTTGTCGGGACTCGACTGAACAGGGCGGTCAGGACTTGAGGCAAGCCGCGCTGGTGCCCGGTATCGACATCAACCTCGACGCTCATTCCAGCGCGCAACGGCGGACGGCTCTTGTCGCTCGTGTCGAGGCGAACGCGCATCGGGATGCGCTGCACGACCTTGACCCCCAAGGGCTATGAATGGTTTTTCAAGCATGACACGGCGTTCAAAGGCGATGCCGCTTGAGCCCGTGATTCAAGATTAATCGGCTCGGCGATGTTGGCGGCACTCGTGTGACGGACATGAATGCCGGCCAAGCGCTGATTAAGTCTCCGACTGAGTGGATCAACAGCAAGCGGTGACAGGATCAGTCACCGCCCGGGTTTTGCCGCCGGGGGGGTCCGCAGTCCAAAGTGCGGCCCCGTTCCTTTCCAGATCGGCGCTCAGCAGACGAGGCCAGTGCCAGCGGTGCCGCCTGGACGCGCTCTCCCATCGGTCACGAGACCTGGCCGACTCCCACGCCACCTCGTCCTTCTACATCCGCCCTAAAGGGAGCGGCCTGTACTCTTGTTTGCCGTTGTTACAATGTCAGCCGACGTAGGCGACGCGCTGTTGGGCTTCCGCCTCGGCAGCGGCCTTGGGCTGCGTGGGCAGCGTGAGGACAGTTGCGTTCTGCCCTTCACAGAGCCGCGTCAGCAGCACTCGATCCCGCCCTCCTGGTATCGGCTGTAGCCTTGAGCTCCTTGACCTCGTCCGAGGTCGCCTCACGCGCCGTGTCACCGGCGAGCCGTTTCTTGCCCGCCTCCAGGAACTCCTTCGACCAACGGTAGTAGAGGTTCTGATTGATCCCTTCCTTGCGGCACAGCTCAGCAATGCTGTCCTCGCCGCGCAGGCCTTCCAGCACAATGCGGATCTTCTCTTCAGCGGAATGATGCCGGCGTGTGGCTCTGCGAATATCCCGGACTGTCTTTTCAGCGCTGTCCGGTACGCGCTTGCTCGCTTGTCTCATCGTTGCTCCTCAACGGGCTACGATGAGCCAGCAATCCTCTCTTACGCAATCAGCTCATTCTGTCCGACAAGTGCTGACGGCCTACAGTCCGCTCAGGTCAAAATGCGTAAAGCTCGCATGCAAGGTCCGTTTTCCGGGTGCTCCCTGATTGCGAACAGAGACCATAGGGTTCGCGACTTTATGAGTCCACGCCCTAATCTAATCTAAGCTGCGGCCCCTTATATGGAGCGATCGTGCAGAGCCCGCAGCGCATTGAGAATAACAGCGATATCAATTACTTCTTGAAAGATGGCGCCTTGCACCGGCGTGATCAGGCCAAGCGCCGCCGCAATCATTCCGGCGACCGAAAGACCCAAACCTGCATAGACGCTTTCCAGCGCGATAAAGCGTGATCGGCGCGCAATCTTGATTGCAGGCAACACGCGATCGAGTTGATCCACCAGCAGGACGACATCGGCGGCTTCGGCGGATGCCGCTGCACCCTTCGCCCCCATGGCCAGGCCCAGATCGGCTGCAGCCAGCGCCGGTGCGTCATTGATGCCGTCGCCGATCATCATGACCGGGCCGTTTTTTCGCTCGGACAACACGACCAAGGTTTTCTGGTCCGGGCTGAGCTCCCATCTGACCGCATCGACCGGCAGGCCGCGGGCCACCATCTCGGCCACGTCGCGGCGGTCGCCGGTGGCGAGGACGATCCGTGCGACGCCAAGCGACTTGAGATCGCGGAGCAAGGCCTCGGTCCCCGCCCGTAGGCGGTCGACGAGAACCAACACGCCGACAACTCTTGCATCCATCCCCACTGCGACTGCGACGCTTCCAGGCGGCCGCTGTGTGTGCAATCGAGAAAGGCTCGTCGCGCCGATCTTGCCGCTGACGAAGCGAAGCCCGCCGACGATCACATGATGGCCATCGACGCAGCCTTCGATGCCTTCACCCGGCGTCTCAACGACATTGCTGGGGATCGCGAGTTCGAGGCCCCTGCTGCGGGCATCATCCACGATGGTCTGCGCCATGATGTGCTTGGAAGCCTGATCGAGCGAGGCCGCCAGCCGCAGAATTTCATCAGCAGACACATCGGCAACGACATCGGTCGCGACGATATGTGCCCGACCGTGCGTCAACGTACCGGTCTTGTCGATCACCAGCGAGCGCACCCGCGCCAAAATCTCGAGTGCCTTGCCGCCCTTGACCAGGATGCCGTGCTTGGCGGCTCGCGACAGGCCGGAGACGATCGCCACCGGCACGGCCAGGATGAGTGGGCAAGGCGTCGCCACCACGAGCACGGCCACAGCACGGATGGGATCCGCGCTCCAGACCCAAGATGCTCCCGCGAGCGCGATGGTCGCCGCCAGGAACACCATGGCATATCGATCGGCCAGGCGCGACATCGGCGCGCGCGAACGCTGGGCCGCTTCGACCAGACGAACGATGCCGGCATAGGTACTCTCGGCCGCGCGCCTCGTCGTCAGCAGATGGAAGGCCTCACCGACGTTGGTCGCCCCGCTCATGACGCCATCGCCGACCTTCTGCTGGGCGGGGACGGATTCGCCGGTCAAGGCCGACTGATCGAGAACGGCCAAGCCTTCTATGACCGCCCCGTCGACCGGGACCACATCGCCTTTTCGAACCACGAGGCGATCCCCCGGCTCGATTACGTCCAAGTCGACGTCTTCGAGCCGGCCGTTGCGGTGGCGGACCGCGGTGTGCGGTACCCGGGCAAGCAGCGCCGTCATCTCCCGGCTTGCGCGACGCTCGGCAAAGTCCTCGAGGTATTGCCCGCCGGCATACATCAAAGCGACCACGACGGCGGCGAGGTATTCGGCAAAGACCAGCGCCGCCAGCATCGACAGGGCGGCCACGATATCCAACCCGACATCGCCGCGGCGCAAGCTGATGACGATCTCCGCCACGAGCGCGAGCAGGACCGGAATCGTAGCCGCGGCCCATATCGGGGAAGCCCAATGCGCCCATCCGGAAAACTGCGCCGCGAGCCCGATGATCAGGCCGACCGCGGGCCATGCGACGATCATCGGTCGAAGAAACTTTCGAAGATCTGCCACCGACCGGGGTCTGTCCAGCGGTGGTGATAAGTCGGATCGACTCAGCATGCACTTACGGCGCCTGAATGGACCTCAGATAAAGCAGGAACGCACGCGCGTCTTCGCGCGTGAAACGAAACGTCGGCATATCCGGATGGCCGACCGTAAGGCCTTCGCGCAGCCGCTCCATAAAAGAATCCAGATCGACTCGGCGATCGAGCGCACGAAAGGCAGGGGCGCCAACGTGCGGACTTTGACCGCTTTTGCCGAATGCATGACATTGCGAGCACATTCTTTCCGCCAGAGCGCGGCCGCGCTCTTCCAGTGGACTGGGGCTGCTGTCTTCGGCCAAGCTCGACGATGTTGCGAGCAGCAGAAGGAAAATTGCGAGCCTCACGATCATTTTCCGTCTCCCCATGAGCGGCGAAAAAATCGCATTCTCTCTCCGCCAACAGCATTGAGAGAGATCAAATCGCGATGGCTCAGCGGTGCCGCCAGGCCACGCTCGATCGATCCGCGTGCATGGTCGGCCAACGCGGGCGGGATCAATGCGCGTCCACGCCGGCGGCCTCGAGCAGGGTTTGCATGCGCTTGCGCGCGTAGAACATCCGCGTCTTCACGGTGTTGGCGGGCGCCCCAACGATCTCAGCGACCTCGTCCACCGATTTTTCGTGATAGTAGACGAGATCGAGCACTTCCCGATGGACCGTCGAAAGCTGCAAGAGACATTTCTGAATGGTTGCGCTCCGATCCCGGTTGCTCATTGTTGTCTCCGCATCGTCTGCGGGGTCTATGACTGACACTGCGGCATGCTCATCGAGTTGCGCATCCCAATGGCCGGCCCTCAAGGCCGAAAGCGCCTTGTAGCGGGCAATGGCCAACATCCACGTGCAAACCTGCGATTTTCCCTTGAAGCCACCGGCTCGACGCCAGACTTCGAGGAAGACCTCGCTGACAAGATCTTCGGCCAGCGATCTGTCCCTGGTGAGACGGACAACGAAGCGATAGACCCGCACGTGATGCCGTGCGTACAGTACCTGCATCGCGCGCTGGTCGCCGGCAGCAATGGCGCCGAGCAAAGCTTCGTCTGATGTTCCCTGACCCGATCCCAATCTGCCCGCTCGCGACATGACGAGCGGCCTTTCGGTGAGCGTATGCATGATTTTCCCCCAATCACAGCCGATAACGACTGATTAGTCCTAATGTGCCGGCGCGAAAATTCAGGTGATGTACCTCCGGGATTACCCGGAGGGGGGACGTCACGGTTTGCAGCCCGCAACGCGCCGCGGCCACATTGATGACATCGACATGGCTAAATCAGTCAATCCGAGCGCCATCACGACCGAAGCGGTCGACGCCCCGTCATCGTTATTTTTGACCTGGATCAATACGTGCACGGAATGTTGGTACAAACTGACGTACATCGAAACGCCAAAGCAAAGCGTTCGAGTTCTAATCTTACCTTATTGGGACCCGTTTGAGCGTCCCACGCCGTCGTTCCGGCTTCGGCCGAACGAATAGGACTTGCGTGGGAGGAATCCATGGTCACTGCAATCGAATATCGCGCGATGGCTCTGGAGCACCATCGGTGGGCCGGTATGTGCCGATCACCTGAATCCCGTGAGGAGCACTTTCGCCTGGAAAAAGAACTGCTCGCGCTTGCGGATAGGGAAGAACGCTTGCACTGGGTGCGTCCCCCGGAGCGACACAGTGCTCGCCGGGCCGGGAGCCGGTCAGGCGCCACCCCGGGAGGGTAAAATGACTGACTTCATCCAGGTCCTACGTCAGGAACATCGCAACATCGAAAGCTTGCTTTGCGTGCTTGAACGGGAGCTGAGTGTGTTTGATCGCGGTGAACGCCCTGATTACGAGATCATCCTCGCGGTCATCGACTACTTCAAGGACTATCCGGATTCCTGCCATCACCCGAAGGAGGACATGATCGTCGAGAAGCTCAAGGCGCGCGATCCTGTCGCAGCGGCGACCTGCGGCGATCTTGAAGCCGAGCACCAGGAGGGAACGAAGCGTCTGCGCCGGGTCGCCCAGGCGGTCGAGCGCGTCCTGAGCGATCAAGATCTTTTGCGCCAGAATGTGGACAACATCATTCGGGACTTCATCAACCACGAACGGCAGCACATGGCCATGGAGGAGCGCATCGTGTTTCCGGCTGCGCTCAACGCGCTGCGGCCACAGGACTGGGCAGATATTGCGCTGAAACTCGCCGACCGCTACGACCCGTTCTACCAGCCGGGGTTTGAAGAGAAATTCAACAGGGTTCGGCGAAACATCCTAAAGATGGAAGAGGAAACGCAGGCGGAGCGGTCTGACGGTGGCATCCGCTGCACTACTGTTTCTGAATGATCTAAACGGGCATGATCTGCCGGGGTTGCGTTAGATCAATGTCTCTCGGCGTCAGGTGAGGAAGCATATCGCCTGCATTAGCCATGCCCGGAGCCCGGAGGAACCGCCTCGACCGTTTCGCCATGTCGTCACTGCTCTTACCCAATGTCCGGGCCATTATGTCTTCGGCCCGCACGCCGCAGCGCGACCCGGCGCCGGATGCCTTGGCAGCGGGGACGCCGCCAGGGCTGCGCGATGATCTCGTAGCCCTTCTTGGCGCGGACTGCGTGCTCACCCGGCCCATCGATCTTATTCGCTTTGGCACCGATGCTAGTCCCTATCGCCTTTTCCCCAAGGCGCCTCCGCAGTCGAGCTGGTCGATCGCGCGTCGCTGCGCGCGGTAGAGGGCAAGCCTGGGGTACCGGACCGCTGGAAGACATTGCCCGAGAAAGCAACCGCGCTGCTCATCGAGTACCCGCTAGATCAACGATCTAGCGGGCTTTGCCTTTGCCGGCCCGCCCCTCTTCCGTTGGTCTCGACAAACGACAACGCGCCCGAGATACAGATCCGTTCATGACCGTCTGGCCCGCTCCCGTTGCCGCCGTGATCTTGGACATGGATGGGCTGTTGCTCGACACCGAGCGCGTCTACCGCCGGGCCTTCATCGCTGCCGCCGCGAGGCTGGGCTTCGAAATGGCTGAAGACTTGTATCAAGGGATGGTCGGGCTCGCGGACAACGAATGCTTTGCTTTGATAAAGGACCATTTCGGCCCGCAGCTTCGCATCAGCCAATACCGGCGCGAATTCGCGGATTGCCTGCAGCAGTTTCTCTGCGCGGGCATTCCGCTCAAGCCCGGGGCGGTCGAGCTCATGGACGACCTCGCGCAGCGTGGATTGCCGAGGGCGCTCGCCACGTCGACCAATCGCGCGACGGCCGAAGACCACCTGCGTTGCGCGGGGCTCCTTGACCGCTTCGATGCGATCGTGACCTGGGAGGACGTGGAACGCGGCAAACCGCACCCGGACCTTTTTCTCAAGGCCGCGCTCGAGATCGGCGTGGCGCCGCATCACTGCGTCGTGCTGGAAGACTCGCCCCTCGGCATTCGCGGGGCCCATGCGGCAGGCGCCATGCCGGTCATGGTACCCGACCTCCTCGCGGCGACCGAGGAATTGCGCAACATGTGCGTCGCCGTGGTCAAGGATCTATACGAGGCGCGGGCCTTGCTGCGCACTGCACGCCTCAGTCGTCGTTTCGACCAATAGCCACCTGCTCATGCAGGCGCATTGATTCAAATCAAAGCGATCTCTTTTTAACGTATCTTTTACGCGTAGCGGGTTGTGACGATCTCTGCCAGCGGCTGATTCCGGAATATTACTCGCGCCGGCGATAACGCTTGATTATCGTGACAAAAGAAAAAGATTCGGCGGCAGCTGCCCAGAGCAATTATAAGCGCAGTATGGCAACTATGGATGCAATCAAGAGCGCGCTTGAGCAGATCAAGAAGGACCGTCTGACCTTTCCGACCGATGCGGCGGGATTGCTCCTCGGGCTGTTGGTATTTTCTGTCGCGATCTTCGCGTTGCACCGAGCACTTTTGATCGATCCCGATACCGCGCAAGAGCGCGTGGCATCGTTCCTGCTCGACCTGGCCAAGCGCGCCGCGGCCGAGGAGATCGAGGTGCCGATGTCGCGCCAGGACATCGCTGATTACCTCGGCCTCACCATCGAGACGATCTCGCGCACGTTGACCCAGCTCGAGGCGCAGGCGACCATTGCGCTGCCGACGTCGCGGCGGATCGTTCTGTGCAACCGCTGCGCTTTGACCCGTCTCGACGCCTGACGCAAGCAAGCGACTGATCGACGCGGCATGGCCGGGCCCTGTCCCGGCCATGCACTTTTTCAATGCGCTGCAGGCGTCATACTGAATCCGACTCATTAGCTCATATACTGGCGTTCCGGCGAAAGCGGGGGTCCATGACCCACCGGCCGCTGGAATATGGGTCCCTGCTTTCGCCGGACGACTGGTTAGATTTCGGTATGACGGTAAAGAAAGCCTGCCCCACATGTGCAGCCTGGACCGCTCGGGGAACGGAAAGATGCGCCGGGCAGCGGCAGCGCTCCTGGCGTTTCTCATCTTGAGCGGCTGCAGCCGCGAGGAGGCAACCGCGCGTCTGAAAGGCGATCTGCCCCTCGATACGATCGACATCATCCACGCCAGATTTCCGTGCCGCTCGCCCGACCTGCATTTCTTCGGCTATCGATTTCGCATCGCAATCAAGGGCGAGTTCAGCGAGGGCGAGATCTGTTGGAATTTTTCAAGCGGACAATGGAGCTGGCGCATTCTGCCAGGGCAGCCTCTCTCGCGCCTCAACCCACGCGACTAAATCGGTTTTGGCTTTGCTTGAAGCAAGACGGCGCCGCGTTGGACCTCACTCCGCGTAGTGGGGAGAGGGTGCAGGCCCAGTTCGCTGCTCGGATTTTCGTCCGTTCACGCGACCCCGCTGCTCTACTTTTCCAGGCAGCTGATGACGAACTGCGTACGATCCCGCGGCAGGACCCTTTGTTCGGCGGCCTGCTTCTGGCAATTGTCCACCCTCTCTTTTTCCTTTGCCCGTCTTACGGCAAAATCCTGATACTCGGGCGCGACCACCGAGGACGGGGCCGGCCCTACAGCGCCATCCAGACAGTGAATAACGAACTGGGGACGATCGCGTGGCAGGATTTTGTGTTCCGTCGCTTGTTTTTGACAGTCGTTTAT
>WNFV01009705.1_pt1 | contig 10606 bp, 11 predicted proteins | sample 5400101 | NCBI WGS metagenome assembly WNFV01 (sample SAMN13153361, study PRJNA577476) | soil metagenome | isolation source: 115 cm soil or saprolite under grassland replicate 1 | place: USA:California | collected 2016-06-15 | reverse complement strand
TGACCTGATCGTTGGCTAGCAGCGGCACACCCAACCAGTTGCGCACATGCTCCGCCTCGGCAACGTGCCGCCAGCCAGGATACTCCGTCGTATCGGGGATCAGGAGGCTCTTGCGGGTCACCAAAACAGTCTGGAGGTTCGGGGTGGCGGACAGATCAAAGCTGATTGTGCGGATCTTCGCGGGATCGGTCCACCGTTCGTAGCCGCGCGTTGTGTGCACGGCCAAGCACGCATCGGCTGTCAGCAGCATGACGTTGGCGCTGTCATATGGTACGAGCTGGCCGAGATGATCGAGGAGTGTCTCCAGTACGCTGTTCAGATCGAGGGTCCGCGTGAGGGACTCATTGGCGGCGTGTAGGGTGTCGGCGAAGCGGCGGGCATGTTGCTCGGCTTCATACAGCTGTGCCCCACGGATGGCAACTGCTAGTTGGGCGGCGATCTCGCAGGCGATGTCGATATCCTCCGGCTGGAATGAGCCGGGATCCTGCGCGGCCAGATTCAACGTGCCGATCAGCTCACCCAGGGGCAGCAGGGGAACGGCCATGTGGGAGCGCATGCCGTCGGCACACAAGGCTTGGAGCATCGGCGACAGCGTAGAGAGCGTCGAGAGGTCATCGATCACGTGCGTGGCGCCACGCCGAAGCTGATCGGGAATCTCAACCTCCCGCAACGGGAAGCGTGTACCTGGTTCGACCATCGTTTCGCCGTCGATCTGAGCCACCAGGACAACCGCCTCCTCAGCTTCATAATCGAAGATCGTCAGGCTGGCCCGCTGGCAGGGGATAAGTTGTTGAACGCGGCCCAAGGCGGCTTCGGCGATCTCTTCCGCTGACCGCGCCGCCAGGATGGCCAGGTCGATCTCATGCAACACGTTCAGACGTTCGGCATAACGGTGCAACGCCTGATCGGCCCGCCGGATATCGGTAATGTCATGCACCGAGCCGATCAGATGCGTACCGTTTCCGGCCGTATCCGAGGCGGGGGTGACGGCAACTTCTCCACAGAGCGTACCAGTGGGGTACTCCGAAACCTCTTCCCATCTCACGGTTTTGTTTTCGCGGATGGCCTCCTTGTATTTGCCAATCACGAGGGCATGGGCTGTTGCGGGCAATACCTCTTCAACCCGTTTGCCAATCACTTGCTCTGGGGCTAAACCGGTCAGGGCTAAGCCGGTGGAATTCATTGTGATGAAACGGAAGCAGTCTTCCGGTTCAACCGACAGGAGAAAAATAACATCGCCAACCGTATCAAAAATCAAGGAGAGCTGTTGTTCGCTCGCCCGCAGCGCTGCCTCGGCCCGCTTGCGCTCGGTGATGTCGGTGACCATCGCCAGCGCACCGGCGTAGCGCCCTTCGTCGTCCTCGACTGGGTTTGTGGCGACAAGCGCCCATAGGGTAGTACAATCTCTGCGACAGAACTTGGCTTCGAGTTGCTCGCGGATGCCCTGGCGCCGCCGTACCAGAGCAGCCTCGGAGATCGCCTGGCCCTCGGCGTCCATGAACGCGAGCAGTGGCGCGCCGATCATCTCGGCCGCGCTGTAGCCGAGCAGGTCGGCCATTTTCTGGTTCACAAAAGTCGTTTGGTCGTTGGCATCGATCATCCAGATGCCTTCCTCGGTGGTCTCAACGATGCGGCGGTAGCGCTGTTCGGTTTCGTGCAGTGCAGCCTTCGATCGCTGGACGCGCCGTGAATCACGGCGCAGCAACACGTACAGCAGCCCAGCGGTGATCGCGACAAAGGCCCAGCCTTTGGCCGTTTGCAGCTCGCCCACGATCAGCGGGTCGGCGTTCAGTGTGTCCAGCAGCCGGTCGGAGAAAAGAATCCAGGCACTGGCGAAGAGGGCGTAGAGCAGCGGAATGCGCCAGGCCCCATGCTGTGTTCGGTCGGTCATCGCGTATCTCCACGGCCAGCACGGCCATCGAGTGTGTGCGGATTAAACACCGAAGAACCATCAGCCGCTTTCAGGTCACCCATGCTGAACATGTAAATCCGCAACTGTGAGGATCAAAACGTGGCGTTGCGGCAATAAACTGTGGGTGCCATCTTGCTTCCCGACAGCGTGGATGCTAGAATGGGCGCGGTGCCATCCTGAACGTACGGCTCGCCCATCGGCTGTCATATGGGAACAGGTATTCTGTAGGCGTTAGTATAGCACAACTGCCCCTGTGACAGGACCTCCTATAAATTGAGGGCGATGATGTCTGTCGAATACCGGATCCCCCAGCTCCCGCTCGGCGGCGCGGAGGCCACGATCGTCCGCTGGTTCAAGCGACCCGGCGACCCACTATCCCCAGGCGATCCGCTGCTGATCGTCGCCAACGACCGCGTCGAGGTCGCGCTCCCGGTTGCCGAGGCAGGCATCCTCGAAGCGACTCTCGTCGCCGAGGGCGCGACCGCTCTGGCCGGCGTGCCGGTCGCGCGTATCGCTCGGGGGCCGGCGGCTGCCGCGGACGAAGGACGTGGGGGCACGATATATCGTGCCCCCGCGAACGAGCAGGGGAAAAGTGCAAGCGCGCCGGGAGCGCCGCGCCGAGTCAGTCCGGTCGCGCGCCGCATCGCCGACGAGTCGAGTGTTGACATAACTTCCTTGAGCGGAAGCGGCCCCGGCGGGCGAATCCTGAAGAGCGACGTGCTGGCTGCGATCGAGGATCGTACGGGCACGATATATCCTGCCCCGACGACCGTACGAGCAGGATATAACGTGCCCCGACGACCGATTCTTGAGACCCCAATTCTCAATGCTCCCACGCCGATGCGCCGCGCCATCGCCGCGCATATGCTGCGCAGCCGTGCGACCTCGCCCCATGCGCTGACGGCGATGGATGTCGATATGGGGCGGGTCGCCGAGGCGCGCGAGCGAGCGCGCGCCGCGTTCGCGCGGCGCGGGATTGACCTGACCTACACCGCCTGCATCGCGCTGGCCGCCGTCGATTCGCTGCTGCTACATCCGCTATTGAACAGCTCTTGGAGCGACGCGGGGATTATCCTGCGCCGGCGCGTCCACCTTGGCATCGCCGTCGCACTGCCCGACGGCCTGATCACGCCCGTCGTCCGCGAGGCGCAGGATCTCAACCTGCGCGGCCTGGCGCGGGCGGTAGCCGATATGGCGCGCCGCGCGCGCACGGGAGCGCTGCGGCCGGACGAGAGCAGCGGCGCCACCTTTACGATCACCAACCCCGGTGCCGGCGCGCTCTGGTTCGGCACCCCGATCATCAGCCAGCCACAGAGCGCGATCCTCGGCGTCGGTGCCGTGCGCCAACGCCCGCTGGTCATCTCCGAGGGCGATGGCGATCGGGTCGTCGTGCGCCCGACGGCGCTGCTGACGCTCGCCTACGACGCCCGTGTACTCGATCAATCCCATGCTGATGCCTTCCTGTGCGATGTGAAGCGCAAACTCGAACACTTTGAATCGTGGAACGTGAAATGTGAAACCTGAAACATAGAGCGTTACGCAGCCCGCAACACGCGGCACGAAATACGTAGTGGTGTATAATAAGCGCCGAATCGCTCGCGCGATATCCGCCGGGGACAACGCCGCCCTCCGTCTCTGATCGCGTTGAGCTGTCGCGTGATCATCTACGACTTGGGGGAGACGACCATGAAAGCACGCAAAGCTGGCCGGATTGGGGTGCTGACCAGCGGAGGTGACGCGCCGGGGCTGAACGCCGTGATCCGCGCGGTGGTGAAGACCGGCGGCAGTCTAGGGTACGAGGTTCTGGGCATCGCGAAAGGCTTCGAGGGACTGCTCGGCGAGCCGCAGTACAAAGTCCTGACCGGCGCGGACGTGCGCGGCGTCCTGCCGCTCGGCGGCACGATCCTGCAAACTACCAACAAAGGTCATTTCGGTGGGCAGCACATCGCCGGCGCCGAGGACGATCCCTATGTCGAGGCGCTGCAGAACATCAATCGCCTCGACTTGACAGGGCTGATCACGATCGGTGGCGAGGGGACGCAGCGCATCGCGCTGGAGCTGTTCCGCATGGGCGCGCCGGTCATCGGCGTCCCGAAGACGATCGACAACGACCTGGCCGGAACCGACCGCACATTCGGCTTCGATACCGCGCTCCAGGTCGCCACCGATGCGATCGATCGCCTGCACACGACGGCGGCGAGCCACGATCGGGTGATGGTGCTGGAGGTCATGGGCCGCCACGCCGGCTGGATCGCGCTGCATTCCGGCATAGCAGGCGGCGCCGATGCGATCCTGATCCCCGAGATCCCGTTCGATATTCAGAAGGTCGCCGACAGCATCATGGCGCGCGAGCGGTCGGGAAGCACCTTCAGCATTGTGGTCGTCGCCGAAGGGGCTATGTCGCGCGGTGGCCAGGTGGTCTACCAGGCGGACGGCCGGCTGGGCGGCGTCGGCTTCATGCTGACCGAACGGCTCACCCAGATCACCGGCAAAGATTGCCGCTGCGTCGTGCTGGGCCATCTCCAGCGCGGCGGCCCGCCCACGCCCTACGACCGCATCCTGGCGACGCGCTATGGCGCTGCGGCGGTCAACGCGATCAGCGACGGCATCACCGGCGAGATGGTCGCGCTGCACGCGCAGGAGATCACGACCGTGCCGCTTGAGGAAGCCTGTGGGCATGTCAAGACCGTCCGGCCGCACAACGACCTGATCCGCACTGCGCGCAGCCTCGGCATCACCTTCGGGGACTGACGCCTGAATTTTAGATTTTAGATTTCAGATTTCAGATTTTCGCAATCTAAAGTCTAAAATCCAAAATCTAAAATGACCATGGATCTTCTCTGGCTCGGCTACGATGGTCTCGCCGTCCACTATGCGGATATCGTGGCGGTGCTGTTTTATCGCCCCGACCTCGACGCGCGCCTCGTCAGAGATTTTGGGGGCGTGCCGGCCAACATCCGCGCCGTCGTCGTCACGAGCGGCGGCATATTCTTGCCGTCGAGCTGGCACGCCGAGCAGATCCGCCGCCACTGGGCGCGCTGGCGTACCCACCGGAGCTGACCAACGACCAACGCCGCAGGACCGACGAAATGTTCCGCGATACCAATCAGGCGGGTTGGCTTAGTATCGAAGATGTGGCTCTGCATGACGTCGATAGAGTCGGTCTGCAACCGACGCAGATTGCGCTCGACCCCCGCGATCAGTTGCTCCACACCCTGCGCGGCCAAATGGCCGCGCACAGAGTCAAAGGTCTGCTAGCCGATCTTGGTCACGACGATGAACCGGTCACGGCGGCCACGCACGGCCTGGCGCAACAACTCCTCACTGTTGCCTGAGCCGTAGATATCGGCGGTGTCAAAGAAGCTGATGCCCGCGTCGAGCGCAGTGTCAATCGCGTCCAGCACGGCTTGGTCATCGGCCGGCCCCCATTGATCGCCGCCAGCCGCACCAGTGCCATTCTCGACCGCCGCGACGGCCACGCCTGACTGGCTGGGATTAGTCGTTTCCTGGACGGAGATGCCCAGGTACCCCTGCTCCAACGTCGCGCCGGCTTCCAGCTGCGTGAGCTGCTGCTTGGCGATGTTGATCGGCACGGCGAAGCCGACGCCCACGCTGCCCTCGACCGGGCTCTCGATTGAAGTGCGGGGGCGCAGCCCCGCACTTCCCATTTCTGGCTGGTCACGATTGTGGCTGAAATTCGTCGCTTTTTCTGGCAGTTGGACTCGGCGACCAAGCGCAGGGGTCTCCTGTTTCGCTATGCCGCCGCCCTGCTCACGGCGAGCGTGTAGGTATGCGACACTGTGCCGTCGGGTGAGGTGACGGCGATCGTGACGTACGGTTCGCCGTCGCCCAGCTGCACCCAATGTGTCGCGCCCGAACGATGTGATACGCCGTTGATCGTCAGACTGCCGTGCCGCCCGGACGTCGCGGTCGGGGTGATCGCGAATGCGCTGGCAGCTGCCCCCACCACCACGGTATACGTATCTTGACGGGGCATGAAGCCGGGCTCTAGCCGTGCCTCCTGGAGCTGCAGGTTGCTCAGCGTTGCGATCTTCTCTGGCGGGGCGCTCAGGCAGCGGCCCTTCGCCACATTGATCGCTGCCCAGTTGGGGTCGCTGAGGCGGTCGCCGATCATCTCCTCGACCAGCCTGCGCAGGTTGCCGGTGCCCAGCCCGGCGTCGACCAGGAGCGCTCGCGCGCTGCCGATCACGAGATACATCTTGGTGTCATCGAAGTCCCGGATCAAGTGGATGCCCGGACTAACTTCCGTCGTCAGGTAGGCATCTTTGGCCCGCCGATCGATGACATAGGTGAAGGTTGCCACATCGCTTGGGGCCAGACGGTCGCTGACGGCAAAGGCCTTCACAGTGTAGGTCGTGCTCACTCCGCGGTCACCATCGTTGATTGCCTCGAGTACGGGCAGATGATACGCGTCGAAGGTCGGGCTCGATCGGTCGGGGGTGCTCCCGTCAATAGTGTAGTGGATGGCCGCACCGGGTGTGGAGCACAGCAGGGTGATCCGTTGTGTCACGCCCAAGGTGCCGGGGGCGGGGAAGGCGCTTGGCATCGCCGTCTCGTGGGTCGGCGAACCGGTCATCGGCACGGTACTCATGTGGTCTCTGTCCTTTCAGCGGGCGCATTCGCCAGCACTAGCTATCACTATCCGTGCCGTAGTCATGGTCGGTATAGTCGACCGCACCCAGCTTCCAGTAGCCCCGTGTGACAATCGTCGCGGGATCGAGGCCACGCTCTTGGAGCAGGTGCTTGCGAATGCGTCGCATGGCTGCTGCTTCACAGCCAACATAGATGCGCCCATTGCCCGCAGGAAGCTGCATGGCGCGTACCGCAGCCTCCAATGCCGTGTCGGCCTCGGCTGGATCAGGACCACGATGCAGCCAGGTGATGTCGAGCTGCGCGGCAGTCGATAGCGGCCGCTCCTCGTGCTCGTCGGCGACCTCGAGCAGCACACGGACCCGCGCTTCGGCCGGCAACGCATCCAGGATCGTCTCAATCACGGGAAGCGCTGCGTCGTCGCCGGCCAGCAGAAACCACTGGGCGTCGGGATCGATCTGGTAGTTCGAGCCCGGGCCGGCCAGGTTCAGCGCTTGCCCCACTTTCGCTTGCGCAGCCCAGTTCGACGCAGGACCATCGCCGTGCAGCACAAACTCGACATCCAGCTCTGGGACGGTAGGATCGAAGCGACGTGGTGTATAGGTACGCATGCGCGTCGACCGTGGTTTATCGGGCTGCGGCATGAGCGGCTCAGTTTGTCCTTCTTCGGGAAAGATCAGCTTGATGTGGGCAGCCGGCCCGTTCCAGGCGAATGTGCCCAGGTCGTCTCCGGTGAAGGTCACGCGCACCATACGTGGGGAGAGCTGCTCGACGCGCGTGACCCGCACCCGTCGCATCACGCGGCGACGGCGCGGAGGAGGCGCGTCTGCGCCGTCCGAGGTGGGTGATGTATCAGTGGTCATGGGATTTCTCCATCGTTATAAAGATTGTTTTGCCAACAGTAACGTTAACAAGATTGCTGACAATATGCGGGATACTTGCTCTTATCAGCCCTGGATGGGTCAATAAGCGCCTAGATAGCGGTCGCCTCGACAACAAGGTTCTTGGGCGCCTTACAGTCTTCCCCCTTCCCCGTCGCCGGTCGCCGCAGCGGTGAGAAAAGAGTCACCTATCTGCGCTGGCCCGCATCCTGGCGGCTTCCTGAAAGCTTATTGCGCTAAAGCGGCTGAAGAATTCCAGTATTAAGGCAAGCTGCTGGTCGTCGTAGTGTGATAGGAGTTCGGATACGGATCGCATGTACGAATCGTAGAGCCCAGCAAGCGCGCGGGACTCACGAGGCAGAGCTTCGATAATCACGCGCCGCCGATCAGCCGGATCGGCCTGCCGCCGCGCCCATCCCGCCTGCTCCAGCCGATCAGCCACTCCCGTGACCGCACCGGTCGTGAGGCCGCTGCGTTCGGCAAGTAGTCCCGCAGTCATCGGCCCATCCCTCAAGAGCAGTTCGGCGCATTTCAGGTCGTTGGCGCTCAGGCCAACCTGCTGGGCGACCGACGATACGTGGAGCATTGTGGCCGTGCTCATCTTGCGCATCTCCCACACAAACCGCTGAATCAGCTCCGTTCGCTCCAGAGCGGGGCTTGACTTTTCTGCCATTTGAGTTTATCCTTATTATTATCTTAGAAGTAAGATATTTACTGGTAAGATGTATATAGCTAAGTTAATTATACTCCATCTGAATAGATCGCAGGAGCAATGACCCATGAACGGGACCAAGACGCAGAACCGGCCTAAGTTGCCCGGCTGGCTCAAGCCGGTCAATCGTATGGTGATGGCGCTGAACCGCCTGGGGCTGGCCGTCGGCACCCAGCACATCCTCTCGATCCCAGGCCGCAAATCTGGCAAGCTGCGGAGCACGCCGGTGTCCCTGCTGACGGTGGGTGGCCAGCGGTACATCTGTACGGTCGGCGAGACCGACTGGGTCAAGAATGCGCGGGCGGCTGGCTGGGGCTATCTCGCGCGCGGCCGGAAGCGCGAACGGGTCGCGCTCATTGAGCTGCCGGTCGAGCAGCGTGGGCGCGTTCTGCGCGAGTTCCCCATCCAGGTGCCGCACGGCGTCCAATTCTTCCAGATGACGCTCGGCCTGCCACCTGATCCAGAGGCGTTCGCAGCGGCCGCGCCGCAGTGCCCTGTGTTCCGCGTGGACTCACTACCGGCAGCAGACCAAAGATGACGTGAAGGGGTCACCGTATAAACTTGGGTAAAGTGTACACTAAAGAGCAGCGGATGGCTTTGAGAAGCCATCCGCTGCTCGCCTGTCAGCGCAAACCGTTCTTTTGGGCAACACGAATAAGCATGGCTTCCTGATGCGGCACCTGAGTCCTTAACGTACGATGCGCAATGCCTCCGCACGACCAAGCACAGCTGGCAGCAGCGGAGCGAAATGCGGTGTTGTTTATCTGATGCTTGGTTGGTCATGTTTCCTACGCGGTCTGCGCCGGCTGCTCCAGATATCCACCTGCCTCCGCACGCTCAAGCACCGCGCCGATCGCCTCCACGAGTGCGCGCGCTGCCTCCACGCTCAGCTCCACCGCCACGCGCGCTCCCGGGCCGAGCGCCTCGTTCACGAAGTCGATATTCAGCGCATGTTCCAGCGGCGCATCGAACGGGTGGTCATACGACACGTTTGCCTCGCGCAGCTTGAACCACCCATTCGCTCCTTTGCCGCTCCCCTCGATGTTCACCTGTGTGACGATCATGGTACACATAGTCATACTCCTTACGCTGTTCACTCTGTTGCGGGCACCGAGGAATCCGGCGTCTGAAGGTAGGTCTCAAGGAAGGCGAACAGCTTCCTCCAGCCATCGACCGCTTGCTCCTGTCGATAATTCGGCCGATCGTAGTAGAAGAAGCCGTGGCCGGCTTTCGGATACATATGGAACGCATAGGTCTTACCGTGCCGTTTGAGTTCCTCCTCCAGCCGCGCCACCTGTTCTGGCGTGGGATTCTGGTCCTCCTCACCAAAGATGCCGAGCAGCGGACAGGACAGATCCTTGGTGTAGTCGATTGGGGCGACGGGCTGCTTGGGCGTGAGTTCGTCGGGCGCCATCACCACCCGTCCGCCCCAGCAGTTCACTGCTGCGTCAAATCCTGCCACCTGGCACGCTGCCAGGAAAGCGTGCCGACCACCGGAACAGGTGCCGAACACACCGACCTTGCCATTGCTAAACGGGAGCGCGCGCAGATAGTGCAGCGCGCCAGCAAGATCCCCCACGACTTGTTCATCTGACACACCGCCCGCCGCGCGCACTTTGGCTGCCACATCCTCCGGTGTCCCATGCCCAGCGCGGAAGTAGAGATTGGGCGACAGGGCAGCATAGCCGTGATGGGCGAACTTGCGCGTGGCCTCGCGGTACCATTCATCCCAGCCGGGCATGTGGTGGATCACGACCACGCCGGGAAACGGCCCAGGGCCAAGCGGACGCGCGAAATAGGCATTGATGAGATCGCCCTGAAACCCAGGGATGGCGATGGTTTCCGCGAGCATGCCTTCGTACCTACTGGTCTCATACATGGTTTACCCTCCTCTTCAGCACCGGCGGCTCAAATCGATCGATTCTGCCGCTTCTATTGGATGGCTATGGTCTATAATAGTAGTAAATATATCATCAAATCAGGGTAGACTTGACGTAGAGAGACATTATCCCAGGTAGCTGGCCAGGCCACTGAGTGTAATGCCGATGCCCAACACGGTCACAATCACTGCACTGCACAACGGTAAGGCGCTGCTCCAGCGACTGCCGATGCCTCCGAAGCGATCCACCAGCGAGCGCGAGCGCACCAGCAGGATGCCGATCACGATCAGCACCGCCGCCAGGCCGAAGCTGAAGGAGACGATCAGGCCCAGGCCGAGCAAGATGCGGTTGAGTCCAATGGCGATGATCATGATCCCCAGCGCCTCAGGGCAGGGCACCAGCCCGCCCGAAACACCCATCGCCACCAGGCTGCCCAGCTTGATTCCCTCAGCTGGGGGCAGGTGCGAGTGGGTGTGCCCATTGCCGTGATCGTGGGTAGAAGCGTGCGTGTGACCACCATCGTGGTCATGGCTGTGACTGTGGTCATGTGTATGGCCGTGATCGTGGCTATGACTGTGATTGTGTGCATGATCGTGATCAGGACTCCGGC
>WNFV01019079.1_pt1 | contig 10607 bp, 10 predicted proteins | sample 5400101 | NCBI WGS metagenome assembly WNFV01 (sample SAMN13153361, study PRJNA577476) | soil metagenome | isolation source: 115 cm soil or saprolite under grassland replicate 1 | place: USA:California | collected 2016-06-15 | reverse complement strand
ACGCCGTCACGGGCGCCGGGTTCATGATGTCCGCCACGACGCCGTCGAGGGAGACGCCCCGCAGGATCGCGCGCCGGACATCGCCGTCGGTCACGAGGCCGGCCAGCCGGCCATCCGCCTCCGCGACCAGGACCGCCTGCCTGCGGTTCTTGGTGATGGCCTCGAGGGCCTCGCGAAGGGTGGCGCCAGCACGTATCACGAGGTTGGGATTCATCCCAGGGGATCCGTCACGAAGAGAGGCCCAGGGTCGCCCATTCGTGGAAGCGCTTCTGGACCAACCGAGCGTCGAGGGGCACCGTTCGCAGGACCTCGACGATGCGCGGGGCGGCGCGCCCGTCGCCATACGGGTTGGCCGCGGCGCCGGCGCGCGCGCGGAAGGCAGGCGCCTGCGCAGCCTCGATGCCGCGGAGGATGTCCTCCCGCGAGGGCTCGACGTCGATAACATTCGTGCCGCGCAGGCGGCCTCGCTGTCGCGCGCCGACATTGACCACCGGCAGCCCGACGGACGGCGCCTCGATGAGCCCGCTCGAGGAGTTGCCGATCATGAGATCGGCGTGTCGGAGGAGCGAGAGGTAGAGGCGGTCCCCGAGATTGCGCGCGAGCCGGCAGCGTCGCGGGTGCCGGGCCGCGAACTCCTCGAGCCGGTCGACGATGAGGCGCCCCGACGTGTCGGCGTTCGGGTAGCTCATCACGAGTGTCCCGTCGGTCTTCTCGAGCGCGGCCAGCAGCTCGTCGATGTGGGCGGCCGTGTCGCCGTGCTCGAGCGTGACCGGATGGAAGGTGACGAGCAGCCACGGTCCGTCGGCCGGCAGGTCGAGCTCGCGCGCGAGCGCCTCGCGCGACAGCGCCTCCAGATCCACGAGGCGGTCGAGGCCCGGAGCGCCCACGGTGTGGATGCGCCATGGCTCCTCGCCCATGGCGGCGATGCGACGGGCATGGGGCTCGGCGGAGGCGAAGTGCAGGTGCGCGAGCTTGGTGATGGCGTGGCGGATCTGGTTGTCCATGGCGCCCTCCGACGCCTCTCCGCCGTGTATGTGCGCCACCGGCAGCACGAAGGGCAGCGCCGCGACGGCCGCCGCGAGCATCTCGAAGCGGTCGCCCAGCACCACGAGGAGGTCCAGGCGCTGGCGCGCAAAAGCCGCCCCGAAGCCCGCCACGCCACGACCCGTCGCCGCGGCCAGGGCCTCGGGCGTATCGCGGCCCTCGAGCATGGCGATGCGCTCGGCGATGGGCAACCGGTCGGCCTCGATCTCGCGCACCGTGAGCCCGAACTCGGGCGCCAGGTGCATGCCCGCCACGAGGAGGACGAGCTCGAGGTCCGTCGCGCGTCGTATGGCGGCGAGGACAGGCCTGAGGTGGCCGTAGTCGGACCTGCCGACCGTCACCACTCCGATGCGGCGGGCGGTTGCGGCCGTCATGGCTCGGCCAGGACGTCCCAGCCGATGACCTCGTCGGCGGCGACGTCACGGATGAGCCGGCGCCCGAGCGCTCTGTCGAGATCGGCCGGCGAGATGCCGGTGCCGGGGCGCTTGATCACGACGTCCCCTGCCGCGAGTGACTCCCCGGCTCGGAGCGCCCGGGCGGCGACCAGGCTCTTGCGCGCCACGCGTCGCGTGTCGAGCTCGGACGGCATTGCGCGCTTGCGTCCGTCTCCCAGCGCCGTCTCGACGGCGCGGATCGCCCGCACCATGGCGGCGAACTCCGGCGGATCGAGCGACGCGTGGTGGTCGGGCCCCGCCAGGGCCTTGTCGAGCGTCAGGTGCTTCTCGATGATACAGGCGCCGCGCGCCACGGCCGCGATGGCGATCTCGATGCCCGGCGTGTGGTCCGAGAAGCCCACCGGACAGCCACAGCGGACGGCCAGGTCATCCATCGCGCGCAGGTTGACCTCGCCGGCCGGCGCCGGATAGGCGGAGAGACAGTGCAGCACGGCCAGCGGCGGATCGCCCGCCTCGCGGATGGTGGCGACGGCCAGCTCCACCTCCTCCACGCTCGACATGCCGGTCGAAAGGATGATGGGCCGCGCCTTGCCGGCCAGGTGCCGCAGCAGCGGGACATTGGTGATCTCGCCCGAGGGGACCTTGAAGAGCGTCACGCCGAGGGCCTCGAGGACATCCGCGCTCTCCTCGTCGAAGGGCGCGGAGAAGAAGATGAGGCCGTGCTTGGCCGCGCGCTCCTTGAGCTCGGCCAGCAGCTCGAGCCCCAGCTCGAGGCGCGCCAGCATGTCGCGCTGGCTCTCCCCGCCCCCCGTCGTCTCGACCTGGTAGCCGGCCTTGGGCGCGCCACGGCTCAGCAACGCGTCCACGCGAAAGGTCTGGAACTTGACGGCGTCGGCCCCGCACTCGGCCGCGACGTCCACGAGACGGCGGGCCAGCGCCGGGTCGCCGTTGTGATTGACTCCAGCCTCGGCCACGATGAACACAGGCGCGCCCGCGCCGATGCGCCGCTCTCCCGCCGCCAAGCCGTGCCGGATCGTGGTCATTCAGCCCTCGGCATCTCGACCCTCGCCGCGCGGATCTCGTCTGTCAGCGCCAGGAGGCGGTCGGCGAGCCGGCCGTCGACGGGATGGACGTACCGCGCGGAGAAATCGCGTCCGCGCTCGACGAGAGCCGCGCGGTCCGGCCCATCCTCGAGCAGCTGGCGCAGCACCACCGCCAGACCGCGGGCATCGCCCAGGTCCACGCGCGGGACTGATCCCGCGCTGACATAGGGGGGCATGTAGGCGCCCTCGAAGTCCTTGCCGGCCGTCTGCACCGCCACGATGGGACAGCCCAGCGCCATGGCCTCGAGGCCCGCCATGGAGGTGACCATGACGGCCGCGTCCGCGGCACCAAAGAGCCGGTGGATGTCGTACTCCTTCGTGAGAATGGCCTCGGGCCATCCCCACTCGCCCACCTGGTCCCGGAGTCGGGCGATGTCCTCGTTGGGGTGCACCTTGACCACGACGTCCACGCTGGGGAGTTCGAGCGCCGCCTCGTGCATGGTCTTGAAGAGGGCCTCGCGCTCCTCGGGCGAGAAGAGCAGGGAGACGTACTTCGAGACCAGCACCACGAGGCGCCGGTCGAGCGGGAGCCCGAAATCGCGGCGAACCTCCTGGCGCAGCCGCGTGGGCGCCACCAGGCGCGCGGCATTCGAGCGCGGGTCGCCCACCACCGACACCCGCCACGGCTCAATGCCCTCCTCTCGAACCAGGCTCCGCCGGAGGTGCTCGCCGATGACGACGAGACGGTCGCCGATGTCGAAGGCGTTCGTCCGGTCGCGCGAGAGAACGAGCGTGCCGGAGTAGAGCAGCGACGGGACGCCGAGCGCGCGAGCCACGAAGGCCATCGCGCGCTCGCCGAGGCGCCGGTCGCTGGTGATGACAACCGCATCCGGCTGCACGGTCTTCATGGCCCTGAAGGCCGCCTCCTGGGAGAGGAGCGCCCCCAGGAGGCTCGCCTCGCCGGAGGCCGCGAGGAAGGGACGGACGACAGGCCAGAGGGAGACCCCGTGCCAGGCGATTCGCGCGGCCAGCCCCGGATCGCGCTCGGCCCGCCGGAGAGCGCGCCGGAACAGGGGCCGGTACCGGCGGACGAGCCTTTCGGCGCGGGATCGGGAGAGATAGTCCATGAGATATGCCGCGGGCACGCCGTCCGCGCGGAGACCGTTCACCTTCGCCACGAGCTCCGGGTCCTCGTCCGACTGCGCGACAAGGCACGGCGCAGCTCCCACCGCGCGCATAGCCTCGATGAGCGGGTCCACGATCAGGTGATGGCGGCTCCGGCAGGTGACGAAGAGGATGCGCCGGCCGTCGCCGGCCGCCGCCGCCGGAGCGTGCCGCCTCTGGCGAAGGATCTTCCGCAGCCGCATCCGGTCCTCGCGCGGGAAGAGCGCGGCGTACGCGCGGGCCAGGACATGGGGCATCGGCGCTCGTGAGACGGTGCTCACTTTCAAGCGCCGCCCCTTGGCCAGCAGCCTGGCCAGCCGCTCCGCGACCGATGCGCCGCTCAGCAGGTGCACCTCGTCGGGCTTCACGTCCTCCAGCACGTGCTCGATGATTCCCAGCCGCTCCACCACCTCGAGCCGCAGGAGGAGTCCCTTGCCGACGGTCAGAAGATCGGGGAGCCAGACGCCCCGGTACGAGAGGTCGGGATCCTGCGCCTCGGCCGGCAACCATCCGGCGACGAGACGGCGGGTGAGGGATGCCAGCGCCCGCGAGTCCACTGCGAACGCCTCCTCGTCGTAGTAGCGCACGGTGACACTCGCCGGCAGCGTCCTGCCGTCCACGAGATGGCGGGCCCCGAGCACGGTCACCTCGTGGTCCTGGGCGAGGCGCTTCCCGACGCGGGCCACGGCGCGACGGTACCACCGCGCATAGGCTCCGTAGAGCCGGCGCACGTGCGGCCGGCGGAATTCGCCGATGCTGCGCGTGGTCTCGGTGACGAGAAGGACGCGGATCACCGACGTTCCTCTCGAACCCGGGCGGGCACACCCATCACCTTGGCCGCCGGCGGCACGTCCGAGATGACGACGGCGCCGGCGGCGACATCGGCGTCCCTCCCGACCGTGAGGTTCGGCAGTATGGTCGCCCTGGCGCCGAGAAACCCGCGGGTCTCGACTGTCACCCCGCCGCAGAGCACCACGCCAGGAGCCAGGTAGGCGTGCGCTCCGATCCGGCAATCGTGCTCGGCGATGACGCCGCTGTAGAGGACCGCGTTGTCCCCGACGTCCACGGACACGCCGAGCACGCCGCCGGGAAAAACGACCACGCCCTCTCCGAGACGGCACGTAGGCGAGAGCACCGCGCGCGGATGGACGAGAGTGGCGACCGTGACGCCCGACCCTTTGAGGAGCCGGAAGAGCGCGACGCGGCGGTCCAGCGCGGTGTTCCCCACCCCGACCACGGCCGCGTCGATCGTGCCCGCGCTCGTGAGCGCCGCCACGTCCTCATCCCGACCCACCACGCCCGGGCCCGGTGCGCGGTCGGTGAAACCGGCGATAGTCCATCCGCATTCGGCCGCGAGGTCCGCGACGGCCCGCCCGTGGCCGCCCGCGCCCAGGATCAGGAGTCGCCCGGCCATGGCCCCTTCACCGCCGGCCGGGCGCGAGGGGCACGCGGCCCTCTCGCAGGAGCAGCTCGCCGAGCAGGAAATCCCATTCGGTGTCGATATTGATCGACGCCTCGAACCCCATCACCACGCCGCGATTGTCCTCGCCGAGAATCTGGCCCTGGTCCATGAGCGTGGCGTACCGTGTGACGTACACGGCGCCCGAGGGCTGGTACACGGGCGGGGCGTCCTGGCGCCGCACGTACTTGTGCCCCTCCGGAAAGAGCGCGACGGTCCGATCTCCGTCGAGCGTCTTCATGAAGTAGGGATGATAGGAGGCTTCGGAGAGCGTCTGGGCCGAATCCGAGCCTGACTCGACGACCTTCCGGATGGTCGCGTCGATCTCGTCGCCGGTGCGGAAGGGCGAGGTCGGCTGGAGCGTCACGATGAGGTCGGGCTTGACGCCGGCCGACGACTCGAGCCAGCGCACCGCGTGCTGGAGCACGCCCAGCATGCCGGCCTGGTCCGTGGCGAGCTCCGCCGGGCGCAGGAAAGGCACTTCGGCGCCGCAACGCATGGCCTCCTCTGCGATCGCGGCGCTGTCCGTCGAGACGATGCAGCGCATGAGCAGCGCCGCCTCGCGCGCGGAGGCGACGGCCTGGCCGATGAGCGAGAGCCCGCCGAGTGTGCGAAGGTTCTTGCCCGGGAGGCCCTTGGAGCCACCACGCGCGGGGATGACCCCGAAGGCGTAGGCCGTCGCCGACACGCGCTAGACTCGCACCCAGCGGCGCTCGGCCGAGGCCTTCACCGCCGCGTCGATCACGCGCATCGTCTTGAGCCCGTCCCAGCCGTCGCAGGCGGGCGCCGCCTCGCCGCGGATGCAGGTCAGGAAGTGCTTCGCTTCCTCGACGTACATGTCATTGAGCTGGCAGGCGAAGGGATAGATCTCCCAGCGATTCGCCTCGGGGTCGAAGAGCCGAATCTCGTTCTCGAAGCGGCGCCACTGGATGACGCCCTGCTCCCCCATCAGCTCGAAGTGGCTGTGCACGTTCCAGGCGAAGAGGTTCATGTGGATGTTGCCGACCGTGCCCGATGCGAAGCGCACGGTGAGGTCGGCGATGTCGTCGCTCGTGATCTCGAGGCTCGAAACGTGGTCCACGACGGCGCTCACCTCGGTGATCTCGCCGCAGAGCCACCGCATGTAGTCGATGGCGTGGCTCTCGTCGAGCACGCAGCCGCCACCCTGCCGGGCGTCGGCCATGTAGAAGCTGCGGTAGTCCTTGCCGGGGTAGCGGGTCGTCAGGTGATAGGCGTACTCGGTGCGCGCCGCGCGCACGGCGCCGATGCGCCCTTCCCGGAGGAGCTTCTCCACCAGGAGCATGGGCGGCCAGTAGCGCCAGTTGTAGGCCGTCAGCACTCGGAGGCGCTTCACGTCGCAGAACTTGAGCAGGTCCTCGACGCCGTCCACCGACTGCGCGAAGGGCTTCTCGACCATCAGATGCGCGCCGCGCTCGGCCGCCATGCGGCCCAGCGCGCGACGCCGTCGAGGGCGGCCTCGGCCGTGCGCGTGATCGTGGCGAACGGGAAATCTTTCGCCGCCGCCGCCCGCTGGGCGGGGGCGGCGTCGTAGCCGGTCAGGGTCTCGACACCCGCCGCGCGGAAATTGCCGAGGTGCCGGCGGCCGATGGAACCCAGGCCCAGGATGGCGAGCTTCATCGCGTGGTCTCCAGGATGAGGCGCGGGGCCGGCTTGGGGGCCAGGTCCGCGGCGTGCAGACGGTTCCATTCCTTCTCGTACCGCTCGATGCGCCCGATGTCCCGCAGCACCATCAGCTCGCGCAGCCCATACAGCTCGACGGCGTTGAACTTCTTCGAGATGACGGCGGTGACGCGCGTCGCGTCACCCAGGTCCAGGAGGAAGGCTTCGAGGTCTCCGTCGTACTGCTCGAGGATGCGCTGCTTGTTGGTGTAGTACCACTCGGTCCCCGGATACGGCGTGGCGAAGAAGGGCTTGACGTTGAGACCCAAGCGGTTCCAGGCGCGGATATTGTCCTTGAGGCTGTCGAAGTCCTCGTCGGGGAAGCCCATCATCTGGTTGGGGATGGGCCGGATGCCCGCCTCGACGGTCCACTTGAGGGAGCGCTCATTGGTCTCGGGCGTCGCGCCCTTGCCGATGGTCTTCATCACGCGTGCCGAGAAGCTCTCATAGCCGTAGACCAGGTGCGAGCAGCCCGCCTGCTTGATGGCCTTGAGCACCTCGGGCGAGCAGAGCGTGGCATGGCTCGTGCCGCCCCAGTGCACGCCCGTGCATTTCTCGGGATCGTGCGGCACGCCGTCGCGCACGCACTGCGGCTGGAGGCCCTCCTCGATCCAGAGCTTGGCGATGTCCGTCAGCCACCTCTTGCCGGAGAACTGGTGCATGGTCATCAGGTTCTCGTCGAGAAACCCGATGAAGTCCACCCCGAAGCGCTCGCGCGCGTACTTCACGAGCTCGACGATGTACCGGGGACTGTGGAAACGGATCTTCCGGTCGTACGTGAAGGCGACGTCGTTCTCGCCCTGCTCGTTCTCCTTGTGCTGCATGTCGCCGGCGATGCCCAGGTGGAAGCAGAAGCGGCAGATCAGCGAGCAGCCGTAGCTGGCGTTGATGTCGAGGCGCCGCCGCGCCAGCATGCCCTCCTCGGAGAAGAGCGCCATGCTGTTCTTGAAGTAGACCTCGAGCGGGAAGAGCTCCCACGCGGGGTACGGCAGGCTGTCGAGGTCCATGAGGAGCGGCTGCTCGGGGTTGAGCGTGGTCTTGCCCGCGGCGTCGCGCCAGATGAGCCCGGGGACGGACCCCCAGTCGCGAGTGCCCGCGTCCACGCGGCGCAGGAGCTCGGGGAACGACACGAAGGCCTCGCCCACGACCCCGACATCCACCTGAGGCAGGAAGCGCATGATCTCGTGCGGCATGCTGGTGAGGAAGCCGCCGCCTGCCACGACGAGGGCCTGCGGGGCTCGCTCCCTGGCCATCGCCACGATCTGCTTGATCGAGCGGTACGCCGTCGTGATGCCACCCAGCGCCACCACGTCCCAGCGGTCGGCCTGCAGCACCTGCGCCACAACGGAGTCCGAGGGGCGCCAGGCATTGTGGTCGTAGACCTGGATCTGGTGGCCGTCACGGACCGCGATGGCAGCCAGGAGCGCGATGCCGTACGGCACGTGGCGCGGATCGTCTTCCTCGCGCATCACCGGGTTGATGAAGAGCACTTTAGCCATGGCTGTCCTTGCCGGCTGCTGGGGCAACCCTCTCGAGGAATGTGTCCAGCGGGGCCGTCGTCATGCCGGGCCCGAAGAGAAGGCCGCCCTCGGTGCAGTTGAAAGTCTCGCAGTCGGCGTCGCGGGCCATCTCGAGGAAGACCTCACGAAACCAGTGGTAGGCTGGGTCGCTGAACCACACCTCGCCCGTGACCGGGTTCTCGCTGTGGATGAAGGCCTCCGTATGCCGCGCCCCGAGCATCTCGCTGAGCTCGGGGTAGTACTGGGTCTTCTCGTAGGGCGTGCCCGGCGCATAACCGAGATCGATGCCGATGAGAGCGATCCGCTTCCTGCCGAGCACGGCGTGGGTCAGGACCCAGGCGGCGGTGCAGACGTTGCCGCCACCGTTGAGACACGGCAGGCCGTTCATCTCCCAGAGGCGGCGAGAGAGACTGCCGGGCTTGTCATAGTCGTCGTACATCGGGTTCCACCAGTAGAGCTCCATCCGCGCCTGCTCGCAGCGCTCGACCACCGCCGGCGCCGCCGACGTCGCCACGGCGACCTTGATCTCGGGCCCATGGGCGTCCACGAGCCCGACCAGCGCGCGGTTGGCCGCCAGCTCGTCCTCGCGATGAACCGGGTCCATCTCCTGGCGGCGGAAATAGTCGTCCGCCGGAACCGCCGTCAGCCCCGGGTCGCCGAACCAGCGGACGATGCGCGCGGGATGTGGGTCCACGCTCACCACGACATGCGGCACGACCCCGGCGCGCAGACATGCCCCGAGCGCGCCGTCGGCGGCGACGATGGTGCCCAGGAAGCCCGAGGCGCGGAGACGCTCGAGGCTCCGGCGCCGCTGGAGGCTCGGCCCCGCCCCCACGACGATGGCGGTGTCCCCCGCGCCGAGCGGCGCCCCGGCGAGCTCGAGGACCGAGTGCACGATGCGCAGGCAGTTGCGCTCGGCGTTGGCGAGCCCGACGCCCGCCACGCGCTCGAACGTCGCCGCCTCAAGCGCGCTCGCTAGCCTTTTCCCCAGCTCCATCCATGGCGTCCTTAGGCGCAGTCGCTCCACTGTCCTTCCTGGCCGCGCCCCCCGAGGTCTTGCGGGTCGCCTCGCCTGCGGCTCCCGCGACACGCTGCGGCTCGCCCTGCCAGATCAGCGCCTTCTTGCTCACGAAGCAGATGCTGCCGCCCAGGCGCGAGAGGGCCTTTTTCTCGAACGCATCGGTCGAATCGGCGGCATCCGCGTTGTCCTCGATCGTGGCATCCACCTTGTAATTGCCTTTGAGGAACTCCGGCATGTTCCCTCCTTCAGGACCGCGCGGGAGAGGCGCCGCTGTCCGGCGCCAGCGCCCCGCGGCGCAGGGTGACGAATTTCTCGACGGGCAGCCCCAGGGCCGTGAGATCGGCGGCGAGCTCCCCTGGGCGCTCGAAGGTGGCCAGCACGATCCGGTCGCACTCTTCGTGGGCGAGCTCGCCGACCGGCCGCACCGGCAGCCCGAGGAAATGGCCGCCCGCGTCGCGCCCAAAGACGCCGATCGGCTCGAGCCCGAGCTCCTTGAGGGTCAGGTATGCGAGCTCGGCCGCCTCGCCGGGCCCGTAGAGAGCCACGCGCTTGAGCCCGTTCTGCGGGAGCTGCTCGAGGGCTTCGCGCAGGGTTTGGCGGGCGCGCCGGTAGAGGTTGAGCGAGTAGGCCATGTGCTCGTAGGTCAGCTGGCTCTTTTCAGCCAGGCCCCGCGGCGTCAGGAGATAGCGCAGGCGCTTGCGAGCGGCGGGCCGGCGCGGGAAGTCGATGATCTTGATATAGCCCTTCTTGGCGAGGCGCTTGAGGTAGAGATTCGTGAGCCCGAGGGCCACGCCCAGGCGCTGGGCCAGGTCGCGCTGGGTCAGGGGCCGGCCCTCGCCGATCGCCGTCAGGATCTCGAGGTCGCGCTCGACTTGTCTCTCCATGGGCTGCGTGTTCAAAATATGAACATAACGGCCCTGCCCGCGTCAAGCAGAAAGACCCTGGCTAGCCGCTGACTATCCCCTCGAATTGCAAGCGGTAAAGTCTCGAATACGTGGGGCTCGCCCGCAGCAGGGCCTCGTGTCGGCCGACCGCTTCGACCCTGCCCTCGCGCAGGACGACGATCTGGTCGGCGTGGAGGACCGTGGAAAGCCTGTGCGCGATGATGATCGAGGTTGTCTCGTGGATGATCCGGTCTATGGCCTCCTGGACGGCCTTCTCCGACTCGGTGTCGAGCGCGCTCGTGGCCTCGTCGAGAACGAGGAGGGGCGGTCGGCCCACGATGGCCCGCGCGATGGCGACGCGCTGGCGCTGGCCGCCCGAGAGACGGATGCCTCGGTC
>WNFV01016245.1_pt1 | contig 10608 bp, 8 predicted proteins | sample 5400101 | NCBI WGS metagenome assembly WNFV01 (sample SAMN13153361, study PRJNA577476) | soil metagenome | isolation source: 115 cm soil or saprolite under grassland replicate 1 | place: USA:California | collected 2016-06-15 | reverse complement strand
CGTCGAACAGGGGCCTCTTCCAGCAAATGTCTACGAAGAGGCGAAACGCCGGCTGGATCGAGTGGACGTAGTTCCGCTTCAAGCAGGCTGATGCTGATTCCACTTCATCCCCATTTCAAGCTTCCCATCTGCCAGCAAACATGGATGAAGCAATCAAGGTGGTTGCTTGTGAAGGTGCCACCTTGATTTTTAATGGATAACGGAGTTATTTCCTATTGGATTGGTTCTTTCCTGCTCACGGATGGCAGACAAAGTTTTCATCATGAGTTGACCAAACTTACATGCCCGCCTACGACGCGCCATGCTCTGCCGTCCTCACGGGCCCATACCCGAGTGTAGCGGTAGGTGCCGCGAGAGAGATTTCCAGCGACATCCACCGTAAGTTGAGCACGAAGCGACGAGATGGCTACGTCTGCACTTACGCGACGGATGCGAAGCTCTTCCGGAACGTGCGCCATAAACTTGACAGTGCCTGAGCGATATGCCTCAATGTCTTGCTCCTTTGTTCCGAGTTGGCCGTCCGGACCCGTGAATAGGAGGTCGTCAGAGATTAGATCCTCCAGGGCAGTCAAGTCTGCGCTAAGTTGTGCGGCTCGAATCCGAGCCTCGAGAATAACAATTTCCTGGTCTGCAATGCCGACCAGTGCTTGATCGAATGCGCTGGTATCTATATCATTCATGAGAGTTTGCCCAGGTGTGATTTCACGGTTATGATAGGATAACGCTATCTCCAAAATCGAATTGCAGACCGCTGTCTTTCATCTTCTTCATGAATACGTCATCCATTTGCTGGCTTTGTTCGGCACTGAAGTGATTTCTCCAATCACCGATATCTCCCTTACGGAAATGTTTTGGTTTGTCCGCTTTTTGGGGTATCCACTCAAAGTTGGTGGTCTCGTTCGATGTCATGGATTTGAAACTGCTCAGGGCGACGGCCGTGTCTATTAATTGTGGATCAATTTGCAGGTCCAAAAAGGAGGCGAGCCTGGCGACGCTGCCAGCGTGGTCGTGCTTCATATCCTCATACTTCATGAATAGAATGCGCTCATCTTTTTGACTGGCTTGCCACCACGGCAGGACGTGATCAAAATATGGACCGAACCCCACATCGTTATTCAGAAAAAGTTGGAAATGTTCATCCCAAGTGCCTTCATAGCCGAGTTTGCTTTGATTGTGAAAATAAGTTGAGATCGCCACGTCCTTGGGGTTGCGTGCCACATAAATAATTTTTGCAGTTGTGTTGTTGAGTTGAGGCATAAGTGGGTAAGGCAAATGACTCGTGAACAGGCGGCGTTGCGGCATTGTCTTCAAAAATTCGATCATGCCATTGGGACGATGAGGTAAGGTCTCCAGCCAAGGCACCGCGTCTGTGAGGCGTTGCTCACCTTGCTCGCCTTTGTTCACCAAAAGATGCACTATTTGCTCTGTCCAGGTCGTGCCCGAACGCGGATACGTGACTACAAAAACATCGCCATCCTTTACAACAAATTCTTTTTCGATCAGATCCATATCGGCTTGTGAAATAAAAATTGGAAATTTAATTTGCCCGCCTTTGCCATCTCTTACTAAATTTGATTGCATTTCTGGCATGTGTGGAGGCTCCTCTAAAGTTTGAATTGTTATACCTTTATCATCAATTGATTGACATGGTCCGATTGCCACCTGCTGTTTGTCCAACCACTTTGTATTTTGTTAGCCAAACGCCCAACAGCTGGTGTTCGCGTAGCATCCTTAGGGTATGCTTCCCGAGTAGGAAAGTCCCGCATGCCGTTCCTACGGGCGGCAGTTTCTGCGGGGTATCCGTTGGTGGGCTGCACGCTTTGTTGAGCTGCTCATCGAGTTCGAGATGGTTTATTTGGCAATCTCCCAGATGTGGCCTGCAGGATCCATGAAACTAGCCGTACGAATACCCCAAGGTCGATCCATTGGACCATTCAGTAGTTTTACTCCGCGGCTGACCAACTCGGCACACATCGCATCCACATCATCAACACTGATTGTGAACATATAGCGGGCTCCAGACTCGCGATTCGCCACTTTGGCAGGTTCGATTAGTCCCTTGGCTTCTGTAGTCCTTAATAAGTTGACTAAGGTGCCACCAAATTTGAAGACGGCTGAGTTGGAATCTTCATAATCGATTGGGAGACCAAAAGCATTCTGATAGAACTCTTTCGCCTGCTCAAGGTTCTCGGTAAATAGGGTTATTGCAAAAATTCCCTTGGGCCAAGCATTAGGCTTGGCAGATTCTTCTGCAACATCGCTCATAGATCATCTCCTATTGGGGATTTGAGAAGGCTGTCAATCGCCGCCTCGTGAAATTAGCGTACTGTGTTATTGTAGAACGTGCGTTCTGGTTTGTCAATCGCGGTACTGATAGCCGAAGGGGGCCCTACCATGAGTTATACAGACCAACGTTGTAAAATATCCCCGTGCGGGGTGTTATTCAGCATTATACGCGCGATGTGCATCCGCATCTTACAGGTGCCGCCCGTAGTAAAGATGTCCCACCTCTTTTCCATCAAAGTCAGCCACTCTCGGCAGGTAACCCCATTGTTCAAAGTCCATTTTCTCCAACAATTTGAGACTGGCTTCATTGCCTTCCAAGACAATGGCAAACAGATGCCTGATCAGGAGCCCGGGGCAAGCCGCCACTGCGTGCTCGATTAACGCTGCCCCGATTCCCTGGCGATGATACGCAAGCGCAATGTAATAGCTGATCTCTGCCGTAAAGCGGAGCGCCGCACGACCCGGCCGGTACGCACTTAAGCTACACCAACCTGCCACTTGGCCTTCCACAGGGTCGGGCCACTATAAGAAAGCGCATAAAGCGTGGTTACTTGCTGCCTCCCCTCGCCAACGCCACCGACTGTCGGGCTGCTAGAAAATGAATCGCTGCCAGCTGGCGGGCGGCCTGCAATGAGTTTTACTTTGGGTTGGCAAGGCTTGTCTAAATAAAGCCTTGCTTCGAGTAATCGTAAGAAATCACGTGACTTGGCTTAACGCGAATGATTACTGGCTCGTAGTTGTTGGCCAGACCTGTTGCCAATCCTCGAGCGTTCTCACTGGGCATGTAGCGTTCAAAAATCGAGATCCGTTTCGCGATCACATCTTCGTAATCAAGTTCCGCTTCACCATAGATGACAACGCCTTTATAAGGAGGAGCCTGGTTGTCAATCAGCACAGTGACATTTGGATTTTGCCTGGAATTTCTGACCTTGCGTGTTACCTCCTGTGTTCCAATGAGGATGTCACCATTGTCATATTTGAAAAAGACAGGCGCTGTGTGGATTGTCCCATCGGGATTCATGCTACTCAAACGAGCAATTGGCGCTTCATTAAGAAATGCCACGAGCTCATCCTGGGTGAGAGGTGGCATCTGCGGATAAGGTTTCATCATAGCCTCCTAATCTTAGCTAAACAAATTGAGAGAGGATTCGGTACTTAATCGATCGACAGGAAATATCTATAGATACCCCATCTGTTGGGCCAATTCGGATGCCTGGATCAGATAAGCATGAGTTTTTTCGGGCTGACCTCCTTCCCAAGACTGGATGCTCGCTTCCAAAACTGACACCAGCGTGTCAGGCGGAAGTTGTCCAGTGGGTGTGAATAAACCTCGAACGTACTCAATCGCTTCTGCGATTTGATTCTGGGCGAGCCTCGTGCCGATCAAGGGCCAGAGAACGACCCAGGGAAACATCTGTCCCTGTACTGTCTGTTTAAATAGATCGAAAGCGGCCTGTCCCAACTCTTGCGCTTCAGCGAGATTTCCCTGGCGCCGCGCTACCCAGGCCAGGTTCCCTTTGGCCATGCTAATATATTCAGGCATTTTTCCCCCTGTCGCCACGGCCAGGCTCCGCAGCGCAGTGTCCCGGACTTCTTTCACCTGACCACGTTTCCTGTCCGTGATGGTGAGATAGGTCAGACAGCGTGATTGGAGAGTCACATCGCCTATTTGTTCTGCCAGTTCAAGAGCGGCTTGCAACTGCGCTTCGGCATCATCGAGATCTCCATGCCATAACTGGCTAAAGCCACGCATAAATTGAGCCCACGCTATCTCACCAAGATTTTCTGATTCCTGAGCGGCGGCGACTGCGTCTTGAGCGTGGGTCAAAGTTTCTTCCGATACCACATAACGATCGCGCCTGAGAGCCATGGCCACCAAGTCAGTAAAAAACTTGCTACGCTGAAGGGGCGTTCCATAGGCGTCCAGCGACGGTCGAACTTTCTCTGCCAGTTGGATCATTTCTTGTACCTGGCCCTGCCAATAACGCAATCTCATCCGGTCGAGGTGAATCATCAGCCATTCGTTCCACCATTCGGAGATAGAATTGACGGGTTCCTGGCCTAGTGTGGCCTCAGCTTGACTATAGGCTCGCAGCGCATCTTCGAACAAGCGCTGGAATTCCAGGGCTATACCAGTCTTACGCTGGAGACGCGATTGCGAGATGATGTCATCCTGTGGAACCTGGGCCAACGCCCTCTGATAAGCATCTATGGCTTCAACATGTTGCGCGGTCAACTCTAGCACATCCCCCAAACTCTCAAGCAATCCTACTTCCACCTTACGCCATATTTCGACGTCCTTTTCGTTATCCAGCAATTCCTTTACTTGGCTAATGGCGCGCTGATAGCTAGCGATCGCCTCAGCATTGGCGTAGGTCGCCTTCGCCCGGTCGGCGGCACGAGTAAGATAATGAATCGCCTTATGGGCAATCCCAGCCCGCTCAAAGTGGTAGGCTAGCGTTGCAGCCAGTTCGTCCAGGTAGTTGGGGAACAAGGTTTCGATTGCCTCGGCAGCCACTTTATGCAACGTTTTGCGGCGAGTTATCAGCAAACTGTTGTAGGCCGTTTCCTGAGTGATGGCATGCTTGAAAATGTATTCGAGGTCAGCAGGGATCTCTCCCTTTCTCAGTGCTTCGATCTGCCGTAGGTTGATCAGCTCACGCCGACGCAGTTCACTTAACGCCCCATCTAGTTGAATGGACGCTCGCTCCTGTTGGAATAAGTAAGTTAGCACGCGTTGCTGAAATATGCGTCCAATCACCGAAGCTGTTTGCAGCGTTCGTTTACTTTCGAGCGGCAGGCGGTCAATGCGCGCCGCGATGACTCCTTGTAAGGTATCAGGGATTTCAAGTTCCTTGACGTCGCGAGTGACAATCGTCTTATCCTTTTCCAACACCACGATGCCGGCATCAAGCAAAGAACGCAGCAACTCCTCCAAAAAGAAAGGGTTCCCTTCAGCCTTATCCAGGATCAACTGGCGTATCTCCTCGGGCAGATTCTCGAGCTTAAGAAGCCTCTGGACCAATTGCGTGCTCTCAACACTGCTGAGCGGAGACAGGTTGATCACCTCGTAGCTTGTGGCATACTCACTCATCATCCGTTCATGGAACTGCCAGACCTGCCCTTCTAGCCTACTTCGGAATATCAGGAGCAGCAACAAAGGAATTTCTTTCGTGAGAGGTAAAAGAGTCTCTAGCAAGCGTAAGGAGGAGGGATCGGCCCAATGCAAGTCTTCCCAGACCAACACCAGAGGTTTTGCTTGTGATTCGGTGCGAAGATACTCCCGGAACGCCTGGAACATCCGCCCTTGCCAGGCTTCAGGAGTGAGATACTTCACCCGCTCGGCGGTTGCCTCATCTAATGGCGCATCCAATAAACGAGCTAGGTAAGGATAAATCTCGGCCGCTTGTGTCTCTTCCGGGAATAACCGCTCAATACTCTTTTGTAAGGACATTCCTACTTCTAAAAGAGGTGTATCAGCTCTAATACCGATCAGGGCACAGAGCAGATCGCGGACAATCCAATAGCTTATCCCTTCGGTATAAGAGAGTGCCCGTCCCTCAGCCCAAGTGAGGCTTTTGGGCAGTGCTTGGTGCATTTCTGCGGCCAATCGACTTTTGCCTAGCCCTGCTTCGCCGATGAGGGCAACTGTTCTGCCCTGGCCTGCCTGTAAGCCGCGCACAGCTATTTGTAGTTGGGCTAGCTCGGCATCTCGACCGATCAAGGGCGAGCGGAGCCCCTCAATCCCCCGAGGTGATCCCGGCTCAGCTTTCAGGCTCAACAGATGGTAAACGGGTACAGGCTCGATTTTGCCCTTCACCCGAATGGGCGGCACTGTCTCAAACTCAAACTGTAGCGTTGTCAAACGATATGTATTCGGCCCGACCAGAATTTGTCCCGTTTCCGAGGCATCCTCCAGCCGCGCGGCGACGTTGACGGTATCGCCCATCACTCCATATTGCTGGCGACCATCCGAACCGAGTCCGCCTGCGACAACGATGCCGGTGTTGATGCCAAAGTGCATACCCAAACTGGTGAGATGCTTTTGATTGAACTTAACGAGAGCATCCATCATCTCGAGGGAGGCGCGCAGGGCGCGTTCTGCATCATTCTCATGAGCGATCGGAGCGCCAAACATCGCCATGATCTCATCACCGATGAATTTTTCCACCACGCCGCCATATTTTTCGATGATGGGTACCAGCCAAGTAAAGCATGCATTGACTAATGCACGCACCTGCTCCGGGTCATTTCTTTCTGAGAGGGCAGTAAAACCGGAAATGTCAGCAAACATGACAGTCACAAGCTTCCGTTCCCCTTCCAAAGCAGAAGCAGGTGATTGAAGCACCGTCAGGCGCAAGTCGGCCAATTGCTGACGCAGCGGGGCCAAGGCCAACTCGATGACCGAATCACCCAAGACAGCGCGCTGGGCTTCCAAGTTGGCAATTGCCGCTTCCAGTTGTGTCAACTGTTCCAATGAGATTGACATAGGCCTATCGCTTTCTATTCGATTGAGCCATTCTGGAATCGCTAACCCGCCATGATGGCCTCAGGCGTGCTAAGAAAGCGAGTGGCGATGTCCCAGATAATTACTCATCAATTCTGCAAAACATCCCTCCCTGTGCGGAGTGTTATACAGAAAGACTCTGCTTAATGGACTATGTACAAACATTATACGCCCAACCTTTCTCTTTGTAACAAAAACTGACGGAGTTGCTGCCCTCGGTCCGTCCGTTTCATATACGTGTTTCCTTGTCTACTTAATGATTGATCTCTTTTACGCCCTGATCCGCGCGAAGCGTCCCTTCGGGTCCCATAATGGCGATTGTACAACGGTTGCTCCCGCGTGTTCGCCGAAGAATTGAGTTTCTAATTCGAATCATTCTACTTCTCTTCAGTAATCGTCACATTTGGAACTTCGCTGATGAACCTCTTAAGATCATTCACTAAATCATCAAGAACCGATTCCGACACCGGATGTTGGCGATCAGCATCATAAATACCTATCTGGTATTCTTCTGGAGCGAATGGATTCGTACCACTAATTTCAATGTCTCTGCGGTACATATCAATATAAAAACCTTCGACGCCTGGAGGTCTAGTATCTATAAAGATTTTGAAACCCTGCTCGTCAGCGAATTTTCTCAATTGATCAAAGAGCTTATTCGGTTGGCTTGTTTCGATCTTTATAACTAGTTTTCTTCTAGGGAGTTGCCCTGCGCTATCCTCTGCTTCTGATGCTATCGTTTTTATACTTGCACATGCCCATACGCTCAATAACAAACAAGCGCCCATAATGAATTTTGCATGTTTGGTTAACATTGATAGTCCTTCCCCAGGGTATTTTCACATCCTGATCCGTTCACCTTTCGGGTCCCACAAGGGTGATCCAACGACCGTCGCGCCCACTTGTTCGCCAAAGAATTCAATTTCAAGATGCGTGCCAACCTTCGCACACTCCATTGGCAGGTAGGCGTAAACGATGCTTTGCCCCACCGAGTAGCCGTATCCGCCCGAGGAGACCCAGCCTACGATGCGACCGCCTTCTTCTCGGATCGGTTCCTTGCCTAAAGCAATCACGCGGTTATCAGACAACGTCAGGCAGCACAGCTTGCGCCTCAGCCCGTCCGCTTTTTGTTTGACCAGCGCGTCCTTGCCGATGAAGTCGCTCTTGTCCAGTTTGACGGCAAAACCAAGACCCGCCTCATAAGGTGTGTAATCGGGGCTGATCTCCGCGCTCCAGTAGCGGTAGCCCTTTTCGAGGCGCAGGGACTCAATGGCTTTGTATCCGCCCGCCACCATCCCAATGGGTTCGCCGGAACCCCAGAGCGTATCCCATAGGCGCAGACCATACTCCATGGGACAGTAAAACTCCCAGCCCAGCTCGCCCACATAGGTCACGCGCGAAGCGATCACGGGAATGTCTCCCACTGAGATGCTTTTGGAGGTCATGTATGGGAAGCCCGCGTTGGAGATGTCGTCGGTTGTGACCTTCTCCAGAATGGTACGCGCCTTGGGTCCCCACAACCCGATACAGGCGTAGGACGAACCGACATCCTCGATGCTCACCGAGCCGTCTTCGGGCATGTTCAGCGACAGCCACGAGATGTCGTGTTGCCCGAACGCCGTCCCGGTGACGATCAAGAAGCGCTCCCCCGTAGGGGCCAGGCGATTGACCGTGAAATCACATTCGATGCCGCCGCGCTGGTTGAGGCACTGGGTATAGACTACCGAGCCAACCGGCTGGTCGATGTTGTTGGCGCAGACGCGGTTCAGGAACGCCAACGCACCGGGTCCGCGCACTTCGATCTTGTTGAACGAGGTCTCGTCGAACAGACCGGCGACCGCGCGGGTCTGTAGATGTTCGTAGCCGATGGCGCGCGACCAGTTGTGACGCGCCCAGCCTTGCGGTTCGTGACCATGAGTCGCTTTCTCTTCATAGGGCTGAAACCAGTTCGGTCGTTCCCAACCGAACTTTTCACCGAACGAACAGCCCAGGTCACGCAGACGGTAATAGGTGGGGGAGAGCCGCAGGTTGCGGCGTGAGAGCCGTTCCTCGCCGGGAAAATGGATGTCGTAATACTGGGTATAGGTCTCGATCGTGCGAGCGGCAGCGTAATCCTGACTGTTGTAGTTGGAGCCGAAGCGGCGCACATCCAGCCGCCACATATCCCATTCGGGGTGACCGTCGATGATCCACTCTGCCATCACCTTGCCGATGCCGCCCGCGCCCGCCAGCCCATGCGCGCAAAATGCACACGCCACCCAGAAGCCTTTGACCGAGGTGGGACCCAGCAGATATTCGCCGTCGGGTGTAAAGCCTTCCGGACCGTTGAGCAGTTTTCTCACTTCCGCATTTTCCATTGCCGGGACGCGCTTAATCGCATTTTCCATCAACGGCGTGAAGCGCTCCCAATCTTCCGGGAGCAGTTGATATTTGAAACTGCGCGGGATGCCGTTCAAGCCGAACGGTACAGGCTGACGTTCGTATCCGCCCATCACAAATCCGCCACCTTCTTCGCGCCAGTAGACCAACAGGTCAGGGTCACGCAGCGTCGGTGTGTTGTGGTCCACGCCTTCGATGGGCAGGGTCGTCAGATAAAGATGCGCCATCGGGATGACCGGCAGACTCAAGCCAACCAGCTTGCCGACCTCGCGTCCCCACAAGCCCGAGGCATTGACGACGATCTCGGTCTGGACGACGCCCTGGTCTGTGACCACTTCATGGACGCGTCCATTCTTCAAGTTGATTTTCTCCACGTTCGTGTTCGTGAAGATGCGTGCCCCGCGGCTCTTTGCTCCGATCGCCAGCGCGTTCGTCAGACCGGTCGGGTCGATGATCCCGTCACTGGGAGTCAACGCCGCGCCGACCACGCCATCCAGCGACATCAGCGGGAATCGTTCCTGCGCCTCTTTGGGCGAGATCAATTCCATCTCCACGTCGAATGAACGCGCCATACCGACCAGGCGCTTGATTTCTTCCATGCGTTCGGCGGAAGATGCCAAACGGACGCCACCCACTTCGCGCCAGGAGGTGTCCTGTCCTGTTTCTGCTTTCAGACGGCGATAGAGGTCGGTGCTGTAGTGCATCATGCGCGTGAGATTCGCATCCGAGCGCATCTGCCCGACCAGACCGGCGGAATGCCATGTAGAACCACTCGTTAACTCATGGCGTTCAAGGATGATGACGTCTTTCCAGCCCATCAACGTGAGGTGATAAGCGATACTGCATCCGCCCACGCCACCCCCGATAATGACCACCTGCGCCTGCTTCGGTAGATCAGCCATGTTTTGTTAGGTCTCCTAAAATGACACACCTGCCCTGGCGTACGGCGCCAGGGAATCCAGCCCCTAGATGTGCAATATACGGGATTTGGCAATCCCTTTTAGCTCAGTTCCTTGAGCCAGCTTAACCTACTTGCTTTTTGAACCACGGAGACACTGAGCTCTAAAAATCTCCGTGTCTCCGTGGTTAGGGGTTTCATCGCTGTGCCGCCGCTTCGATTGCCTAGCACTCAGCGCGATGATTTTATCCAAATTCCTTGAGCCATTGCTCCCAGTTGGGATTAAGTACATTTTGTGTCAAGCGGTCAAAGTGTTTGTTTGCATAGGCGCGAAAATCAAATGGAAGTTTTGAAACGCCGATTTGGACTAGTCCCCACATCGCCTCGCGAAAGTCGGACATAAATTTCATGATGTTCAAATGGATTACATCTTGAGGTGTAAATTCGGTGAAATAGCAATTCAGGAGCACACGATCTTCCGCTTCAGATAACTCATGGTTGTTCGAAAAATTTGCCAGGTCGAAGAAGATATCTCCCA
>WNFV01013857.1_pt1 | contig 10609 bp, 7 predicted proteins | sample 5400101 | NCBI WGS metagenome assembly WNFV01 (sample SAMN13153361, study PRJNA577476) | soil metagenome | isolation source: 115 cm soil or saprolite under grassland replicate 1 | place: USA:California | collected 2016-06-15 | reverse complement strand
TGCTCTGGCGCAGCTTGAAGAGCTGATTCGCACCAATCCGCAAAGTCACCGCGGCTATCAGAGAAAAGGCTTGCTGCTGGCCGCTTCCTCAAACTCCATAGCGCAACTAAACGCCGCTGAGCAGCCCGTAAGCAAAGCAGTCGCGCTAAATCCCGAGGAGACCGGAGCGTTACTGCTGTTAGGAGAGATCGCGCTCCTCAAGGGGGATGCAAATGCTGCCGCCCGGCGCCTGGAACTGGCTTGCCGCACGAACCCGCGCGCAGTCGGTGGGTATTTCCTGCTCGGCTACCTCACCTGGAAGGCGAACGATGCCCCGCGCGCTCGCGAATTACTACAGGCCGCCAAAAACGCTCGTGGCAACGATTGGAAACCCACAGGCACTCTTGCCGAAGGCGACGTGCGCGCCCGCATGTACACCGAGGGCTCCGTCCTTTCCTCTTTTTGGAACGAGTGGGATGGCTCCCGCGATCCGGCGGTTGTCTACGCCACCCTGGATAGTGCGTTGAAACGCCGGTCGGCCAGATCCACGCGGTGAACGGCGCTTTGGCTCCCGGCCCCCGACTCAACTGCACGAGCCGTGAATGCCTCTTTTTCCGACCTGTGGCCCGCTTATCGGAATCTCACATCCAAAACACCGTCAACGGGTGCGTTCCAGTAACCGAGATCCGAGAGGCGCTGCTCGGCCTCGATTCGCTCTTCAAGTCCCAACTGATGTCTTGCGCTACTCTTCGGTGTGATCCGCTGCGGCAGCAATGGTAAGGGCAATCACTGTCAGTAGGAATGAACGACGAAACAAGAGCGACCAGTACGCTTTACCCGCTACTGTGGGATCCGTAAATCTTTTGGAATTCATTCTCCTGCAGGGCCGTCTCTTGAAGCAAACCAGCACGCAACTCGAACTCATAACCGTTCGCGCCTTCTGCTTTTCAAATCGCTGGGGTTTGACTGAACGCGGAGCCGCCTACCAGTTCAAGAGGGCCTGGCTCAAATCTGCATGACTGCTCCTTCGCCTATTCGGAACTCTGCCCTATCCATGGGACTACCTCACAGAGCAGAAGTATAGACCCTGGAGTTGAGTCCAGATTCAAGTCTCTTTTCTTTGGCATGACTAAATAGAAAGGGAGATGAGGAATTTCTAATCCGTGATCGTGGTTTCGCGCTCACGCGCGGACTACAGCAGGTCCAATCAATACGTTTCCGAAATGGAAAGAGTTTAGCCGAACTGATCTGGTGAAATCTGGTCAAATCGTCAAACCTCTTGAGCGTATTGGCCACGACTCGGGCGAAACGTCTTCAGAAAATGGTGTTGGCCACAGGGAAGTAGTCCAGACGGCGAATGCACAGCTTGTGGTTTCTTCTTTCGACATGGTCTTCTTTGACGTTCGCTTCGGCGCGCGTTACAGGAGTGGCATTAACAGCAAGCCTTGATCGAAAAAATAATCGTCGCCGGCGGGCCACCAAGATCAACCAATTCCCTATCGACCGTCACTTGCTTCCATTGAAATAGCCATCGTCGGCGACTGAAGCATTCTGGTCAAGGCAAGCAGCTCAGGCGAAAACACTTCTGCAGATGTCACGTGGGAGAAAGCCAGCACACCGCGCCTGACGCATCTTCGCGTTTACCTGTAAGGAGGCACCCCACCCGTTTTGATCTCGCGAGGATTGATCAGCCGCCCATTAGGGGTCATCACTGTGCACCCATTCAAAAAACAATCAACGACCGTTTCCCTGAGTTGTAGCTGGCAAGGACCAGATCCAGTCTGCCATTGAACTGTTTTGTCAGCTCAGAAACATAGCGAGCAGCCGCGTCGATAGACTGAAGCGCATCGTATGGATTCGTGAGGCTAAAGTGCTTCGCCGTCGACGGGATAAACTACATCAGCCGCCTCGCGGGCTTTGGCCCATCCGCGCGCGCGGCCACAAGCGCGAGTGTTGCCGTTTGGCCACACCTCCTCCCGAAAAACGCTGACCTCCCATGCAAATATCGTTTCGTTCTTATAAAGGAAACTGACTCCGCCTAGTTGCTCAGCGCAAGCTCTCCCGTGCGATTCTTTTGGAAATCACGCCGACAGCAAACACGCGAAGATGATGATCGAGCCCTGGCACACTCCTTGTTGACTGACCATCCGACGACAGCGCGGAGTCGTCGTTGACACCCGGGCGGTTGAAGAATGTAAGAACTTGATTCGCCTTGCTGAAACAAATGGGCGTGCTTCGCCGTGACCGGCAAGACGTTCAGGAATTTGTGCGTGACTCGCTCATAAGCCGTAGAAGAGCCGACGGACGCGCTACGCAGCTAACTAGCTGATAACAGCCGGTTTAGTACCGATTAGTAGCCTCAAATGTCTTCTGTTGTCCCACTAATGCTCTAAGGCTCCTCGTTAGTTCAATTAAAGGTTGTTGGATTTAGTAATTTCCGCCATGGTCTTCAATTGGAAAAGAGCGGCGAACAGTACTAATTGGCATTTCCGGAGAGATTACAACGCGCAGGAAAGAGTAAATGCATACCTCTGATAAAACACTAAAGGAAGTTCTCGACGCTTTGATTGAGCGACAGGTCATCCCTCAGTCTCGCTTAGGCCCTATCAAGACGGCGCTTAAGCAATACGCGATCATCCTCGGATACAGCGAACCCGCTGAGTGTCCCATGACCGCCTATCATTTACCAGACGACACAAGAAACCGCTTGATCGAAGAGAGAGCGGTAGGAGCCAGACGAGGGAACTTCGGTTTGGGCTCTCACGCAATTCGGAATCTTAAGAATAATGTGAGCTATGTAATTAGAAACGCCATCGACCGAGAAATAATTGGTCAGGTGCCAGGACCGCTGGCGAGTTCAAAGGGTACTAACCGTATAACGAAGACCATTAACACTAGACATGAATCGGTAAAGTCCAGCAAGTATATCCTTGACCCGGTACCTCACTCTCTGGAGCAAGAGATCAATGATTATGAAACGTGGAGTACCAGGATCGTGAATCGGGACCGTCCTGATAAACTGAAAAAACGAGCGGTCACCTTCGTCAATCACCGATTAACAATACTTCGGGCAGCGGGCTATTTAGTGAAGTACAGAGGGCTACAGAGCGAATCGATCAGTCTATCAACTCTTACAGAACCGGAGAATGCGATCAACTACATAGATTGGTGCATTGAGCAGCAAAGAAGGTTTACGGCCTCTGCGCGCTTACATCTTGCGCGGCTAATTGTTCTTGGAAAATATTTGAGCATAGTCGAGCGGTCAACCGAGCAGCGGAAAACTTTTGAGCTGCGGGTTGATGAGTTGAGCAAATACAGAACGACTTTAGGCATACCCGAGAATGTGATTGATAAGAGCAAACGGTGGATCAGTTTGCGAAAGCTTGAAAGCGTGGGACTCTCAATCTATCCGCTTAATGCCCGGCGAATATCAGAGCTTGGACGCGACGCTCGCCGCAAGCTTCGACGAGGCAAAGAGGATGGCTACAAAGAGTATCCGAGATATGCTTATAGGGTCGTACAGTCGATTCTCATAAGGCTATGCATCAGGCTTCCGCTTAGGCAGAGAAACCTCAGAGAGATGCTGTGGAATCCGGCGACACCGGAACAAGGGCGAAATCTGTGTAAGAGAGATGGCAAATGGTACATGAGATTTGTCGCCGGAGAGTTGAAGATATCGCATGTTAAAGGAGAAGTTCATCGTGTGGAGCACGAGTTTCCGGATGACATTGTCAATTTGTTAGAAGAGTGGCTTTTGCAATGGAGGCCTGTTTTGATTTCGTCTCAGAAAGGTGCTCATGTCGGAAGTGAGCGTGCGGAGGCGGGCCAAGAATTTGTATTTCTTAATTGTGTTGGTGCTCCTTTGACGTCGCCTCAAGTTGCGTCGGCTTTCGAGAGCGCAACCTATAGATTCACTGGTATCGCCATGAATCCGCACATGGTGAGAACAATCTGGGCGACCGAATACATTAAAGCTACAAGAAACTTCATCGACGCGGCGTACATGCTTGGTGATACGGTCGAAACTGTACTGAAGAGCTATGCCAAGTTGCTTGATGAGGACTGCGGAAAGCGCGCCAAGGCCTGGCTCTCAAGAACACTTAAGGACGAGCCGCTTTCCGGGAACGGCAATGGCAGCGTATCCAGCGACAAGCTTGTAAAAATGCTCGGTATGTTGAAAGCGAATCTTGCCGACGGAAATTCCGACCAACAACTTCTGCAATCGATGAAGGTCCTCTTAAATAATTCTGAGCTTTAAGAAGCAAGATAAGTGTCAGAACTTCTACCCGGCTAACCGTCAGCCTGACTTGGCCAGAGCAACAAAGGCAACCGACACTATTAGCAGTCCTCGATAGCAAGAAGCACATTCAAAGAATGCCCGGAAATGCCATGGCCCAATGCAACGCGCCGGCGGCTGTGACCTCCGTGAACACTGTGGCTATTCGAAATATTTCTCAAGAACAAGCGGGAGCCAACGGAATGGCTAAAACAGAAATCGATTAACTGATTTTCAGTTCACATCTCTACGTCATGGCAGCCGGTAAGACAGACCCGAAGCGATTCAAGCCTCGCACTCCTGCGTGGCAGCCACTCGTATCGAACGGCTTCCGCAAAGTCACCCCCAAGCGTCCCTGCCGCATTTGCCATAAATCCGACTGGTGCGGCTACTCCACCGATGAGCGTACTTCAATCTGCATGCGCGTCAGCGATGGTGCGAAAGGCATAGCTCGTAATGGCGGCAACATTCACGTTCATAAGGATGCTCCAACAATCAGCAGCCCACGAAAGAAAGTAAAGTCGCTCCCGGCTTCAATCCAGATCGCGCCAATCGAGATCCGCGACGCGGTTTATCGCGAACTCATCCGCATATCGCCGGCGCAGAAACACTATCCACACCTGGTAGACGGCCCGGACGGACTCCTATCAAGAGGACTGCTGGAACGAGAAACACACAACTACGGCGCTCTGCCTCCCACGCAGAGAGAACGTGCGAAACTCGCCGGGCAACTTCGCAGGTTCGTTATCGATAAATTTCCCGAATATGGACGCCTCAATTCACACGCCGGCGTCGTCGGCATACCCGGGTTCTGGCAAGACGTTAATGGCATCGTCCAACTATGACTTCACAAAGACGACCTTCCGGAAGGCGAGAAGCGATATCGCTGGCTGGCATCGCCACTTGAGCGCCACGGTTGTAGCTCCGGTACTCCAATCCATTTCACTTTCAGACCGTCAACTCTCTCCCATGGCAAAACCGTGGTCATCACCGAAGGCGCCTTGAAAGCAGAAATACTCGTCAGCCTCAGACCGCAGGTCCGCGCCATCACCACCAGCGGCGTAAGCTGCTCACACGCTGAAATAGTCGAAGCGGCCCGCGCCTATAATGCACTGATTGCTTTCGACTCTGACCACAAAACCAATCCGGCCGTTTGCCGGCAACTCGCGAGGTTGATCGCCGCCGGAGAACAAGATGCGACCAGTCGCAATCTATCCACCACGACCAAGATAGTTTCTTGGAAGGGACATAAAGGAATCGACGACGCTGCTAGGGCAAATGTGATCTTCACTACCATCTCTATCCCTGAGTGGTTCTCAACGCTGGCTGGCGAACCGCTGGAAGAAGTCAAAAAAGTCTGGAACGAGATTGGTTACCACCCGCCGGTTATCTAGCAGTGTTGCCATCCAACCACTATCGGCCTTAGCAACTCGCTACCTCCAAACGTCCAAGACCCACCACTCTCTTCGTTGTCCTCGAAACACCTTTAATAAAACGACAAAGAAACAGCCCGCACGGTGATATCCAACTTTGGCATACCAGATGCCCTAACAGGATGCCGGACGACGGCACGGGTAGCGTCGAGAAGTTGGTAAGCTCGCGAACCCGTTCCGAGGCCGACCGCTTCTTCGAAAGTGCTGACAAAACCAAATAACTTGAGAGAAGGATTTATCCCGGAAAGCAGCCCTAAACAATCCAAGAATTTCGACAAGAAATACATCTCTGTCGCTGAGCTTGCTGCTCGATGGAGTGTCTCGCAAAGCGCAATCTACTCTGGCAAATGCGGATCGGACGCACTACACCCGGTTCGATTTGGCAGATCAGTTCGTTTTCTTCGCAGTGAGGTTGAAGTTTTGGAAAGAAATCGCGAGGCTCAAGCAGCCTAATGGCTTAGCTCATTACTACTCGGACCAATACTCGATCACGCCTTCACCCATATTGGACCATTTTAAGACCGCGGAATCTTCTCAACTTCCTCCAAGAAAAAGCAGCAAGTAGCTCCGCGAATATGAAACAGCCAAAACGCACGAAGCGAGCAAAAGGCACCGCCCAGATTAGGAAAGAGGAACGCAACGGCGGAGAGCGCTGGGGATACGACGTTTGGATTCGCCAGCCAGACGGATCTCGAAAGCGCTACAGGGATTTTACTTTCGCTACTAAAGCCGAGGCCACGCAAGCCCTCGCTGCCCTCAGAACAACCGGGTGGAAAACTCGCTATGGAGTGAACCCTCCAGAAAAGACAAGCCACACTACAATCAAAGAAGCGATTGACAGCTACTTAAGACTAGCCAAGGCAAATCTGCTCGCGAATAGAAACGACGACACTACGTACTGGCGTGAGATGCCCAGCCACCTGCGGACCCTTGAACGCTGGGGCGAGTTCATAGGACCTAGTCGCCATGTGAGTTCAGTTACAAGAGATGACTTTGTTTTTTGGATCGCTGCTGAAACCGAGCGCGGCAAGCAGAATGGGAAACCCCTGAAGAAGTCATCGATCAGAAGAGGACTTAACACTATCAAAGCAGCGTTGAACCATGCAGTTGGAACATTCCCGGACCTAAAGTCCTTTCAGGTACCTCGCAGCCCCCTTACCAAGAAAGTAGAAGAAGAGCGTGACCGCGTTCTTTCCGATGAAGAAATCGCACAGATATCGGCGGTACTCGCCACGAAGCGTGAATGGCACGAAGCTTTATTCTTTTTCCAACTTGGCTTAATAACCGGCGGGCGCATGGCAGAACTCCTACGCATGCGTTGGGAAGAATCTGACGTTCGCTTCGGAACCGTGAAGCTCTATTCTTCAAAGACCAAGAAATGGCGAACCATCAAAGCTCCGTCTGCAGCGACTCTCATAGCAAACCGAAAAGCGGCCGGCCAGGGTGGTACCACCCGAGTACTGACACACCCGGATCACTGGTATCGCGACATTCTGGGACAAGCTTCCGAAAGTGTTGGAATTCGTTATGGCCAGAGAGTACCAGGCGGATGGACCACCCACGATCTTCGCCACACGTGCCTAACGAATCTCGCTGTGGCTGGCGTACCAATAAATGGGATTAAGGAATATGCCGGCCACTCCTCGATAGTGGAGACACAGAAATATCTGAAATTCATGCCTCAATCGATTGAGCTGGCTGCAAGCGTCTCCACGCGACTGGCCACCCTCGCTAACGTTGATAATGGCTCCAACAACGGCCACAAGAAGAAAGGCCCTGGAAAAGCCAAGTCGGCATCCAGAGCCAAAACTTTGTGACTTAGTTGTGACAGGCGATGCCGACTCGATGAGCTAAAGCCTTTCTTTACATTAGCTATATTACAAATATTGGCTCCGCAGGTAGGACTCGAACCTACAACCCTTCGGTTACGCATGTTCCTATGCTTTCGCACAGGGGCGGACTATCTCATCAACTTCCTTGCGAAAGTTGCCGGGCGCTCGCGGAGGTCTTATTGGTCTAAGGCTCCTCAACCCCTGAGTCTCTGCACGTTCCTGCCTACACCGCTTTGAGGCGGGCCTTTCAGCAGGCTTCGCTCAGGATTGCCCGCCGGTTTTCCCGGTTAAGGTTCCCCTGAATTCACCCGGTTTTTCAACCACAGTCACCTGTGGAAGCTGCAATTTACCTGCATGAGTTTCTAGATCATGCAGCGCCTACAGCCGAATGCTCTGCCATTGAGCTACTGCGGAATGTCTTTCGCGCCGTCGTTGAAGTTGAGCGGCGCGAACAGTTTTTATAACAAAGCTCGCGCGCGTGGTCAAGGTGAGCTCGATCTTTATCTCTGATTAGCAGCAGTCTCAACATCCGCCAGCATTTTCTGTAACTCTTCCTTCGGCAAATATCGACCATTCAGAACCACGGCATTAATTCGTCGAGTATTACGGATATTCTCGAGCGGATTCGCTTCGAGCAAGACCAGATCGGCAATTTTCCCATCCTCAACCGTGCCTCGTGATTTCACTTCGCCAAGAAATATTGCCGGATTGCGTGTGGCAGCTTGCAGGGCTTCCAACGGAGTGAAGCCAGCCTGGACGTACATCTCCAGTTCGTGATGCAGACTGAAACCGGCGAAAACGTATGCCGAACTCAAATCGGTCCCGGCCAGAAAAGGCACACCCGCGCGGTGCATCGCGCCAACTAAATCCAACTCTTTTTGAAAAAGTCTTTTCCGATAAGCGATGTATTCAGGCGTGCGATAGCGCGCGAAGAAGTTTTTCTGCGGACTCCACCACTGTTGTTCAGATTGTGGGATATATCTTAAGCGCGGGTCATCGTTGCGGCTGAGGTCGTCGATAAATGTTTGAGTCCATTTGACCTCGAGCGTCGGCACTTGCCACGTCTGATTTTTCACGAAAGTTGCAAACACGTGCGTGGCCTTGCGCTCGTCATAAGTGTCGAGCATTTGTTTACCGCGAGCCGCGATGCGACGCGGAAATTCGGAAGGGTCAGTCACCGGCGGAGACGACGATTCCAGGCGACGCAATTCGTTTTCGATAGCCGAAGTTCTCTCCAGAATATTGCCTAAGTGCTCGATGCTTCGCTGTCCGGCATCCGAAGCCTCGACCGAAGTAATCGAGAGAGGAACATGCCCAACGACCGGAAGCCTCTGCTTCTGCGCTTCTTCAATAATTGCAAAGTAAGCGTCACGCGGAAGACGGTCGTACACCTTGACGCAATCCGCACCATGTTGTTTCAGCATGTCCACGGCTTGCCGACCCTCTGCAGGTGTACCCACGACGATTGTCGGTCCATACGCTGCGGGCTGTGGTCCATCGACGATTGGACCGCACATGACTACGCGCGGGCCCAAAAGTTTTCCGGAAGCAACTTGCTCTCGCCAGCGGAGTAGATCTTCCAGGTCGCCGCCCATATTCCGCACGCCCGTAACGCCATTGGCAACGAACATTGGAAACGTTCTTTCGACTTCTGTGAAGTGAACGTGCATGTCCCACAGACCCGGGATTAAGAACTTTCCGCGGCCATCGATGATCCGGGCGCCGCGCGGTAGGCGGGCTTGACCGGTTCTATGAATTGACGTGATCCGATTGCCTGTAATGACAACCGTCATATCAGGCCTAGGCGGAGCGCCCGTCATGTCGATCACCGTCACATGTGTAAAGGCGAGGATGCCCGCTTCAGTTTGTTGTGCGCGCACGCAGACGGAAAGCACCAATAGAAGTAATAGAACCGAGAGCTTTCTCATGAAACCTCGTAGACTTGCAGAACTGGCAGAGCGAGAGTTTGACACCGAGCAACTCGCAAAGTTCCGAAAGCCGTGGCGATGCGATACAGTCTCGGCGACTGTTGTGCGAGCTGAGTTAGAATTAGGCTATCGCCGACGCAGATGATAAACAAAGAAGAGGAGAACCGACCGCCCATTATTCGCGAATTGCGATCGCGCCGCACTCGCTGGTCAATCTGTGTTGTGGTTTTTCTCGTCGCTCTCGGCGTAAGGACGCTCTCTTGGCACGATTCGCGGTTTGAAGTCGGAAAAGTACAGTCGGGTGTGGCCGCTGATTATAAGCGCGTTGCCGATCTTCTTCGGCAGGGCGGCGTCACTTCATTTCTGAGCGCGTCTTCACCTTTAAGCGATCTCAACACGCTCGGTCATCCTCCGGGTTATTCAATTCTGATCGCGCCAATGCGATCATTATTCGGAGAATCGGATGCTGCCGCTCAATTCCTGCAAGTAGTATGTGACTCGTTGGCCGCGGTGGTGATCGTTCTGATTGTCGGCGAATTGTTGCCGTTTGGTGTTGCAGCTCTGGCGGGGTTGCTCTCCGCGTTCTCGCCACAGTTTGCCTGGAACTCAGTGCTGCTTCTGCCCGATTCTCTGGCGGTGCTGCCGATTCTCATCGCACTCTATTTCCTCGCTCGCGCCATCAGGAACCCTCGTCTCGTTAACTTCGTCATTGCCGGCGCGCTGATCGGAGTCTCATGCTGGCTCAGAGCAAACGCGATGCTCCTGCCATTCTTGCTCGCCGCTGCGGTTCTGCTTTTGATTAACAGCGAGAGACGATGGCGCTATGCGCTCGCAGTTCTTTGCGGCACGTTCCTCATCGTTCTGCCGCTGACGATCAGAAACGCAATCATCTTTCATCGCTTCATTCCTCTTTCGCTCGGCGCCGGACAGACCCTCCTCGAAGGCATCGCCGATTACGACTCTGAAGGAAAATTCGGAATTCCGTGGACCGACGTGGGCATCATGAAGCAGGAAGCGGATCAGTTTCATCGGCCGGATTATTACGGCACGCTGTTCAATCCCGATGGAGTCGAACGTGAACGTGCACGCCTGGCGCGTGGTTTTGCGGTGATTCGCTCGCACCCTTTATGGTTTGCCGGAGTCATGGCGCGCCGCGCTTCG
>WNFV01009700.1_pt1 | contig 10609 bp, 10 predicted proteins | sample 5400101 | NCBI WGS metagenome assembly WNFV01 (sample SAMN13153361, study PRJNA577476) | soil metagenome | isolation source: 115 cm soil or saprolite under grassland replicate 1 | place: USA:California | collected 2016-06-15 | reverse complement strand
ACGGCCCGCGTCTCCCGCTTCGAGAACAAGCCCAACGTCGTCGCCTCGATGGAGAAGGAGCTTGACCAGCTCGACGCCCGCGTCACCGAGCTGACGAGGAAGCAGCAGGACGCACAGAGGGACGCCGACGAGCTACACGCCGACCTCGCACGACTCCAAGAAGCGCTCGCAGCCCTCGACCCCGCCAGGGACGTTCAGCTCCCCGAGGGAACGACCGGACTCCGCGCCGACGACGACCCGGTACGCGGCCTGTTTCGGTTCTGGCAAAACACAGGCGTCGAGAAGAAGCGCCGGACGCTCGAAGCGATCCTCTCTCGCATCGACCTCGAACCGGACAAGGTGACACTAACCTTCCGCTACGGCCTGCCCGTCCCCATCCCCGTTGCGATCCCCGAGCGAAAATCCCAGGAGGCCCGGAGCCTTCGTGACGCCGGATTCGGCCACCAGCAGGCAGGTGACGGGCCGGAAGGCCCCTCATCTATCCGTGGTACTAGGACTCCGCTTCGAGCGTACTGCGAAAAAGCGCGCTCGCGTGTCGCGCATCGTCGAGAGAGAGCGCCGGTGTTCACGCGCGTCCTGATCGCCAACCGCGGCGAGGTCGCCGTCCGCATCATCCGCGCCTGCCACGAGCTCGCCGTCGAGGCGGTCGCGGTCTACTCGACCGCCGACCGCGACGCCCTCCACGTCCGCCTGGCCGACCAGGCCGTCCACATCGGCCCGCCGCCGCCGGCCGACAGCTATCTGAAGATCCCGTCACTCATCGCCGCCGGCACTACGACGGGCTGCGACGCCGTTCACCCGGGGTGGGGATTCCTGGCCGAGAACGCCGCCTTCGCCGCTGCCTGCGAGGACAACGATCTCGTCTTCATCGGGCCGCGCCCCGAGACGATCGAGACGATGGGAGACAAGGTCGCGGCCAAGGCGGCCATGGCCGCAGCCGGTCTGCCGCTCGTCCCCGGCTCGAATGGAGCGACGGGCTTCTCACAGGCCAAGGAGCTTGCCCATGAGATCGGCTTCCCCGTGCTCCTCAAAGCGGCGGCCGGGGGCGGCGGGCGGGGCATGCGGCTGGTGGAGTCGCCCGCAGATCTCGAGGCCGCTTTCCAGACCGCCGCGTCCGAGGCTCAAGCGGCCTTTTCGGACGGCTCGCTCTACGTCGAGAAGGCTGTCGTGGGAGCCCGCCACGTCGAAATTCAGGTGGTGGGGGACGGCGAAGGCGGCGTCCTGACGCTCGGGGAGCGGGACTGCTCGATCCAGCGCCGCCACCAGAAGCTCATCGAGGAAGCCCCTTCCCCCGCCGTCTTCGACAACCTGCGCGCCGAGATGGAGGACGCGGCGCGCCGCGCCTGCGAGACGCTTCGCTACCGAGGGGCAGGGACGCTCGAGTTCCTGCTCGACGCAGACGGCCGCTTCTCGTTCATCGAGATGAATACCCGGCTCCAGGTCGAGCATCCGGTCACCGAGCTGGTCACGGGCATTGACGTGGTCCGAGCCCAACTCGGCGTCGCGGCCAAGGAGGGTCTGCCCGCCACGGGCACCGTCCCACTGCGCGGTCATGCGATCGAGTTTCGAATCAACGCCGAGGATCCCACCCGTGGGTTTGTGCCTGCGCCGGGCACGATCGCGCGCTTCCAGCCGCCCCTCGGCCCCGGAGTCCGAGTCGACACCCACGTCTTCGACGGCTACACGGTCCCTCCGTTCTACGACTCCCTGCTCGCGAAGATCATCGTCTGGGCGGAGGATCGGCCGGCGGCGATCGCTCGCGCGCGGGGCGCCCTGTCAGAATTCGAGCTCGAGGGCCTCCCCACGACGAAAGCGCTGGCCATGGACATCATCGAAACCGAAGGCTTCACGAGCGGCGCCTACACGACCGCGTTTCTCGCCGAAGCCGACCTCGCCGCGCTCGGGAGCAGCTCTTGAGCCGCAAGTCGGCGCGCCGCGACGCACTCTTCGTCCTCTATCAGTGGGACGTCACCGGGACGCCGCTCGCGTCGCTTCATGAGGGCGAGCTCGATCCCTACGCTCAGGAACTCGTCGACGGCGTCTCGGGCGAGGCAGCCGAGCTCGACGCCCGCATCAACGACGCTTCGAGCGATTGGAGCGCCGACAGGCTCGGCGCCCTCGAGCGAAACGTCCTCCGGATCGCCCTCTGGGAGCTGGAACGGGGCGACGTGCCGCTCGAGGCGGCGATCGACGAGGCGGTCTCGCTCGCGAAGCGCTACTCCTCCGAGGATGCGGGGCGCCTGGTGAACGGGATCCTCGGGCGCGTTGTTCGGGAGGCGGCCCGGTGAACGAGCGCGAGCAGGAGCCCGCCGCGCGCCTGGAGGAGCTCCTGAAGCGCCTGGAGGAGGCTCGCGCGCGCCTGGAGGTGACCGACGACCCGGAGCAGGCCGTCGAGGTTCTCCGCGAGCTGGCGGAAGTGGCGAAGGAGGTGCAAGCCGAGATCGAGCGCGCCCGCCGGGAGGAGGCCTCGTGAGCTCGGTCGAGGAGCTGCGCGCGCTCGTTGAGGACGAGCTCGCCCGGCTTCCCTTCGCCGGAGAGCTCGGCCGCCTCGAAGAGGCTCTGCGCTACTCGCTGCTCGGCGGCGGCAAGCGCATTCGGCCGGTGCTCTGTCTTGCCACCGGCGAGGCGCTCGGCCACGAGCCTGCAGAGCTCCTTCCGGCGGCCTGCTCGCTCGAGCTCGTGCATACCTTCAGCCTCGTCCACGACGACCTGCCGGCCCTCGACGACGACGACCTGCGCCGCGGACAGCCGAGCGCGCACGTTCGCTTCGGCGAAGGCGTGGCGATCCTGGCCGGAGACGCGCTCCTCACCGAGGCCTTCCGCCTCGTGCTCGGCTACCCCGCCCCGGACCCGGCGCGGGAGCTCGCGCTCGCGACGATCGGGATGATCGGCGGGCAATACGTGGACGTGACCACCGATGGTGAGCTCGACGGCGAGGCGCTGGCAGAGCTCCATCGGCTCAAGACCGGACGACTCCTGGAGGCCTGTATCGCGTGCGCGCTGGCCGTGGCGGAGATCTCGTCGAGCGAACGCGAGCCCTGGCGAGCGTTCGCTCGAGAACTGGGCCTCCTGTTTCAGATCGTGGACGACATCCTCGACGCCACCGGTACCGCGGCCGAGCTGGGAAAGACGCCAGGGAAGGACGAAGCGGCAGGCAAGGTCACCTACGTCTCCCTACACGGCCTGGAGCGGGCTCGCGAGCTGGCGGACGAGGCCAGAGGGCGCGTCAACGAGCGTCTGGACGCGCTCCCCGTGGACACGTCCGTGCTGGCCGAGCTCGTTTCTGCCATCAGGGAACGGCACGCCTGACGCGGTACGCTCCTTGAATGAAAAAGCGGCTGGACGTGCTGCTCGTCGAGCGCGGCCTGGCCGAGACCCGCTCGCAGGCTCAGGCGCTGGTGCTGGCCGGCCGCGTGTCCGGACACACCAAGGCTGGAGAGCAGGTCGACGACGCCGCCGAGCTCGAGGTGGAAGCAGGCCCGCGCTTCGTCTCCCGCGGCGGCGAGAAGCTCGCGCAAGCGCTCGCCGAGCTCGAGATCGACGTCACCGGCGACGACGTTCTGGATGTCGGAGCCTCGACGGGCGGCTTCACGGACTGCCTTCTCCAGGCCGGTGCGGCGCGTGTGATCGCCCTCGACGTGGGCTATGGCCAGCTCCATCCGCGGCTTCGCTCGGATCCCCGCGTCACGGTTCTCGAGCGGAAAAACGTCCGCGAGCTCGACTGTGGAGAGCTGCCGTTCAGGCCCAGCTTCGTGACGGCCGACGTGTCCTTCATCTCGCTGGCGAAAGCCCTTCCGCCGGCGCTGGAATGCGCGGCCGACAGGTGGCGCGCGCTCGTCCTCGTGAAGCCGCAGTTCGAGGCAGGGCGGGCCGACGTGGGCAAGGGAGGCGTCGTTCGGGACCCGGAAGTGCGGCGACGGGTACTCGACGAGGTCTCCGCGCAGGTGCCAGAGTGGGGTGGGCGGCTCGAAGGAGTCGTCGAATCGGCCCTCCCAGGACCGAAAGGAAACCGTGAGTTCTTCCTCTACCTCGCCGCGGCCCACTAGCGCGGCCCGCCCCGTGACCCGGGTCGCCGTCTTCACCGGCGGTCAGCCGGAGCGGATCGGCGACGGGCTCGAACGGGCCCAAGCGTGCGCTCGCTCGGCCGGCGTGGACGTCGTTCCGACGGTCGAAGACGACGCAGATCTCGTCGTCGTGCTCGGTGGCGACGGCACCATGCTCCGCGCGCTGCGGGCGACGCTCGGCTCGGGCACGCCGGTGTTCGGCGTCAAGTTCGGGCGCGTGGGGTTCCTCACGAGCGCCGAGGCAAGCCGGCTGGAGGAGGCCCTGCCGCGCGTGTTCTCGGGCGACTATCGCGTCGTCGAGCTCTCCACGCTCACGGCGCGGACCGGAGGCGGATCCCATTCTGCGGTGAATGACGTCGTCGTGACGAGCTCACGGCCGGGTCGCATGGTCGAGCTCGGCTGGGAAATCGGCGGGGAGGAGCTCGAGGCGCAGCCGTGCGATGGGATGATCTGCTGCACGCCTTCAGGGTCCACCGCCTACAACCTTTCGAACGGCGGCCCGGTGATGATGTGGGGGCTCGAGGCGATGGCGATCACGTTCGTCGCGCCGCACTCGCTGCACGCGCGTCCGCTGGTCGTCCCGCGCGGTCCGGATCTCACGGTGACGAACCAAACCGCTGAGCACGCCGTCACCGTGCTGGTCGACGGGAACGCCGTCGGCGAGCTCGGATCGGGAGACTCGCTCTCGGTCGGCATCGGCGACGACACCTCGCTGCTGGCCGTCCTGCCGGAGATCACCTTCTTCAGCCGCTACCACGACGTTTTCCCCTAGTGCTGCGCCGTCTTCGCATCGAGAACTTCGTCCTCATCCGCGAGGCCGACCTCCCGTTCGGTCCGGGGCTGAACGCGGTCACGGGCGAGACGGGGGCGGGCAAGACGATCCTCGCCCAGGCGATCGGCCTCCTGCTCGGCGCCCCCGGGGACGCGGGCTATCTGGGCCCGGGAGCCGAAGAGGCTTACGTGGAGGCGGAGCTCGACCTACCGGACGAGCTTCTCCAGGAAGAGGGTCTCGAAGCGATTGCGGATCTCCGCCCCGCGGGCGAGGAGGGTCTCGTTGCTGCCCGCCGAGTCTTCGGCGATGGGCGCACCCGGGCCTACGCCTGGGGCAGAGCGGTCCCTCGCGAAGATCTCGCCGCGCTCATCGAGCGCCTGCTCGCCATGTCCGGGCAGTTCGAGCAGCGCCGGGTCGCGCGGCCTTCGTTTCAGCTCGACGTTCTCGACGCTTACATCGGCGAGGAGCACCTTCGTCAGCGCGCCGATCACGGTCGCGGCTGGCGAGAGCTCGTGGCCGCACGGCGTCGGCGAGACGAGCTCGCGCACGCCGAGGCGGGTCGCACCGAGCGGCTGGTGGAGCTGCAGGAGCTGGTTGAGCGCACGAAGGGTCTCGAGCCTGACGGAGAGGAGCGTCTGCGCGCGGAGCGGCAGCGCCTGCTACACGTCACGGATCTTGCACAGGCTGCTGGGGCCGCCGGCGAGGCGCTCGCGCCTGAAGTTGGGCAGAAGGAAGGAGCAGGCGAGCTCGTCGCCCAGGCCGCGGCGCGCCTCGCGCCCGTGTCGGCGCTCGCGCCCGAGCTGGCGGAGGCCTACGGGGAGCTTGGCGAAGCTGAAGTCCGCGTCCGGGAGGTGGCCGCCTCGCTGCGCGGCTTCCTGGCTTCGCTCGAGGCCGAGCCCGGGCGCCTCGAGGAGGTCGAGTCCGAGCTCGAGCGCATCACCGACGCCCGTCGCCGCTTCCAGGCCGCGAGCTACGAGGAGCTGCTCTCCCGCGCGGCAGCGGCGCACGCGGAGCTCGAAGCTGTCGAGGCAGGTGTCGACCCGCTCGAGGCCGCCGAGCGGGAGGTGGACGCAGCCCAAGCGCGCGTAGAGGAGCTGGCGACGGAGCTTTCCCGCACGCGCCGGGATGCTGCAGGTGCGTTCTCCGAGGCAGTCGCCGCGGAGCTGCAAGGGCTCGGGATGGGCGACGGCGAGTTTCGCGCCGACGTCTCGGAGCGCGAGCCGGGGCCGCGCGGACGCGACGAGGTGGCGTTTCTCATCCGGCCGAATCCGGGACTTCCATTCGCTCCCGTCGCCGAGACGGCTTCCGGAGGCGAGCTCTCGCGCGTCGCCCTCGCGCTGAGGGCTGTCGCCCATGCCGGCGCCGGCGAGCCGACCGTCGTCTTCGACGAGATCGACGCGGGCATCGGCGGGCGCACAGCGCATGCGGTCGCAGACGCTCTCGGTCGCCTCGCGGAGCGGGCACAGATCCTCACGATCACACACCTGCCGCAGATCGCGAGCGCCGCAGAGACTCATTTTCGCGTCGAGAAGGTGCCCGGCGACCCCACGCACACCCGGATCGAGCGTCTTTCGCAACCCGAGCGCAGGGAAGAAGTCGAGCGGATGCTCGGGGGCGCCGAGTTCCTCGAGAAGGTGACCCAGCAATGAGCTTCGTCGAGTTCTCGGGAGTCGCCCGCCTCGACCGGCGTACCAAGCGTCTGGTCAAGCGCCTCGGGCCGGACGACATCGCGATCATCGACCACCGCGACATCGACCGGGCCTCGGCCGAGGAGCTGCTCGAGAGCCGCGTCCGCGTGGTCTTCAACGTCTCTCCGTCCGTCACCGGCCGCTTCCCGAACGTCGGGCCGCTCGAGCTCGTCCGGGGCGGCATCCGCCTGATCGACTGCCCCGGCGCCGAGCTGTTCGAGGACGTGAAGGAGGGCGAAGCCCTGGTAGTCCGGGGTGCGGGCCTCTACCGGAACGGCACGCGGCTGGCCGCCGGTCACGTCCACACGGAGGACGAGCTGGCGCGCGCGCTGGCCGAGCAGCGGGCGCGCGTCACCGACGCTCTGGAGAGCTTCGCCGAGAACACGCTCCACCACGTCCGCGACGAGAGCAAGCTGCTCTCCGAGGGAGTCCAGGTTCCGCAGCTGAAGACGAGCTTCCGCGACCGTCACGCGCTCGTCGTGGCCCGGGCGCCCGAAGCCAAGCGCGACCTGCGCATCGTTCGCTCCTACATCCGGGAGTTCAAGCCGATCCTGATCGGAGTGGACGGCGGCGCCGACCGGCTGCTGGAGGCGGGCTACAGCCCTGACATCGTCGTCGGAGACATGGACTCCGTCTCGGACAAAGCGCTCCGTTCGGGCGCGGAGATCGTCGTCCACGCGTACGCGGGAGGGCGGGCGCCCGGTCGGGAGCGCGTCGACCGCCTCGGCCTTCCTTCGGCCCTCTTGCCCGCGCCCGGCATGAGCGAGGACGTGGCCATCCTGCTCGCGTACGAGAAGGGAGCGGAGCTGATCGTCGCCGTGGGGACGCGCTTCAACCTGACCGAGTTCCTCGAGCGCGACCGCGCGGGGATGTCCTCGACCTTCCTCACGCGCCTGAAAGTCGGCGACATCCTGGTCGACGCCCGTGGCGTCTCGCGCCTGTTCCGGGCGCGGGCGGGAGTAGGCCCGCTGCTTGCGTTCGTCGGCGCGGGGCTCGCAGCGATCGTCGCGGCGGTGGCGGTGTCTTCTGACCTGCAGCGCTTCCTCTCGCTTGTCGTCGAGCGGGCCCAGTCGGTTTTCGGGCTCTAGAGTGATCACAGCATCCCGGGTCCTCCTCGCGTCGCGCGAAGACGTCTGGGCGGTCGTTGCGGAGCCCTACCACCTGCCGGACTGGTGGCCTGCGTACACCGGCGTGGAGCCGGACCGCCGCGGGCTCGCCGAGGGGGCGCGCTGGACGGTTCTCCGCAGCCGCACACCTGGGTTCCTGCGCAAGCCCCGCGGGAAGGGCCTCATCGTCATTCAGCGCGTTTTTCCCTGTGAGGAGCTGGCCTGGCTCGACTTGTCGCAGAACGTCGAGGCCGGCCTCAGGCTCGAAGACGAGGGCCGGGGGACCCGGGCGACGGCGTTCGTCGACGGACCGTTCTGGCGGCTGCTGGCCGAGGGGGCGAGAGGACTGCCGCGCCTCGCCGTCGCCCGGCTGTACGACCTCTGCCAGACTGCGACGAGCCTCTAAGTCTCGAAAACAGCCCGCAAATGTTCGACTTCCGCTACCACCTGGTCTCTCTTGCCGCGGTCTTCATCGCGCTCGCCGTAGGCATCCTCCTCGGCGCCGCAATCTCCGGGAAGCTGGGGGACGCCGAGAACGCGCTTACGAAGGACCGGGTCAAGTCCATAAGCGACCAGCTCACGCAGGAGCGGAACCGGTCGGACATCATCGAGCGTCGCAGCGAGGCCGCCCAGGAGCTGCTCACCGACGCCTACCCGGCCCTGATGGCGAACCGGCTCGCAGACAAGGGCTTCGCAGTGCTCTTCCTCGGCCCGGTGGACAGCAGCGTCCGCTCGGCGCTGGAGCGTGCCCTCGCCGACGCGGACGCGGGCAGTCCCGTGCGCTTGGTGGCGCTCGACAGCCCCGTCGATCCCAAGGAGCTCGACTCTGCGCTTCAGGGAGATGAGCTGCTCGCGCAGTACGCCGAGGGAGGCGATGACTTCGGGGCGCTCGGGGAGGCCCTGGGCCGCGATCTGATCGAGGGAGCCGGCACGCCGCTCTGGACCACGCTCTCGAGCAGGCTGATCGAAGAGCGCTCCGGGACGACCTCCACTCCGGTGGACGGCGCGATCGTCGTCCAGACGTGGCAGGAGCCGGACTCGGCGGGCGACGCCGACCAGCAGAGCCGCACGCGCGCGACCGAGTCCCTCTTCGAGGGTCTCATGCGCGGGCTCGAGGGCACCGGCTTTCCGGTGGTCGGGGTCCAGACCACGGGCGACGCGGACGCCGATCTCGCGCTCTTCCGGCAGCAGGGCGTCTCGAGCGTCGACGACGTCGACACGCTGGCCGGCCGGCTCGCGCTCGCGCTCCTCCTCCAGGGCGCCCAGCCGGGCCACTACGGCGTCAAGGACTCGGCCACCGACGGCGTCGCCCCGCCGATCGAGCCCGTCACCACGACAACCGGTGAATAGCCGGCCCGGGCCGGAACCGCCCACCATCCTCGTCGCCGCCCGCGACGAAGCCGACCGGATTGCGGAGACGATTGCCGCTCTACGGCGGGACTTCCCGCAGTCCGGGATCATCGTCGTCGACGGGGACTCGACGGACGCGACCGCCGAGCGCGCGGAGGAAGCGGGCGCGGTCGTCATCCGCTTCGGGCGCCGAGGGAAAGGCGAGGCGCTTTCCGCGGGGGAACGGGCTGCGCCGCCCGGCCCTCTGCTCCTCTGCGATGGCGATCTGAACGGCTCCCTCGCGCCCCTTGCTCGGGGCGTGGCCGACCTCGTCGTCGCCGCGTTCACGCGGAGAAGCGGAGGAGGGTTTGGAGTCGCCAAGCGAGTCGCGCGGGAGCTGATCCGCCTGCGCACAGGCTTCGTCACCAGCGAGCCCCTCTCCGGCCAGCGTCACCTGAGCGCGCGGGGGCGCGCGGCCGCCTTCCCACTCGCGCCCGGCTTCGGGTGCGAGCTCCGGATGACCATCGACGTGGTACGCGCAGGCCTGGCGGTCGAGGAGGTCGACGTCGACCTCGAGCATCGCGAGACAGGACGCGACCTGGCGGGCTTCGCGCATCGCGGTCGCCAATTCCTCGACACATTGCTTGCCGTCGGGCCCCTGGCGGTCAACCACCGCGGCCTGCGGCTCCCGCTCGTGGGGTGGGTGGTGGGTGTTCGCCGCGACGCAGGGGTCGGCGCCGTGGCGGCCCTCGGCCTCGCCGACGATCTCTGGAGCGGGGAGGAGCGGGGGATCCGAGCCCATCTCGCCGCGCGGCGTACAACCGGGGTCCTCAAGCTCGCCGGAATCCCGCTCGTCGGTCTCGCGGCGACGCGCTCCCTGTCGGGCGGCCTTCTCGTGGCCGGCTGCGCCAACCTCGTAAACCAGCTGGACACGAAGCCGGGGCGCGCTGTGAAGGCGTACGTCGTCGCCGCGCTGGCGCTCGGCGCCCCGCTCGGGGTCGCCGTCCTGCTGGGCCCCTACGATCTGCGCGAACGCGTGATGCTTGGCGACGCCGGATCGAACGCGCTGGGGACCCTGCTAGGCTTGAAGTCCGTGGAGAGGCTCCACGGATGGGGTCGGTGGGCGGCCGTCGCGGCGGTCGCCGGTCTCAACGTCCTTGGGGAGCGCCGTTCGCTCGGCGAGCTGATCGAACGAACGCCGTTTCTGCGCGAGCTCGACGCGTGGGGGAGATTGAGATGACCCTCCCGGCCGCGCCCACCGTGCGCCTTGCGGCTGCAAACCTTCGCCAGACTATGTCCTCGTTCGCCCACGTACTTGTTCAGGTACGCGGGCTCTCTGCGTCCTTGCCTGGCTCGCTTCTCGCGCGCCAGTCACACGGCAGCACGACCGGAAGGATCATCGCGTGAGAGAACGGCCCACGAAATACGTTTTCGTCACGGGCGGCGTCGTCTCGTCCCTCGGGAAGGGCATCACGGCGGCGTCTCTCGGGCGCCTGCTGAAAGCGCGGGGACTTCGCGTCCAGGTGCAGAAGTTCGACCCCTACATCAACGTCGACCCCGGCACGATGAGCCCCTTCCAGCACGGCGAGGTCTTCGTCACCGAGGACGGGGCGGAGACCGATCTCGACATCGGCCACTACGAGCGCTTCA
>WNFV01034157.1_pt1 | contig 10610 bp, 10 predicted proteins | sample 5400101 | NCBI WGS metagenome assembly WNFV01 (sample SAMN13153361, study PRJNA577476) | soil metagenome | isolation source: 115 cm soil or saprolite under grassland replicate 1 | place: USA:California | collected 2016-06-15 | reverse complement strand
ATCGTACCGGCGCCGATATTGACCGTCGCGACGTTATACCACGGCAGGGAACCCTTCAGTCGGGTATAACGTCGCGACGGTCAATATCGGCGCCGGTACGATCACGGAGGTGCAAGGAACACGTCCAAGCGCCGATCTCGACATGAGACCGAAAGAAACAGAACCGGCCGCGGCGGCCGCGGGCGGCTCTCGCTAGCCGTCGCAAATCAATGCCAAAAGGCCCGCCTTGCTCTCGATACGATCGACGGCGTCAGAGCCGGCGATCGTTCGCGAGCTAGGCGGGCCTTCTATTCATGAAAGCCATCATCGTTCGCGAATTCGGCGGCCCCGAGGTTCTCAAGCTCGAAGACACCCCCGATCCTTCACCCGCTCCAACACAAATCCTCATTCGCGTGCATGCCGCAGGTGTCAATCCGTACGACACGTACATGTTGAGCGGCACCTACGCAACGAAGCCGCCGCTGCCGTACACGCCTGGGGCTGATGCCGCTGGAGTCGCGGAAGAAGTTGGGCCCGAAGTGAGCTCCGTCCAGCGCGGGGATCGCGTGTATCTCGGAGGCACGGCGGCACACCGCAGCTACGGCGCATACGCGCAGAAGGTGGTGTGCGAATCGCATCAGGTCCATCCGCTGCCGGATCGCCTGAGCTTTCCGCAAGGCGCTGCGATCAACGTCCCGTACGTCACCGCGTGGCGTGCAGTCCACCATCGGGCGCGAGTGCAGCCGGGCGAGACGGTCTTCATTCACGGCGCAAGCGGTGGCGTCGGGCTGGCCGCCACGCAAATCGCGCGCGCGTGGGGTGCACGTGTGATCGGGACAGCGAGCACGTCAGAAGGACGCGCGCTGGTCGAGCAGCAAGGCGCCGTTGGTGCACTGAATCATCGCGAGAGCGGTTACCTTGATCGGGTCAGCGACATGACGGAGGGGCGAGGCCCGGATGTCATCCTCGAGAGCCTAGCGAACGTGAATCTCGACAACGACTTGACGGCGGTCGCACCTCGCGGACGGATCGTGATCATCGGAAACCGCGGGCGCACCGAGATCGACCCGCGGAAAGCCATGGGCAAGGACCTGTCCGTCCTGGGCATGTCCCTCTGGAACGTCCCGCCCGCGGACCTCGAGCGGATTCACTCAGCTCTGGTCGCGGGTTTCACGAGCGGCGCGCTCACTCCTGTCGTTGGCGTCGAACTGCCGCTCGATGAGGCCGCGCGCGCGCACAACCTCATCCTCGAACCGGGGGCGCGCGGCAAAATCGTGCTGATCCCGTAAAGAGTCAACGGTCGTAACGCCCGCGCCGCGCACTCGCTCGAATCTTCAACACGTCGCGCGCCATCCGAATTGAATCGACCACTGGTGAGACCTGAGACCGATCGCGAAAGTGCCACTCAATCGGCAGCTCGTGAATGCGGAGACCGTGACATCGCGCGATGTAGAGCATCTCGATGTCGAATGCCCATCCGTCGATCGTTGCGAGCGGACAAACCTGCTCGACCGCGCGCGCCGTGAACATCTTGAAGCCGCACTGCGTGTCGTTCAATCCCGGCAGCACCGCAGTCCTGACCAAGTGGTTGAAGGCACGGCCCATCAGATGCCGGTACTCGGGCTCACCCACTCTGTGCGCGCCCCTGCCTTCGCGGCAGCCAATTCCGATGTCACACATGGACGGGACAACCGCGAGAAACCGCTCGAGCTGTGAGACCGGCATGGACAGATCGGCATCGCACATGAAGCGCAACTCGCCGCGCGCCGCGAGCAGGCCGTGACGGACCGCGCCGCCTTTTCCGCGGTGGGGCTCGCGCTGCAGGACGACGCGGGCATCGTGCGCCGCCACTGACTCCACCACCCGCGACGTATCGTCAGTGGAGCCATCGTCCACCACTCGGATCTCCCAACTGGGAGCAAGTGAGGGCAGATGCGCTCGCAGTTCCTCCAGAGACGGTCCTATACGCGATGCTTCGTTATAGGCGGGAACAACAATCGACAATCTGACAGCCGGCGAGCTCACGGCACGGTTCCTGCCGCAACGGCATCCGGCGACTGCGCGCCTGACCGAATGGCGGCTGCGGCGCACGTCTGATACGCGCCGGGAGTAACGACGACGATGTCGCCGATGACAGCGGCGGGAGGCAGCGTTTGGCCGGCTGAGGCCGATCCGATCTGCTGGCGCCACGCGTTATACACGCTCGTCGTCATCAGAACAGGTGCTTGCCGATCGGGCTGAAAGAAGCGGCGGCGAATATCTTCGGGATCCGCGCGCTCCGGTTCGATCCAGGGGCCGAGCCGATACAGATAGTAGTAGTGCGAATGGTTGGTGTGACCGCGCGCCGCGTTGTACACGCCCGCCGCTGCAGACGGGTTCGTCTCGTGCACCCGCGCGGCGCAGTAGCGAAGCGATCGAAGACGATAGTCGACGCTGTTCGCGCGCGCAGCCTTCATCGCATAGGTGGAGACTGGAAGCAAAACCGCCAGCAGCATGGCCATCAGGATCTGAACGGATACCGCCGCACGCGACGAGAGCGTCATCAGCAGCGCTCCTATCAGCAGCGGCCTGACCGTTGAGGAATTCTGGAGCACCTTGACGTCACCCACACGCCACACGAGCTGACCGCTCACGGCGGTCGCCACGGCGATGACAATCGCCAGAATCGCCAGCGTCACCAGAATCGGCCGCACCGCAGCGGCAGAGCGGCTTCTGGTGCTCAACTGGAGACGCTCGAGCTTGTTTGCAACAACCTGTCCCGACGCGCCTCGTGCGCCGCGCATGGCGACATCCGACAGCCAGCCGGCGCTCAGCGCAATCGGCGGAAGAAACGGATACGCATAGTGAAACAGTTTCGACGATCCCATCGAGATGAGCACGAATGGCAGCAACCACCAGATCAACAAGAGCCGCATTTGCCACGGACGGCCCTGCCATGCCTTGACCAGCAAGGCAACGACTGCCGCCGCGTAAACAAAGCGGCTGCCGGTGTACAGCATTTCGGTCCACGCTTGAGTGAAGTAGAAATGCCACGGCCGCAGATGGGTGGGATCGAGCGAGCCTGTAAAGCGTACGTAGACATGTTCGCCGAGAATGACCCGCCAGAATTCGCGGCCGAATTGCGCCGTTTCGTAGAGGAACCAGGGGGCGATCAGAACGACGGATGTCGATACAGGCGCAAGCCAGTCACGCCACCGCGCGATGAAACGACGCCGCCGCAATAGCCGAGGAAGAGCGGCGCTTCCATGTTGTTGCTCCGGAGGCCATGCTCGAAGACGATGGTGTCAAGGGCAAAGGTCGCCAGAACAGCGGCGACGCCGCATACCGCGCTGCCCAGGCGAATGCCAAACAGGTAGATGTAGATGAAGGCAATCGCGCCCATCAGCGCGTCGAGAAACCGCAGGCCGAACTCGTTTGCGGGCAGCATGCCGTGCTGAATGGCAGCGGCCACCATCCAGAATTTCAGCGGCGGCTTTTCCAGAAACGGGCCGTCAACCTGAATGCTCCGCGGCGTCAGCCAGTCGCCTGTCTCGAGAATGCGATCGATGGCGTAGGAGTAAATGGCCTCGTCGCTCCGAAGATCCCAGTTGCCGAGGCCGACGAAGAGCGGCGCGCAAAACAGGGAGACGACGACGATGAAGCCGGCGAGCCGGGTGGATCGTTGAGAAGAGAAAGAAGTCAGCGGGACGATTGTAAGCGGTCTTCCTCACTTCACCCGTGCGAGCTCTTCGTCGATGACCGACTGGAAGAACTCGAACGGCTGCGCGCCGACGACAGGACGACCGTTGATGTACATCGTTGGAGTCGACGAGACGCCGAGCTGGTTGCCGTACTCCACGTCTGTGTTGACGATCTGCGCAAAGCGCCCCGAGTCCAGACACTCACCAAACTTGTTCGCGTCGAGGCCAATCGCCGCCGCATGCTCCTTCAGCGCGGGCACGGCGAGCGCCTGCTGGTTGGCAAACAGTCGATCGTGCATCTGCCAGTACTTGCCCTGCTCCCCCGCGCAGTGCGCGGCCTCCGCCGCTTTGGGTGCGTTCGCATGGTTCGGCAGCGGAAAGTCTTTGAACACGATCCGGATCTTGTCGCCGTAGGCGGCCCGCAGCTTCGTGAGGGTCGGACCGACCCTCGCGCAGTACGGTCACTGATAATCCGAGAACTCGACGATCGTGACCGGCGCGCTCACCGGCCCGAGAGCCGGATCGTGCAGGGCGAGCTCAATGGTCTGGCGCGGCGGCTCGAGCAGCACGTGCAGGTCCGAGCCGCGTTTCTTCTTCAACTCGTCGACGAGCTGCGCGCGCGCCTGTTGTTGCCGCTGCGAGCCAAGGAACTGCCGAATCGGTTCGCGAAGTTGATCGAGGGTGCGGCCCTGCGCGCGATCTTTGTTCGAGTCGAAAAACTGTTGGACGTCAGCATCGGTCGGCGGCTGCGTGCGCTTCTTCACCTCCTGCTCGACATACTGTTCGGTCGGCATCTTCGCCGCTTTCGCCGCTTCGTCGATCAGCAGATCGCCAATCAGCTGATCCAGCGCGTTGCGCCGGTTCTGATACAGAAGCTGATTTACGCGCGCCTGCTCGGCGGGATCCATCGATTGCCACTTCTGATCGAGCTCCTTGAGCGTAATCTTGCGGCCGCCGAGCTCGGCAACGACGGCGTCCGAGTTCTGGCCCGTTGCGCTGGTGGTGCCCTGCGCCGCCGTCCCGCCGCACGCGGTGAGCAGAAACAGCAGGCCGCCAAAAACAAATCGCCTCATACAAGCAACGGTACCATGATTCGCGCGGTTGACAGTCGACTGTCGACGGTCGACAGCGGTAATTGCCGCGACGGTGGTGAGTAGCGGGTTATGCGCGAGGCATCAGGCCCCGGCTCGCATTCTGAGCCGGGGCGCTGGTGATGAGCTGTCGGAGCTATCTCTGCGCCGACGTCTGTCGGACTGGCGCGGCAGGCGTGAGCGCCATTGTTGCCCAGGCCGTGCCAGCCGCTGAAATGAACTGGTCCTGGCCGTACGGGAATCCGCTTTCGAAATACGGCTGCAACCAGATCGATCGTGATCGCACGTGCCACGATCCATCGGGCGCCTGCGTCCTGAGGAGGAAGTCAACGCCCTTGCGATAGACCGCATCGCTGACGGACATTGAGCCCGCCGTGTTCAACGCGTAGAGCGCTTGACCGGTCGCGTACGCATCCGGCTCCATTCCGGGAAACTGGCTCCATCCGCCGTCGGTCCGCTGCATGCCAACGAGCGCGCGCGCGGCGTTTTTCGCGCTCGCACCACCGTCGGTCGCCCACGCGAGCGCCACCGCCTGGAACGCGCGGTCCTGCGTCGTTTCGGGCTTCGCGCGTTCGAGCCAGCCAACGGCTTTCGCGATGACCTGATCGGACGACGCCTTTTCCGCCGCCGGTGTGTAGTGCTTGATCGCGTAAATGGTGACAGCCGCCGCCTGGAAATCACCAGAGCTCATCGGCGGTCGACGGCTTTCGCTGGTCGACCAATTGCCTTCCGGCGTCTGCATGGCTTTGATGAAGCGAACGGCCGCATCTGTGTACGCGTTGTTCGGCACACCGTTCATGCCGAAATCAACGAGCTCCCAGGCAGTACTCGCGGCCGACACGACGGCGAAATCCATGAGCCGTTCGGGCGACGGCATCATCGATTGCGGAAGCTGCGGGATTTCGGCCGGCGCTCGCAATCCGCGACTCCGCGCAAAGCCCGCCGCTGCCGACGGCAGGTCCTGCGAGTGACACGAGTTGCAGCCAGCGGTCCGAACGAAGTTGAAGCTCTGCTTCTCGAGCAACCGGAGCGCCTTCTCCACCGCATCGGGAATTGACCCGGCCTGCAGGTTGACGACGGGCGAAATCGCCGCCGCCGGCTCCGTTGGTTTGTGCGACGACACGCCGAGCAGCCGCGCCACTTCGTTGTCGCCGCGCTTGGCCGCGAGGTCGCGCGCCGTTTCGTCGTAATCGGCTGTGTAGCTCGTGTCCGCGCCTTTGCTCAAGAGCAGCTTCACGACACCCGCAGGCATCACCTCGGAGCTGGCAGCCAGCATGAGCGGTGAGAATCCACGAATGTTGCGAATGTTGACTTCGGCTCCGTGATCGAGGAGCAGCCGCACGGTTTCTACCAGTCGCAATGCTGGGGTCGCCGCCGCGCTCGAGCACGAGCCGAAGAATCGAACGGCCATTGCCAAGCGATGCCGCGAGATACAGCGGCGTGCGCCCTTCAACCTGCTTGGCGTTGATTGCCGCACCGCGCGAGAGCAGCAGCCGCACTTTGGCTTCGTCGTGCATCGCCCAGTGCAGCGGCGTCGATCCGCGCCGGTTCTTCGCGTTGACATCGGCGCCCGAATCGAGGAGCAGCGCCATCGTCTCGATCGTGCCGAAGCCGGCGGCGTGATGAAGCAGCGTGGAGCCCGCAAGGTCGTGTGCCTTGACGATTTCCCGATCGCCGGCGATCAGCTGTTCGATTACGCGTCGCGGTTCCGAGCGAACGGCTGTCACGGCGGCTGCGACCTTTGGATCGATTGGTTTCGGCGGCGCTTCCGCGATCGATGTCCGGAACTCGGCGCCCTGATCGATCCACGCACGCAGAATGCCGATTTCGTCATCGGTGAGCGGGCCCGTGGGCGGCATCTGCAGACCGCCGTCGCCATCCACCACTCGTTTGATGAGTTTGCTCTCGGCACTTTTGCCGGGAATGATCACGGGGCCGTAGTCGCCACCGCGCAATGCGTTCTGGCGCAAGTCGAGCCGCAATCCGGATTGTTGCACCGCGTCCCCATGGCATCCATAGCAGTTCTGCGCCAGGAGTGGCTTGACGTCCTTTTCGTAATCGACCTTTTGCGTTGCCGCCGGCGGCAGCTGCGTCTGGGCAGCGAGCGGGAGAGACATCGCGAGAAGCACCAGAACGATTCTTTTCATTCGCCCTCCTCGGCGCGACTACATTAGCACCGCTGTGGCCGGTAATTTGCGGAAAATTGCGCCAGTTTTAACTTTCGCAGGTCCTCAATTACCGGTTCCGGCCATGCCACGGATGTTCGTCGCGCGGCGCGTCATCGGTAAATACGAATGGCAACGTCGCGGGGATTCACCGGCGGTCTCGAAGAGACGCGATGCCCACCTTCATGGCTCACTCGGCGCCGCTTCGAAGCCGGGACAGGCGCGCACCGGCAGTGGCGGATACTTCACATAATTCGGATCGGTGAAAGAACGTTCACAGAGATAGAAAGTCGACCGGTCGGAGCGCACAACGCGGCAGTGACGGCACCGCGCGCAGAGACCGACGGTGTCGGCTTGTCGATCAAAAGAGCGTATAGATGAAGGGGGCTGCACCCGTTCCTCCCACGAGGATCAGCACGCCCAGAATCAGCAGCATCAGCAGGATGGGCGTGAGCCACCACTTCTTGTTCTGCGACATGAAGCCCCACAGCTCGCCGAAGACGCCGGTAGAGCGGGCTTCAGATAATTCGCGTAAATCTTTTGTCATAGCGTAGGCACTCTAGGCACCGTAGGCACTCTAATACTGCCGAAACGCCTGTTCGGGATCGTCGTTTTGATGGTACGGCATCCAGTGTGATGCCGCCGCCCGCTGACGAAGCCGCAGCGGATCGCGCCCGGCGAGCCGCATGAAAAACCCGAGGGGCGTGAACACACCATAAAACATGATGCCCAGCGCGACGGTCGAAATGACGAGACCGATCGGGTAGGACACCGTCATCAGCCCGACGAACACGATCCGCGCCGCCTCGCGGCTCGCGACGACGAGTCCAGCCAGGAGAGCGCCGGCAACCCAGATTGCAATCGCCGCCACCGGCGCGTTGGCTCGCCACCAGGTCATCGCTCCCAGGGCGACGACGAGAAGCGGCAGCCATAGCCGCGCAAAGGTGCGGAGCTCTCGAGGGCCGGGATTACGATTGATGGGCAGCATCAGTCTGGCGAAAACGCCGCGACGTACTCGTCGGCGTCGAAGCTGCGTGAGACCGGCTGATCCGACTTGAGAAGCACGCAGCGCTCGAGCACGAGCGCATCCATATTGGTGGACATGAAACAGCGATACGCCTGTTCCGGCGTATTCACAATCGGCTCGCCGCGCACGTTGAAGCTCGTGTTGATGATGACCGGGCAGCCGGTTTTCCGCTCGAACGTTTTCACCAAATCGTAAAAGCGGCCGTGCCGCTCCGCGTCGACGGTCTGCACTCGAGCGGAGTAATCGACATGCGTCACCGCCGGGATGTCGGAACGAAGTTGCTTCAGCTTGTCGAGCCCGCGCGGCTGCTCGCCGTTGATCTTCGTGCGGCGCTCGGCGCGAACCGGCGCAACCAGCAGCATGTAGGGACTGTCGGTGCCCGGCGTCATCTCGAAATAGTCGGCCGCGCGTTCCTTCAGCACGACCGGCGCAAACGGACGGAACGACTCGCGAAACTTGATCTTCAAGTTCATCGTCGACTGGAGCGATGCGCTGCGCGCGTCGCCGATGATGCTGCGCGCGCCCAGGGCGCGAGGACCGAACTCCATGCGCCCGCTGAACCAGCCGATGACCAGATCGCGCGCCATCAGATCTGCCACAGCGTCGTTCAGACCGCGATCGTCGGCGTACTCGGTGTAATGCGCGCCGCGGGCATCGAGAAACGTCTTGATGTCTCTTGCGCCGTATTCCGGTCCAAGAAGCGAGCCGCGCATGGCGTCCGCGGGCTGCGATTGCCGGTCATGTCCAAGCAGCTGATGCCAGACATACAGTGCCGCGCCCAGGGCACCGCCTGCGTCGCCTGCCGCCGGCTGAATCCAGATGTTGTCGAAGGGACCGTCTCGAAGAATGCGGCCGTTCCCGACGCAGTTCAGCGCCACACCGCCCGCCAGGCAGAGATTCTTCAGACCCGTCTGCGAATGGACGTGCCGGGCGGCCTTCAGCATCGTGTCTTCGGTGACTTTCTGAATCGACGCCGCAAGGTCCATCTCCCGTTCCGTGATGGGCGCTTCCGGACGCCGCGGCGCGCCGCCAAACAAGTCGTCGAATTTCCTCGACGTCATCGTGAGACCTTGACAGTAGTTGAAGTACGACTGGTCCATCCAGATGGAGCCATCGTCTTTGACGTCGACAATCTTGCCGAGGATCCGATCGACGTAGCGAGGCTCGCCGTACGGCGCGAGGCCCATCAGCTTGTATTCGCCCGAGTTCACCTTGAAGCCGCAGAAATACGTGAACGCCGAATACAGCAGCCCAAGCGAGTGCGGAAAGCGCAGTTCGTGCGTGATCGTGACTTTGTTGCCCCGTCCGTAACCAATCGTCGCCGTGGACCACTCGCCCACGCCGTCGAGCGTCAATACCGCCGCTTCATCAAACGGCGACGGGAAGAAAGCGCTGGCGGCATGTGAGACGTGATGCACGGCGTAGAGAAAGCGGCGATTGAACTGCCCGAACGCCGGCCCTAACCGGCCTCCGCCAAGACTTCGGCGGTCCGCCGTAGCTTCAGCGAAGGCGGATGGACCGCCACTATGGAGTCCTTTTCTGATCTCGCGATCCTGGAACAGCTTCTCTTTGATCCAGATTGGAATCGCTTTGCGGAACAACTCGAAGCCGTCAGGAGCGAACGCAAGATACGTTTCGATGAGGCGATCGAACTTCAGCAGAGGCTTGTCGTAAAAAACGACGTAATCGATTTGTTCCAGCGTCAGCGCGGCCTCGCGCAAGCAGTACGCGACAGCGTGCGACGGAAATCCGGAATCGTGCTTCTTGCGTGTAAAGCGCTCCTCTTGCGCAGCCGCCACGATGCGGCCATCAACCACAAGGGCGGCCGCAGAGTCGTGGTAGTATGCGGACAGACCGAGAATCGCCGTCACCTAGTCGAGCTCACCTCGTCGAAGAATATACGACCTCCGTTCGCTTCGCTACCCGCGCGCTCCTGTTCATCATTTCGCTGGTTATTTTCTTCGGGACTGGAGAGCTCGCGCTGCGCGTCATTTATCGCGACGCGGGCAAACGCACGCTCGGCGGACCCGGCGGCCACTCCTTCGAGCACCTGGCCGTCCGGGACGATCTCCGCGGACGATTCGACATCGGCCCCAAGACGCCCGGCAAGAAGCGCATCATGATTCTCGGCGACTCGATCACCTGGGGGCAGGGCGTTCGCAACTGGCAGGACGTGTGGCCCGAGCAGCTCGCCGTTCGACTGGAGCAAGCGGGCCGGCCGCACGAAATGGCAGTCTTCGCGATGCCCGGCCGCGACATCCCGGATCACGTGCGCGAGATGGAGAAGTGGGGTTCGCAGGTGAAGCCCGACGTCTTCATCTATCAGTGGTACGTCAACGACATCGAGGTCGCCTCGGCGCGGCCCAACAACGCACGCCGGTGGCAGATGTGGGCTGGTCATAATACGCTGCGATCGCATTCCTATCTCTATTACTTTCTCGACAATCGACTCGCAACCTATTTGCCGCAACCCGACCGCTCTTATGTGCAGTACGTCCTGCAGGACTTCGCGCCTGGCAGCCGCGAATGGGCGGAGTTTGAACGGTACTTCCACGAGCTTGCGACGCGCGCCAGGGAGCTCGCGCCGATACGCCTGCTGATCATCTATCCGCAAGTGCCCTTCAGAGGGACCGCACCGCTGCAGGCGATCTACGACCGTGTCAAATCG
>WNFV01011425.1_pt1 | contig 10611 bp, 8 predicted proteins | sample 5400101 | NCBI WGS metagenome assembly WNFV01 (sample SAMN13153361, study PRJNA577476) | soil metagenome | isolation source: 115 cm soil or saprolite under grassland replicate 1 | place: USA:California | collected 2016-06-15 | reverse complement strand
AAGGGCTTGTCGGCGTCTTCGGGTCGCGGCAAGCTGATCTTGACCGCGCGCTTGGGCATGCGCCGCAGGGGCTGCTCATCCAGGTGGCCGAGCGTGATCGCGGCAACCACCACCTGGCGGCCGGCCGGCTCCAGCGCGATCGACTCGATCGGCTGGTCGGGGCGCGGGTTGGCGCAATCCCACAGATAGTAGTGCGCCGGCCAGCCCTGGCGGGCCTCGGCCTGGCGATTACCCGCAGCGCCCCATTCGCCACGGTAGCGCGGGGCCAGGTGATCTTGGTTTTCTGGCACGGCTAGAAACGGGTAGGCGCTCCACCACATCGGGATGGCGGCGATCTCGAAGCGCTCGCGCACAGGCACCCGCACGATCGCGCCATCGCCGTAGCGGATGCTGTAGTGGGCCACTACCTCGCCCACCTGCGCATTCTCGAGCAGGCGCGAGTCCAACAGAGCATGCGCGAACAGCACATGGCGCGCGGCGACGCCGATCGGTACACAAATGGCGGCATCGGCCGAGCCGAGGCCAAGCGCGACGAAACAGCGCGCAGGGTCGGGGGCCGCGCCGCCGATCAGGAACGGCAGCCCGTGAAAGGTCAGCTGGCCAGTGGGCGGCGCTTTTCCTGGCCCATAGATGGCGCTGCCGGCATTGCAGAGCGGTCCAAGGTCGACGGGTTGGTAATCGGGCATACGAGTCTCTCCTTGCAATGAGTTGTGGCCGCGCAGGCGCGGCGCAAGCAGGGCATCGGCGCACCTACAGGCGGCCAAACCAATGGCCGCAGCATGTGCGCCGATAGAGCATAGCACAAGATGGTACTTTACGTTTTTTGTATCATATTTTCACCCCGCTGGGTGAAAATATGATACAAGCCACAAAAAGCCATGGATGCGCAAATCCTGAGGCCCCTTGATTTTCAATGAACTGTTCATTGAGAATCCCTAATGCATAGCGCAGATCGATATTAGCGGCCGTGCTCCTGCGTTCGGATGGGATTTTAGTGTGTCGTCAGCTCGGCCGTAGGTGTGACCACATCCTTCTGCCCATTCGTGATCGGCTCGGCGGGCGCCACTGGCGCATCATCGAACCCAGCGCGCCGGCCGCCGCGAGCACCGGCGCGAGCACGACCCCGATCACGCCGATTGTCAGCGGAAACTCGACCACCGTGCGATCATCCTGCTTGATGCTGATCCGGCGAACGTTGCCCTCGTGAATGAGCCGCTTGATCAGGTCATCTATACTTTGGATCGATCGCCGGGTGGATTAGGACGCGCCGCGCCAGAGCCGACACCCCCGATCCGGCAGCTGTATGCGCCCAGACGCGCTTTGAACGCTGTGGCGATCTAACCTGCGCTTCGAACTTTCGATAGATGATCACCGGCCGGGTTTAGGCCTATGATCATCACAGGTGCGCCGTGCTCGTTTCTGCGACGCGTTGATGATCGGGAGAAGAGGAAAACGCCATGACCCTTCGGATGCGCATGCTTCGATTGCTCGCCGGGGCCGCTCTGTTGGCCACATTACTGGCGGCGTTGTTCGCGGTGGTGATACCGGCCATACACCGCTGGGGCGCCACGGATGCCGAGATCGCCCGCGCCATGCCTGGCGACGACCAGCTGCCCCACCCAGCCGTGACCTGGACGAATGCGATCGACATCAGCGCACCGCCCGCACAAGTATGGCCGTGGGTGGCGCAGCTCGGCGATACGCGCGGCGGGTTCTATAGCTTCACGTTCATTGAGAACCGCGTCGGCGCGCTGACGGGCGCATCCGACTATGCCGTGGTGTATCGTAATGCCGACCGGATCGTGCCGGCGTGGCAGCACCCCGCGCCGGGCGACTCGCTGATCCAGGGCACGCTCAACATCCGCGCGGTGCAGCCCGGCGCGTGGCTGCTGGCCGACGCGACCCAGCCCGAAGTCTTCGGCTGGACGTGGCTATGGCAGCTGGATCCAATCGACGGCCGCGCGCACACCCGCATGATCAACCGCATGCGCATCCAGCTGCCGAACGAGGCAGCCAACCCAGTATCGTCGTTTATGCTGGATATCGGCGGCTTCGTGATGCAGCAGCGCATGCTCCAGGGCATCAAGCTGCGCGCCGAGGGCGGCGTCGAGCCGTGGTGGATGGAGCGGGCTGAGATCAGTCTCTGGCTCACGGCCGTGCTGTGCGGGCTGATCGCCGCCGTGCTGTTCGTCTTCCGGCCGGCCTGGCGACGCCCGCTGGCCGTCGCCAGCGCTGCCGTGGTGGCGCTGTTCATCCTGACATTCGTCCAGCCGCCGATCGCGGTGCGCGTCGTGCTGGATGCGGCGTTGATCGGGGCAACCTGGTGGGCCTATCGCGCCGCCAAACCGTCGCAGTCCGCTGCGCCAAGAGTGCGTGCGACTTCGCCAATCTAGAGGTACAGCGGGCTGTGACTATTCCGCCCGGCACATTAAAGGCGGCAAGAAAGGCCCCAATCGCGCGGACCGTTCGGCGGCCTTCGCCCGGTAGTTGCGCTGTTTGGCTACGCTTGCTTGAAGTGGTTCATCAGTTGACCGAACCATCGGCAGCAGGCATTTCAATCGAGCCGGTTTTGAGACTGCCTGCGCGACGGTAGACACTAATAACCACGCCACTTCCCGTAGTGTGGGAGCTCACAAGCGTTACAGAAGCCGGGACAGCGCCGGCGCCGAAGAGCCGCCTCCCACTCCCGAGGATCACCGGAGGGGAACAAGCCAGCCGCCATGAGGAAAACCCCCGCTTGGGTCCTCAGTCGGACCACCGGGTGACTGCATGACTCCATCAAGCGTAAGGAAGGTCGTCAATGTTAGCTCAGCCATGAGATTATCCGATCGTGTGAGTGGTCTGGTAAGTCAGCAAAACCACATCTGTCCCCATCGGCCTTGTTTCGACAAGTTTCAGGGTCGCATTGCTCCCGTCTGTAAAGAGACGCTTGCCACTCCCCAGAACAATCGGATAGACCAGCAGCCGATATTCGTCGATGAGGTCCTGTTTCATCAGCGAATGGACAAGACCAGCGCCGCCGGAGATTAGGATGTCTTGGCCCGGCTGCTGCTTTAGCTTTGATACTTCCTGTGCGATATTGCCCTTAATCAGGGTGGCATTCCATTCAAGGGGGTCTTTCAGAGTCGTTGAAGCAACAAACTTGGGCAGGCTGTTCATCCGGTCCGCAAAACCCACTTCATCCGTCACGGATGGCCAGGCCTCTGCAAATTCCCGATAGGTCACTCGTCCCAGCAGCAGAGCGCCGCTCGCGAATAGTTCGTCGAGTTTAAACTTCCCCGTTTCGTCATTCCAGAACGGGAATTGCCATTTATCTGGCGCTTCCATGACGCCATCCAGTGTCACGAACTCCGAAACGATGACTTTTCTCATGGTATACTCCTTTTGTAGTCAGTCGAACATTTGTATTATAACTCAGCAAAAGGGCACTGTCTTGAATAAAAACGACAGCGCAGATTGGATCGCCCTATGACACACGATCATCATGGCTATGAACAGCCCTCGACACGACTGATTTCAAGGAGCCGAGTATGCTTGCTTATCCCTGGCGCGAGATCGAGCTCACGCTGACGGCGGAGCGCGACTACCCAAACCCCTACACAAAGTCGAGGTGTGGGCCGAGTTCACCCACGACTCGGGGATCACGCTGCGCCGCCTGGCCTTCTGGGATGGCGGGCGCGCTTGCGCTGCTGGTAGCCGATACCGCCTGGGCGCTGCCCTGGCGCGCCACCGAGCAGCAGTTCAGTGGCTCACCACTCTGAATTTGACGCGTAGGCGGGTGTAACGAAATGCCATCAGCGATGACTATCTGCTGGAAACGTCATTGACCCAACAGGTTCCGATCATCCCCGGGGATATGCGCAGGTCGAACCCTGAATCGACCAGGACGGTAGCTTGGGATTGCTCAACGCAGATGGGCGCACCGGCGTGACCGGCGACAACCCGAGCGACATGGTGCTCAGCAACAACAGCCAGTTCCTGTATGTGCGCATCGGTCGCACCGGCAGCATCGCTGCCTTTGCGGTGCAGGCCGACGGCAGCCTGCTGCCACTTGCGGGCGCCAGCGGCCTGCCGGCCAATTCGGCCGGCCTGATCGCGCGCTAGACACGCCCGCGTGGGCCTGGCTGGCACGATTTAACATGGTGGCTGCGATCGCCTGGGCATGCACTCCAGAGCATGCCCAGGCTATCGCAGCCACAAAGTTCGAGTGCCCTTACCTAAAGCGTCAGTCCAAATCTCCATCGCCGTGTGCCAAGCCGCACATCCGATGTGCTATACTCGCGTGTGTTGTTTCAAGGACACGCGCATGAGAGGAGCACAGCGAATGGCGCCTGCCGCATCATCAACCCGATTTCTCAACCCACCAACACTGCCGCAACCGTTTGGCTATACGCACAATGTTGAATAATCTGCCGCTCGTAGATTCGCATCTCGACCTGGCGGAAAATGTAACCCTGTTTGGACGTGACCTCACCGTAAGCGCAGCCGAAATCAGAGCAGTGGAACAACGCACCACGCGCCAGGCCACCGTATCACTGCCGGATCTCGAGCGGGGTGGTATCGCCGTGGCGTGCGCGACCGTGACCGCCGGGTTCTTAGCCGCAGATGTTGGGGCAGATTTTGAGCCCCGCTCGGCGATCTACCAGACCCCCGAGGAAGCCGAAGCTCAGGCGCTGACCCAGATTGCGCTGTATGAAACGTGGGAAAAGCAAGGACGCGTACGCCTGCTCAAATCGGTGAATGACCTCGATCATCATTTACAGTTATGGCAACGCGATCGCAAGCCCGGCCTGGTGATGCTCATGGAAGGCGCCGATCCGATTGTTCATGTGCGCGATCTGCCACGATGGTGGCAGCGTGGGCTGCGGATGATGGGGCTGACGTTTGGCGACACGAAGTATGGCATCGGGGTTGCCGGCGGCAGTGCGACATTCAAACAGGGCGGCTTGACACCAGAGGGTTTCGCCTTGCTTGAGGATATGGCCGAACTGGGCTTTATCTGGGATATTTCGCATCTTGCTGAAGCGGGTATTTGGCAAGGGCTGGATCTCAAGTTTCCCCGTGTGTGCGCATCACATGCGAATGCGCAAGCCTTAACGCCAACCGATCGGCATTTGAGCGACGATGTCATTCGCGCCGTCGCCGAGCGAGATGGAGTGATTGGTCTGGTTTTGTACAACAAGTTTCTCGAACCACGCTGGAAGCACGATGGATCAATAACAGTCACCCTGCACGAACACCTGCGCCGACACGCGCACCATATAGCTCAGATCAGTGGGTGGAACCATATCGGCATCGGGTCCGATTTAGATGGTGGCTTGGGGCTTGAAGAAAGTCCATTCGAGATTGATACCGTGGCCGACTTGTATAAAGTAGGGTCGGTGGTACCGGCCGAGGTGCGCGAGGCGGTTCTGAGCACGAACTGGCTGCGTTTCCTGCGATCGTCGCTGCCGAAGATCTTGTAATATAGGACTTACGCAAGGCATGCTACTCCAGGTCGATCGTCTCGGCCGCGCCCCACCCGGTACGCTGGGCGATCGCCACGCGCCTGGGCTGCACCGCAACCACCACCTGGTGAACGCCCTGGCCGTGATCGACCGCGACATGGTGCTGGTGCTGGACGACGATCATCTGATCAGCGCGCCGACGGTTCACGCCGCTGTGGCCTTTCTGCTGGAGCATCTGCCGAATCGGGACTGCCTGGCGATCGGCAGCCGCGCCGACCCGCCACTGCCCCTCGCGCGCTTGCGGGCGCACGAGCAGCTGGTCGAGCTGCGCGCCGCCGACCTGCGCTTTACGCCCGACGAACGACCAAAGACGAAAGACGAAAAGGCTTTCGACAGCCTCGAAAGGGTTTCCAGTATCAATCACCCAGTTTCGTCCTTCGTCCTTCGTCCTTCGTCCGATAGCTACAGCCGCCTGATCCTGGAGGAGATCGATCACGCGAATCTGTTCGTGCTGCCGCTGGACGATGAGCAATGCTGGTACCGCTACCACCACCTGTTCCGCGCCTTCCTGCGCGCGCGGCTCGACCACGAGCCGCCCAGCGCCATCGCTCATCTGCATCGGCGAGCCAGCGCGTGGTACGAGCAGCACCAGCTTCTGCCGAGCGCGGTGGAACACGCGCTCGCGGCGGGCGATCTTGCGCGCGCCGCCGATCTAATCGAGGCGTCGGCGACGACGATCGTCGGGCGCGGCGAATATGCCACGCTACATAGCTGGCTGGAGCATATTCCGGAAGCTATCCTGGCGGCGCGCCCCGCGCTCTGCCTCTGGGCGGCCTGGGCAGCGCTGCTGGCCGGCGAAGTCGAACGGATCGCGCCGCTGTTCCTGCATGCCGAAAGCGCCTGGCAGGCCCCAGGCGATCAGCGCAGGCTTGGCGAGCTCGCCCATCTTCAGGCCCACCTCGCCCGACTCCGGCACGATCCGGATCAGACGATCGCCGCCGCCGAGCATGCGCTGGTGAACCTGGCCGAGGAGCAGGCCGGCGTGGCGGTCTATCTGCCGGCCGGCTACATCGCCCTGGCGCGCACCCAGCTGGCGCGCGGCGATGGCACGGCGGCTACGCTGGCGCTCGACCGGGCGCTTCAGGCCGCGCGCCGGATGGAATCGCCAGCCTATGCCCGCTGGGTCCGCGCCGAGCAGGCCCGGCTGGCATTCGCCCAGGGGGATCTTGTGGCAGCCCAGCGCTGGCAGGCCGAGGTCGCACCAGAGCTGGCGGGCCAGCCCGACGCCGCCCGCACGGTTGAGGCGCTTATGCTGGCGCGCGTGCTGATCGCGCAAGGGCGGAGCGAGCCGCGCGGCCCAGCGCTCCACGCCGCCCATACGATCCTCGCGCGGTTGCGCCAGCAAGCCGCAGCCCACAAGCGCACAGGCAGCCTGATCGAAATATTGGCGCTAATCGCCCTGGCGACCGCCGCAGCCGGGTGCCGCGATCAGGCCCGTGCGTCGCTCCAGCAGGCGCTGGTGCTGGCGCAGCCGGAAGGCTACGCGCGCATCTTCCTGGATGAGGGTGCGCCGATGCGCTCGCACGCGCGCTTGGGCTGATCGCGAGCTAACCACCAGCGCGAAAAGAGACGAAAACACACAGTGAAGATAGCTTTACGAGCGACATCGCTGGGCCATGCTATAGTAGATTTGGTGGCAATCCAACCTTTACATCCCGCCACTGTGCTGCACAATGCCGTAGATTGCTGCGGCGCTCGAAGCGGCAGCTGCTTACATGGAGACCAAATAATGATCACGTCCTCGACGGCATCCCCGCATATGATGTCGCCCGATGCTGCGCTCGCGCTTGTCCATTCGGGCCAGCGTGTCTATATCGGTGGTGGCTGTGGTGTTCCGGCTGCCTTGCTTGAGGCGCTGGTGGCCCGCGCCCCGGAGCTGCACAATGTCGAGATTATTCACATGCTGACGGCTGGCGACGACCCAACCACCGCGCCCGAATTCGGTGATGCGTTCCGGCACAACGCGCTTTTCATTGGCTCGAACGTCCGGCGCGCGGTTCTGGAAGGCCGCGCCGATTTCACGCCGGTCTTCCTCTCCGAGATCCCGCGCCTATTTCGCTCGGGTGTGCTGCCGATCGACGTCGCCCTGATCCAGGTCGCGCCGCCCGACCCGCACGGCTTCTGCTCGCTCGGCGTGGAGGTCGGCTGTACCTTAACGGCTGCCCAGCTCGCCCGCACCGTGATCGCCGAGATCAACACGCGCATGCCGCGCACCCTTGGCGATAGCTTCATCCACCGCTCGCGTATCAGCGCATGCATTGAGACCGACCGGCCGCTCTGTGAGGCGCCAATGGGCATGGATAATCCGGTCGCCGAGCGCATCGGCCAGCGGATCGCCGAGCTGATCCCCGATGGCGCGACCCTGCAGCTTGGGATCGGCGCAATTCCCAACGCTGTGCTTCGGTCGCTGAGCCACAAGCGCCACCTGGGCATCCACTCGGAGCTGTGCTCGGATGAGATCATCGATCTGGTCGAGGCCGGCGTGATCGACGGCGAAGCCAAGACCATCCATCGCGGCAAGCTGGTCGCCGGCTTCATGCTGGGCACGCGGCGGCTGTTCGATTGGGTACACAACAACGCGATGGTCGAACTGCATCCCACCGAATATGTCAACGATCCATTCGTGATCGCCCAGCACCGAAAGATGGTGGCGATCAACTCCGCACTACAGGTCGATCTGACCGGCCAGGTCTGCGCCGATAGCCTTGGATCGCAGCTGTATAGCGGGGCCGGCGGGCAGGTCGATTTCATCCGTGGGGCCGCCCGCGCCGAAGCTGGCCAGCCGATCATCGCGCTGCCGGCGGCGGCCAAAGGCGATACGCTGTCGCGAATCGTGCCGATGCTTGATCTGGGCAGTGGTGTGGTCACCAGCCGCTACGATGTCCATACAGTCGTCACTGAGTACGGGGTGGCGCAGCTCTACGGCCAGACGCTGGCGCAGCGGGCGCGGGCATTGATCGCGGTCGCCCACCCGGCCTTCCGCGACAGCCTGACCGACGCGGCCCGGCGGCTGCATTATGTTTAGTTACAGTTTACGCAAACCACGGATTTCTTACTCTTTGTAGGTCAATTTTTCGCCCTGCAGGGCGAAAAATTGACCTACAAAAGAAGGAAAGTACCATGCACACAACAGATAGCATACCAACATTGCAGCGTGCCTGCCTCACCGAGCAGCCGACTTGCTACTGGATGCACACGCCGGTGATCACGCTGAAACTTGACGCACCAGTAAGCGAGGCGCTGGCGCTGATGCGCGAGCATAATCTGCGGCACCTACCGATCGTGCTCGACACCGGCGAGCTGTGTGGAATGATCACCCAAGGCGACATTCGCGGCGCCGATATGCTACGGGTTGCAGGGCTTGATCCAGTGGTGATCGCCGACGCGCTCAAGCGGCTGAAGGTGTACGAGGTGATGAGCGAGCGACTGATCGCGGTTACATCCGCGACAAGCCTGCGCGAGGCGGCGCTGCTGATGATCGAGCATAAGATCGGTGGTCTGCCGGTCGTCGACAACTCGGGCGATGTCGTCGGCATCATTACCGAGAGCGACATCTTTAGGGCGTTCGTGGCGATGCCCACCACGCCGGCCGCCGCATAGGCGATCAGCCGCTTTTGTGCGCCAGGATGCGGTGCGCTTCGCCCCCATGCCTCCGATTAGAGGAACCCACGCCGATTCCCCTAAAACCGCTCAGAAGACGCTCACCGCAATCTGCAATTTACAATTGCGCTAGGCGCTCACTGTGAGGATATGGGAAGATATCGAGCACCTCGCCGGCCCGCAGGCGCGCCTGGATCTGATGCCAGAATCGTACATCGAACAGATCGGCATGGTAGCGCAAGAAGGTGTCGCATAGGGCGCCGTATAGCCCCAGGAAACGCCGCAGCTCTTCGGGGAAAATGTCGTGCTCGCCGACGAAAAACCATGGTTCGCCGGCAAACTCTTCGTCCATGGTCGCCGGCTGCGGCAGTGAGCGAAAGATGCAAGTTCGCAGCAAGCACAGCTCATCGTAATCGTAAAAGACCACCCGTCCCTGGCGAGTCACGCCGAAGTTCTTCAGCAAGATATCGCCGGGGAAAATGTCGGTGGCCGCCAGATCCTTCAGCGCGTAGCCATAATCCACCACCGCCGCGCGCGCCGCAGCGGCATCGGCCTCGTGCACATAGAGGTCGAGTGGCGTGACGCGTCGCTCTACATAGGCGTGCTTGATGATTACGTACTGCGTTCCGACCACTACTGCCTGGGCAGCAACCCGCCGCAGCTCATCGAGCAGCGCGGCCGAAAACCGCCGCCGGTCAAATTGGAGATACTCGAACTCTTGCGCATCCACCAGCCGGCCAGCGCGGTCGTGCTTGAACACCAGCTGGTAGTGATCCATGACCGCCTGGCGTGTGGTGTCCTTGGGTGAATCGAAGCGATCTTTGATCACCTTGAACACCACATCGTACGACGGCAGCGCAAACACTGCCATAACCATCCCACGCTGGCCCCTGGCGATCTCGAACTGATCGTCGGACGCAGCCAGATGCTCCAGCAGGTCGCGATACAGCTCGGTCTTGCCGTGCTTGTGGTAGCCGATCGCGGTGTAGAGCTCGGCGATCCGCTTGCGCGGCATGATCGACCGCAGAAAGCGCACCATGTCGTACGGGCGATCCACCTCGATATGAAAATAGGAACGCGTGAAGCTGAATAAGATGCTGACCTCGCGCTCACGCAGCAGCACAGCGTCGAGGATGATGCCCTGCGGCGTGTTGAGCAGGGCGAGCGCCAGGGGTATGCTATGCGCGCCGCTGCGGATGCGCCCAACCAAGTACGCGCCTTTGCCACGGTAGAAAACCGCTGCCGCTACCTCGGCGCGCATTGGCTCGCGGGAGGCCCCAAGCGCCTCGATCTGGGCGTCGATCCTTTCAGCCACCCGCTGCGCATCGCGTGGCAAGTCCTCGTAGGTCGCGCCAAGCCGATTATCGGACAGTATAGTGGCGATCAGCGCCGGGGTATCTCGGGCGCGATCATAGGTTCGGTACACCGGCTGGCGCGACGGGGTCGGTGGGGTCTCAAAATCTGTTTCGACAAACTCGATCTGGGGATCGATGCCAACCGTGGT
>WNFV01009698.1_pt1 | contig 10611 bp, 11 predicted proteins | sample 5400101 | NCBI WGS metagenome assembly WNFV01 (sample SAMN13153361, study PRJNA577476) | soil metagenome | isolation source: 115 cm soil or saprolite under grassland replicate 1 | place: USA:California | collected 2016-06-15 | reverse complement strand
TGGCCAGGCTCGTCGCCGTGGGAAACAGCGGATCGTTCGCCAGCGCGGTCGTGACGCCCTCTCGGGCGGCAGCGCTCAGACGACTTTCCGCGACCGCCCCGGTCGCCTGGTGACCCAGGTTGCCCCAGCCGAACGCGAGGTTCGGCAATGCGAGGAGCGCGCAGCAGAGGACCAGCCGCTTCACCGCAGTGGGCCTTGCTCTACTGCGCGAGTGCTCCCCCATCGATGACCAGCTCGCTCCCGGTCACGTACGACGAATCGTCCGACGCGAGATAGAGGACGGCGGTCACGATCTCGTTCACCGTTCCCATCCGCCCCAGCGGGACCCGCTGCAGCCGTCGTTGCAGCGCCTCCGGGTCCGGCATGGCGCTGTGGAGCATCTCCGTGTCGACGGGGCCGGGATGCACGGAGTTGCAGCGGATCTTGTCCTTGGCGTGCTGGGCCGCCGTCACCTTCGTGAAGATCCGGATGGCGCCCTTGCTGGCGGCATAGGCGGGTTCCTGGTGTAGCGACTGCCCGATCCCCGCCACCGAGGAGATGTTCACGATCGAGCCGCCACCCGCCCGTCGCATGGCCGGGATCACGTGCTTCGTGCCGAGGAAGACACCCTTGGCGTTCACCGCCATCACCCGATCCCACTCGGCGGCCGTGCGGTCCTCGATCGACGTCCGCGGGATGACGATCGCGGCATTGTTGATCAGGATGTTCAGCGCGCCGTAGCGGCTGATCGCGGTCCGGACGGCGCTCTGCCAGTCCAACTCGTTCGTGACGTCCAGGTGGACGTACACGGCGTCCCCCCCCGGCGGCGCGGATCGCGGCTTCGACCTTCTGGCCCTCCGGGTCACGGATGTCGCCGAAGACGACCTTGGCGCCTTCCCTGGCGAACGTCTCCGCCTCCGCCGCGCCCTGTCCGCGGGCGCCGCCACTGATCAGCGCGACCTTCCCGTCGAGCTTCCCCATGGTTCTCTCCTGATGTGATCTGTTCAGCATGGGGGGAGCGGCGCCGCTCCTCCCCCAAGCCCCCCCACCACATTGATCAGTGGTGCGAGTCGAGTGATTCGTTCCCGGCCTATCTAGCGCGACAAATAGTCGAACGACGACAACACGTGCATCCGGACGATGTGCAGGTACTCCTCGATCTCGACGTGCTCATCGGCCTGGGCCATGCCGCGTGGAAACGGCCCGTGCACGAGACCGGGGATCCCACGCTGGCGCCACAGGCGCGCGTCGGTGCCGCCCAGACTCACGATCGGCGCCGGCTCCGGCCGGCCGAGCGCCTTCGCATTGGCCCGCAGGATGCCGATCATCTCGTGGTTGGGATCGCCGGCGCTCGGCGCGCTGTAGTTGATCTCCTCCATCTCCGCTTCGGGATAGCGCGTGAGGATCTGACGTATCCCGGCCATCACCTCGTCCTTCCCCAGGCCGGGCGGCAGGCGAAAGTCCGCCTCGAACCAGCATGTCCCGGGGACGATGTTCACCTTCACGCCGCCGTATATCACCCCGATGTTCAAGGTGACTCGCCCCACGATGTCCTTCGCGCCGGGTCCCTGGGCCTCGTCGATGACCGCCGCGGCACCCGCGAGGGCATCGGCGACGTCGACCGGCAGCGAGGGGTGCAGCGAGGTCACCTCCTCGAGATCGAGGATCAGTCGCGCCGCGAGCTTCGTGGCGCTCGGCGACAGGTGCGTGTAGGCGCCGTGGGCTCCCTTGGTCCGAAGGGTGAACTTGAGCCAGAGGGGCCCCTTCTCACCGAAGCGAACGGTCAGTGGACTGCTCGGCTCGCCGTTCAGCAGGCAGTCGCCGTGGACCTCCGGATGGCGCTCCATCAGGTACCGGGCGCCCCAGGGGCCGAATGTCTCTTCATCCGAGACCGCCGTGAGCGTCAGCCGCCCCTTCAGGTGTTCCCTTACCCGGTGCAGGTAGTAGTAGGTGAAGATGGAGGCCGACGTTCCCGCCTTCATGTCGGCCACGCCGCGGCCGTAGATCTTTCCCTCGGCGATCGCCCCGCTCCACGGGCCATGCGTCCAGCGCTCGTTCGCCTCGTCGGCCGGAAATACGTCCATGTGGCCATTGAGAACCAGATGCCGGCCGGGCTTCGGCCCCTCGAACGAGCCCACGACGTTCGGCATGGTGGCCTGCGGCGCGATCACGCGGAAGGGCAGCTGGTGCGCTTCCAGGAACCGGATGACGTGCGCGGCGGCGAGCGTCGTGTCGCCGGGCGGGTTCGGACTCTTGGCGCGGACGAAGTCGCACAGAAAGGTGACGATCTGCTCGCGATCCTCGTCGATCCACCGTGCGAGCTGCCCCTTCGGGTCGTTCATGGCGTCCCCTTGCTGGAGAAGTTTGCGAGGAGCATACACTGTCGAGGTGCCCATGGCAGGGACGTGGCTTCCGTTCGACGCGGCCGAGTACGAACGACGTCAGGCGACCCTCCGCGAGCGTATGGGAGCGCGTGGCCTCGACGCCGTGCTGCTGTCCGGACCGGAGAATCAGTACTACCTGACCGGGTACGAGACCACCGGGTTCCACTCGTTTCCGCAGGCGCTGATCTTCCCGCGCGAGGCCCCTCCGTTGCTCGTCACTCGCGCGCTCGAGGAGGGCAATGCCGCCGCCGCTCACGCGCTCGCCTGTCGCGGCTATCGCGACGACGAGGATCCGGCCGAGGCCCTCGCGGGGGCCGTCCGCCAGCTCGGCCTCGCCGACAAGACCATCGGGATCGAGAAGGCCGTGCCCTGGCTCACCGTTCGCCTCTTCGAGGGAATCCAGCGTCTGCTGCACGCGGCCACGCTCACCGACGTGTCGGGGTTGGTGGAGCTGATGCGGGCGGTCAAGTCACCGGCGGAGATCGCCTACATGCGGCAAGCGGCGGTCGCCGTGGCGGCCGGAATGCGCGCCGGCCTCGCCGCCATCCGCGAAGGCGGGAACGAGCGGGAGATCGCCGCCGCCGTGTTCCCGGCTCGCATCCACGCCGGCAGCCACTTCGTCCGCAATCCGACCTACATCACGGCCGGTCCGCGCTCCGCCCTCGCCCACGCCACGTGGCTCGGGAAGACGCTCGAGCTCGGGGACGTCGTCTTCATGGAACTGGGCGCCAACGTGCGCCACTACGATGCCGCGCTGATCCGGACGGCCGTCGTCGGTCCCGCCGGCGATCAGCTGCGACGTGCCGCCGATGCGTCCATCGCCGGCCTGACGGCGGCCATCGCGACGGTGCGCGCTGGTGTCCCGGCGTCCGAGGTGTATCGCCGCACGCGTGACGCCATCGCCGCGGAAGGCTGCGGCGAGCACTTCCTGCATCGCGCGGGCTACGGGATCGGCATCGAGTTCCTCACCTGGATCGAGCGCGGCGGCGTGAGCCTCGACGCGGGCGCTCACACCGTCCTTCAGCCCGACATGACCTTGCATCTCGTGCCGTACCTGCTCTTGCCGGGGCTCGGGTCCGTCGGCTTCAGCGAGACGGTCCGCGTCACCGAGACGGGCTGCGAGGTCCTCACGAAGTGCCCCCGCGCCTTGACCGAGGGATAGCATGCGACCTCCGATCACCTGGCCTCGTGGCGTGAAGTCTGCGGTCTGCCTCACCTTCGATCTCGATGCCGAGACAGCGTGGATCTCGCGCGATCCGGCCAACATCGACCGGCTCAGCGTCATGTCCCAGGGTGCCTACGGCGCCAAGGTCGGCGTGCCGCTGATCCTCGACTTCCTCGACCGGAACCAGATCAAGACGACGTTCTTCGTGCCGGGGTGGACGGCCGAGCGCTGGTCGGATGTCGTGGCCGAGATCCACCGCCGCGGCCACGAGGTCGGACATCACGGATACCTGCACGAAGCGCTCGAGGGCAAGACGCGCGAGGAGGAGGAAGCCATCCTCACCGGCAGCTCGCGCATCATCGAAGGCATCACCGGGGCTCCGCCCATCTGCTACCGCGCGCCGCTCTACGAGATCACCCGGGAGACCACGGGGCTGCTCCGCCGGCACCGCTTTCTGTATGCGAGCAACCTTCAGGACTCGCTCTGGCCCTACCGCCATGACGGCAGCCCGCCGCTCGTCGAGCTGCCGGTGTCGTGGATCCTCGACGACGGCCCGTTCTGGGCGTTCGGTCTCAGGCCAAACCTGTACCGCCAGATCTTCCCGCCGTCCGCGGTGCGTTCGGTGTGGCGAGACGAGTTCCGGGGCATCCACGACGTGGGTGGGCTCAGCATGTTCATCCTCCATCCGCAGTACAGCGGGAGGCCGTCGCGCTTGCAGATGCTCCAGGAGCTCGTCGACGAGATGCGGAGCGCCGAGGGCGTCTGGTTCACCCACGGGGCCGAGCTCGCGCGCTACGCTCTCAGCGACGCCGCCGGCATCGGAACCGACGGCCGCCCGAGAGTGTGAGGGGGCCTCGACGGCCCCCTCCCATGCCTCCCCCAGGAAACGACAGGGTTGCGCCGGCAAAGCCGGCGCTCGAACGGAGGCGAATCACCTCGCGAAGCGTGCTCGAATCGCCGCGAATCTCCGATACGCTTCGAATCGCCGCGAATCTCCGATACGCTTCTAGAGACGTCGCCGCGCTTGTGCTTCTTACCCGCCGCCGTCGTCGTCGTTGCTCAGAGCTCGGCGCTGAGCGAAGCGCGAATCTTCGCCGGCAGGCTCTTGACCTGCCGCGCGAGCGCCGGCCGCACATGCGTCCGGTAGAGCTCGACATGGTCCGCATCGGCGAGCTTCAGCGCGGACCGGTACTCGCGGAGATAGGGACTCGGGGCCGGAGCGTCGGAGCGGCCGACGAGCAGGTCGTAGCAGAGGTGCGCCGGGTACAGCACGCCCACCTCGTTGGGATAGGCGCAGGCGACGCGGTCCGGCGGCGAGAACTCGGGATCGTTCTGGTGTCCGATCACCTCGTGCACGACTTCGGGAAGCTCCCAGCTCGCCAGGAGCCGCGCGCCGAGCTTCGCCGGATCTGCCAGGCTGATCCCCGCCGCCAGGTCGGGACGATCGGCGGCGATCAGTGGCCCCACACTCCGGCCGATGTCGTGCAGGAGCCCCACCGTCGTCGCGAGCTGCGGCCGCACCGTGCCCGACAGGCGCGCGAGCTCGAACGCGATGAGCGAGATCAGGTACGAGTGCGCCTGGACCTCGCGTGTCTCCGGCGTGTCCGGCATCACGGCCTTGATGCCGGCGTTCAGGACGAGCTGGTAGACGCGGTTCGTGCCCAGATGGAGCAGCGCGCGGTAGTAGTCCGAGATCTTCGTCGACAGGCCGTAGTAGGCGGAGTTCACCGTCTTCAGGACCAGACCGGCCAGCGCCGGATCGTTCTTGATACCCTCGATCACCTCGTCGGTGTTCGCATTCTCGTCGAGCAGCTTCGTGGCGAGGTCGGTGGCGTAGACCGGACGCCTGGGAAGGCGAACCAGCGCCTCGTCGATGGGCGGTGACGCGAGCCACTCCAGGGCTCGCGACTCCACGCGCTGCACGTAGCCCGCGAGATGCATGTTCACCCGGGACAGCTCTGCCTGACGCGCGAGCAGAGCGCTCACGCGGGTCCACGCGGAGGCGCCCGCCCAGCGCGCGACGGTGAGCTGGACGCCCAGCGACAGGAGATTGAACGCGGCCGGGGTGATCTCGATGAGCGCCGAGGGCTCGAGCGCCGTCGCCGTGTACGCGAGCCGCACCGGCTCGACGCCTCCGAAGGTCCCGAGGAACTCGCCGGCCCCGACGACGCCGAGGGAGGTGATCGGCCCGCCGGCGGTGGTCGTCAGCTCGATCGCGCCGCCCGTCACCGCGAAGAGAGACCGGGTCTCGTCGCTCTCCCGGAGGACGATCTCTCCGGCACCCGCGCGTTTCACCGCCGCCACGCTGTAGACGCTGTGCGTGGCGGCTTCGTCGAGCTCGCCCAGGCGCGGCCCCTTGACCCGCGGCTCCGGCCGTGGCCCCGGAGGGGTCTTGGCTGGTGACCGGAACAGTCGGATCATCGACATCGTATTGCGCCGGGGCGACGAGCCCGCCGTCCGGTGAGCTCGGACCCCGTCGCTATCGTTATCGGCTCATTCGGCCGACGGGTTGAGGCCCCGTCATCGCAGGGGTGGCCACGCGAGAGCAACGTCCAATGATTCAGATAGTTCACCTGGGAGAGGAGCCGCCATGCCGGACAAGACGTACAAGCTGATCGAGCTCGTGGGAGTCTCGGACGAATCCGTGCAGCAGGCCATCCGGAATGCGATCGCTCGGGCGTCGCAGAGCCTCAAGGGGCTGGACTGGTTCGAGATGACCGAGGTGCGGGGCCTGATCACCAACGGCCAGGTGAGTCAGTTCCAGGTGAAGCTGAAGGTCGGGTTCCGGATCCTGGGCGAGGGCGAGATAGGCGGGGCGTGATTGATCAGGTGCCCGTCACGCGCGTCTGCGTCCTGATAACTTTGATCAGGCGGGGGCTGTGCCCCCGGGACCCCCCTGCAAGCGATGCGGTGCTCTGTCACGGGCTGTATCCTGTCAGCCACATTGGATCTAGGAGGCACTCGATGGACCCCAATGCGAAGAAGACGACTCTCCGGATGATCCCGTACGGCCTCTACGTCCTGACGGCGGCCGGGAGCGACGGCCGCGTGGCGGCCGCCACCATCAACTGGGTGACCCAGGCGTCGTTCGAGCCGCCGCTGGTCGCCATCGGCGTCAAGGCCGACTCGCACGCGCACGCGTTGATCAAGGAGACCAGGGCGTTCGCGCTGAATGTCCTCGGCAAGGGCCAGCAGGCGATGGCGTTCACGTTCTTCAAGCCCGCCGAGCGCAAGGGCGAGACCATCTCGGGCGAGCCGTTCCGCGCAGGGAGCACCGGCGCGCCGATCCTCACCAACACGCCGGCATACGTCGAGTGCACGCTGGAGGAGACGGTGGAGAAGGGCGATCACTCGGTGTTCATCGGCCGCGTGGTCGACGTCGGGCTCGCGAAGGCGCCCGAGGGCCGCGCGGACGACGCCACGCTCTGGCTGAAGGAGCTCGGCGACAAGGTCTTCTACGGCGGCTGAGCTTCGGCGAGCACCGGCGGCATCTGACCCGAGTGGATGTAGTCGGCGAGGAGCTTGCCTGCCATCGGGCCGCGGCCGAAGCGGGAGGACGCGAGGCCGCTGACGATCCAGAGACTTAGAAGGTATCCTGCCGTCAGCGCCTCCTTCCATGCCGATCGACACGCTCGTCCTCAAGGTCGTCGTGACACCGATCCTGATCGCCGCCGCGAGCCTCGCCGGTCGCCGGTGGGGCCAGAGCGTGAGCGGCTGGCTGGTCGGACTTCCGCTGACGTCGGGGCCGGTGGCCTTCTTCATCGCCCTCGAACAGGGAGAGGCCTTCGCCGCGGCGGCGGCCGTCGGGTCGCTGGCCGGCGCCATCGCCGAGGCGGCGTTCTGTTTCGTCTACGGGCGCGTGGTCTTTCGCGCGCCCTGGGCGATCGCGCTCGCGTGGGCGTGTCTCGCGTTCGCGCTGGTCGGTCTCGCGCTCCAGATCGTCCCTCTGCCGCTGGTTCCCGTCGCGCTCGTGGCCTTCACGAGCCTCGCCGTGGTGCGCCGCCTCATGCCGCCCGGCTCCGACGCCTCGGGCGCTCCTCGTCTGCCGAGCTGGGACATTCCCGCGAGGATGGTGATCACGACGGTCCTGGTCGTGCTGCTGACGGAGATGGCGCCCGTGCTCGGCGCTCGCCTGAGCGGCGTGCTGGCCACGTTCCCGCTCTACGCCGCGATCATGACGGTCTTCGCCCATCGCCTCGAAGGCGCGGGCCCGGCCGTCCACGTCCTGAGAGGCCTGCTGCTCGGGCTCTTCGCATTCACGGGCTTCTTCGTCGTGCTCGGCGCCCTGATCGAGCGAACGGGCATCGTCACGGCGTTCGTGGCCGCGACGGTGGCCACGCTGGCGATCCAGGGCGGCTCGCTCGGCGTGCTGCTCGCGCGTCGCGCGGGGGTGTGACCCCGACTCACCCGGGAGGGGCGGTGATCGGCGATCACTGCGTGATCTTCCACAACGTGACCCTCATGCCCGCCCACTCCACCGTGGTCGGCACGCCGCAAGGATCGTGAAGCTGGAAGGACAGCGCGTGGACAAGGAGCTGCCGCCGAGCCTCCTGCCACCGCAGGCGATAGAGGTCGACCGGCACGTGTGATCGCGGGTGTTCGGGCGATCCCTGCCTCGCGCGTGACCGCGGATGGGGGGACGTCAGGCGTCCCGGAACGCGGGCAGGACCGTGCCGGCGATGGCCTCGATCATCGCGAGCCTGTCCTGTAAGAGAAGGAAGATGTTGACGTGGCGCACACCGCTCGCGATGACGGCGCTGATTCGCTCGATCCAGACCTCGGCGGGACCACAGGCCGTGAAGCGGGCGACCATCTCGTCCGTCACGTACTGGAAGGCCTCGGCCGCGCGGTCGAAGTGTCCGCCGGCGTAAGCCGCCCGGATCTTCTCGATCGTCGCGGGCGGCACGCCGGCGATCTCGGCGTACCGGGGCGCCGTCTGGGGAAACCACGCGGCCATGGACGTGCACTCGCGCCGGGCGGCCGCGCGGTCGTCCCGCAGCGAGCCACAGATCGTGCCGCCGACGTCGAGCGCCGCCACGTCGCGCCCTGCGGCCCGCGCGCCCGCGGCGACGTGCTCGAGCGCGAAGCGCACGCAGGGTGGGTAGACGCCGCTCATGAACATCACGCCGTCGGCAGCGGCGCCGGCCAGCTCGAGCATGCGCGGGCCCGTCGCCGCCATGTAGATGGGCACCGGCGTCGCGAGCGGGACGGCGAGCCTGGCGTCGCGCAGACGGAAGGTGGCGCCCTCGCGTGTGACGGAGCCGCCGCCCTGGAGCGCGCGGATGGTCTCGATCATCTCGCGGACCACGGCGACCGGCGCGATGCGGTAGCCGAGCTCCATCGTCGGCCGATCGCCGGCGCCCAGCGTCAGCACCGCCCGTCCGCCCGACAGCTCCTGGATGGTCGCCATCGCGTTCAGGTTGATCGCGGGATGGCGCGTGTACGGGTGCGTGCAGTTGGGGCCGAGCCGAAGACGCCTGGAATTGGTCGCCGCGAGCGTGAGATAGGTGTAGACGTCGCGGGCGTGCAGCGAGCGAGTCGCAGACCCAGAGGTGCCGGAACCCCGCCGCCTCCGCGACCCGGACCAGCTCCACGAAGCGGTCGGGCGGGTCGACCGCCATGGTCGTGACGTCGAAGGTGATCGCCACTGCGGCCAGGTACTTCTGCGGAGCGTCAGTCCGTCGCGGGCATCGGCGTCAACTGCACGCGGATCTGGTTCCAGCCGCCCGCATACGAGTACGCGACGCGGTCGGCCATGGTGACGATCAGATGGATACCGAGTCCGCCGATCGGCCGTGCCTCGACGGGCACGGTCTCGTCGCCCGGCGTTTTCACCTCGGCGAACGGGTTGTACGGCGGCGCCGTGTCCTCGTACACCAGGGTGAGCGACGCGGGCTCGACCTCTAACGCCAGGCGGACGGGCGCGTCGCAGTCGCCACCGTGACCATGGGTCACCGTGTTGACGAACAGCTCCTCCACCATGAGCGTGAGCCGGAAGCGGTCGTCGGGCGTGACGCCGGTCGCGCCGCCGGCCTCGTCGATGAAGTCGACGAGCTCCGGCAGCGCTTGCAGCCGCGCACCGAACGTCCGTTCCTTCAGGACCTGTGGCTCCATCGGGCGGTATTATAGAGTTCGCGGGTCCCGCTCGGCCGGCCAATTCAGCTCAGGGAGGCAGCATGCGCAACGCGTCGACGTGGTGGACGGGGATCTCGGTGATGGCCGTGGCCACGGCGCTCCTGGCCGCGCCGGCATTCGCGCAGGACGCAGGTGAGCTGAAGGTGTCGAGGGGCGTCGTGCACATCGAGCGGTCCGGGCAACGGTTGCCCGCGCCGGCGGGCATGCGCGTCCGGCAGTCCGACGTGGTGGTCACGGGCGCCGACGGCTCCGCGGGGATCACGTTCGCCGACGCCAGTCGCCTGTCGGTCGGCCCGAACAGCCGGCTCGCGATCGACAAGTTCGCGTTCGATTCCACGACCCACCAGGGCGCGTTCGAGACCTCGCTCGAGAAGGGGACGCTGGCGGCGGTGTCCGGGAACATCGTCAAGCAGTCTCCCGGAGCGATGAAGGTCAGGACCCCGGCGGCCGTCCTCGGCGTGCGCGGCACCGAGTTCGTCGTCCGCACGGGCGATGGCACGAACTGACTGCTCCGCCGGGAGGCTCGTACTCGTTGCGCTGACCGCGCTCGCGCTGGGCGGATGCCCGCGGGCACCCGTGGTGCAGCCGGTGGCCACCCCGGCGCCGCCTCCGCCCGTCGCCGCGCCCAAGCCTCCGCCAGTTCGCACCGATCTCTTCGTCGTGCTGCCCGGCGCAGACGGCAAGACCGGACAGGTGACGGTGACACAGGGCGGCGTCGAGAAGGTCCTGTCGACGCCGTACGCGGCCGCGCGGATCGATCCGAGCGGCCGTCTCGAGTCCAGCACGGCCAGCCCGCAGGAAGTCCGCCAGACCTTCGGCGCCACGGTCGACGCTCTGCCGCCACGCCCGGTGTCGTTCGTGATCTATTTCCTGCAGGACAGCGCTGAGGTCACGCCGGAGTCTCGCGAGAGAGCGCAGGCGCTGCTCGCGGAAGTCGCGCGACGTCTA
>WNFV01014350.1_pt1 | contig 10616 bp, 8 predicted proteins | sample 5400101 | NCBI WGS metagenome assembly WNFV01 (sample SAMN13153361, study PRJNA577476) | soil metagenome | isolation source: 115 cm soil or saprolite under grassland replicate 1 | place: USA:California | collected 2016-06-15 | reverse complement strand
GTCATCTTTCATACGGGATTGTACGTCTCGATACTAGCCCCCGATTCATACGCAGGGCGATTGGCGGTAATCACGCGAGCCGAGAACGAGCGCGCTCCATCGGGCCTGAAAGAGGTGCTAGTTCTGGGAGATTCGAGAATGGCAGAGGGGTTTTCTACCGCGGTGGCTGATGGGCTTGCGTCGGCAGCCGGATTCAAATTTGTGACTCTCGCTGAACCCGCCTCTACCGCAAACACTTGGTACTATATGCTTCGAGAAGTGGATCCAACAGCGCAACGCTACTGGGCGATTGTTGTGCCTTACGGCATTGGCTACGAACCGACCAGTGCTGAGTCCTTGAGAATCTCCATGGCAGCCCCGCTCTTGCGCTATGGCGACTGCTTCACTTTTGCGTCTGCTTTTCAGCAATGGTCTGGTCGGTTCAGAGCAGTCACGGCATGCATATTGCGGGGGTCGGCATACCAGAGCGATGTTGCAGATTTTCTTGAACATCCCATTGCCAGAATACAAAGCGTTCAACGAGAGTCGGCAGTAGTTCATGCCCGGGCTGTTTATAAAGGACGGGACTATGACATTGTGGGTACGTCCTATGACGCCACGACAGGCCAGATGACTTTCCCGTCACGACTAACCGAAGCTCAGCGGGAAGCGATTCGGAAGAGTTTATTACAACCGTCTCAATCGGAAATGCAATACTCCCTGAGACTACAACGCGATTGGATCCCACGAATTTTAAATCGCTATTCGAAGAGTGCCACTGCAATCGTGCTTACGCCGATCCCACGGGGGCCGTTTGCTGAACTCCCTGCCTTCTCTCTGGCACAACGCGCGCCTTTTCCCGAGGTAACGAGACAGAGAACAGTTTTTTCCCTTCCCGAGCAAACGTTCGATTTTCTCGAAAAACCCGACTACTACTTCGATGCATTCCACCTCAATGCCAAGGGCCGGCAAAGGTTTACTGAAAGGCTAGTTAATGACCTCGTGGCACGACTTGCAGCAGCCGATTCACATGCCAGCTATCCCTAATGTTATTCAATAGCTTCCAGTACTGGATGTTTTTTCTGATCGTGGCGGTGCTGTTCTACAGCATGCCGTTTCGCATTGGGAAAGTACTGCTGTTACTCGCAAGCTACGTGTTTTACATGTGGTGGGATCCGCGATTCATCGTCCTGATCTTGACCTCCACGGTGGTTGATTACTTCCTGGGGATTTGGCTGGAGGTCACAAGCGGCCGCCGCAAGAAGCTTTTGCTCGCCATTAGCCTTGTCGTTAACCTGGGGATTCTCGGCTTCTTTAAGTATTATGACTTCTTTGCGGGTTCCTTAGCTGGTTTGCTGCATATCCCAAAATCATCGGTAGTGCTCCAAGTTGTTCTCCCTATCGGAGTCAGCTTCTACACGTTCGCCAGTCTTTCTTACACCCTCGATGTCTATTGGGGAAAAATGAAGGCTGTAAGGAATCTGATCGACTACGCGCTGTTCATCGCATTTTTCCCTCATCTTATAGCAGGTCCGATCATTCGTGCCCGGCAATTTATTTCTCAAATTCAGCAATGGCGGCTCCCGGCTGCGATTGTGATCCAGAGCGGTATCATTCTTGTCCTCTCCGGACTCTTAAAGAAGATGGTTTTTGCTGATCGGTTTGCTGTTGTCTCTGACTTGTACTTTAGGGACCCGGCGTTGCACCCAGGCTGGCTGGCTGCGTGGTCAGGCTGTCTTGCTTTCTTTATGCAGGTATTCTTTGATTTCTCTGGTTACACCGACATCGCTCGTGGTTGCGCCAAGCTGCTTGGGTTTGAGTTTCCGCTTAATTTCGCGCGGCCATTCCTATCCAGGAATCCGCCTGACCTCTGGCAGAGGTGGCATATAACGCTTTCCACATGGGTTCGAGACTACTTATTCATGCCATTCAGCCGGGGAAGAAAAGGTCGATTCGTGTTATACCGGAACATGCTGGTAGTAATGGTGCTCGTAGGACTATGGCATGGAGCTAACTGGACATTTGTCGCCTGGGGCGCATGGCATGGAGCTAACTGGACATTTGTCGCCTGGGGCGCATACCACGGTCTTCTGTTAATCGGCTACCGTCTCTTCGATCGGGCAACAGTCGGCACGCCGATTGATAGAGTTATGAAACAGCGCTGGGTCGTTCCGTTTAGCGTTGGGTTGATGTTTGCGGCCTTTGTGCTGAGCGCAGCGTTCTTCCGTCCGAAGACTCTCCAGACCAGCGGATATGTCTTAAGTGCGTTATTTGGTTTCCAGCACGTCACGGGCGAATTTCTCCTAACGACCGGTACGATCGTGCTCCTTTTCATCTCGCTGTTCTTAGCAGCCGCGCAGGAACGAAATCAGTTTATTGATCGCCTCGCTTTGCAGCCGGCGCGCGTTCAAATCCCGGCATACGTTTGCGCATTTCTGGTGCTCGAACTCTTCCCGGCAACCGGTCCAGTGCCGTTTGTTTATTTCCAGTTTTGAGCAACGGCGAAAATCCGAATCGGAAACTTGGAAATGAGAATGGGCCTGACTGTGCAACGGCAAGGCGCACAATGAGCGGTTGTTCGAGGCCAAGGATGCGCAGAAAGCATTGGCGAACGCCTGCAAGCGGCTAGGTCTGCCCGCTTATAGCCATCGTGCGTTGCGCCGTATGTTTATCACCCGCGCAATCGAACGCGGCGTTGACGTAAAGGTGATTGCCGAATGGCAAGGTCATCGTGATGGCGGCAAACTGATTCTGCAAACTTACAGCCACGTCCGGCGTCCGCATTCACAGCGCATGGCGACGCTGATGACTGAACAGGAGCCGGAGAACGTGATTCCAATCAGCGCGCAAGCCTAAATTGTCGCTTGCAGATCACAAATGTTCTCACAATAAAAATTCGGCTTTGCGTCACTAGCAAAGGTTACAATATGTTAATCGCAAGCTAGAGGCGCGCACCGGTGGTGCGGTCATAGCGGCGAAAGTTGGAATGTCTTGCGGCGCAAGGCGGACTGACGAATAGCTCGATCTCCGGCGGAGGTCGCGAAGGCAAACACAGAACAGTTTTGCCGCGTACGCGACGCTTTGCCGTTTCAAAGGGTCACACGACTCGGCGCAACACAGAAAGTGACACCCTTTGAAATTGCACAACCAAGAATCACCGACAGCGCCACAACGCGGCGCTTTAAAACTAAAACCAGCCGCCGAGTACCTCAGCTTGTCAGTTCCAACCCTGCACAGATTGTGCAAACGCGGCCTGTTGCGGCCTTGATAGCTTTCTACCAAAAGGCCTGTTTCGCGTCTGTGGCCGGATGTACGACTAAAGTCCTATTTACGGCTGTCGGAAGTGATGGTAAAAGTATCCTCGATTTCGTCATCCGACAGTTTCAACTTATCTTCGGCACGGCTGAATAAGCCGCAGGGGCTGAATCTTCGCTGGGACACCGTTTAGCGCAATCCCCCAGATCCACCTGGATCCGCCAGTCAGCCGAAGCGAGCCTGCTGTTCAAAGCGCCTCGTGAAGATGATTCCTGGTTCCGCTTGGGACTGGATTGCAGTTAATGAAGTTCAACAAATCAAACAAACAATTAGAAAGAAGTAAGAAACAAACGAAATGAAAAAATCATTCATCATATCAAGCATAACGCTCGGGTGTCTTGCGCTAGCGGCAAGCAGCCTCTTCGGTCAGACCGTCTTCACTGAAGACTTTAATGACAACGACATCTCGGATTGGACTGCCGGCTCAGAAAGGTTGAATAATTTCAACCCCCCCGCCGACACGGTGTTCACTCCGGTGGCCGCGGGAGGGATGGTTCAACTGCGAGCCAGGGGTTCATGCTTCAGCGATCCATTCGATGGCGTCGCTTCGACCCTCGCAAAAACGATCAGCCTCCCCAACGGGACGTACATCCTGAGTTACGACGTGTCGAACTCCACCCACCATTACGACTTCTGCATAGGGGCCACGGGTGGAGACAGCGAGATCTTCGTTAACGGGCTAGCCATTTCACCCGCGGCCTGCTCTACGAATGCCTGTGGCACGTGCACAGTACCCACAACCACTATGACCGGTTTGTTCTGCGTCACCGACGGGTCGGTGGAATTGAAACTCCGGGCCAATGCAGGCGATTGCGCGGATACCACCGGCGTCTTCGATAATATCATCATCGCTGCCGCCAACAAATGCCCGCTCGGCCAGGGTTACTGGAAGAATCATCCTTCTGATTGGCCCGTCGACACGCTCACACTTGGCACGGTTAGCTATACGCAAGAGGAATTGCTGAGTATTCTTAATACCCCGGTCAAGGGTGATGCCAGTTTGATCCTGGCCTACCAGCTGATCGCGGCCAAATTGAACGCTGCCAACGAGTCGAACCCGTGCTCGATTCAGGCCACAATCGCGGCGGCAGATGCCCTCATTGGCGATCGGACGATCCCGATCAGTCCCAAAATTACGCCGAACAGCCCTGAAGGCCAACAGATGGTCAGCTTAGCGGCCACGCTGGAGCAGTACAATTCCCAGGTCACACCTGGCTGCACCCCGTAGTGCCCGCCAAAGGGCTGCTGAAAGGCAGCTTGGCAATTCCGATGCTCCGAGGCCTAACGGCCTCGGAGCATTTTTCCAACGAAAAGAATAAGTCTGCGCCGCAAGTGGTGAACAACATTCAGTAAAGCAGCCGACCAAATAGCCGATACTTAACAATCAGCCGTCACGCTTCACCGCGTGGCGGCTTTTTGTTTCACGCCGCGTCACGGCTCTCTGAAATCGCCCCGCGTGCTCGTGCGTTTCGATCACGTTGCCTGCTGCATCGTAAACGCGAATCACAGAATCATGTGAGCGGCTGTAGAACCTGGCGTAGCCGATGTCGTTGCTCACTGCGTTTGGCTCGGCATACGAAGCCGATCTAATCAGCGATGTGCTGCCGTGTAGGTTAATAGTGTCTACGCGGCAGATCTCTTCACGAAGCCGAAGTAGAAGCAAATCAAAAACAGGCCGAAATGGATGAAGCCACGAATGCCCAAAAAGTCAGGGGACATTGTAGTGAATCCAAAGAAAGAAAAGGGTAAAGGAACAGCAATATGAAACCAAGACAGATACCAGCTTGCTCCAGCTGTCACAAAAAACGCGCCAGACAGAAACTTGAAAACGTCCTTCCAGATGCTTTTCATACAAGCCCATTCCAAACATAGCTACTACAGACTGGTTCTAACAAGAAAACTCCTTTTGTAGGGCGCGACTATTCAGTCGAAACTCACGCCGGATGAAACGTCCGCACTGCACCGTGGATTTTCACCGCGGCGAACAGTTTCGTTGGCGATGCACATCGCGGTGACGGAAAGCGGTTCATTGTGCGTGCCGATGAAAAGCTGACTGCGTTTCTGGAACTTGAATCGGCGATTCGCCCGATTAGGTAGCGTCATTTCCGGCTTCGCAGTCAGATGGTTAAGAAGCGCGGTCATTCGGCGCGATGTTTTTGTTTCTGACGTTTTTTCCATCCAGGGTGGGCAGCGCGCCATTCCCGCTGTTTCCGCGCGTAATACTCCCGCCAGTATTGAGCCGTGCGTATTCGGCGCCGACCACGCCTTTCAACCTTATCCATAAGACCAACAGAAGCGACATCGAGGAGCTCAAACGGTAAAGGCGTTCGCCACGAGGACGAACGCCTTTCTAATTCGCCTCGGTGTTTCGCACATAAGGCCGCTCTACTTCGCAGCTTTATGGTTTGTTCACGACCACTTGGGGCGCAGGTTTGCTCACTTCAAGCTCCGCGCTCACTTTCTGGATTTGCGCGGCCTGCTCGTCGAGGCGCGCAGTCAGCTGCGCCGTGAGAACCTCCATCCCTTTCTGTTGCTGCGCGACCGTTGACTTCAGCTCTGCAATGCTCGCCTGCTGGTTCTCAATTTTGCTCTGCTGTTCCTCGACTCTCTTGTGCTCTTTGAGGAACTCATTGAGCATCATGTTCCACACCTGTTCGTAGCGGACGGTTTGGGGTTTTCCTTCTTTATCCAGCAATATCAAGTCCGGATTCACCTTTGCTACTTCTTCAGCAATCAAGCCAAAACTGGGCAAGTTGGTCGAGTCGCCCTTGTAGCGGAACGTCACTGGCTTAAGCAAAAAGAGCGCTTCGCTGGTCTTGCCCATGGGTTTAATGTCCTCCTTGAACCGCGCCGAGGAGGGTATGGTACCCAACTGGCCGGACGCGTTAACGAACACAAGAGAAGACAGGGCAGTGACGTTCGCACCGAAGATACCGCCGATGAACGTTTTCGAGGTAGAACCAAGTATGGGAATAAAGTTGTCGCCGATGCGGATGGTGTCGAATTCGCCGGCAATACCGAACACGCTGGAACCGATACAGATATTGTTGTCCCCGGTGATATTATCACCGGCGGAGTCACCCAAGGCGGTGTTATCGCTGCCGATTACGTTGGTTCCAAGCGCGTCGTCCCCGACCGCAATATTGCGGGAGCCCGTTGTGTTGGCGTCGAGCGCGTCGACACCGAAGGCGTTATTGGCGAAGCTGCCCGTGGTAGTGGCGGCAAGCGCGTTGTTACCGAAGGCGCAGTGGTCGCCGCTAGCCAAATTGGCGCGGAGCGCGTTGACACCGAAGGCGTTGTTCTCGAAACCGCTAGTGTTGTTCAGTAGTGCGTTGGCACCCACGGCGGTGTTGTTGCTGTTCGCGTTGCTCAGAAGCGCGTTGGAACCCACGGCGGTGTTTGAAGCGCCAATAATGTTATCGCGGAGCGCCTGCCAGCCAACGGCTGTGTTGTTGTTGGCAGTGTTGGCTCCGTTGCCATCGTTGTCCCGGAGCGCCAAATTACCAATGGCTGTGTTGTTGTCCGCGTGAACATTGTTTCCGAGCGCTAACCTACCAAACGCTGCGTTATGGATGCCGTCGGTGTTGTCGGATAGCGCGCCAGCACCAACAGCGGTGAGCTCGGAGACTAAATTGCTAGACAGCGCCTCATTGCCAACGGCGGTGTTCTGATCGCCGCCTACATTCTCCCTCATCGCCCCATCGCCAACGGCGGTGTTCTGGAACCCATCTATATTGCTAAAAAGCGCCGCGTCCCCAAACGCATTGTTTTGGTCGCCCGTTGTATTGTTGAGGAGCGCAAAGGCCCCATTGGCATTGTTGAAGGAGCCGTCGTCATTATTATAGAGCGCAAAGGCGCCGACAGCATTGTTGTTGCCGCCGATGTCGTTGAAGACGAGCGCGTTAGTTCCAACGGCCGTGTTCTGTGCGCCAGCGGTGTTAAGCAACATCGCTGCAGTGCCAACTGCGGTATTGGAATCCCCGTCGGTCCCCGCCCCGGTACGCGTGGTGAGGGCTAGCGCTGCAGCGCCAACACCGGTGTTGAAGCTGGCGTCACCGGCTAAAAAGAGCGAGAACCAACCAACTCCTGTGTCTCCTATACCGCCGGTGACGTTAAAGAGGGCGTGGCACCCTTCCGCCGTGTTGAACGCCGGATAGCACCCGTCCGGATTCCCAGGTATCTCTGGGGGTAAAAGTGCTTGCATTTGTGGCAAAACCCCAAAGCAGGCAAGCGCGGACAGAATCGTTGTGAATATTTTGAAACTGCTGTGATTTTTCATTAGCTTAATTTTCCTTTTTTTCCTTCATTGTTTTGGCCTTCTCTGATTTCTCCCTCGAGAACTCATTTCCGGTCCGCGCGGCTGCGCGATCTGGATTTGGATGACTCGCGGAAGCGTGGCCATGTTGGATGTTCATTTGGAGTTCTTACATTTCTCCAACAGCCCACCGCCGCCTGCCCGTGCCCCTGAGAAGTTGGGGAAACTATAAAACCACGAAGCTTCGCAGGTTTTCGCTAGTCTACATATAGGACCTTAGTCCTATACGTCCGCCTAATCGCTGAGACGCAGCCCCAACTCCATCCGGATTTTGCTGAGATTGCCCGCTTCATCGTAAACGCGAATGACGGCATCATGTGATCGACTGCGAAACTTCGCGTATCCAACCGCGTGATCCACTTTGGTGTACCACAGCGCACCGAATGGGAGCGCATCGGAGATGAGATCGACGCCGTGATGATCTTTACGCGGGCGAATCTCGTAGATGTGCATGGTCTGATTTGGATTCATATGCACTAGAGGCTGTCACAAACGTATCAAGAAAATCGTCGATACATTCCTGCAAATTGCGGGCGTGCTGTCGAAGAACATCGCGTAAAGAAGGCGGTGGCTTGGACTTGGAAGGAAGAAGGTTCTCCCCGCCGCCAGCGAGCAGAACGCCATGCGTTGTGATATTGATCACTCCAGCGGGAACAAATTCGTAGTGACTAATCCGATCTCGCGTGGAATGCCCGCGGGAGTCTGAAAGGACAAATGCGAAGTGCGGCACGTAACGCGCGTGAGTTTGCAACAGCTCGCCAGCTATCGCTGCGGGCCGAGCGGTTTTGAGGAACTTTCCGAAACAACGAAACGAGTGAAAATCGCTCTTAAAATAAGCTGCTAATGAGCGGGTGAGATAGTCCAAGCAACGTCTGACCGCTAGAATGAATGCCTGATACTCTGAGTCTAACGCCACAGTATCGCCACCCGCCGAAAGCAAAGGGCCTAAGGTGTCGCGAACACGACTAGAGTCAATGATGGCTTCGACGCCTGACTCAATTCGCTCGATGTTCGCGAGGTGGTAATAAACCGAAGCCAGAGCATTCTGGGTGCTCGTAAGTATCCCATCACTGTGTGCCTGCCATCGGGAACCCGATCTACGAAGTCGAGAGATATACGCAGGTTTTGGCTCCCCGGTAATGTAGGCATGGTAGCGAAGAAAGGAGCCGCGCTGAGCCGCCGTGAGTGGAAAACCTGCAATACGATTAATCTCGGCAAAACATCGTCGGAGAGATGGATTCATTGCTGATTAAAATCAAAGCCGCGATGATCTTTGCGCGGGCGGACTTCGTAAACGTGCATTCTTGATTCCTTTCTAACGAGCCGACTGTTAATCGACCATTAACCAGTTCACGTGGAAGCCAGATTCTATCGGAGAAACTGTGTAATCCACTTTCTCCACAATCGACTGTAGTTGGCCACCGGACTCGTCCGAGTATTCATATTCGAAGCGAACTTGACCGACTGCGGGGAACGTCGAGACCGGAGGGTTAAGAGACAAGGCTGGATGCCAGAAGATGGTCGATGAGCCCGGAAGGACTCGACTCCCACGAGACAGAAATTGCCCGGAGCTAGTGCCCTGGTTTGCGAACATTACGGAAAAAGACTTCACTTTATATTTTACGGGCACGCGCCCGGCGTTGAACACTTCCATTCCGACGCGGAGAGACGCGAGCGTTGGCTGCTGGCCCGCCTGCTTTCCGGCTTCAAGCTTGAGATCGCGAAAGCCGAGAATTGGCATCTGCTCAAGTTCGACCGTTTTCTTGGCCGCTCTCGCCATGCGACGGGTCTCCACCGCCATCCACGCTGTCACGAGTGCCAGAATCACAGTGGCAATCGCTAGGATCAATTCAGGCCTTACTTCGTAGACGCTTACGGTCGTCAACGTTACGCCCTGCAGGAAAATTCCGAGCAACAGCAATGAGAACCCGAGACCGGCCTTGCGATAATACCACTTGTCCCATTTGGAATCATCGCTAATTGCGATGCGGTGGGGCGGATTGCGTTCATTTAGGCGCTGTGTGTCAAACCAGACGAATAGCGTCCCGAAAAACTCAACAACTATTGGCGCGAATCGTAGTAATGTCATCGCGCCGATATTCAATCACAAAGCGCCGTGAGTCGTAAAGCGTGCAGGAATCGTCGATGGTATACTGGCCGGATTATTTGCGGTCTGGCAATCAAAAAACGGTCGTCTCGCGGGCCGTTAAAACGCTCGGAGTCCTAAAGCCGCTGGTCTTGACCGGCTCCGGGCGATTAACGCAATCCTAGGCCAAAACACGGCTCGGTGCTGGCCTGTTCAGTTCAACGTTAAAGTCCGTGTGCACTGCCGTATGATACTACCATATCGACAAACTGATAACGTGAGATAATTTGGTTTAGCGCGCTGTTAGGGTGATTTTACCTAGCGTAGAGCCGGTTTGCGTCGGTACCGATGGGAAGCGCGGATGGGCCTGACTGGGCTCGAACCAGTGACCCTGCGCTTATCAAGCGCATGCTCTAACCAACTGAGCTACAGGCCCTCTTGGCGGCTTCGCCACGGAATTTCGAATTTCTGTTGCTGATTTTCGATTATCCTCGTGACGCGCTTCGCGGAGAATTACTTAAATCGACAATCGCAAATCGCAAATCGAAAATGGATAGAACTGGAGGCAAGGGGATTCGAACCCCTGACTTCCAGCTTGCAAAGCTGGCGCTCTACCAACTGAGCTATGCCCCCTGTGAATTGTCGATTTTAGATTGTGGATCGCGGATTGCAAACGCGATGGGAGCGTACGCATCTTTGCCAAATTTTCCCGATGGGATTCTTCCTCCAAGAGATCGGCAGTCTCCCAGCTCGCAACATCGGCATCATCCGCCGTTTTAGCAAAAGCCGATGCCGGATGGCGATCTGACGATCGCCACCCGGGCTTTGTGCGGTTTTCGGCGAAGCTACGTTGGCGCGCTAGGAAAAGCGGCCCTGCTTTTCTTTCGTTATCGTCCCGCGAGAGGCACCGCCAAATACGCC
>WNFV01009694.1_pt1 | contig 10616 bp, 8 predicted proteins | sample 5400101 | NCBI WGS metagenome assembly WNFV01 (sample SAMN13153361, study PRJNA577476) | soil metagenome | isolation source: 115 cm soil or saprolite under grassland replicate 1 | place: USA:California | collected 2016-06-15 | reverse complement strand
CGGACGAGCCCGCACCCGCGGCAGGGTTGGTCGCTGGTTCCGGTTTCGCTCTGCCCGGGCAATCCTGGGTCGAGGATGCCGCGCTGGTGGACGGCTTCAGCAATGGCCTGGCCCCGGAAGCGCTTGCCTCCGAGGAAGCTCGCCACCGCGCACTGCTGGCGGCGATCCGCACGCCGATCGTTTCGACCACGATGGACGGGCGCATCACCGGTTTCAACGGCGCTGCCGTCGCGCTGTTGGGCAGCCCGGCCAGGCTGTACGGCCGACCCATCCGCGAGGTGCTGCCGTTCGCGCACGACCCGCGCGACCCCAGTGGCGCGGAGATGCAAGGTCGACTCGCCGACGCGACCGGGCGCACCGTCGACCTCGACGTCAGTCGAACGCTGCTCCATGACGGCCCTGAGCGCGGCTCGGCCGTGTATGTCGTTCACGACATCTCGCGACATGCCGAGGTCAATCGACTGCGCGAGCAGCTCCTGTACAACGTCGCCCATGAGCTGCGCGGTCCGCTGATGGTGCTCGACAACGCGCTCGAAATCCTGGACACCGAATACGAGGCGCTGACGGCGCAGGAGTTCGTCCAGGTGCTGGGCAGCGCGCGCCGCACGTCGCGGCGCATCCGGACGCTGATGGAGGATTTGCTCAGCGCGGGCAGCATCCAGTCAGGGCACTTTGTGGTGGCGCCGCGACCGACCGTCCTGAAGGGGATTGTCGACGACGCGGTCGAAATTGCGCGGCCATCGATGGAGGCGCGCCAGCAGTCGATCCAGTTCGACCTGCCTTCGGCAGGACGGACTGTTTTGGCCGATCGACGCTATGCGCGCCAGGTTCTCTCGAACTTGCTGGTCAATGCGTCGAAGTACAGTCCCGAAGACTCAGTCATCCGGGTTATCGCTCGAACGATCGGTAACATGATGCGCATCGTCGTGGAGGACCAGGGACCGGGCATCCCACCCGAGCAACAAGCTGGTCTGTTCGAACGTTTCTACCGCGTGCGTGCCGATACCGATGCGCCCGGCGTCGGGCTCGGCTTGGCCATCGCCAAAGGCATCGTCGAAGCGCACGGCGGCAGCATCGGCATCGAAACCGAGGTCGGCACTGGCACGCGGGTGTGGTTCACCCTGCCAGCTACCAGGAGAAGTAGTGCGGATCCTGCTCGTCGATGACGATCGGGAGCTGATCGATCTGCTGGCCTTCGCGCTCAAGCGCGCAGGCCTGGAGCCCGTGGCCGCGCACGATGCCGGCGCGGCGTTGCGGTTGTACGAGGAGCGCTCGCCCGACCTCGTGGTGCTCGACATCAACCTGGGCGCCTCGAGTGGCCTCGACGTCTTGAAGGAGCTACGCCGCCGCGGCCAACTGCCGGTCATCATGCTGACGGCGCTCGACTCTGAGGAAGACAAAGTGCGCGGGCTGGAGCTCGGTGCTGACGATTACCTGACGAAGCCGTTCAGCCATCGCGAGCTCATCGCGCGCATCCGCGCCCAACTGCGGCGAAGCGGCCAGGAGTGGCAGCAGGCGCGGCGGACGCCCGAAACGCGGCTCCAGGTGGGCAGCATCACGCTCGATCTGGCGGAACATTCCGTAACAAAAGCCGGTCAGCAGGTGTCCTTGACCGTCACCGAGTTCCGCTTGCTGCATTGCCTGATGTCGAACGCTGGCGCTGTGGTGCCTACTGGGACGCTGCTGAAGCAAGTGTGGGGGTATCACGACCCAGGCGGGTCGGATGTGGTACGCGTGACGGTCCATCGCCTGCGGCGCAAGCTCGAGGAGGACGCGACACGGCCAAGCTTGCTGCACACCATCCCTGGTGTGGGCGTGCTGCTCAAGGCGGACGAGCGGTCAGCCGTCAGCAGTCAGCCGTCAGCAGACGACGCGATTCAATCGTAAACGCCTCCATGAGGCAGGTTGCGAGGGGGTTGATCCACGTTGAGGCGCGTACAGGGCCGAACGGTGGCGCTCAACTACAATCCGCTGATCGCTGACTGCTGACAGCTGACAGCTGACAGCTGACAGCTGACAGCCAACGGTTCACCCCGTTGCGCTGTGAACTATCTCACTGCACTTTGCCCGGCGATGCGCCTACTCTGGGCGCCATGGCCAATCCGGGCACTCGGTCAACGCGGCCGCAACGCCAAAGTCGAGATTGTAACGCGGCTGTAACACGAGCTGCCCAACTGTACGGCACTGTTACGGCGCCTGTAACGGATGTTTACGCTCGCGAGAACTATGATCAGCTCGCTGAACACGGGACGGCGGGAAGGAGGTCCACGAGCAACATGGGAGTAACCGCGGCACTCGAACCAGGTGCCAGCACACAGTCTGAAACTCGCCTCAACTGGGCTCCCGCAACTAGCCCAATTGTTGAGCTCGCAGCGACTCCCTCGAACGCTTCGGACCAACCGCACTTGGACCGCCGCGTTGGAGGAATCACTAGCGTGCCTACGCCACCACACGAGCTCACGGTCCTGGCGACCGTCGCGCACGAGCTGCGCGGGCCGCTGACCGCGCTTGCCACCTCATCTGAGCTGTTGGCCGAGGACTTTCAGCACCTCGATCCGGAGCAGGTGAAGGGCATGCTTGGGGCGATCCATCGCCGCACGCTGTGGTTGCAAGGGCTCGTCGAAAACCTGCTATGCGCAGCCACGATCCGCGAGGGCCGGCTGCAGCTGTATCGCCAATCATTGAGCGTCAGCGACCTGCTGGCCGATGTCCATGCCATCGTCGGTCCGCTGCTCGCCCAGCGCGGCCAGCGCTTGCGCGTCCGTGTTCCACAACGCCTGCCCGAGGTCCTGGCGGATAGCCGCCGACTTGGCCAGGTGCTGGTCAATCTGATCCTGAACGCCAGCAAGTTCGGCCCGGCCAACACGTCGATCGACGTGACGGTCTCGGTGCACGGCACGGACATCCGTGTCGCGGTCTCGGACCGCGGACCTGGCGTGCCGGCCGACCAGGCACAGCACCTGTTCGAGCCGTACTACCGCGCACCAGCCACGGCTGGCAGCGGCAAGGACGGCGTCGGCCTGGGTCTGTCGATCGTGAAGTCGATCGTCGAGGCACACGCCGGTCGCGTGGGTGTCGAGCGTCGCGCTGGTGGCGGCGCCCGATTTTGGTTTGAGCTTCCAGTTGTCGGTGGCAACCCCGGCAAATCGCACCTGAGCATCGTTTATTAGTCACCCGTAACGGAGAAGGTTGGTACCGATGAAAGTTCTTGTCGTCGACGACGATGTGGATTTGTTGGATTTAATGACGTACGCGCTGCGCCGCGAGGGCTACAACGTCCTGGCGGCCGTGGATGGCCAGCAGGCGCTGCAGCGCTGGGAAAGCGAAAACCCGGACATCGTCCTGCTCCACGGCAACCTGCCCTAGATCGATGGCTCCGAAGTCTGCCGCCGCATTCGGCACGAGTCGAAGACACCGATCATCATGCTGACCGCCCGCGACGAGGAAGAGGACATCCTGCGCGGCCTGCAGATCGGCGCCGACGATTACATGACCAAGCCATTCAGCGCCAAACAGCTTGCTGCGCGCATGAAGGCCGTTATGCGCCGCTGCCAGACCGACCCGTACCGCCAGCCCGCCTCTGAGGTGCGCGTGGGCGACCTGGTCCTCGATCTGCAGTCGCACGAAGTCACCAAGGCTGGCAAGCCGGTCCAGCTGACGCGGCTCGAGTTCCGCATCCTGTACATGCTCGCCTTGAACGAAGGCCGCATCATTCCGTACAGCCGCTTGATCGAATACGCATGGGGCTACTACGACGAGGGCAACTCGAACCTGCTCAAGACGCACATCTGCCACATTCGCAAGAAGCTGGCGCTGTTGCCGAGTGGCAAGCGTGGCATCAAGGCGGTGCTGGGCGTCGGCTACTCGCTGTCGCGCGGCTAGTCCTCGAAACACTGACCTTTCTCCACCCCGCAGCAGAGTCGCCGGCCTCGAGCGCCGGCGATTTTGTTGCCCCGACTTGTATGGATCTCCACGACCCAGTGCCTGAGCCGCTGACACGCCACGTGCCCACTCGTGTGCTGATTCGCGCATTTAGGGTCGGGGGAGCTGGCCGCAGGCTCCCCCGACCCGGATGGGCGAAATGGCAAAGAAGTGGGTAGCGGGCGATGTACGTAACTCGCGAGACCTTCCAGGGCGTCAGCCTCAAGCGCGGCTTCGGCGTCAGTCGCAATGTGGTCGGGCTGGGCTTCACCAGCCTGTTCACCGACATCTCGTCCGAGATGGTGAGCGCAGTGCTGCCGATGTACCTGGTGCTGTTCCTGCGGCTCAGCCCGCTGCAGTTCGGGCTCGTCGACGGGCTATATCAGGGCGTTGGCGCCCTGGTCAAGCTGGGCTTCGGCTTCGCGGCCGATCGCCTGGCGCGCCACAAAGAGGTGGCCTTCCTCGGCTACGCGCTCTCGGCGGTATGCAAGGTGGGCTTGCTCGCGGTGGGCTCCGCGTGGGGCCTGCTGGCGGCGGTGGTCATCGTGGATCGCACCGGCAAGGGCATTCGTACCGCGCCGCGGGACGCCCTCATCTCGTTGAGCTCGGAGAAGTCGCAGCTCGGCCTCGCGTTCGGCGTGCACCGCGCGCTCGACACACTCGGCGCGATGATCGGTCCGTTGATTGCCTTTGGCCTGCTGTCACTGCTGCCCAATGCCTTCGACGCGGTCTTCGTGGCCAGTCTGTCATTTGCACTGATTGGCCTCGGCGTCCTCGCCTTGTTCGTCGAAAACCGGCCGCTGACCGTGGCTGGCCAGCCCAAGCCATCGCTGCGCGCGGCGTTCAGCATGCTCAACGATCGCCAGCTACGAGCGCTGGTCATTGCGGGCAGTGTCCTGGGCGTCGCCACCATCAGCGATGCCTTCCTCTATCTCGGTCTGCAGCAGCGGCTGTCGTTCAGCTCCGGGCTGCTGCCCTTGCTGTACGTGGTCACCTCGCTGATCTACTTTGCGCTGGCTGTGCCGTTCGGGTGGCTCGCTGACAGAGTGGGCAGAGGAAGGGTGTTCTTTGGCGGCTACGCGCTGCTGATCGTCGTCTACGCCATGCTGCTCCTGCCGTCGGTGGGACTGCCCGAGCTGCTGGTGTGCCTGGTGCTGTTCGGCGCCTACTACGCGGCCACGGATGGCGTCCTCATGGCGCTGGCCAGTCCAATCCTGCCGACGCATCTGCGCACGAGCGGCATGGCGCTGCTCACGACGGCTACCAGCCTGACGCGGCTGCTCGCGTCGATCGCGTTTGGCGCGCTCTGGACATGGTGGGGCGTCGAGGCCGCGGTCGCGCTATACCTGGTTGGGTTGGTCGTGAGCCTGCTCGTAACACTCGTGCTGTTCAGTCGCAATCGGCTCGCTCTCGCGACGGCATGAAGCGCATCCAGTTGTTCATCGCATTGGTCGCGGTGTGTGTGCTCGCCGCGGCCGGCTATGGCCTCTATGCGGGTCGCCGCGTCCAGCAGCAACAACAAGCGGCGGTCGCCTCCGATGCGCCAGCCAGCCCTGAGCAGCTGGCGTCAATTATCGGCCGGCCGCACATCGTCTATCTGTTTTCGCCGACCGGCGATCAGTATCGCCGCGTTACAATCGCGCCGCTGGATGCTCCCGACAAGCAGTACCTGACGCCGCTGCAGTGCCAGCGGCTGTATGCCGCGGGTGACGAGGGACTGTGCCTGGGCAACAACTACGTCGGCGGCATCACCTCGTCCTACAACGCGTACACGTTCGACGCGGCGTTTGAGCCCGGCTTCACGTTCCAGCAAGCCGGCATCCCGTCTCGAGTCCGCGTGGCGCCCGGCGGCGAGGTCGGCTCGATGACGCTGTTCGTGGCCGGCCACTCGTACGCTGATGGCGCCTTTTCGACGGCCACGACGCTGGTCGACATGCGCTCCGGCGAGACGCTCGCCAATCTCGAGCAGTTCACCGTCGTTCGCGACGACACGCCGCTGCAGGCGCCGGACTTCAACTTTTGGGGCGTGACCTTTGCTCGCGATGGCAATCGCTTCTACGCGACGCTCGGCTCGGCCGGTAAGACGTACCTCGTCGAAGGCGATCTGGCCGCGCGCAGGCTGAAGGTGCTGCGCGAGGGCGTCGAATGTCCCTCGCTGTCGCCGGACGGTACGCGCCTGGCGTTCAAGCAGTTGGTGTCGTCGACCACAACGCGCACGTGGCATATGGCCGTCATGGACCTCGCCACGCTGACGGATCGGCCCGTCGCGTCCGAAACACGCAACGTGGACGATCAGATCGAATGGTTGGACGACAACCATGTGCTGTACGCGCTGCCTGATGAGGGCCCGCCGGCCACGTTGGCGACGCATGTGTGGGTGACGTCGGTCGACGGCTCAGAGCAGCCGCGCATCCTGCTGCGCTCCGCGTCCTCACCCGCCGTTATTCGCTGAAGAATTGCGCGCCGGCCGGCGCTCGTTTAACACATGCGCAGCGCGGGGTCTGCTATTGTGGCTGCGCTCTTGGCTGCCCGCTAGTCGGCTCAACCTCAGCTGACCAGCATTGGCGATGCACCAGCGTCACTTGACGCATAACGACGTGCCAAGCTTTGCGTTGCATCGCGTTTTGGGGGTGGCCCAACTTCATACCGCGGGAGTTGATGCATGCGCCGTGTCGTTGGCCCACTCCTGCCTGTGGTGACAGGACTGCTTGCCATATTGGTGGTGCTGTCGCCGGGCTCCTACACAGGAGACCTCTTCGCCCAGGCAGCGGGCTATTTGCAGACCTTCGATGGCTCGCCGGCCACGCCTTTGTTCTGGCGTCCGGTGGATTGGGACATCACTATCCTCGGACACGGTACGACCTCGATCGAGCCCATGCAGGCCGATCATGGTCCCGATTGCTCCGGGCCGCCCAATACACACCTCATTTCGCAGATCGAGCAGACCGTGTTCATCTGCAACGCCCACGTCATGACCGCGATGAACAACGGGTATGGCGCAATCTATCTCACGCCGAATCAGCTCTTGGACTTCTCGCAGGGCGCGGCGGTGCTGAAGTGGGACATGTCGACGGCGCGCACTTCGTCGCGCGACTGGGTTGACATCGTCATCATGCCGTACGCCGACAACCTGCAGATCAACTTCCAGGACGTGCACTTGCCGCAGAACGCGCTGCACCTCGAGCTAGCTGGCGGCAACGGTGTGTTCGTGCCGACCATCTACCGCAACGGCGTCGCGGAGCGCGTGTCCGCCGATACGTATCACACGTGGGACATGATTTTCGCAAACTTCGGGCTGCAGGCCAGTGCGGTGCGTCGCGATACCTTCGAGCTGACGCTCTCGCGCACCCACATTCGCTTTCGCATGCCCGCCTACAACCTGACCTGGATCGACACCGACATTCCAGCTCTGGCCTGGAGCCAGGGCGTCATCCAGCTCAATCAGCGTTCGTACAACCCGAACAAGGCCTGCGATTTCGATGGCACGTGCGGACCGAACACCTGGCATTGGGATAATGTGAGTGTTGCGCCGGCCGCGCAGTTCACCCTCCTGCGTGGGGACCGACGCTTCGTCGACGCGACGACCTCGGCAACGGTCAACTTCCCCGCGGCCGCGCCGAGCAACGCCAATCTGCGCTTCACAGGCGTCGGCAAGCCAATCGACTTCAGTATCGATGGCGGCCGGAGCTGGGTAACCGCCCATGTCCAGCCGCCCGCGGCGCCGGCGGATAACCCGTCGATGGGCGACAACTTCTGGAGCCCGATTCCCGCTGGTACGCGCAGCGTGATGCTGCGCGGCACGCGCCAGGGCACGGTCGCCTGGTCCGCCCAGGACATCTCGATCTGGGCGCCTGGTCCACAGGTCATCATTCCTACACAGACACCCGTCGTGCAGCAGCCGCTGCCCACCTCGACGCCGACCACCGTGCCCAGCGCGCCGACGCGCACGCCCACTCCCGTGCCCGGCGGCAATAACTCGAGCCCGGCGACGGCCACGCCGACGTCCGTCCCGCCGCCGCCCCCGAGCAAACCAGGCAATGGCGGGAGTCCCGGTAGCGGCGGCAGTCCGCCGCCCAGCGATGCAAGCCAGCCGCCACAGACCGGCGAGGGCGGCGGTGGCGTGGGGGCCTCGTTGCTGGCGTTTCCGCCATCTGCTCCGACCGCTCAGCCCACCGCGTCGCCAGTCACGACACGCGCGACGGCGCCCGCCGCGCCCGGTCTCGGGCTGACCGCGGAAGGCGGCGAGCTGGTCATCGACAGCTTGAACCTGGTGCTTGGCGTGCCAGGAGAAGTGCTGAATGGTCAGGCCGTGACCGTCAGCGCACAACGACTCGATCGCGCGAGCTTGCCGCCGGCGATGGCTGGATTCACGCTCGGTTCGGACGCCTTCGACCTGAAGCTCAGCGCGAGCGATGCAATGCCGCTGACGGAGTTCGTCGCACCGATTCAGCTGGTGTTGCAGGTCACGCCGGCCGACCTCCCGCTCGTCGGTGCCGAGACCAAGATCGGCCTGGGGGTGTGGTCGGGCTCAGCGTGGAGTCCACTGCCCTGCGCGTTGGCTGACAATGGACGGCTGGTCTGCGAAACCAGTCACTTCAGCGTGTTCGCGGTGCTCATCGCATCTGATGAGAACCAGCCCATGGAAGGCGACCTGGCGAACGGACGCTTCTTCAGCCAGGCCAATGGCTTCAGCGGCGCTGGCGGAACCGGCTTCGCCGTCATCGACGACGGGGACGCGAACATGTGGAGCGAGTTCCAGCGGCTCGGCGGTATCGAAGCACTCGGCTATCCGATCTCGGGTCGGTTCATGTATCGCGGGTTCATGACGCAGGCCTTCCAGAAGCTCGCGTTGCAGTGGCTGCCCGAGAGCGGCGAGGCGGTGCCGGTCAACGTGCTGGATGAGCTGAGCCAGCGCGGCACGGACGGCTGGCTGGAGCGGACGCGGCAGGTGCCACTCGGCGAGAGCTCCGTCGAGGACATCGGGCTGCCGTGGGACGACGTGGTTTCTCGGCATCTTGCTTTGTTGGATGCGTATCCGGCACTGCACGAGGCCTACTTGAACGATCCGCTGGCGCTGAACTCGTACGGTTTGCCGCTGGCCGTCAAGGACTACGGCTCGTTCATCAGCGTGCGCCTGCAGCGCGCGACCCTGCAGTTGTGGCTGGTCGATCGTCCGTGGGCCAGTGCTGGCAGCGTAGTCGTCGGCAATGCCGGGGACCTGGCCAAAGAGGCCGGCCTGTGGCCCTTGGATGCGCTGGCGCCCGAGCCCAGACCGCTCGCCATCGAGGTACCCACGCCCGCCGGCCAGTAACTCCCTCCGCATCCGCGGCTGGCCCCTGGTTGCATCTGGGGCTGGCCGCGGGCCGCGTGGGCGCATCCTCAGCGGCCCTTGCGCGCACTGCGTTCCAGCGCAACAGGGGCCTGTCGCCTGGGAGCGGGGAACGGTCTGCCCAGCGCGCGCAGCGCCGCTGAGGACGGCTCAGGCGCAGCGTCGCCGGGCCGACGTGGGGGGCGCATCCAGGCGCTATCCTTATTTATGCCCCGCGTTGGCCTGCTTGGTCTGGTGCTCGCGCTCGCGAGCGGTGTGGTTACTCCCGCGGCGGTGAGCGCGCAGGAGTTCACGTGTACGGAGTTCATCGGCTATAGCCAGACCATGCAGTGGTACTTCGGCGGAGCACAGGAGCAGCTTGGCCGAGGCCGCTCGCAGTTGCGGTGGCAAGGCGGCGGCTCGATCGACCTGTGGGTGGATCCTGGCTACCAGGGGTGGTCGGCCGCGGGCCGAGTCAACAGCTGCAGCCAGAACTCGGAGCGGCCAGACAGGATCGTCCTGGACGTCAGCGGTGACTTCCATGCCGACGCAGGCTGGTGGGTCGGCCAGATCAATAGTGTGCTGGGCATCATCCGCACCCGCTATCCGAGCGCGCGCGTGATCATGCTCGAACCGGTCGTGGGCGGCCCGGGCGGGACGAGGTGCCAGATCGGCGGCCAGGACGTGCGCGCTTCGTTCAATCATCCATTTATCTGGGAGGCGATCAACCGCGTCGCCGGCGGCGACGTCGTGCCGGGCTTCGAGGCGACAGTCAGGTCGTGCGGCGACTACGCCGATACGACCGGCCACCTTCAGGACAGCGCCAAGGGCCCAATCGGCGCCACCATCGGCCAGTTCTACGCGTCAGGCCAGGTCCCTGCTCCCGCTCCGGCGCCCGCACCGCTGCCAGCACCAGCGCCGCCCGAACCGGCGCCAGCACCCGCACCAGCGCCACCAGGCGCGCCCGACTTCGGCGCGTTCTGTGGGCCAGGTGCAGGTCCAGATTTTTCATTCGGCTTCGCTACGCTGCGCACCATGATCGGCGACCCGATGGGCGCCGCGCTTAGCTGCGAGTATGGCGATCCGCATGGCAGTGGTGACGTACTGCAGGCGACGACCACAGGGCTCGCGTTCTATCGCGTCAGCACCAACACGCCAACCTTCACCGATGGTTGGAACCACTGGGGCCTGACGCCAGACGGAGTCGTTTTCTGGACAGGCGGGAGCATCGATCCTCCACAATAATTCAACCGGCGCCACCCCTTCGATCTTGCGCAGCCCGTCACTAGAATAGCGCGCCCTCAAGCCAGCTTGATCTGGCGAGGGGAAGGGGTGGGCTAGCCATGCGGCGCGCGCTTGCGGCGCACGCCACGATGACCGTAAACGA
>WNFV01009693.1_pt1 | contig 10616 bp, 7 predicted proteins | sample 5400101 | NCBI WGS metagenome assembly WNFV01 (sample SAMN13153361, study PRJNA577476) | soil metagenome | isolation source: 115 cm soil or saprolite under grassland replicate 1 | place: USA:California | collected 2016-06-15 | reverse complement strand
CCAGCGACGGCTACCGGCCGGGCCTCGACGACATCACCGCCTTCGCCACTGACGGGTCCCGTGACTGACGAAGTTTCGGTCGGATACAGCCACGACCTGCGGTGAAATCGATGTGGTTGGTTGAGGGGGTTCGCGGCGCTAGCTAGCCGACGGACGCTGCTGGCGAAAGGTGATGTGCGACGGGTCCCGACCGCGCTGCTGGCTGTGGTCGGGCCCGTCGCGCGATCGCGGGCGGCCAGGTCGCGTCGGTCCTCCACGCGCCGACCGAGATCAGCGCCATCGGGAGCCTGTCGACGACGGCCAGTGCGAGGAAGGAGAAGGGGCCTTCCCCCACCATGACAACACCTGAGTTGGCGACAGGGACCACCGCCGGCGGAAAACCGTTTGAGCCTTCCTTCCGCGTTCCCGTAGGTTGCCTGCGGCCCCGTCGCAGTGAGGACAGAGGACAAACCGCGTGACCCCGCCTGCCCTTTAGACCTGACACCTTCCGCTCACCTTCAAGCCGACCCTCCCGTCGGCTCTGCCGGGCTGCCCGTGCGCGCCCGGTCATACGGCGTTTTGAGGCCGCGCGCAATCGGCCTCGTGTCAGGTCAGAGAGATCATGTCTTCACAACCTCATACCGTGCTGCCCTGGGTCGTTCGTCGGACCAGGCTGCCTCTGCTGTCGCTGCGGTGCGTGGACTGCCGGTCGGAGTCGGCCACCACCGGCGAGGGCAGGTTCCGCGTCAACGCCAACGGCAACCTGCTGGACGTGTGGCTGCTGGTCCGCTGCGTGTCCTGCGATCGGACGAGCAAGCTCACCGTGCACGAGCGAGCGCCGGTCAGATCCTTCGATCCGGCCGAGCTCGACGGCTATCACGCCAACGATCCGGAGCTGGTGGCGTCCAGGCTGTTGGATCCGCTGCTCGCCCGGCGCAACCGCTTCACCCTGGACTGGAAGGGGGCCTGGCGGCTGGACACCCCGTCGGCATGGCGCGGCGAGGCGTGGCCGGTCAAGGTGGAGGTCGTCTTCGAGGATCCGGTGCCGGTGCGCCCGGAGCGGCTCATCGCGCAGGGGCTCGGCCTCAGCAGGAACGAGGTGCTGCGCCGGATCAAGTGCGACATTCAGCTGCGCCGTCCGACGAGCGCCGGGTTCACCTTTGCCGTGATGGCCGGGGACTAGCGGGGATGAAGCCGCGGCGCGCGATCCCCTCAAGCATCCGTGCGAGATAGGCCTAATCCGGGGGCGGCTCCGGCGGCATGGAGTCGCCCCGGCGGCCACGGTGTGCGCGGAGCTGGCAAGCGCAGACAGATAGCGGGGCTCGGGGACGATCATGTAGGCCATGCCCTCCCAGCAGGCCAGGGTGAAGCTGTACGCGGGCTCGCCCTCGTGTTGCAGCAAGTCCTGCTTCCAGACCGCTGATGCGACACCGCATAGACCTGATCGCCACCGACCTGCAGAATCGTGCGCATGATGGCAGCGGAACCCGCGATCTCCGTCGTGCCCGCCAACGAGGCGAGCTGGGAAGACCTGCAGACGGTCTTCGGCACGCGCGGCGCGGCGTCCACCTGCCAGCGCCAGCGGTACAAGCTACGGCCGCGGGAGTCCTTTGCCTCGTTCCCCGCCGAGGAACGCGCCCACCGGCTGCGCCAGCAGGCCGACTGCGGCCATCCGGAGTCGGGCACGACCAGCGGCCTCGTCGCCTACCTCGACGGCGTGCCCGTCGGCTGGTGCGCGGTCGAGCCGCGCACCGCCTACGCGGGCCTGCTGCGCACCTTCCGCGTCCCCTGGGCGGGTCGCGCGGAGGACAAGGCCGACGACGGCGTCTGGGCCGTGACCTGCTTGTTCACCCGCGTGGGCTTCCGCAAGCGCGGCGTCAGCCGGGCGCTTGCGCGCGCCGCGGTGGACTTCGCCCGCGAGCGCGGCGCCCGCGCCATCGAGGGCTACCCCATGACCACGAAGAACGTGATCCTGGAAGAGCTCCACGTCGGCACCGAAGGCGTCTTCGCCGACGCCGGCTTCACCCAGGTCAGCCGGCCGACCTTGCGACGCGTCGTGATGCGGGTCGACTTCTGATGCCCTAGGCATACCGACACCAACTCAGAAGTCCTGCGCGGGACTGGGAAGGGCGCCGACCCGGCGTCGAACTAGCTTCGCGGCGCCCCGCCGGCGGTCAGAGCTTCGTGCTCGGATGGCTCCACCTGGCAGCATGTCGAGCACGTCGAGGACCGCATCCTCATCGGCCTCGCGGCCTTCGGCGTTTGCCCGCTACCTGATCCCCAAGCAGACCGGGCTCAGGCTCGACCTGGAACGCTGCCTGCGCTACTACAACACCGAACGGGCGCATACCGGCCGCTGGACAGGCGGCCGCACCCCCGAAGTCGTCCTTGGGAAGGCCAAGCTGTGGCACAAGTAGCGCTGAAGCGTCGCCACAACTCGGAGACAGGACACGCTAGGCTGGGCGTCCCATGCCCGAGCTGCTCGCCTGCCAGGGGTGCGGGGCACTCGTCCCCGATGAGGACGGCCCCACCCACGACGACATGCTCTCGGCGCCGGTCTGCTGGCGGACCTACGGCGAGCTGCAGGCCCGCTTCGGCGCCGAGGGCGTCGGCTGGCGCACCCGCAAGCTGGCCGCCGACGCCTACGCCGTGCAGCACCCAGGCGTCCCCGGGCCGCGCTCGTCGCAGTCGGTGGTGGTACCTGGTGGCGCTGTGCCTGGTGGTCGAGCGTGGCCAGACGCCCGAGGCGGCCGTCGCCGCCATGCGGCACCAGCTCGCCGCCTTGAAGGCCCGCTTCCCGTTCCTCGACCCGCCGGCCGACATGGGCGCGACCACCGTGGTCGAGGTCGCCGCGGCCCGGTCGCTGGCGGCGGCGGTCGAGGACTGGGCCCGCTCTGCCTGGAGCGCCTGGGCGCACCAGCACGGCTACGTCCACGGTCTGGTCTCCTAGGTCTCCGCCGGGTCGGTGTAGGTGCGCTCCCCGGCCGCGCTGACCTCGAGTAGGTCTTCCTCCAGGACCGTATGGAACGATAGGACGACGAGTTCGCCCTCGGGCAAGACCTCGAGCTGGTGCACGACGCCTCGCGGGATGACCAGCCAGGGTCGCTCCTCCCCCACGCCGTACCGGACCGGGTCATGCTGCGCCGTACTCTCCCTCGACCGGAGCGTGACCACGGCCCGTCCGGCCAACACGCGCATGTGCTGGATGGAGTTGGGATGGTGATGGCCGGGCGGGGTGGTTCCCGCTGGAAGGACGAAGACCGCCCCCGACCTGATGCCGTCGGGGAGATTCCCAGCGCCGAGGTCGATGAAGCGCCAGCCGAACGGCTCTTGAGATCTGGCGAGCATCCGGCGCGCGACCTCGACGGCCTCGGCGATCTGGGGCCGAAGCTCTCCTTCGATCAGCGTGTCCAACGCGCGCAGCGTGGAGCCAAGCTGCGCGGTCAGGTCCAGCTGGGGATCGGTCATTCACCACGTCCCAGGCAGCCGGATGCTTCCTCGGTCGTATTACACGCCCAACGGCGATCCGAGCAACACACACCCCAGGAGGCGATCAGCCCCCGATCCCCGGCATCCCCGCCAGCTCCTTGCACCGTGGGCACACCGGAAACCGCCGAGGATCACGAACCGGGCTGAAGCGGTGGCCGCACCAGTGCACGTTTCCTGCTGTCCGCCGGCGGGCCGACCTGCGCGGGACGTGCGTCCACCTCGCACGTCCGGGTTTCCCCGAGCATGGCTTACTGGCTACGGTGTGATCATGTGGACGCGCGAGGATGCGGGCGGGCCCGGCGCCCTGGGGCGGGTGCAGGCAGCCTGGCGGGTCGCGCTCGGTGGCCTGTGGCTGGCCGTGCGCGCCCTAGCCGCCCGGGCGGGGCTGACGCTGGCACCGACCGGCCTGACCGCGTTCGCGGTCGGCATGGCCGCGGCGGGGGCCATGTACCTGCGGGCGGCCGGCGAGTCCCTGCTGCAGGACCGGCTCGCAGCGACCTCGCCGTTCAGCGCCGGGCTGCTGGTCGAGCAGGAGGTCGCGAGTAGCACCGATGTGGAGCGGCTGCGTGACCTGCTGCGGCACGATCCCAGGCTGGCCGTGCCGGCGCTGGCACCGCCGTTGTTCGGGCTGGAGAGCGCGGGCTTTCTGACGTATTCACGGCCCGGGGACAGTGGCGGCCCGAGGGCGCGGATCGCCGCCCGCGAGGGCCTGTGCGGGCACCTACGGCTGCGCGCCGGCCGCTGCCCGGCGGCCGGCGCGCAGGGCCAGCCGTTGCAGGCCGCGGTGAGCCCGCGCATGGCGCGGCGGCTCGGCCTGCGGCCGGGGAGCCGCCTGGCGGCCACCATGGGGCGGGGCGAGCCGGTCGCTCCCGGCCTTGTGGTGACGGGGATCTACGAGCCGACCCCCGCCGATCCCTGGTGGGGGCTGCGCGCGTACTTTCCCCCGACGCCCGAGCCCGGGGCCGGCAGCGACCCACCCATCGACGCGGTCCTGGTGGACCACACGGCGCTGCTGCGGGAGCTCGACCGCTCGCCCGCCAGGAGCCTGTCGGTGACGGCGGAGCGCGCGCTGGACCCAGGTCGTGTGCGCCTGGGCAACGCCGCCACCCTGGCCGCGGCGGTCACGCAGTTCCGCCGCGAGGCCTGGGCCTCCGCTGGCAGCACCCACGTCGAGAGCCTGCTGCCCTCCCTGGTCGACCAGGCCGAGCTGGATCGAGGGGCGCTCACCACCCCGGTGCTGCTCGCCACAGTGCAGCTCGACGCCCTGGCCATGCTCATGCTGCTCGTCGTCGCGCGCATGGCTGCGGACGCCCGGGCGGGCGAGGTCGCGCTCGCCAAGCTCCGCGGCGCCTCGAGCCGGCAGGCGTTCCTTCTGGCCACCTACGAGCTCGCGATGGTCAACCTCGTGGCGTTCCCGCTGGCACTCGCGGCCGGCTGGGGCGCGACGACCGCGCTCGCCCACTTGCAGCTCCGCCCCGGGGTACCGGTCGCGGTCACCCTGCCGGCGCTGGGCGTCGCCGTCGGCGTCAGCATGGCCGCGCTCGCGGGCGGCCTGCTCGCCGCCAGGGCGCTGCCCGCGCTCGCCGCCGGGCTGGTGCGGGCGAACGCCGGCTCCCGGTCCCTGGCCGCCTACCTCGCCGCCAGGCAGGTCGCCCGCCGCAGCGGCGCGGCGCTGCGGGTCGTGGTCCTGCTGACCACCGCCTTCGGACTGGTCGCGTTCGCCGTGACCCTGCGCCAGGACCAGCAGCGCAACCACCACGACCGCGCGTGGACCGAGGTCGGCGCGGCCCGTGCCCTCCAGGTTCGCCTCCCCCCAGGCATGCGGGGTGAACGGATCGCCGCGGACGCCGACCCGGGCGGCCGGCAGCTGCTGCCGGGGCTGCGGACCGGGGCCTCGCTGGCCTTCTCGGGCACGCCGTTCACGCTGCTCGGCGTCGACCCGGTCCGCTACCGGCGCGTCGCGTTCTGGCGCGAGGACTTCGCCGGGCAGCCGCTCGACAGGCTGCTCGCTCCGCTACGGCCGCCCACCAGGATCCCGCCGCCAGAGCTAGGACCGGCCGAGGGGATCGAGGTCCGGCTCGTGGCCGACTCGGTGGCACGCCCGGCGCCGCCCGAGCTGACCGCCGAGCTGCTCGGCGAGGACGGGCGCATCATCCAGGGGTTCCTCGGACCGGTCCGGCCGGGCCGGCACGCCTACCGTGCGGTCGTGGGCGCGGGCAGGGCGGCCTCGACCGAATCCTACCGGCTGCTGCGCTTGCGGCTCGACGAGGGCGAGGAGCTCGCGGGCGTCGCCGGCACCTACCGGTTCGAGGCGGTGCGGGCACGCCAGGGCGGCAGGTGGCGCCGGATCGGCGGGTTCGACCCCGGCCGCTGGTACGTCCGTGACCCACAGGGACGGGCGCTGCCCGCGACGGCCGCCACCGGCAGCGGAGCGCTCGTCCTGGCGCTGCACCGCGACCCCGAGGCGAGGGTCACGGTCAACTCCGCCGCGGTCCCCGAAGAGCTGCCCGCGGTGGTCACCACCGGCCTGCTGGAGGAAACCGGCCAGGCGGTCGGCGGGCTCGTGGCCGTGAACGACGCGCAGGGCACCCTGCTCAAGCTCAAGGTGACCGGCGTCGTCCGGGCGCTGCCCGGGACCAACGGGGCGTTCGTCGCCGCGCTGGTGGACCTGGACGGGATGCTCCTGTACGGGCGTGACGCCGGCCTCGCCGGGCGCGCCCACGTCTGGGCGGCGGCCGGGCCCGAAGCGGACGCCGCGGTCGGCCGGCTGGAGGGGCTGGGCGTGCAGATCGAGCAGGACCTGACCGCTGCCCAGCGCCGCGCCGACCTGGGCCGCCAGCCGCCAGCGCTCGCGCTGCTGCTGCTGGTGCTGGGCGCTGCCACGGCGGCGGTGCTGGCCACCGGGGGGGTGATGCTGCACCTGTCCCTGGACGGGCAGCGGCGGCGGTTCGAGCTCGCCGTGCTCGACGCGCTCGGCGCGCGCCACCGGGACCTGTGGCTGTCGCTCGCGCTGGAACACGCCGTGCTCGTCGGCTGGGGGGTGCTCGCCGGTGGTGCCGTCGGGCTGGCCACCGCGCTGGTCGCCCTGCCGGCGGTGCCGCAGTTCCTGGACCCACCGAGGGTGCCGCCAGCCCTGCACCTGCCCGACTGGCCGGCGCTGACCGTCGGTGCCGTGCTGGCCCTGGCGCTCGTCGCCGCGGGCCTGTCCCTGGTGGTGGCGGGGCTGGTGCGCGCGGCCCGGCCCGCGCTGCTGCGGGAGGAGGTGCTGTGACGCCGCCGACGCGTGGCAGCCTGGTCGCCTGCCGGGACCTGTTCCAGATCTACCGCCTGGCCGGCCACGAGGTCGTCGCCCTCCAGGGCGTCGACCTCGACGTCGCCCGGGGAGAGCTGCTGGCGCTGCTGGGCCCGTCGGGCGCCGGCAAGTCCACGCTGCTCGCGCTGCTCGGGGGCCTGGAACGGCCGGCCGCGGGCCGGGTGTGGGTGGACCGCCAGGATCTCGCGCGCCTGCCGGAGGCCGCGCTCACCGCGTTCCGCCGCCGCCAGGTCGGCTTCGTGTTCCAGGCCCCGGCCCGCAACCTCCTGCCGTACGCCAGTGCCGCGCAGAACCTCGAGCTGCCCATGCGCCTGGCGGGCGTGCCGGCCACGCGCCGTCGCGAGCGCGCCCGCGCGCTGCTGGCGGCGACCGACCTCCAGGCCTCCGGCGGCAGGCCGGTCCGAGCGCTGTCCGGTGGCGAGCAGCAGCGGCTCGCCGTCGCCGTGGCGGTCGCGAACGAACCGCCGCTGCTCCTGGCCGACGAGCCCACCAGCCAGCTCGACCGCGCCAACGTCGCACGGGTGCTGGAGCTGCTGCGATTCCTGCGCGACCAGGCCGGCACCACGATCGTCATGGTCACCCACGACCCCGAGGCGGCGGAAGCGATGGACCGCACCGTGAGCATCCGCGGCGGCCGGGTGGGCGCGGAGGGCCGCAGTGGCGTGGAGTACGCGGTGGTCGGCCCGACCGGCTCGGTGCAGCTGCCCGCCCACGCCCTGGAGGTGCTGCCCCCCGGAGCCCGAGCCCTGGTGGAAGTCGGCGACGGACCCGTCCTGCTGCACCCGGTCGAGCCCCCCGACGCGACCTCGCGATGACCCGGCAGCAGTGACCATCCAGGCCTCAGTCGCCAGCCGATCGAGCAGGCGACCTCACCCCCCGATCCCCAGCATCCCCGCCAGCTCCTTGCACCGCGGGCACACCGGGAACCGCCGCGGATCGCGAACGGGACTGAAGCGTGGCCACAAGTGCACGTTTCTTGCTCCCCACCCGGGGACGTTCAAGGGCCCAGGACAGACTGTCCTGGCGGCGACCTGAGCCAGCCCATTTCCATCCCTGCTGGCGGCGGCCATACTGGCGGCCATGGCTGGAGGGTTCATGACCTCGGCGTTCATCGGCCGGGCTGACGAGCTGCAGCGGCTCGAGGCAGTCCTGGACCGGGCCGAGCAAGGTCTACCGCAGGTCGTGCTGCTTGCCGGTGAGGCTGGAGTGGGCAAGACGCGCCTACTGCTCGCCTTTGCCGACCAGGCCGGTCGGCGTGGGATGCGGGTCCTTGCCGGTGGCTGCGTCGAGCTGGGCGATATCGGCCTTGCCTACCTTCCCGTGGTCGACGCCCTGCGCGAGCTCGCAGACGACCATGAGGAGGCCAAGCTGCTGGCACGGGTCGCCATCACCGCGCCTAGCCTTGGCCGCCTACTGCCCTCGATCGAGCAGGCCCTGCCGCTCGGCGGGCGCGCCGGCGGTGACCTGGACCAGTTGCAGGTGTTCGACGCCGTGCGCGCCGTGCTGGTGAGCCGCTCCGAGCGGTCGCCGGTCGTGCTGGTGCTCGAGGACCTGCACTGGGCCGACCGGGCGACCAGGGACCTGGTTGCCTTCCTCGCCCGCACGCTGCGGTCGGGGCGGGTGGCGCTGGTGGTCAGCTACCGGTCCGACGACCTGCACCGCCGCCACCCGCTGCGGCCGCTGCTGGCCGAGCTGATCCGGCTGCCCGGGGTGGAGCGGCTGGAGCTGGCCCGGTTCAGCCGCGCCGAACTCGCCGAACACCTCGAGGCCATAGCGGGGACGTCGCTGCCAGCCGACCTGGTGGAGGCCGTCCACGCCCGGTCGGAGGGCAACCCGTTCTACGCCGAGCAGCTCCTGGCCGCCGGTGCCGGCGACGCTCAGGCCGAGCTGCCGCCGGCCCTGGCCGACGTGCTGCTGGCCCGGGTCTACGAGCTGTCCGAGCCGGCCCAGCAGGTGCTGCGGGTGGCGGCGGTAGCCGGCCGGCGGGTGCCCCACCGGCTGCTCGCCGAGGTCACCGGCCGGTCCGAGGGCGACCTCGAGCAGGGCCTGCGCGAGGCGATCGGCGTCGGCGTGCTGGCGACGGACATCGCCCACGGAAGCTACGCGTTCCGGCATGCGCTGCTGCAGGAGGCGGTCTACGGCGATCTCCTGCCAGGCGAGCAGGTGCGCCTCCACGCCGCCTACGCCACCCTGCTCGCCGCCGAGCCCGACGGCGCTGCCGCCGAGCTCGCCCACCACCGCCTGGCCAGCCACGACCTGGCCGGCGCGCTGGCCGCGTCGGTGCGGGCGGCCGACGAGGCGGCGGCGGTCCTCGCTCCTGCCGAGGCCCTTCGCCACTTGAGCAGCTCGCTCGGGCTGTGGGAGCGGGTAACCGATGCGGCCGCCGTCGCCGGCACCGACCGGATCGAGCTGACGCTACGCGCGGCCGCGGCGGCCAGCGCCGCCGGTGAGCACCGGCGCGCGGCGAGCCTCACCCAGGACGCCACCACCACCGCCGACGCCACGGCGGACCCGGCGCGGGGCGCACGCGCCTACGAGCGCCTCGGCATGTACCTGTTCGAAACCGGCCGTGTCGAGGAGGCGCTGCGGGCCCGGGCACGGGCCGTCGAGCTCGTACCCGCCCACCCGCCGACGCCGTTGCGGGCCCGGGCAGCCGCCGCAATGGCGCAAGCGCTCGTCAACGCCAGGCGACGGGACGAGGCCCGCCGCTGGTGCGATGAGGCCCTTACGGCCGCCCGCGGCGCCGGAAGCGCCCACGACGAAGCCGACGTCCTGATCACCCTGGGCATGGTCGAGCAGTACGACGACCCGGCCAGGGCCTGTTCGCTGTTCGCGGCGGCCCGGGCGCAGGCGGCCGACGCCGGCAGCCCGGAGATCGAACTACGGGCGCTGTACGACCTCGCCGAGGTCCAGGACCAGCTCGGGAACCTCGCGGCGGCCCGTGCCGCCTTCGACGACGGCGTCGACCTGGCGCAGCGGACCGGCCTTGGCTGGTCCTGGTTTGGGATCTTCGTACGCCGCGGACAGATCAGGGTCCGCTACCGCGCCGGTGACTGGGACGAGTGCGAGCGGTTGACCGCGGCCGCTTCCGAGCTGACGACGCTCGCCGTCGCCAGGGTGGTGGCCGAAGGGCTCGGGGTGCTGGTGGCCCGCGGGCGGCCAGCCGCCCCCAAACGGCTACGCCAGCTCGCCCTCACCGGCACCGAGCCCGAATTGGACAAGAACGCGGCCGTCTGGGAGGCCGAACTGGCCACCTGGCAGGGTGACCTGGACCGGGCGAGGTCGGCCATCCAGCGGGCCCTTGCCGCCGCCGACGCCATCGAGCAGTTCGACCAGGCGCTGGAAGGTGCCTGGGTGGCCATGAACGGGCTCACCGTGGAGGCGGAACGCGCCGAACGCGCCCGCACGGCGGGTGACACGGCGACGGTGACCGACGCCGCCGCGGTCGGCCGCGCGTTCCTGGAGCGAGCCCGCCAGGCGGTGGAGCAGGCACACCGAACCGGCTTCCTCTCGCACGACGTGCACGTCCGCGCCCGGCACGCCAAGGCCGAAGCGGAGTGGACCCGGCTGCAGGGCCACTCCGACCCGGCACGCTGGCAGGCCGCAGTCGACGCGTTCTCCTACGGCCACGTCTACGCGGTCGCGCGCTGCCAGTGGCGGCTGGCGGAGGCGCTGCTCGGCGCCGGCGACCGGGAGCAGGCGACCGCCGCCGCCCGGGCGGCCCACGAGACCGCGACCAGGCTCGAGGCGACGCCGCTGCAATCGGCCCTCCAGGCACTGGCCCGCCGCGGCCGCCTCGACCTCGGCGCCGGCCTGCCGACCGAACGGGCCCTGG
>WNFV01009684.1_pt1 | contig 10621 bp, 17 predicted proteins | sample 5400101 | NCBI WGS metagenome assembly WNFV01 (sample SAMN13153361, study PRJNA577476) | soil metagenome | isolation source: 115 cm soil or saprolite under grassland replicate 1 | place: USA:California | collected 2016-06-15 | reverse complement strand
GAGGTGCTCGTCGTGGCGATGACGGTTCCAGCTTCATCCGTCACGAGCACCGCTGCCCCCTGAAGCGCGACACAGTCGCTGAACGCAGGGCCAACCGTTCCCCGGAGTGTCTGCATCTCGGGCCCAGCTGACTCAACCGGAGCGGCAGGCTCCGATGACGAGCACCCCATGAGCGGTAAGAGTAGGACCGCCCACGTCATCACCCGCCAGTGTGGACCTCGCATGTTTCTCTCCGTTGGGAGCTACAGCTCAGCGGCGCATGTTCTCGCACGATCCACACAGTGGAAGACCGCCTGTGCCAGATGCCCAGTTCTCTGGAGCGATCTGCTGACCGTTCGGGCAATCAGAGAAGACGTGGTGAACCTGAGGATCGGTCGGATCAGTCGAGTAATACGGCTCGGACGGCACCGCCATCATCTCCCCCTTTCGAACAGTCACCCATATGCTCGACCCGCGTTGCGTGAACGGTCAAATCGCTCTCTCGGGCCTAAGCGCCTATCAAGACCTACTCGCAGCCGGAACCATCGTTGTCGGCGTCCAGGCCGTAAGGGTCAGATCCGGAGACGGTGTACACGATGCCCGGCTCGGTGTAGTAAGGGCCGTCTCCAGAACCTCCGTAGCAGTCGTAGTCAGCACCGCCGTGGTAGACGAGGCATGGTGAGTAGCCAGAGGTGCAGTTCGGCTGCGGCGAAGGTTGAGGCTTCGGGCCCTTTGAGATCACCAGTCGGATCGTTCGACCAAGACGCACCTCGGTCCCCGCGCTGATGCTCTGCGAGAGCACTGTCCCCGAGGCTTTCGAAGAGTACTTCCGGACCACGCTCAGCCGGAGGTCGTCTCTCCTCAGGGCCTCCTTGGCGTTCTCAAGCCGCTTCCCAACGACTCGGGGAACGGCGACGCGCTCCTGCTGGATCCCTCCGCCGATGCTCGCGGAGATGGTTCCCAACGGGCTCGGGCTAGGGCCGAGGGAGTCATCCTCGCCTTCGGTCGCCTGGGTGCATCCCACCGCGAGAACAACAAACAAGATCCCGAGAAGCCTGCTCACGTTGGGTGGTAGATTGGTGTAGTTGTGCCGAAACGTCAATGGCCCAATGGTTCCCTTCTGCCGGTTTGGATCCATCTAGGCGAAGGGCAGGCTTCTGGTGAGGGCCTGGAGCCTGCCGTCTGGCACGGAGGAAACGCCGATAGAGGCGCTTCCGGGTGAGGCTGGTGAGCGGGCCGTCGTCGATAGGGCCTGGATCGCTGGCCTTGAGATCACCCAGCAAGCCACATCGAAGCCAAACGCCGGATGGGCAATGGTCGTCAGGTAAGCTGACGATATGTCCCGGAAGCGTCTCACCTCCCACGAGAAGCAGTGCATCCTCGATCTCCTCGCGGAAGGGCGCAGCCTGGAGGAGGTAGCCCGGATCGTCGGCAGGGCTAAGCGGACGATCTTCGAGGTGAAGCACAACCCTCCGCCTGGCGTTCGCGATCTCGTGGCGCTGCGGCAGCTGGAGCACAACCCACCCAAGGCATGGGACGACCTCGATGATCTGGCGAAAAGATGCTTGGAATCATTCGAGTTCTTCGCCACCACGTTGTTCTGTCTGCGGACTCCGTTCTGGTGGACGAAGGCTGCCGAGCAACTTGTCCATGATGTGACATCGGACGATGAGACGTTCACCCTGCTCCATGCACCGACCGGATCAGGGAAGACCACGCTCCTCGAAACGCTCGTGATGTGGCTCATGTCCGGCGGTGGTACTTGTGACCCAGAGACAGGTCGAGCGTTGCGATTCATGTTCGGTGGAAGCACCGTGGATAAGGCGATCCGATCCGTGGACCGACTGCGTCGAATCGTTGAGGATCCCCGTCCATTCTGGGACGCGAAGCGGCGGGTTCAAGCGAAGCACTCGATGCTCGAACTCTTCGGACGGTTCAAGCCTGCGCCCGGTGAAGATGACGTGAGTGTGTGGCGGCAGGGTCAGTTCACGGTGGCACTCGTTGGCGATCACCCGCTGGCTCAGCGTGATCCGACGGTGAGCGCGTACTCCCTGGGGGCTGGACAAGCCCGAGGGGCCAGCCCGTTGAGCGTTCGAGCGGACATCATCGTGGTCGATGACCCCGCACTCATGGAAACCCTCGGGGACGAGAGCTTGCTCGAACGGTTCGAGGCAGAGTTCGAGTCACGGCTGGAACCGGAGGGATCGTTGTTCGCTGTCGGGCAGCGATTGGGTGCGGGCGATCTCTACGGATCGCTCGCTGCCCGACGCTACTCCGATGATTCGGGTGACCAGCTGCCGACGTATACCGTCGCATCGTTCCCCGCTCACCGTGACCACGATGGCAACGATCACGACGAATGGGACGGCTCGTCGGGTTGCTTGCTCGACGCCGTCCGGCTGCCGTGGAAGAAGCTTCAGCGGGAAGCGGCGAAGGCGAGCTATCTCCCAATGTACCAACAGGATGTGGAGTCGAGTTCCGCTCTCGGGCTCATCGAGCGAGCGTGGATCGACGGAACGATGGACTCGACTGGATACGCGGGTCCTGGAGTGTGGGACGTCGACCGTGCAGCGTACGAAGCGATCGTTGACGAGAACGGTCGAGCCTTCCCCGCGTACATCTCCATCGACCCCGGCGTGAGCGAATCACCGTGGGCGTTGGAGTTGTGGCAGGTTGATCCGCGAACCCGGAAGCGATACCTCATCGGTGGAGTTCGAGGGAGGTTCAGTATCCGCGAGATCTTGGACAACGATTCAGGCAGTGGGTCGTTCACGGGCGAGCTACCCGATCTTTGCCTGAGGGCCGCGACGGTCGGGTGCCGACCGACTGCTCTCGTCATCGAGTCGAACGCGGCGAGACACTTCCTTGAGAGCCAGGTGTGGGACCTCTGGCGTCGGATCTGGTCGGAGATCGTCATCGTTCCGTTCGTCACCTCATCGGGGAACAAGAACTCACCAGTCATCGGCGTGTCCGCGTTGCTCCAGCCCGCGTATCGGAATGGTGAGGTCAGGTGGCCGAGGGTCGGGTTGTGGGACTACCTCAAGGTGAAGGTCGATGAGTTGACCCGCGTTCGTCCGAAGCACGACGACACCACATTGGCGGAATGGGTCGGGATAGCGAGCCTCGACAAGATCATCGCGGGCTCACGGCGTCGTGGTCCTAGTCCCACGATCTTCAGTCCGAAGACGGGGAAGTACTATCGGAAGTCAGGAGACGGCGTCCGAACGATGAGCATCTACGGCGTGGAGAAGTCCATCGCGGACATGCCGCAGCTGCCATATGAACGTGAAGCGGGCCTCACCCTCGATGAGCAGCAGTCGCGGAACCGAGTTCGGGCCGACCTGGCGGTTAGCAATGAGGTTGCGAGAGCAGCATTGGGTCTTCCGACTCGGCAATCACCGGAGGAACGGAACGGACGGCCTGATGGAGTGAATCCGTGAACGTGCCAAGTGGCACGATGGTGAACCACGGACCGACCATCACGAACGCTCTGATGGCCCTCGGAGCTTACGGAACCGACTACGTTCTCCGTGCATCGTCGTGCAGCACCTGCGGTTCTCCGGCTTGGACCGTTCTCCGACCGAACATCCGAGTACGTGGCAAGGATCACCCGTCACTTGTCGGTGTCGTCTGTACGTCGATGCAGCACACGAGACGAGCCTGATGGCCCGAGGTCGTCGGCGTCAGGGAAACATCGGAACGGGGCTGTCGGTCACCAAGGGCGACCGTGAACGTCGGAAGAACGAGCGCCGAGATGGGAAGCTGCACGATCACAGAACGGAGGAAAAGGTCCGGCAGCGAGAGGAGCGAACGGCATGGTGATGCCACGAGGTGCGTCCGTCCTTCCCCGTGGATCGTTCGCTATGGGCTACAAACATGGGTTCACCCACCATCGGTTCACTGGGAACGGCTCATCGGACTACCGCCGTGGGTTCGAGGATGGACAGCGCGACCGGATCGTGGTCGATGGGTGGCATGAGCGAGCGCCCACCGTCGGTCTGGCCCGAGGGAAACCAGCCAGTGACCACGCCCGAATGGTTTGGAGTGGTCAGCCTCTGCCCTCAGGCACCACGTAGAAGCCCCCGGAGTCCTGTCAGGAGAGCCCAGGACGAGCGCAGAGGGGGTTTCTGGGCCGAGGGGCGAGGGGCCTGACCCACTACCCGTAGCGGTCCTGAGGGCTCCTAGGCCCCAGGGCTTGTGTCTCCCGCTCCCGCTTCGCGCCGTTCCTCCGCCATCTTGATGAACTGCCTGCGGAGTGCGGCCTGGAGCGGGGAGGCCGGGGGATCGCGCTCAAGGATCCTCTGCGCAGTCTCTGGCTTCTCCCGCAACAGCGTCAGCGCCACTTGGCGAAACTGGATGTCCTCGCCGCAGCTCCGGCACAGCCCCATGTCGGCGTAGGCCCCGTCACCCCGTTTGATCTTCGACTTGCAGACCATGCATCGCTTACCGAACATCGCTCGTCCCCCCTCCCCCGGGCTGAGCGGTGCCGGAGCCATGCGATCACTCTGGCGGCACCGCCGATGACACCGTCCAGGGCTGACATCTTCCCTTACAGACTCCCCCGGGCCACTCCCTCGGCCAGCTTCGTGGTGAGTGTGTCCACCATGACCCCGAACCCGAAGCACAACGCCTCGATCTCCGCCTCGGTCTTCCCCGGTGCCACGTTCGGGAGGATGTCCTTCTGCAGGATCTGCATGATGAGCCGGTGCCGAGCCTCCGGGTTCCTGCCGATCATCACGAGGAAGTCGAGGTTGGATTCCCCGTTCACGATCGCGTCCAGATCCTCGGGCTGGTGGCTAAAGTCGTCGATGTACTTGGTCGCTATCGCTTCACCAGCGTTCCACGCTTCCGGTGCGGCGTCTTTGGCCCTTGCCATCGTCTTCGCGGTCTTGATCGCCTTGAACAGTCCCATCGTCTTCCTCCCTCAGGACTGCAATCTGCACGAGCCTCATGTCGTCTCCTCGGAGTAGCGGTCTGGCCCCTTCATGAACGCCTCCAATAGCTCAGGGGTCTTCATCTTCCCGAACCGCCACCAGCCCACTCGCGGTCGAAGCCACGGGCGGACTGACCGGACCAACATCAGGTAAGCGTTCATCTCGGTTCCAGGGGGACAGTCGAAGTTTGCCCTCAGCAACTCTTTCTCGTTCTCGCTCAGCCTCATCCGCTTCCCTCCTCTACGCGCAACGGCTAACAGCCTCCCGAAAGACCTCCTCCGCTGATGGATCGGTTTCGTCGTACCCATCCTTGAACGCGGCCAGGGCCAAGTCGTAGCCGACAACACGGTACGCATGACAGAACTTCACGAGGGTGTTCGGGTTCCCTGCGATCGTGATGTCCACGATCATCCAGAATCCGTTTCTACGTTCTGGCTGGTGCTCCCAAGCGTGCAAATCCATGCTAAAAGGCAATCTTGCCTATTAGCAAGCAGTCGAGACGTGGAGGAAGTGCTCAAAGAGAAGATTGAAGGTAGAGGTACCCAAAATCTGAGGCCAAAACTGAGAGAGCAGGCGGCCTACCTCTTATCTGATTCTGGCCGTGTCCTTTATCTACCTTGGCCGTGTCTCTTGCCTTGCTCCTTGCACGCTAGCATCAGAGTCGCAGTCGTATTGAGAGGGGTGTGAAATGAGACAGGTTCCATACGACCCGCTGACCCTGGCCGTTGAGCAGGTGAAAAAGTCCGAGGATGAGGTCGGGCAAAAGGAGGTTCAGGTTCGCGTGCTCAACGTTCAGCGGGCACAGGCGTACGCGCTCATGGAGATTGCTGAGTCACTGAGAGAGATCCGGGACCTCCTGGAAACGAGGGGCTAAACCCACAAGTGGGGAGCACTCCCCTCCTCTGCTCAGGAGTAGGGTTCGGCCCATGCGTGAGCACCTGTGGGAGACGTTCGTTTACTACCGCATGGTCGCCTGGCGGGCTCTGCGTGACACCTTCCGGCATATCGTCCGCCAGGTCTTCGTGGGCGTCATTCTTGCCGCCCTCGTGGCACTCATTCGGTGTGCGACCCTACCCCGAGGAGTTAGCTGTGAATTGAATGGCTTGAAGATTTTCCTCTTGGCAGTCGGGGCCTACTTTGGAGCAGTTTTCGTCTTCAACCTTGTGATGGCTCCAGTACGGATACACCGTGAGCAAGTCCCACCCATCCCAAAACCCCGGCTCGTCAAGCTTGTCGCTAAAGAGCTTCGTGATCCTGCTTTTCAAGAGACGGCCGGACATGGCAACGACTACTCCTATTCCGCCCATCAGGTGAAGGATGGGATCGAGCTGACATGGTCTGTTCTACAGCGGGACGGAGACAAAGTCCCGCCCTACCTTCCCCGTGATGCAAGATGCACCCTAGGGACAGGCGAAGTGGCAGACGTATGGCCACGCTATTTCAAGATCACCTGTGTCTATCCGCGTGACTTTGGAGTGGTCCCAACCACGGGACACGTAGACATCTATTGGGAAGGTTCCCAAATGAGATATCTCATGGAACCCAGTCGTCGGATACGAGGCGAACCTAGGGCCACTCCCCCGGAACCGACGTGGGAGCTTCATCGGTTTGCCTGGTGGTCGCTAGATGTTGAAGTCAGGGAGGGTGATGAGCTTGTCTAGCCCAATGATTCGCTCGACTTCATGTACTTCATCACCTGCGAGCACGTCGGCCATCCAACACCGAGTAGCCCAACATGAATCCCTTCTTCTGCTGAACAACATCGGGCCAGGTTTGCTCAAGTTCGTTAGCCTGATGGAGCTCGATAAGGCCCCGACGCTGAAGCTGCCGCAGGGCCTTCAGATTTGTCCCTTGATCAATACCTACCTTGATCGCCGGGCACTTCGTCACCGTAACGCCTCTTATGGTGCAAGATTCAGCATCGGGGCTATTCGCTAGCCGTGGCACATCGTCTGCACATCCAGCAGCCCAGGGCGTGCATACCATGCTCAAGCCAATGAAGCCCGATTGTTTGGTTGGAGATGATCATGCCACTCCAGTGGCCGTTCCTAAGTCGACCAACCATCGGCGGAAGTACTTCAGGATGATGGTGTGGAGGGCATCGCAGTTGCCAGCGGCGGCTCTGATGCTTCCCTCTCCGATACCTGTGTAGTATCCGAAAGTGAGTGTAAGGCGCGCATTTGGCCCTGACTGTCGGGGTTCGGCACTCTCCTCCCCCGGAGGAGGGAAACGAAGATCGTACTCGATTGGCTCCAGTCTGTAATAGAAGATGCGGCCCACGAAATTGAAGACCTCCAACCTAGGACTCTCGACGGATAGGAAGTTCGTAACCAGCCCCACGAAGTGGCTTGTGAAGAACCACAGCTCATCGAACTCTCTCGTGCCGTCGGCAAGAAAATAGTCGGCAAGCAATAGGTCGTCGATTGGTTCGGGCAGGAGATGGGTGTAAGCGTCGTGGAAGTACTTGACTCGGTCGATGACAGCTTGGCCCTGTTGCAGTTCCTTAAGTAGATATGTGTTGAATTGGTCTTTCATGAGGTGCCTCCTCTCTCACGCTCCCTCACATGGACAATATTGCCCTCTAAGTAGTGAAGTACATGACCGAGATAGTTGACGGCGAACGCTTCACTCCGGTGGTCCCACTTCCATTCGGTTGGGTCAATCGTCGGAGCGACCCGGCTCCGCTCATAGAAGCGATGAAGAAGAGTACGAATGGCGTCCTGAAGCTGAGTCGTGACCTGAATCTCAACATGGGCGTCTATGCGTTCTGTTCCAGTAACGCGGGCAGGAACTTCAACGTTGTGAGTTATGACGATGTGTGAGGCGTAGTAGCCTTCTTCCCGAGCCTCGAGAGTGGATGCACATTCCACTCCCGCGTCAGCCGAGTAAGCTTCAATCGCTCTTGTAAGGATTGGCACGGCGTCGAGATATCGGACGATAATCGAAGTGCGGACCATATCTGTAACTCGTTCATACCAATTGCCGGCATCCAACCAGCCGTTGGTCGGCTCATCTGGGAAGTTGAGGTTCTGGATCACGTTCCTCCTGAATGTCTTTTCCATGAAGGAGTCGAAGGGCTTAGTCAGAAGCTCGCGGTGGCGAGATGCAGCCGAAAGAAGAGCGTCTCCGGTCCTGACTCGGAATTGCGAGTCCAATTCATTCGTTCGTTCCAGCAGCTGTTGCCAGTAGAGACTTGACTGGAATGACGCCCTAATTCGCTCAGCAACTTTGAGGTAGCCGGGGGACTGCAAATCAACCCCCGCTACCTGACGCTCTCTGCGGAGCCAATTGAGGTATTCGGGAAGTGTTCTCGGTGGTTCAGTCATTTATTCAGTAGAAAATGGGATGAGATGCAATGAGCCGCAAAGTCCCGTGCCACGTCGTTAGGCAACGCAAACACTGCAATGCCGGAGTCTAGGCTCGGGTAGGCACTCCTTCGGTTCCAAAACGTGCCGTCATCCGTTCTGTTTCCGGATATGGAGACACCGCTACGTATCAATGCCAAAGCCTCCCTGTGCCTCGCCGACAGACTATCGGTTAAGTCAAACACGAACTCTAATGGCGAGCGAAGGCGCGGCGAGGTTTCGCCAAGCCAGGCCACTTGCTGTGACCAAGGGCTCTCCGGCCCCACAGGGCCTGTGGGGATTACCTGGCTAGCTCGGCCGTGATCGAGCCCATGACTCGCAGGGCCGGAGCCCAAGTGTCCCGTAGGGCCTCATCCAGGCGGGCGGCCAGGCGTTCGCCTGAGCCTTTCCACAGGTCGCCGTACACGTCGAGCGTGATTGAGTGCTTGGCTGCCCGACCATCTTCTGCACGTCGTAGATGTTGGCTCCCTTCCCGATGGCGAAGGCGACGGCCGTGTGCCACAACCATTCGGTGTGAGGTCGCCGTCGACCTTGGCTCGATGCCGTGTGAATCATGGGTTCCGGCTTCGGTTGGAAAGATGAGGGCCTTGTGGCCGGATGCTTCGAGAATCGGTCGATGCATGAGGCCCGCCGCGAGTGGGCCGCCATAGTGCGAGAGATCACGCCAGCTGCCGCTGCGCGGGAACTCGGGATCTCCCCGCAGGCGGTGGCCGACCGCCTCAAGACCGTGGACGGGAGATCACGGAAGCGGCCCTCTACCGGTACTCGATAGCGACCCGATCCTCCAGACCCCCAATGGCTTTCGGTTTCACCCGAATTGCCTGCACCATTTCAGCGATGGCCCCGTGCATCGCCAACACCTCGGCCTCCTTCAGGTCCCCGCTCCGCCACTTGGCGTAGAGCTTCGCCGTGAGGGTCACCACTTCCTCGGGTGTCTCCGGACGAGCCGACTCACGTGGCACCGACAACTTGGCTCGCAGTTCGTCCATCCGAGTCTCCAGCGCGTTGGTACGGGTCACCAGGACCCGCTCCGAGAGGTCGAGGTTAGATGCCAGGTCGTCCAGGCGACCCTCGATGTCGCCCATCTCGGCCAGGACCGCCTCATCATCCGGAACCACCTCGGGGACCTTGTGCGCCGTGATGATCTTGCCGATGTCATCGCGCAACCGATCAAACAGGTGTGACTCCAGCCGCTTCGATCCGATCATGACCTTGCCGCACCCACCATCCCTGCTGAAGCACCTGTACATCACGTAGTAGTTCCCGCCGTGACCGTTTCCCGCGTTGCCACCTGAACCGGTCATCTTCGTTCCGCACTCGGAGCAGACCACGATCCCGGTCAAGATGTACTTCCGGGGACTCGATGGACGACCCACCTTGAGTTTGACGGCAGACAAGCGGGCGTTCAGAATCCGCCGCTCGTCGTCCTTCAGAATCCGTTTGAACGAACCTGCAGGGAGGTCCCGCAGCATCAGCCGCTTGACATGCGCCGGACGCCACCGAGCCCCACCGACCGTAGCGATGGATCGCTCGTTCAGGTCCACGGTCGCTCGGTGCAGGGAGTCACCACGAATGATCCGCTGGGCGATGTCCCGGATGACCTTCGCCTCGTCGGTGTTCACCACCCACAAGCGCGGTTGGCCGGGCTCATCCACGGGGTCATACCCGTATGGACGACGGCCACCACCGAGCCACCGGCCATCCTTCTGAGCCTCCCTCTTGGCCGACCTCACCCGCTCACCGAGTCGTTCCGACTCTTGCTTGTCCACACTGACCCGAATCCGGGCCATCATGCGACCGTTCGGTGTCGAGAGATCGACTTCCCCCTCGTACGCGGTGGCGATCTCCACACCCTTCCCCTCGATCAAGTCGATAAGGTCTTCGAGTTGCCGTGGTCGCCGGTACAGCCGAGATGTCTCGCGGGCCAGGATCGCGTTCACCCGGCCCGACCTGAGTGCCTCAAGGAGGCCGTCGTACCCAGGCCGCTTGGCACTCCGGTTAGACGCGGATACGTCACGGTCCTGGAATACCTCGACCACGTCCCACCCGAGTCGGTCGGCCAGCCTCCGGCACTCCTCGATCTGCCGGGGGACGGACACCTTCTCCAGGCCCCGGTCCTGGCTGAGCCGTGAGTACACTGCGGCTCGCTGTCCCTTGGTCACCAATGGCTCCTCCCCCTCCCAGTCTACCCGTCCAAAGAAACATTCGCGGAGACCAAGGAGCAGCTCGGGGGGTACTACGAGGTCGAATGCCAGAACCTGGACCAGGCTATCGAGGCGGCGTCTCGGATCCCGTCCGTCGGGACCGGATCGATCGAGGTCCGGCCGATCATGGAGTTCGACA
>WNFV01013613.1_pt1 | contig 10623 bp, 10 predicted proteins | sample 5400101 | NCBI WGS metagenome assembly WNFV01 (sample SAMN13153361, study PRJNA577476) | soil metagenome | isolation source: 115 cm soil or saprolite under grassland replicate 1 | place: USA:California | collected 2016-06-15 | reverse complement strand
ATACTGGTTACGATATCGTGGAGTGGCGCTACACGGGGGCGTCACTCAACTCACCCAATCGTTCGCTAAAGACCCGTCTCGCCGCGTTGCCACGACGTATCGCTTACGCGGTGAACAAGGACTTCGGCGTCCGGCTCCTGGGGGGTGAGACTCTGTTGGTGCTCGCGACATCAGCATCCTGAGACCGATCCTCCCATGATCGTGTGCATCGATGCGTCCAACATCCGCTCGGGGGGTGGTCTGAATCATCTTGTCGAGCTTCTCCGCGCTGCGGACCCGCGTCGTCAGGGCTTTGAGCGGGTGATCGTCGGGGGCGGGTCGGAGACACTGTCCAGCATCGCAGACCGGGATTGGCTCGAGAAGGTCGCCCACCCATGGCTCGATCGGGCGCTGCCGTTCCGAATATTGTGGCAGCGTTTAAAGTTGAAGAGGCTGGCAGAGCATTCACGTTCGGATATCCTGTTCCTGCCCGGTGGCTCTGATGCGAGCGGATTCCGTCCCGCTGTCGCCATGAGTCAGAATCTTCTGCCGTTCGAGTGGCGGGAGCTGCGACGCTATGGCTTGTCGTGGCCGGCGGTAAAGCAGGCGATCTTGCGGGTCACCCAGAGCCGGACATTTCGCCAAGCCGACGGAGTCCTCTTTCTGACGCGTTATGCCCAAGACAGGGTTGTTGAGGTTACAGGAAAATTGCGAGGAAGAACTGCTGTCGTTCCTCACGGAATTGAGTCTCGCTTTTCCTTCGCTCCCCGAGTGCAGAGAACCGCCCAGGAATTCACCTCCTCGAATCCCTGCCGTCTGCTTTATGTTTCAACGGTCGATGTCTACAAGCATCAATGGCACGTAGCCGAAGCAACAGCACAGTTGCGCGCTTCCGGCGTTCCGGTCACTCTCGATCTCATTGGAGGCGCGTATGCTCCCGCCTTAGAGCGGCTGAGCGAGACTCTGCGGCAACTGGATCCTGCGGGCCGCTTTATCCGTTACGAGGGCCCAGTTCCCCATGAGAAACTGCACCGGGTATACGCGGCCGCCGATATAGGCATCTTCGCGTCCAGCTGCGAGACATTCGGTCAGATCATGCTTGAGACAATGAGCGCAGGGCTGCCGCTCGCCTGCTCCCGACGCTCCGCGATGTCAGAGATCCTGGGTGAAGCAGGTGTGTATTTCGATCCCGAAAGACCGGATGAGATTGCGGCCGCCATTCGCGGTCTCATCGAGTCGACGGAACAGAGGGCGACGAGAGCGCAGGCTGGATTCGAACTTGCACGGAAATTTTCCTGGGCGCGCTGCGCCGAGGAGACATTCGCGTTTCTCGCGGAAACGTGCGGCGAGCGGGGGGACGGTGAGCCGGCCACTCTTCTCCGTGATAGCTAATTGTTATCAACTCGCGCAACTACTTCCGCGCCAGGCTCCGGGCTCGCACAGGATTATGCCAACTTGGAGCACATCGTAATCGACTGCGGCTCGACTGACGATTCGCTCGCGATACTCTCCGAGACTGATCACGAGTCTCTGCGGGTAATCCAGGTTCCGTTCTACGGTCCGGCGGAAGCGCGCGATATCGGCATCAGGCATGGCGCGGCGAGGAGGCGAGGAGCGTAAGGACTGTAGATTGCGCCACGCCATGAGTTTCAAACGCAACGTCCTCGCCAACTACGCGAGCCAGATTTACGTCACGGTCATTGGCATCGCTATTATGCCCCTATACCTCGGGTACATGGGTGCCGAGGCCTATGGGCTGGTCGGCTTTTTCACGACGTTGCTGGCGTGGTTTTACCTGCTGGACATGGGTCTGACGCCGACCGTGGCGCGGGAAACGGCGCGCTTCCGGGGTGGGGCGACGGACGCATTGAGCTACCGTCGCCTGGTGCGGGCGTTGCAAGCCATTTTTCTCGCGATCGCGGTCGCTGGGGGCAGTGCCATGTTCGCGTCGGCTGGGTTCATCGCCCGCGACTGGCTCAGCGTGCAGGCGCTCTCCCTGAACGAAGTGCAGTTTGCCGTGCGGATGATCGCGCTGGTCGTGGCGCTGCGCTGGATGGCGGGTTTGTATCGGGGAGCCATTTCCGGCTCTGAGGCGCTGGTGTGGCTAGGTGGTTACAACGCCATCATTGCAACTCTGCGCTTCGTGGGCGTACTGCCGGTGTTGATGTTCGTCGGTCCGACACCCACTGCGTTCTTCACCTATCAGCTGCTCGTGGCAATTGTAGAAGTCGCCGGTCTGGCCGCCAAGACGAATGCATTGCTTCCGTCTGTGCCAGCGGGGCAGCCTTTGGGGTGGTCATTCGCCCCCATCAAGGCGGTATTGAAGTTCTCGCTCACCATTGCCTTTACCTCCTCGGTATGGGTGCTGGTGACGCAGACCGACAAACTGGTGCTGTCCAAACTGCTGCAATTGGCAGAATATGGCTACTTCATGCTGGCCGTGGTGGCGGCCAGCGGCGTCCTGATCGCCACTCTTCCCATTCCAGTCGCGCTCATGCCCCGCATGGCGCGGCTGGAAGCGGAAGGGGACCATGCTGGCCTGATCAAGCTTTATCGTGATGCCACCCAATTGGTCTGCGTGATAGGGCTGCCAGTGGCCTTTACACTGGCGGCCTTTGCGGAACCGGTAATCTGGGCCTGGACAGGCGACCCTGTCGCCGCCAAAACTGCCGCGCCCATCCTCCAGTTATATGCGCTGGGCAATGCCGTGCTGGCCGTGGCGGGATTCCCTTATTATCTGCAATACGCCAAGGGCGACCTGACTTTACATCTGAGAGGGAATGTCTTGTTCCTGATCTTGCTGATTCCCTCCCTGGTGTGGGCGACGTTGCATTTTGGTGCCATAGGTGCAGGTTGGGCCTGGCTGGTATCGATTCTGGTCTATTTCATCGGCTGGACTCCACTGGTGCACAGGCGGTTTGAGCCGGGGCTGCATTGGCGGTGGCTGCTGCGAGACGTGGCGGTATCGGCCCTGGCTGCAGGCGCCATTCCGGCGAGCCTCTCAGTCATCACCCGGCCCCCGGGATTCCGTATCGCTGTCGTTTTTTTCGTCCTGTTGACGGGTCTGTTCGCCGCAGCCGCTACGGCGCTGGCATCGAGCACCTGTCGAGCATATGGCATGAGTTTCATCAGGCAATCTTTCCCACGGACTTCAGTTCAACAGTAGAGCTACTTGGCCTCGGGATTCTTCGCGTGGAGGGCAGCGTGTTCTTATTACCGGTCGTAGTCGTTGCTGCGATGTACGGTCTATATCAGTACTGGAACAAGCGCATTTTTGGGGCTGTCAGCTTTCTTATCTGCGTATACGTCGCCATGGGGGTGAGTGGGATAGCGTTGTATCTGTTTTTCGGGTACGACGAATCGTACCGGGTACAGCTCGAGCCGATGGTTTTTCTATCACTGTGCCTTTTGATCGCTCTGTCAGGCGTTTTCACGTATTCCGACAGGTATCACCGCACTCTGGTCATAGAGAATGTGCTGTTGCTGAGACGGCTCGAAACATTCCAGATCGTCACATCGGTTGCGGCCCTGGTATTTTTTCTGCCGTTGGCGATAAATGCACTCAGCGGCGACGTTAGCGCCAACCGATGGAACATTGAAGAAATCCAGCAGAATCTCGGTTCGTACGGATTGATAAACTCCTTCTTTTCACTTGTAGGAAATCTGTTTGTACTTTCGATCCTGCTGGCGTTTGTCAATCTCGCAACGATAGGACGAGGTGGGAGCGCCCGGCGTGCGAAAATACTGCTGATCCTCAGCAGCGTGAACATTGTTTATGTCTTTGCGTATGTCGGCAGAGATGGATTGGTGTATTGGATGTTGTCGTTCGTCTTTCTCTACTTGTTGTTCAGGGATTTCATGCCGGCAGCGGAAAAAACAAAGGTGAAAAGAATGGCTCGCATAATAGCAGTGCCGGCCGTGATTGGATTCAGCCTCATTACCCAGTCTAGATTTGCCGATCAGGACAAGTCAGTGTTGTCATGGCTTTTCATATATGCGGGGTCACAGATCTTCAATTTCAACGATCAATATCTCGTCAACGCACCGCCCACGAGGGGTCTGGTTTACTTCAGACAGATCGTCGAAGTGGCAGACTTCGCAGCCGGTAAGAAGAGAGAGCCTGTCCTACGAGAGGATTGGTGGGAGAATTACACTGCCTACGACGTTCAGCCGTGGAATTTTTCGACCTACTTTGGCTCATTTGTGCAGGATTTGAGTAGATCGGGGGCTTTGCTTTTAACGATTGCGATAGCTCTTTGCACTCGAGCGTCACTGCGGAAGCAGGCACAAACCGGCGTGTTCGATTTCTCCACAATGCTTTGTTTCGTAGTCCTGTCTCAAATCGTCCTCTTCGGCGTATTCTACTACAGGCAGTTCGCTACCTTCTATTTCCAGCTCGCGATGATCATCATCGCCATTTCCTTTCGATTATTTCGAAGCGAAGGCCGGCAGCTCGTGGTCCCGGCGCAAACCCGCGTCGGGGCGCAGGACTTGTCAAAATGATTTATGCTCGTCGAATCTTGCGTTCCCAGGACACAGAGGCTGAATACGCTGAACGATACGGATCTTGGCGATAATGTCTCGCTTGGGCGAGAGACTTCGCCTATGCGATGCCGGCAGAGGGAGCCGATCGGATTCGAGACAGAGTCAATTTGGTGATGTGGTGAACTCGGAAGGAAGATCTACAGACTCCAGAGGAGCTTCAGGTGCGTCAAAAAGCCGCGTCTAGCGAGGTTTCTTCAACGGGAACGATATCAAAATGAATGTTCTTGGAATCCACACCTCACATGACAGCAGCGCCGCCTTGATCAGAGATGGTTGCATCGTGGCCGACGTGGCGGAAGAACGCTTTACACGGGTCAAGCATTACGCGGGTCTGCCCGCCCACGCCATCGACTATTGCCTCATGTCTCAGAACCTGACGATGGCGGACATCGATGCCGTCGCCGTTCCAATGGCTGGCCGCGCTCCAGATTTGAATTTCCTGCTGGATCTGAAAGGTGCGAGAAAAGAGACCAAGAGCCGCCAGAGACGGGCGCTGGAGTTCGTTTGGGAAAGGTTGAATCGCCCGCAGGAGAAGCCGCCCCTTTACTTCAGGGATTTTCCGTTGCACGCGAAGACGGAGATCGTGCACGTCGAGCACCATCTCGCTCACGCGGCGTCGGCCTATTACACCAATGCCACCTCCGAAAGGCAGTTGATTGCCACGATTGACGGAATCGGAGATGGCGTATCCGTTGCGCTCTGGCGTGGCGATAATGGCAAAATCGAAAAACTCGAGACCTTTCCCGGTTCGGCCTCGCTCGGCTGGTTCTTCGGCAATGTGACAGAAGGCCTGGGTTGGTGGCATGGCGACGGCGAGGGAAAAACCATGGGGCTCGCCCCTTACGGCGATTTCACTAAATGTCAGGGGGTCCTGGACAAATTCTGTCCAAAGTTCTCGAATGGACGGCTAATCAAGCACCACGATTTTGGACGTGCTGCTTACTGGAATAAACTCGCCGCATACCACATTCACTTCGATGAGGCGTATGAGATTCGGGACCTGGTGAAGAAATACGGCAGGGAAAACATCGCCGCGGAGGGCCAGCGCGTTCTCGAAGAACAGGTCAAGAACATTGTCTTTCCGTGGATGGAAAAGGAACAGACACGCAATCTGTCCGCCGCCGGGGGTGTGATGCTGAATGTTAAGCTGAACCAGCGGCTGTGGGAATCCGGGCGAATTGAGCACCATCATACCTATGCCAATGCAGGGGACTCGGGTTTGGCGGTGGGAGCTGCCCTGTATGCCTACTTTCAGGCGAATCCGGGCGCGCCCATCCGTGCGGTCGAAGATCTGTACTGGGGCCCCGAATACTCCGGGAATGAGATCGAAGAAGCATTGAAGTTGCGCCAACTCGAGTATCGACGCGTCGATGACGCCGAAGAGTTTGCCGCCAGAAAGCTGGCCGACGGCAAGATTGTCGGCTGGTTCCAGGGGCGCATGGAGAGCGGTCCGCGGGCGCTGGGAGCCCGCTCGATTCTCATGAGCGCCAATCGCGCGGAAAACAAGGACATCATCAACGCCCGCGTAAAATTCCGCGAAGCCTTTCGGCCTTTTTGTCCGTCGCTGTTATGGGAGAAAAAAGAAGACTACCTGCAAAACGCGCGCGACGAATTCTTCATGATTACTTCCTTTACGTGCAACCCGGCCAAGCGCGACCAGGTGCCGGCCGTCGTTCATGCCGATCACACGCTCCGCCCGCAGACCGTCAAGCGGAGTTTCAATCCGCGCTTCTGGAATCTGATCAATGAGTTCGGCAAACTGACCGGGGAATACCTGTTGCTCAATACATCATTCAACATCATGGGCGAGCCCATTGTGAACCATCCCCGCGAAGCTATTCGTTGTTTCTACGACAACGGTCTGGATGTGCTGGTGCTCGGAAATTGTGTTCTGGAGAAACCGCACATGCGCTCGTGATCTGGACGTTACAGCGAGGGTGGAGTTGAGGGGAGATCAAGCCCGACCCCGCCAGGGAGAAACTTACTGGTGAAGACGCTTCGTACTTCAGCTGTTGCCAGAAAACTGATGTGGCGACTGGGACGGAAGATGTACCGTTACGTACGCGGCGATGGCCGCAATGATCCGCGAACCAATGGCGACTACTGGTTGCCGGGCCGGTGTTGAGGTGTACTTCGACCATTCCAATTCTGCAGTGACTGCCGGAATGGTCGACGACAACAGGTATCCACATGCTCCTTGAAAAGCTGCGCCGCGTATTGAAGGAACTTGCCTTCCGGTCCCCCGCGGCACGATTGCTAACGCCCCGTTACCACTACAATTTCTATCCGGCGCAGCTCGCTTGTCTCGTGTCTACGCTGGATGAGATAGAGCATGTCGAAGGGTCGGTGGTGGAAGTCGGATGCTTTGCTGGCGCGACAACGATTTTCCTTTGCGAGCATCTTGCGGATGTCGGCCAGCGACGCCGCTACATCGCTATTGATACCTTCAAAGGCTTCCTCCTGGAGGACGTCGATCACGAGGTCCGTGCGCGGGCGAAAGGTGCGCAACGCCAGACGTTATCCACCTCCTTCGGCAGGAACCGGCGGAGCTGGGTCGAGCGTTCGCTCGCCATCAACGGGCATGCCGATGTCGAGGTCATCGAGGCAGACGCCGGCACGCTCGACTACCGGCAGTTCGCGCCCGTGGCCTTTGCGCTGATCGACGTGGATCTCTACCAGCCCGTGTCGCGCGCGCTGCGGGCGATCGCGCCCTGGATGAGCAGGGGAGGCCGAATGATCGTCGATGACTGCCGGCCGGGTAATATTTTCGATGGCGCTCTCGAGGCGTACATGGAGTGGTGCGCAAAGGCGGACCACCGGCCGGAAATCGTTCGCGACAGGCTTGGCGTGATCCGTTTCTGATTCAGACCGTAAGTCGCTCGTGAAATCAGGCTTGGTTCAACGTCTCGAGACACCAATGGTCTGCTTTGCCGAGCCTCGCCAAGACGTATCCCGGCTACGCGAACGGGAAGCGCCCGGAGTACACGATGATGGCTCTCTGGGGCGGAATGAATCGGAGGGCCTCTTCGGCCGATGGCGAACTTGCATCCGAATGCCTTGCGGGCGACGGAAAAATGAGCACGCGGCTAAGGTCGGTGCGTTACGCCTGAACGTTTGAGCGCATACCGTTCTGAGCTCCCTTTTTTCGGAGAACTGCCTGAAAATTCACCCGGAATCCGGCGAACAGCTCATGACTGTTTACAACTCGCTCGTACAGCATAAAGCCCAGGAAAAGAACCCGTGAGGAGCGTCCATACCACGGCTCCTTCTCGATGAGGTGCAACTGCTCGACGTCGAGGCCGGCGGCTCTCGCAGTGCGCATAATCCTGGATCGCGTGTTCATCCGATAGAGGGTAGGGTAAGGAGCATGGCTCCCGGCAGGCAGATTCCGCAGACGATTGGCAACCAGTTCGTGAAACCAATGTGGCGTGAGGTGCGCGGCGACGGTGATATAATGAAAGAGATTTGGCGTACGAAATACGTAGACACCACGCGGTTTCAGAACCCGGCTCACTTCCTTCATGTGACTGTCAGGATCTGTAATGTGCTCGATGACGCTGTTAGAGACGCACGCATCAAAAGTGTCATCCCCAAATGGATATGTTTCCCCGCTCAGTACATGGGCGGCGTCTAGAGCATTATTGGTGTAGATCTCCGGATCGACATCGAGGCCGGTAAGCGTCCCCAGAGTCGACAGGAAGCGGGAAGTCACGTTGGGGGGACCACTGCCGATCTCTAGGATACTTCCCCCGGCGGGAATTGCGGAGGCACATAAGCGATGAAACTCCGTGTCGCCGTCGATCCAGCCTCGAGCGTCCTTACGATGAGAAGCGGGTCCGCATTTTCGACGTCAATCGCAGGCGCTGCCCCGCGACGTGCTGGCGCTCGAGTGCCAGACGCTTCACGTGGGATAAGAGCGGAGTGGGTCTCCATCTCGAAATTCCCGATGATCTCGAGTGTTCAACCAATGCGCTCCGTGGCGTCGATAAATTCATTGGCTGATTCCGGTGCGGAATCAACCGGGAGCGGATAGGAAATGCAAGCGCTGTCCACAACGGCCGGCGGTGTTCTCAGGGCTGGCTCCGCTTGGAAAGCTCTTGCGAAAATCGGCCCAGAGCCCATTGTTGATCGAAGTTGTTGTCTGCGATGCGAGCCGACGGGTGTCCACTCCGCGCGGCAATACGCGCCCGAAGTCGTACAGATCATTCTGAGCTACGCGGATTTCGTCAGGGGCACCGTATGGTATCAGTGAACGGAGGCGCAATGCGCATCGCGCTCGTCGCGGATACCTACAGGCCTCTCCGCTCCTCGACCGCCGTGCTGATCCGGGACCTGGCTCGCGAGCTGGCAGCGCAGGGGCATTTACCCACGGTGATCGTGCCTGCGATCGGACTCGACAGCAGCTGGAGTCTCGAGAACGAGAGTGGCGTAGAAGTTCTGCGTATCGCCGCGCCGCGCACCAAGGACATAGGACACGTGCGCCGCGCCTTGTCTGAGTTCCTTCTGCCCTATTTCATGCTGAGAGGAGTCTCTCAAAGCCCGCTGTCCAGCCGCCAATGGGACGCGGTTGTCTGGCATTCTCCTTCGATTTTTCTGGGACCGCTGGTAAATCGGCTCAAGCGCGCTAGCGATTGCCCGAGTTACCTCATTCTTCGGGATGTGTTTCCGGAGTGGGCGGCGGATGCGGGTGTGATAGGAAGGGGCCCCGTTTTCCATCTCTTGAAACTCGTGGCGCGATATCAGTACTCGCTGGCCGACACGATCGGGGTTCAGTCTCCGGCTAATCTCGGCCTACTCAATGGCCGCGACGGTTCCGGGTATCGGCTGGAAGTACTTTACAACTGGCTGGCCGAAGCGGGGCATGGTCAGAGCCGTCTCTCGGTGGCAGGCACCCCGTTGGCGGGGCGGACCATTTTCGTCTACGCCGGCAACATGGGAGTAGCGCAGGACATGCCGGCCGTGCTGCAGCTCGCCGAGCGCATGCGAAGCCGTAAAGACGCCGGTTTTCTCTTCGTGGGAAGAGGCACCGAGGCCGACAGCCTTCGCGCACGAGCAGTGAAATTGAAGCTGGACAACGTCCTTTTCCACGATGAGATCGAACCTTGGGAGGTCCCCGGACTGCTCACGCAATGCCACATTGGCATTGTCGCTCTCGATCCCCGTCACAAGACTCACAACGTACCTGGTAAATTCCTCACGTACCTTCAGGCAGGATTGCCGATTCTGGCACGACTGAATCCAGGCAATGACTTGGAGAAGCTTATTCACGACGAAGGCATCGGGCTTGCCTGCACTGACCGATCCATCGAGCGGTTCCATGAGCTCGCGGTCCAATTTCTGGACAATCGTGGAGCATTCGACCATACGGCGGCGAGAGGTAAGGACCTGGTGCGCCGCATGTTCTCGGTGGAGGCAGCCGCCGCGCAGATCGTGGATAGTCTGCGAAAAAGCAACAGAAAATGACGACGAGCCCTATCCGATCGAGGGGGACGGAGCCCTTTCCACAATCAACTCACGGCCGGTTGGGGATTTAAATCCCATTCCTCGACAGAAGCGTCTTAATAGTGAAGAGCGCAATTTTCACGTCCGAAAGAAACGAGCGATGCTTAATGTAATAAAGGTCGTATGAAAGCTTCTCCTTTGTCTCGCTATAACCCACATCAAACTTCGGGGGGCTCTCCATGTGGATCTGCGCCCAGCCCGAGAGCCCAGGCTTTATGAGATGCCGGATGTTGTAGTAGGGGATGGTTTCTTCGTAGAGTTTCGCAAAATGAGGTAGCTCAGGCCGAGGGCCGATGAGAGAAAGATCCCCGCGCAAAACACTAAAAAGCTGGGGGAGTTCATCAATGCGAGACTTCCTCAGAAAATTTCCAATACGCGTGACCTGCTCCACACCTTGGAGCTTCATAGTCCGGAATTTGTAAATGGCCACTATTCGGTTTCCCCTTCCTACCCGTTCCTGCACGATGAATACCGGCCCCCCGTCGTTAAACTTTATCAGCATGAACACAAACGGATACAATACAAGGGAAAAAGCGCCAAGAACGAGAGAGATAGCGATGTCCATCGAGCGCTTCAGCATATCGTATGTTTTCTGCG
>WNFV01009679.1_pt1 | contig 10623 bp, 12 predicted proteins | sample 5400101 | NCBI WGS metagenome assembly WNFV01 (sample SAMN13153361, study PRJNA577476) | soil metagenome | isolation source: 115 cm soil or saprolite under grassland replicate 1 | place: USA:California | collected 2016-06-15 | reverse complement strand
GCACTTCCGTCTCCGGAAGCGCCGTCTCGACCTTGCGTGCGATCTCGCGGGTCAGATCCTTCTCCTTGTCGTGTGTTGCGGCCAAAATGTCCTGCTCCTTAACGAAAAATGGGCGCCGCGCGCCCATTTCTAAACTGCTCGAAATGTGGTGAAACTGATGGTAGCAAGCCCTACGCGACGATGACGTCGCGCGGCGGCCTCAATGCGTAGCGTCGGGATCCCGATCGAGTGGGTACCGCTCACTCGCGCTCCTCCCGTCGACTCTTCCTTGTCAGGTGTGCAGGACGATCGTGACCGGACCATCGTTTACCAGGCCGACCTGCATCCGGGCGCCGAAGACGCCGGTCTCGACTTCGACGCCAAGCTCGCGCAGGATCGCGCAGAAGCGCTCGTACAGCGGCTCCGCAAGTTCGGGCCGGGCGGCTCCCGTGAACGACGGCCGATTGCCCTTCGCGGTGTCGGCGATCAGCGTGAACTGGCTGACGACGAGCGCCGCTCCTCCGGTGTCGAGCAGCGAGCGGTCGAACTTGCCGGAGTCGCCCTCGAAGATCCGCAGGCGCGCGATCTTGCCGGCGAGGCGCTCCACCTCGGCCTCGGTGTCGCCGTCGGCGACGCCGAGCAGGATGAGCAGGCCGGCGCCGATTTCGCCGCCGGGGGTCGATCTCGCTCTCGCCACGCGCTGGACGACGGCCCGCAAGCCTCAACTATGCGTCACCAACCGCCATAGGCGCGGCTCTGCCGCGCCGCCGTCGACGAACTATCGGAGCAGAGACCCCTCAACAGCAGCCTCGGACACGCGCGCGCAGCGCGCATGTCCGGTCTCCTCGCTCGAAATGCGCAGCATTTCGAGCGATACCTAGCTCAGATCGCGAATGCGCGACTCGTAGTCGGCCTTGCCCGGGCGCAGCGAGTTCGCGAGCTTGTAGTGGCCGTTCGCCTCGTGTGCCTTCCCCTGCTTCTCGAGGCAGCGGCCGAGTGCGTAGTGGGCGTAGTCGTCGGTCGGCGCAAGCTCGAGCATCGCGCGGAACTCCGACTCCGCCGCGTCCCAGCGGTGGATGCGGAAGTACGCGATGCCCAGCGCCTCGCGGATCGACGCCTTCTCGGGCTCGCGGCGCTTCGCCTTCTCCAGCGCAACGGTCGCCTGAGCGGCGCGGCCGTTCTTCAGATGCGCTTTCCCCTGCTGGAACAGGTCGTATGTCTCGTGTCCACTCATCGAATTCGCCTTCGCATCAGGCGCGGCTTGGCCGCGCCGCCACTTTCACTCACGGTAGCCGACCCCGCCTCGCAGGCCAGCCAAAAGCACGCGCGCGCAGCGCGCCTGCGGTTTTCCCACCCTTGAAGTGCGTAGCACTTCAAGGGTTACTCAGGTACGTGAAGTTGTGTCGAATCAGGTCTACAGGATGCGTCAAGTCGCGCGTTCCCGGCACGACGACACCCCGAACCTCCACGCCCGCAGCGAGGGCACGGCCGAACGCATCCGCCAGCTCGTAGGGCGGGCCGGGAAGCTCCTCGAGGAACGGCACGACCTCGGCTCCGAGCATCCACAGCGGGACGCTCGTGAGCTCGCCCGGATCGGCGAAGGCCGTCGTGAGGCGCGGATCGACGGCAGGCTCGCCGCTGCGCGCTGCGATCGCACCGGGCGCACCGTCCCACTCGTCCACGAAACGCTCGAGCGTCCCCGCTGCGAAGACGTGGTCGGCGGCCGCCACGAGCACCGGCGGCTCGGCGCCGCCGGCGAGCGCGCGACGGACGGCGTCGGCGGAACCGTCGGGCCGCGGCTGCCGCACGTACGCGATCCGAATCCCGAAGCCTGACCCGTCCCCGAGCAGCGCCTCCACGTGCTCGGCGAGGTGACCGGTTACGACCGTGACCCGCTCACAGCCGGCCGCCTGCAGGTCGCGCACGAGGGTCGCCACAACGGGACGTCCGTCGATCGGCAGCACCGGTTTCGGCCAGTGCTCCGTGATCGGCCGCAGGCGCGTTCCCTCGCCCGCCGCCATCACGACAGCGTTCACGGTGCGAAGCCGAGCGAGCGCAGCGAGACGATGCCGCGGGCGCGCCGCACCACGCCGAGACTGCCGCGTACCTGCGCCCGCAGGCGCGCGAGCTCCGCGCGCGCGCGGGTCGCGGCCGCGGGTGCCTCCGGCGGCGGCCCGAAGCGGGCCGCTGCGAACGCGGAGGCGAACGGCGCCGCATCCACCTCGAGCCGTGCGCGTAGGAGCGACGTGAGCTCCTCGGGACCGGCGCTCGGCGCGATGTGGATGCCCTGGTCGGCGAGGAAGTCACGCAGATCGGCGCGACAGGCCGCCGCCTGCCGGCGAGGATCGGACGTCGCGTAGCGCGCGTGCCTGCGCACCGCCTTGGCGGTCGCGACGAGCGCGACGACGAGCGCGAGCAGCACCGCGAGCAGCTTGCCGAGGCTGCCGCCGCGGTGCTCGAGCCCGAACGGGACGCCCGGACTCGGGCTCGCCGGCCGGATGTCCGTGCCGCGGAAGTGGACGTCCTTGTCGCCGAAGTCAACGTCCTGGTGGATCGAGGCGGTGGACAGGCGCGAGCCGGCAACGCCGCCCACGAAGCTCGCGGCCGACGACGCGTGGAACGCCGGAGACGAGACCGAGTACGAGGCCGAAAGAAAGCCGCGCCCGGGCGTCGGATCGAACGGCAGCCAGCCGTAGCCCGGGAACCACACCTCGACCCACGCGTGCGCGTCGTGATCGGTGACCGTCCACGTGTGCGTGTCGCCGTCGTAGACGCCGCTGACGAAGCCCTCCGCGACACGCGCCGGAATACCGAGGTACCGGAGCATCAAGGCCATGGCGCCCGCGAAGTGCTGGCAGTAGCCGCGCTTCGTGTGGACGACGAAGTCGAGCAGCGGATCGGATCCCGAAGGAGGCGGATGCGTCGTGTACGTGAAACCGCCCGTGCTGCGCAGCCACGACTCGAGCGCGAGCGCGGCGCCGTAGGGGCTCCGCGTGTCACCGACGACGCGTCGGGCTTTCGCGTACAGCCCGCGGTACTTGCCGTAGAAGGCGAGGAACCGCTGCATGCTCACGTCGCGGCCGGGCGCGCCGAACGCCGGCGGGTGGAGGCCCGGATACACGTCGAGAAACGGGAGCACTGCGGCCGGGTAGCGGCCTTTCGCCCTCGCAAGCTGCGCCGGCACCGGGTTCGGCGAGTAGCTCCACGCCGTGTACCGCTCGCCCCGCTCCAGCTCGCGCTTGAGCGTGCCGATGCCGCCTTGCCAGAACTGCGCGCCGGCGAGGTCCGGCCCGTAGCCGACCGGGATGCTCGGCGCGACGAGATGGTTGTCGGCGAGGGCCTCGACCTCGACGTCGACCTCGTGCCAGCGCTGGGGATCGCGCGCCGCGCTCGGCACGAGCGGATCGCCCTGCGTCAGGTCGAGTCGGCCGTCGAACAGCTGCGGCCGGACCGAACTGAGCTGCTCGTACCAGCTCGTCCCGTTGAAGAGGTCGAGCGTCGTCGCGCGCCAGTAGAGCGAGCGCGCCGGGGCGTGGACTTTCAGCACGGTCGTCGTCTTCCGTGGCCATTTGAAGCCGTCGTAGTTCGCGTCCCAGACATAGCGAACGCCGACCCCGGCAGGCGGCCGCTCGTAGGGATTCCACGTCTGCCAGTGAAGGAACTCGCTCTTCGCGACCGCCGGTTGCGTCGTGGCTGCAAGCGAGGCGGCGACGAGCGCGCCTCCGAGGAGGGCCGCCCGGGCGAGCGTCCGCCGCACGCCCGGGCGCAGGGCGGCGAGGAGGAAGAGCGCGGTCGCGAGGATCGTCGCGCCGCGCAGGAGATCGTTCGCGTCCGCGAGGAGCGTCGCCGGCCAGCCGGCGCCGACGACGAGGCATGCGACCGCGGAGACCGGCCGGCGCGACGACGCCGCGAGCGCGAGCAGCGCGGTGAAGCCGAACCCGCCGAGCAGCAGCAGCCCGTGCATCTCCGGGTGAAACGTGGGGCTGAACGGGAGCCGCACCTCGTAAAAGTCCAGAAAGCCGTTGCACAAGCGATCCGCCGCGTGCCACGGCCGGAGAGCCGGCACGCGTGCCGCCAGGTCGACGGCGACGAGGGTGGAGAGCACGAGCAGCGCGAGGCGCTGCCAGAGCCGCGGCGCGAGCGCCGGGATGACGGCGACGGCAAGGATCAGCAGGGCACGCCCTGCATCGCGGTGGGGATGCTCGAGCCGCAGCCAGTTCTGCATGACGACGATCCCCGGAACGAGGGCGAGCAGCGCCGGACGCCAGTTAGGCACGCGCGGCCTCCACAAAAGATGGTGCCCCGAGCACGCGACCGAGATCGTCGCCCTCGCGCAGCACGGCGACCGCGACGCCGGCGGCCTGCAGCCGTAGCAACAGCGGCTCGCGGTTGTGCGCGCCGTCGACGTAGACGAGCGCCGTGTTCCGACGCGCCTTCGCGCGCTGGATCAGGCGGTCGACGAATGCCGGCTCGAGCCGCGGCGTCACGACGACGACGTCGAGCGCCAGCGCCGCGGGATTGCGGTCGCCTGCGAGCAGGCGCTCCGGCGTGTCGACCGCGTCGGCTTCGGCTCCGGCGAGCAACTCGAGCGCGCGCCGCCAGTCCCCCTCGGCCTGGACGCGCTGGATCACGATGCCGGCACCCCCGAGGACGAGCGCCGCGCGCCGGCTGCGCCGTGCATAGGTCTGGAGGATCGACCCTGCTGCTCGCACTGCGACGTCGAAAACGGCGCGCGAGCAGCCCTGCCACGCGTCCAGGACGACGGCGACGTCCTCGCGCGGCGAATCCTCGAGCTCCTTGACCATCAAGTGGCCCCGGCGGGCGGTCGACCGCCAGTGCACCTTGCGCAGCGAGTCGCCCTCGACGTAGTCGCGCACGCTGTGCAGGTCGAAGCCGCTCGAGCGCTGCAGCAGCAAGCGGCGGCCATCGCGCGCGTTCGCCCCCTCCTCTGAGAAAAGCCGCTCGAGCTCGGTCAGCCGTGGGTACACGACGAGCGCCGTGCCTTCGCCGAGGGGTCGCTCCCGGCGCTCGAGCCCGAACGGATCCTCGACCAGCGCGACGGCCTTCTCCAGCCGGTAGCGGCCCCGCGGCACGGCAGGCAGTGCGTAACGCGCCCAGAGGTGCCTGCCCTCCCGCTGCAGCTGCGTGTGGCGTTCGCCGAGCTTCGCGTACCGCTCGACGAGCGTGATCCCCGCGGACGCGAGCCCGGATTCCAGCTCCAGCTCGACGCGCACCTGTACGTCGTCGCCTTCGAGCGGGAGCGACCGGGTCGTGCGGCGGAGCGCGAGGGGCCGAGCGGTGAGGCGGACGGCGAGCCACGCGACGAGCACGGAGAGGAGCAGGCCGACCGCGACGAGGTCCAGCGGACGCGAGCCGAATCCCCAGCCCGCGACGTAGGTCGCGGCGCCGAGCGCGAGGGCGGCGCGGCCGCGGGGGGTCATACCGGTACTGGCGTCTTCTCGATTGCGTCGCGCACGAGATCCTCCGCCGCGAGCCCGGCGGAGCGCGACTCCGGCGCGGCGATGAGGCGGTGCGCGAGCACCGGTTCCGCGACAGCCTTCACGTCGTCGGGGGAGACGAACGAGCGGCCCGCGGCCAGCGCGCGAGCCTTCGCAACCCTGAGCAGCGCGATTCCGGCACGCGGGCTGGCGCCGAGATACAGGCGCGAGTCCGCCCGCGTGTGCCGCAGCACCGCGACGACGTACCGGTTCACGCTCTCCTCGACGTACACCGCCTTGGCGTCCTCGGCCACGGCGAGCACGTCGTCCGCGGAGCAGACCGGCTCCAGGAAATCCTGCGGCGGCTCGGACGTCTGCTGCGTGAGCATCCGCGCCTCCTCCGCCAGCGGCGGATAGCCGAGGGAGAGCCGCATCGCGAACCGGTCGAGCTGCGCCTCGGGCAGCGGATACGTCCCCTCGTACTCGATCGGATTCTGGGTCGCGGCAACCATGAACGGGCGCGGCAGCGTGTGGCTGACGCCGTCGACCGTCACCTGAGCCTCCTGCATGCACTCGAGCAGCGCGGACTGTGTCTTCGGCGACGCGCGGTTCACCTCGTCCACGAGCAAGAGGTTCGCGAACACCGGTCCGGCGCGGAAGTCGAACTCGTTCGTCCGCTGGTCGTAGACGTTGACGCCCGTGATGTCCGTCGGCAACAGGTCGGGCGTGAACTGGATGCGCGAGAAGCTGCAGTCGAGTGATCGCGCGAGCGCCTTGACGAGCATTGTCTTGCCGACGCCCGGGAAGTCCTCGATGATCAGGTGTCCCTCGCTGACCAGACAGAGGACGACGAGCTGCAGCGTCTCGAGCGGTGCGTGCACCACCCGGGCGACGTTCGCGACGATGCGCTCGACCATCTGCGCCGACGACGCGGCGTCGACCGGGCGGGGGCTAGCGTCCATCGAGCAGCGCGACCGCCGCGTCGAGCACCGCAGCCGCGATCCGCGACTTCGGCGCCTTGGCGATGCGCCTCTCCCCCGCGCGCGTGATCAGGACGACCTCGTTGTCCTTCGCGTCGAAGCCGATGTCGGTTCTCGACACATCGTTGTAGACGACGAGGTCGACCTTCTTGTCGGCGAGCATCGCCCGCTTGCGCTCGAGCCCGGCTTCCCCGTGCTCGGCGCCGAAGGCCACGATCACCTGGCCGTTCTCGCGCCGGGCGGCCAGGGTCTTGACGACGTCCTCGGTCGGCTCGAGCTCGACCGTCCACGGCTCTGCCCCTTTGGGGCGCTTCGCGGTGGACACCGCCGCCGGCCGGTAGTCGGCGACCGCGGCGGACATCAGGACGAGATCCGCGTCGGCGCGGGCCAGCGCCTCGCGCAGCAGTTCCTCGGCCGTCGGCGTCTCGATCACTTCGATCCCTACGGGCGCGGGAACGGCGAGGTTTGCCGAGAGCAGGGTCACGCGGGCTCCGCGCCGCCGGGCCTCCTCGGCGAGCGCGACGCCCATCCGGCCCGAGGAGCGGTTGCCGAGGAAGCGGACCGTGTCCAGGGGCTCGCGCGTCCCGCCCGCCGAGACGAGAACCCGCTTGCCTGCGAGCTCCGGCGGCGCCAGCAGCTGTTGCGCCCGGCGGAAGATCTCCTGCGGCTCCGACATCCGCCCCAGGCCCGACTCGCCCTCCGCCAGCTCACCCTCTTCCGGGCCGATCAGCTCGATGTCTCTCTCGACGAGGGTTCGGACGTTCGCCTGCGTCGCCGGGTGCGCCCACATGCGGTGGTTCATCGCCGGCGCGACGAGCACCGGACCCCGATGCGCGAGCGCAGCCTCCGTGAGGACGTTGTCCGCGATCCCCTGAGCCAGCTTGGCGAGCGTGTTCGCGGTGCAGGGCGCGACGACGAGCAGGTCGGCGTGCTCCAGGTGCGGGTACGGATCTTCGCTCGCCGGCCGGCGCGCGAGCGCGGCGAACGTCTTTGCGGTGACAAACTCCTCCGCGCCGCGCGTGACGAGCGGAATCACGTCGTGTCCCGCTTTGACGAGCAGGCGGGTCAGCTCGCAAGCCTTGTAGGCGGCGATGCCGCCTGTTACCCCAAGCAGGATCTTCGCCATAGCTCGAATTCTGCCTTCTATACGCCCCGCCGGCAGTCCGGCTTTGCCGGACTGCTCACCAACGAAGGCCGAAGCCAACTACCTCTCAGCTACACAAAGGCACGCGCGCGAAGCGCGCCTGCGGTCTACCCGCCCGAAATGCTGGCATTTCGGGCGAAGCGCGCTAGCGCTTTTGGTACGAGTACTTTAGCTTGCCCTCTGCGATTTCTTCGAGGGCCATCGTCAAGTAGTTCTTGGAGCGCGACTCGACGAGGGGCGGCGGGAAGTCGTCGAACGTGCCCTCGCCCAGCTGGTGGTGGTAGTTGTTGATCTGCCGGGCGCGCTTCGCCGCGACGAGGACAAGCGCGTAGCGCGTGTCGACCTCTTCCATGAGCTCATCGATGCGGGGATGGATCATCGGCCGGACATGGTAGCTGCACGGTCGAGTTCCCGCTCTACGATGGCCGCCAGCCGCTCTGCGGCTCGATCGCGGTCGTCGTTTTCGACCCGATAGTCGAATTCGTCGGCCTGCTCGAGCTGGCGTCGGGCGAGCGCGATCCGCTCCTCGATCACCCCGCTGGACTCGGTCGCGCGCTCGCGCAGCCGCCGTTCGAGCTCGTTCACGGGCGCCGTCACGAAGATCGTGACCGCGCCGGGCACCTTCCCCTTCACCGCCAGGGCTCCCTCCGTCTCCAGCTCCAGGAGCGGGGCGCAATCCTCGTCGCGGATGCGCTCGATCTCCGAAACCAGCGTCCCGTACCGGTTTCCGACGTACCAGACCCATTCGAGGAAGCCGTCTTCGGCGACCCGGCGGGCGAACTCTCTCTCGGAGAGGAACCAGTAGTCGACCCCGTCGCGCTCGCCTGCACGCTGGGGTCGGGTCGTCGCCGACACTGCGGCGCGGAGGACCGGAAAGCGCGGCAGCAGGAGGGAGATCAGCGTTCCCTTGCCCGCGCCGGACGGGCCCGTTACGACAAAGACAGGTTGTTGGTGGTTAATGGCGCGCGAAGAGGCCAACGAGCTCCGCCCGTTGCCGCTCCGAGAGGCCGCCGACCGTCTTCGACTGGCTGATGCGGCACTGGTTGAGGAACCGCGCCGCCTTCACGCGCCCGAACTTCGGCACCGCCATCAAGATGTCGAACACCTTGGCCGTCGAGACGTACTCGGGCGGGGCGTCGAGAATCGTTTCGATCTTGACACGACCCTCTTTCAGATCCTTCTTCAGCTTGGCGCGTCTGACCCGGATATCGTTCGCTCGCTTGAGCGCCTCCATCCTCTGATCGCGTGAGCGGGCAGGGGCTTGGGCCTGGGCCTTCGTCGACGACACCATAGAGCGAGCGAGTCTAACAACCTCTCGCCGCGGGTCAATCCTCTATTGGGAGGTTGACAACACCGGTGCGAGGCCACCTTCGTGCGCGACGCCACGCACGGTGTCGACGTCGGCAACACCGAGTGCCGCGAGCTCCGCCGCGAGCTCGGCGCGCACGCGTTCCGTCGCGTCGGGGTCACGGAACAGGACGGTGCCGAGCGCGACATCCTGCGCGCCCGCCGCAACGAGCTCGAGCGCGTCGCGTCCGCTCATAACGCCGCCCATTCCGACAATCTGCATGTGCGTGGCGCGCCAGCATGCGTACACCGCGGCGAGCGCGACCGGCTTGAGCGCCGGACCGGACAGGCCCCCGGACCAGGTCCCGAGACGTGGCTCGAGCGTGCGCTCGTCGAGCGCCGTGCCGCGGATGGTGTTGACAAGCGAGAGGCCGTCCGCGCCGGCCGCCTGCACTGCGCGCGCGACCTCGGAAATATCCCAGTTTGCAGGGGAAAGCTTGGCATAGAGCGTAAGGCTCGTCGCGGCGCGACATGCGGCGACGATCGACGCCGCGGTATCCGCTGCCTCCTCGACGTTGGGGCACGAGAGGTTCAGCTCGATCGTCACGTCCTCGAGTCGCGCGCACGTCTCGGCGTATTCGTCCGCGGTGAAACCGCCGACGGAAATCCACACCGGTACGCCGAGCTTGCGGAGTCGCGGCAGCGTCTCCGACAGGAACGCGTCGCGCCCGGGATTGGCGAGGCCGATCGAGTTGAGCATGCCGACGTCCGTCTCGGCGATGCGCACCGGCGCGTTGCCCTCGCGCGGCAGCGGCGTGACCGTCTTGCTGACGAACGCGTCGAGCGAGCGCGCGATCTCGGGAGCCGTCAGCGCGTCGAGGCAGCCGCTCGCGTTGAGGAGACGCATTGCTTTCGACGGTAGCCGATCAGAAGGACGTGTGGACGAACACCTCTACGGAGATGCAAACGGCATCTCGTGCGACAGGCTTTGCGGCGAGCGCGAAGACAACACAGGCCCCTCGACGCACAGACGCCTGAGCTTCCCGTCGATTTCGACCACGCATCCATAGCAGGCGCCGAAGCCGCAGGCCATCGGCGCCTCCCACGCGAGCTGGGCGGCCGGCTCGAGCTTCCGCACCACCTCGAGCATCGGCTCGGGCCCGCAGGCGAGCACGTCGTGGCCGGAAGGCATCGCCTCGGTCACGTACGTCGGCTCGAGCACGACCTCCGCGTTGGGGATGAGCGCGGCCGCCTCCGCATGCCACGCGCTGCGGAAACCGAGCAGCGCGGGCGGCTCACCGAGCCACTCGGAGAGATAAGGAAAGGGCGCCACGCCGATGCCGCCGCCCACGAGCAGCGGCTTCGGCACGCGCTGGAAGCCGTTCCCGAGCGGGCCCAGCACGCCGAGCTCGTCGCCGGGCCGCGCCGCGCAGAGCGCGCGCGTGCCGGGACCGATCGGGTCGATCAGGAAGCCGAGCTCGCCGTCGGGTGCGAGGCAGAGCGACATCGGCCGCGGCAGCAGGCGGCCCGGCGCCTCGAGCATGAAGAACTGTCCCGGGATGCCGGGATCCAGATCGCCGCGCTCGATGCGGAGGAGCGTGTACGGCCCAACCGCTTCGCTGCCGAGAACGTTAAGCCGAGCGCGCTTCAGTCTCGATCCGCTCCTGCAGCGAGACGGCGACGTCTGTGCGGGCGCTTGCGATCGCATGCACCGCCGCGGCTGCGCCGGAGATCGTCGTGATGCACGGGACACGGTTGACGAGTGCGGCCTCTCGGATCAGGTAGCCGTCCGTCC
>WNFV01009675.1_pt1 | contig 10626 bp, 9 predicted proteins | sample 5400101 | NCBI WGS metagenome assembly WNFV01 (sample SAMN13153361, study PRJNA577476) | soil metagenome | isolation source: 115 cm soil or saprolite under grassland replicate 1 | place: USA:California | collected 2016-06-15 | reverse complement strand
GCTGCGGGTTCCTCGGCCTGCTGCACATGGACATCGTTCGCGAGCGCCTGGAGCGCGAGCACGACCTGTCGCTCATCTCGACGGCGCCGAACGTCGAGTACCGAGTGGTACGGCCGGGAGGCGAGGAGACATGGGTGCACAACCCGTCGGAGATGCCGGTCCCCGGGACCTACGAGCGGGTCGAGGAGCCGACCGTGCTGGCGACGCTCGTCACCCCTACGGAGTACCTCGGGCCGGTGATGGATCTCTGCCAGTCGCGCCGGGGGCAGATGGCCGGGATCGAGTATCTCTCGCCGGAGCGGGTGGAACTGCGCTACGTGCTCCCGCTCGCCGAGATCATCTTCGACTTCTTCGACGCGCTGAAGTCGCGGACGCGCGGCTACGCCTCGCTGGACTACGAGCACTGGGGGTACGAGCCCGCCGAGCTCGTCCGCGTCGACATCCTGCTGCAGGGCGAACCGGTGGACGCGTTCTCGGCGGTCGTCCATCGCGAACGTGCTCACCCGTACGGTAAGCGGATGGTCGAACGCCTGCGCGAGCTGATCCCGCGCCAGATGTTCGAGGTGGCGATCCAGGCCGCGATCGGCGGCCGGATCATCGCCCGGGAGACCGTGCGCGCCAAGCGCAAGGACGTTCTGGCCAAGTGCTACGGCGGCGACATCACCCGCAAGCGCAAGCTCCTCGAGAAGCAGAAGGCCGGCAAGGCACGGATGCGCAAGGTCGGCCGGGTGGACGTGCCGCAGGAGGCCTTCATCGCGGCGCTGCGCGTCGAGCGGGGGGGCGGGGGGTCCGGGGGGATAGCTCGCCCTGGGGAGCGCGGAGCTCGACCACGTCCGGCGAGCGGAGCTCCCGGGGGGAAGGGGAGACCGTGACGGCGGCGGGCCTGTACGTCCACGTGCCGTTCTGTCTGACCCGCTGCGGGTACTGCGACTTCAACGTCGTCGTCGGCCGCGAGCGCGAGGCCGGCCGCTACCTGCGCGCGGTCGCGGCAGAGGCGAGTCGCGAAGCGCCGGCCTGGCGCGGGACGCCGTTCGCGTCGATCTACGTCGGCGGAGGGACCCCCACGCTCGTCCCCGCCGGCGAACTGGTACAGCTCCTTGACCGTCTTCGGAAGGCGTTCGCCGTCGCGCCCGGCGCCGAGGTGACCGTTGAGGCGAACCCGGAGACCGTCGACGAACGGTCCCTGCGAACGCTCCGGGCGGGCGGGGTGAACCGGCTGTCGCTCGGGGCGCAGTCGTTCGACCCGGCGGTGCTCGCGGCGCTCGACCGGGCACACGGCCCGGACACGGTCCGCGAGGCCGTCCGGGCGGCGCGCCGCGGTGGCCTCGAGAACGTGTCGCTCGACCTGATCTACGGCGCCGGTCCGGAGGACGGCCCGTCGTGGGCGCGGACGCTTCGGGCCGCCCTGGACCTCGATGTCGAGCACGTCTCGTGCTACGCGCTGACCGTCGAGCCGAACACCGAGCTCGCCAGCCGCGTGCGCGGCGGATCCGTCCCGGCGCCGGACGCCGACGAACAGGCCGACCGCTACGAGGCAGCCTGTCGCGTCCTGGGTGGGGCGGGCTTCGACCACTATGAGGTCTCGAACTGGGCCCGGCCGGGGCGCCGTTCGGTGCACAACGGAGGGTACTGGGAGGGGCGGCCGTACCTCGGGCTGGGCGCCGGCGCCCACTCGTTCGCCGCCGCCAGGCGCCGCTGGAACGTCCGCCCACTCGGTCGGTACGTCGCCGCCGTGGAGGCCGGGCGCTCCCCGGTGGGAGGCGAGGAACGTCCCGACACCACGGCCCGCCGGACCGAGCGGCTGCTGCTCGGCCTGCGGACGGCCGCGGGTCTGCCGCTCGCCGGGCTCGACCCCGAGCGGATCCGCGCCCTCGCCGAGGCGCGCCTCCTGCGCCTGGACGGCGATCGGGCCGTGCCCACGGAGCCCGGCATGCTCCTGGCGAACGAGCTCGTGCTCGAGCTTTCCGGATAGGCCGCGCGGTCACGCTGCTAGCACTCGCGGTCCGAGAGTGCTAAACAGGGAAAGTGACGAGCATCCATCCGTCCGCGAGGGGGGCCCGGGGGCGGCGCGAGGACCGCCCTGCCGGCGAATCGAGACCGCGCCATCGCCCGCCCGCTCGTGGGAGCCGGCCCGACCTGGACGAGCGCAAGGCGCGGATCCTGCGCGCGGTGGTGGTCACCCACATCGAGAGCGCGGAGCCGGTCGGTAGCGGCCAGGTCGCCCGGCGCTTCCGCCTGGGCGTCAGCTCGGCCACGATCCGGAGCGAGATGTCGGCCCTGGAGGACCTCGGCTTCCTGGTCCAGCCGCACACCTCGGCCGGCCGGGTGCCGACCGACCTCGGCTACCGCTTCTACGTGGACACGCTCCCGGAGCCGTCACGCCTGCCGGATGGCGTGCGCGAGGCGATCCGGCGGTTCTTCGCCTCGGCGCCCGACATGGAGGAGACGATCCGCGGCACGACCCGACTGTTGTCGACGCTCACTCACCACGCCGCGCTGGCGCTCGCGCCGAGCATCCGTGAGAGCCGGATCTCGGTGCTCGATCTCGTCGGGACCGGGTCGGTCTGGCTGTTGGTCGTCGTCACCGAGACAGGGGCCGTCGAGAAGCGGGTGCTCGAGCCCGGCGCCGTTTCCGGTCGGGCGGCCGAGCGGTTGCGGCGCGACCTGAACGAGGGGTTCCGCGGGCTGACCCTCGCCGGCGCAGCAGCCCGGGCGGACGCCCTGGCCGGGGCCGCCGCCGAGGCGGCCCGGGACGAAGAGCGGCGCTTGCTCGAGGCGGTCGCCGCGGCCCTGCACCCCGTCCGCCGCGACGAGCGGGTCATCGTCGGCGGGGCGGCGAACATCGTGGGCGAGGAGGGGTTCGACCGCCGGGACACGATCGAGGGCGTCATCCGGGCCCTGGAGGAGGAGGCGCAGTTCCTGACGATGCTCCGCGCCGCCGCGACGAGCGGCGACCTGACTGTGACGATCGGCCGGGAGAACCCGGTCACCGCGATGCGCGAGGCGAGCATCGTCATCGCCCCGTACGGGCCAGACGACCGCACGCTCGGCACGGTCGGCGTCGTCGGGCCGACCCGGATGGACTACCAGTCGGCGATCGCCGCCGTGCAGGCCGTCGCCGAGCGCCTCTCGAGGGTGCTGCAAGCGCTGGCGCGGTAGGCGCCACCGCACGGCGAACCCGCCGTATCCTGGAAGGCTTGGGGGGGTAGCTCGCCCTGTGGAGGACCTCCCCCGGCCACGTCCTGCGAGCGAACTCCCCGAGGAGAACGGAAGCGATGGCGCGGCAGGAGATTCCCGACCTCTATGCGGTCCTCGGGGTGAGTCCCGACGCGACCGAGGAGGAGATCACCCGCGCGTACCGGCGGCTGGCCCGCGAGCACCATCCCGACGTCAACGACGACCCCACCGCGGAGCAGCGCTTCAAGGAGATCGCCGCCGCCTACGAGACCCTGTCGGACCCGGCGAAGCGCCGGCAGTACGACCGCTTCGGTGCCGGCGGCGTCAGCCTCGGGGACCCCTTCCCGTTCGGAGACCTGACCGACCTGTTCGACGCCTTCTTCGGGGGCGGCTTCCGCCGTCCGCGCGGCCCGCGGACGCGCGCCCGCCGCGGCGAGGACCTCGGCGTCCAGGTGGACCTCTCGTTCGAGGAAGCCGCCTTCGGCGTCGAGAAGGAGGTCGCCGTCCAGAGCCGCGAACGGTGCCCGCGCTGTACCGGCACCGGCTGCGAGCCGGGCACCCATCCGTCGCGCTGCTCGCGGTGCGGCGGCGCCGGGGAGATCCAGGACGTCGCCCGCAGCGTGTTCGGGACCGTGATGACCGCGCGGCCGTGCCCACGGTGCGAGGGGACGGGGCGCGAGATCGCCACGCCCTGCGCGGACTGCGGGGGCGAGGGCCGGATCCCGAAGCGAGAGCGGGTCACCGTGGAGATCCCGGCCGGCGTGGCGGACGGCACCGAGCTGCGCGTTGGCGGCGCCGGTGCCGCCGGGCGGAACGAGGGCCCGCCGGGCGACCTGTTCGTCACGGTCCGCCTGCGTCCGCACGCGGTGTTCGAGCGGCGCGGGCAGGACCTGGTGGCCGCGCTCCGGATCACGTTCACGCAGGCCGCGCTCGGCGCCGACCTCGATGTGAGCACGCTCGATGGGACCGAGAAGGTGCGGATCGACCCCGGCACCGAGCCCGGGACCGTGATCCGCCTGCGCGGGCGCGGCGTCCCGAACCTCGCCGGGCGCGGGCGGGGCGACCTCTACCTGACCGTCCAGGTGGAGATCCCGAAGGGGCTGTTGAAGCGAGAGCGCGAGCTGCTCCACGAGCTGGCGGCGATCCGGGGAGAGGAGCCCGAGGTGCGCGGGAAGCGCCGCACCGGCCTGCTGGGGCGCCTGATCGGTCCGTAGCGGCCGTGAAGGGGCTGCCATGGTTCTACCTGCCCGAGCGGGTCCCGGCGGGGACGCGGGTCCCGCTCGATCCGGATGACGCGCGTCACGCCACCGGACCGCTCCGGCTGCGGGCCGGGGTCGAGCTGACCGTCGGCGACGGCGCCGGCTGGGTCGCCCCGGCGCGGCTGGTGGAGTCCGCCCGCGGCTCGGCCATGGTCGACGTGGGGACGGGCGGATCGTCGCCCCGTCGTCCCCGCGGGTCCGCGTCGCGGTGGCGGCCCCGGCCGGAGATCGCGCCTGGTGGACGGTGCAGAAGCTCACCGAGATCGGCGCCGACCGCATCGACGTGGTCCGGGCCGAGCGCTCCGGCCGCCGGCCGGGTGACGAGGAACACCTGGCCCGTCGCGCGGCGGCGGTGGCGCGCGAGGCGGCGAAGCAGTCGCGGCGCCCCTTCATCCCGGAGATCGGGATCGGGCAGGGCCTGCTTCGCCGGACGCGAGGAGGGGGAGGACTCCATCGTGCTCTACGAGCGGGCAGAGCGGCCGTTCTCGGCGTGCCTGCCGGAGGACCCGGCGATCGTCGGGCTTCACGTCGGGCCCGAGGGCGGGCTGGGGGAGCGCGACCTCGCCGAGGCCGCCGCGGCCAGTGCCGTCCTGGCGTCGCTCGGCGCGCCGAACCTGCGCACCGAGACCGCGGCCGTCGTCGTCGCGGCGCTCGCCCTGAATCGCTACGGTCGGCTGGGGTAGGGTGAGGCGGCGTCGTCCGCGGACGCCGAGACCTGAGCGGGGAGGGCCGGGTCGGTATGGTCGACTGCTTCTTCTGCCAGATCGCCGCGCGCGAGCAGCCCGCCGACATCGTGCATTCCACCGAGCACGTCGTCGCGTTTCGGGACATCAACCCGCAGGCCCCGACCCATCTGCTGATCATCTCCCGGGAGCACATCGAGTCGGCGCGCGCGCTCCGCGACCGTCACGCCGCCGTCCTCGCCGAGATCTTCCAGGCCGCCGGCCACCTCGCCCGGGCGGAGGGCGTGGACTCGAGCGGCTGGCGCCTGGTGACGAACGTCGGGCCCGACGCAGGGCAGAGCGTGCATCACCTGCACTTCCACCTGCTCGGCGGACGGCACATGGGGTGGCCACCCGGCTAGGCGAGCGGGCCTCCTCCTGACCGGAGCGGGAGGGGCCGCCGCTATAATCGGGGGACCGGGCCACCACCCGCCCGGCGAGGATCGAACGCATTTGGCGGAAGCCGACGCGCAGGTACGCATCATCGTTCCCGGCCACCAGCCGATGGTGGCCCTCCTCGGGCAGCGAGACGAGCTCCTGAAGCTCATCGAGGCGGGGTTCGACGCCTCGATCCTTGTCCGCGGCAACGAGATCACGATCTCCGGGCACGCGGAGGAGACGCAGCGAGTCGCGCAGCTCTTCGAGGAGCTCCTCGGGTTGATCTCCGACGGCCACGAGCTGACGGCCGAGTCCGTCGGCCGAACCATCGACCTGATCAAGGGCGACGAGGCGAAGCCCAGCGAGGTGCTGGGCGACGTTGTCCTGTCCGTCCGCGGCAAGTCGATCGCCCCGAAAACGGTCGGCCAGAAGCGATACGTCGACGCCATCCGCCGTTCGACCGTCACGTTCGCCATCGGTCCCGCGGGTACCGGGAAGACGTTCCTGGCGGTGGCGTCAGCGGTCAAGGCGCTGACGGAGCGGGAGGTGACGCGGATCATCCTCACCCGGCCAGCGGTCGAAGCCGGAGAGCGGCTCGGGTTCCTGCCGGGAACGCTGTACGAGAAGATCGACCCGTACCTCAAGCCGCTCTACGACGCGCTCTACGACATGATGGACGCCGAGGCCTTCCAGCGCCTCGTCGAGCGCGGAACCATCGAGATCGCCCCGCTTGCGTTCATGCGGGGCCGGGCGCAACCGACCCGCGCCCGCGTGCTGACCCCGACCGGGTTCCGGCGGATCGGGAGCCTCCAGGTTGGCGATCTCGTGATCGGGTCGAACGGATCGCCCACCCCCGTCCTTGGTGTCTACCCCCAGGGCCGGAAGGCGATCTTCCGCGTCAGGACACAGGACGGCGCGTCGACGCTCTGTTGCGGCGAGCACCTCTGGGCGGTGACCACCGCCTCGGATCGTCGGCGCGGGAAGCCGCCGCGGGTCCTCGAGACGCGGGAGATGCTTGGTCGCCTGCGTTCGGCGCGCCGGCACCGATACGAGCTCCCGATCGTCAGCCGACCCGTCCTCTTCGAACCGCGCGACGTCCCGATGGATCCGTACGCCCTCGGTCTGCTGCTCGGCGACGGTTGCCTGACGGGCCGAACAACACCATCCTTCTCTATCGGCGATCCGGAGCTCGTTCAGGCGCTGGAGGCGGCTCTCCCCGGGATCGAACTTCGCGCCAAGAGCGGCGTGGACTACGTCCTCCGCCACGAGAAGGGTCATCGCGGTGGCGTGATCGTGGCGAACCCCGTCACGGCGACGTCACGGGAATTCGGCCTCTGCGGCGCTCGATCGAACACGAAGTTCGTGCCGGAGGAGTACCTGCACAACTCTCCTGAGGTGCGCTTGGCGCTGCTCCAGGCCCTTCTGGACACCGATGGCGGGCCCGTCCCGCAACGCGGTCGCAGCTGTCGCATTCAGTACTGCACCACGTCCCCGCATCTTCGTGATGACGTCGTATTCCTGGTTCGATCACTCGGCGGAATCGCGTACTGGCGCACGCGTGCCGCCATGAGTCGTCCTCCGGGCCGTGCCAGGGGGAGCGAAGTGCCACATCGCGCGGATGCGTTCGTGATGGACATCCGCCTGCCGCAGGGCCTCAAACCGTTCAGGCTTGGACCGAAGGCGCAACTGTACGAGGACGAGGGTGGTGGGCGGCCCGTGCGCTTCATCCACAGCATCGAGCCCGCAGGAGAAGACGAAACCCTCTGCATCCAGGTTGCGGCAGCGGATTCACTGTATGTGACCGACGACTTCCTGGTCACCCACAACACCCTGAACGACTCGTTCATCATCCTGGACGAGGCGCAGAACACCACGCCGGAACAGATGAAGATGTTCCTGACCCGCCTGGGGTTCGGGTCGAAGGCGGTCGTCAACGGCGACGTGACGCAGACGGACCTCCCCCCGGGACAGCGGTCGGGCCTGCACGTCGTCGAGGAGATCCTGCAGGGGATCGACGGGATCGAGTTCGTGCGCCTCGGGGCGCGGGACGTGGTCCGGCACAAGATCGTCCAGGCCATCGTCGAGGCCTACCGGCTGTTCAGCGAGACGCCGACCGAGCGCCGGGCCTGAGTCCGCATGTTCGACCCACCGCGATGACTGCCGTTCCGTTACCCCGGTTGCTGGTCGACGACCGCCAGGACGTCCCGGTGGACGTGCCCTCGCTGCTCGCGTCGGCCCGCGCGGCGCTGGCGGGGGAGGGGGCGACGGGATCCGAGGTCTCGATCTCCCTGGTCGGCGAGGACGAGATGGCCGACCTGCACCAGCGCTACCTGGGAGAGGAGGGCCCGACCGACGTGCTCTCCTTCCCGATCGGCGAGCGCGACCCGGAGGGCGTGCTGCTGCTCGGTGACGTGGTGATCTGCCCGGTGGCGGCTCGCGCAGCGTCGGGCGACCCGGCGGCCGAGCTGCGTCTGCTGATCGTGCACGGGATCCTCCACCTGCTCGGGTACGACCACGAGCGGGAGGAGGAACGGGCGGAGATGTGGACCCGGCAGGAACGCTACTCGGGAGTGGCGGCGTGACGAGCGGGGAGTGGGGCCTGGCCGTCGTGGTGCTGCTGTTGATCGCGATGGCGGCCGTGCTCGCGGCGGCGGAGGTCGCCGTTACCCGGATGACGCGGATCCGCGCCTACCACCTCCGGGAGGAGGGCCGGCGCGGCTCGCCCTCGCTGGTGCGGGTGGTCGAGGACCCGTCCCGATACCTGTCGGTGATCCTGCTCCTGCACCTGTCCGGCACGACGATCGCCGTGATCGTGGCCGTCCGCGTGTTCGGCGATATCGGGGAGGTCATCGGGACCGCGCTGATGACGGTCCTGCTGTTCGTGCTCGCGGAGGTGACGCCGAAGACCTTCGCGGTCCAGAACACCGACCGCGTGGCGCTGCGGGTCGCTCCCCTCATCGCGGGGCTGACGCGCCTGCTCGGCCCGGTGGCCCGCGTCCTGATCGGCGTCGCCAACGTGATCCTGCCGGGGAAGGGATTGCCGAAGGGCCCGTTCGTCACCGAGGAGGAGATCAAGCAGATGGCCGAGGTCGCCTCCGAGGAGGAGGAGATCGAGGAGGAGGAGAAGGAGCTGATCCACTCGGTCTTCGAGTTCGGCGACACGATCGTGCGCGAGGTGATGCTGCCGCGGCCCGACATCGTGGCCGTGGACGCGCGCAAGAGCCTGCGCGCGGTCCAGGACCTGGTGCTGCAGCACGGGTTCTCGCGGGTGCCGGTGTTCAAGGACGACCTGGACGAGGTCGTCGGCGTGGTCTACGCGAAGGACGTCCTGAAGGAGCTCCGGCTCGGCCGTCCGGACGCGCCGCTCGAGGAGATCGTCCGCCCCGCCCACTTCGTGCCCGAGTCGAAGAAATGCGCGGAGCTGCTGCGCGAGATGCAGCGCCAGAAGTTCCACATCGCCCTGGTCACCGACGAGTACGGCTCGGTCGCCGGGCTGGTCACGCTCGAGGACCTCCTGGAGGAGCTGGTCGGGGAGATCGAGGACGAGTACGACACGGAGGAGCCGCGGATCCTGCCGGTCGACGAGAACACCTATCGGGTCAGCGCCCGCCTGTCGATCGACGACGTGAACGACCTGCTCGGGGCGAACCTCCCGGATACCGAGTGGGACACCGTCGGCGGACTGATGCAGGGATTGCTCGGCCAGATCCCCGAGCAGGGCCAGGACGTCACGTTCGACGGGTTCCGCTTCGTCGCCGAGCGCGTCAAGGGGCGGCGCATGGACAAGGTCCTGATCGAGCGCATCGCGCCGTCCGAGGATGACCAGCCGCCTCGCGGGTGAGCCCGGCCCCGAGCGCCTCGACGCGCTCGTCGCGGCGGCGCGGGCGGTGCGGGAGCGGGCGTACGCGCCGTACTCGAACTTCCCGGTCGGGGCGGCGGTCCTGGCCGGCGGCGACGTGTTCGCCGGCTGCAACGTGGAGAACGCGGCCTACTCGCCGACGCTGTGCGCCGAGCGCGTCGCCGTCGGATCGGCCGTCGCCGCCGGCCACCGAACCATCGAGGCGGTGGCGGTTGTCGGCCCGCACGCGCCGATCACCCCGTGCGGGCTCTGCCGCCAGGTGCTCCACGAATTCGGCCCGGACATGATCGTCGTGTCCGAGGGCGACGGCGGCGAGCGGCGCGTCCGCTCGCTCGCGGAGCTCCTTCCCCACGCGTTCGGGCCGAAGGACCTCGCCTAGCCTGCCAGTGGCCGGGTTCCGCTGTGGGTTCGTCGGCGTCGTCGGCCGGCCGAACGTCGGGAAGTCGACGCTCGTCAACGCGCTGGTCGGCCAGAAGGTGGCCATCGTCTCGGACGTGCCCCAGACAACGCGCCGGCGGATCCGCGGCGTGCTCTCTACCGATGCCTACCAGGTCGTGTTCACCGACACGCCGGGGTTCCACAAGCCCCGCACGGCGCTCGGCCGCCGGCTGAACGAGGTGGTCGGGCAGTCGCTGCAGGATGTGGACGTCGCGCTGATGGTCGTCGACGCGGCGGCCGGGGTGGGACGGGGGGACGCGTTCGTCTACACCCGTCGCGTGGCGCCCTTGCCGTGCCCGAAGGTCTGTGCGGTGAACAAGGTCGATGGCCTGCGCCACGAACGGATCGTCCCGCAGCTCGCGGCGGCCGGGGCGCTCGGCGCGTGGGACGAGATCGTGCCGGTGTCCGCCGCGACCGGGCGCGGGCTCGGGGAGCTGCTCGAGATCCTGGTCGCCCGCCTGCCGGAGGGATCGCCGGCCTTTCCGCGGGACCAGGTCACCGACCAGAGCGTCGAGGAACGGACCGCCGACCTGATCCGTGAGAAGGCGATCCGGCTGACCCGCGAGGAGGTGCCGCACTCGATCGCGGTCGTCGTCGAGGAGCTGTCGCGGGAGGACGACCTGACCCGGATCGCGGCCACCCTGCTCGTCGAGCGCGAGTCCCAGAAGGGGATCGTCATCGGCCGCCACGGGGCGATGCTGAAGGAGATCGGCACGCGCGCGCGCCGGGAGATCGAACCGCTCCTCGGCACCCGGGTGTTCCTCGAGTTGCGGGTCAAGGTGCAGCACGAGTG
>WNFV01009672.1_pt1 | contig 10627 bp, 13 predicted proteins | sample 5400101 | NCBI WGS metagenome assembly WNFV01 (sample SAMN13153361, study PRJNA577476) | soil metagenome | isolation source: 115 cm soil or saprolite under grassland replicate 1 | place: USA:California | collected 2016-06-15 | reverse complement strand
GCGTTCAGGCCGCCCCCATCGGCGTACCTCACACCTTCGGTACAGATCTTCGGACCGCTGGGATCATGTAGACACGCCGCACCAACATCGACCTACCCCCGACCTTTCGGCCTCAGTACCCGATCTTGAAACGGCCGTGAGGCCCGGGGGGGGATCACGGACGACGTGCTGGGCCGTTAGTCCGGCACTCGGTTGTTGAGGTTGTCCAAGACCAGCGCACCGAGCGTACCGAAGCCGCGCAACGGCAGCTCGATGCGCACCCCCACGCAAATCGTTATAGCGCGCGGTATCGGCGGCCGGTTGGAACTGCCGTTCCACGATGCATATCGCCACCCCGCCGATCTCCTGGCGGATTCCGGCGGGCACCGCCGAGGCGTCCTCGACGAAGACCCGTACCGCCAGTTCGTCGAAGAACTCGCCGTCCGCCTCCCGCATGCCGAGCCCCACGCTGCTCTACCATGCTGGTACGCCTGCTATGGCTGTCGTGCGCCTCGGCCGCCGACGCGTTGACCGCGGCGCCATCGACCAGGCCGCTTCTGCACCCGCGCCGAAACCGACGCCGCCCTGCACGAGCGCGTGGACCTGCGCGACGCGGTCAAGAACGACAAGCGACGTGGCAGCGGCAACGGCGGCTCACCGCACCATCCCAGATCGGCCCCCCGGCTGGCCGCCGGTGATATCCGCTCGCAGGCACGGCACACCCTGCGCCCCCAGCAGCGACGCGCTGGCCCAAGGCCGACCGCATCGAACCCGCTCTAGCCTCCTGACCTCGCATCCGACCGAACCGAGCGTCGTTGCCGATCTCTGGGGGTCAAGTGGTCCCGCTACCTCACAACCTACAGAGCGTTCGTTGTGGCCGGGCTCCCGCAATCTGCCGGCCTGTAGGATCATGACGCCGTGGAAGATCTGACTTTCAGGCCAACTGTTCGGCAACGGCGGGGGTTGATGATCGGTGCGGGAGTCTGCCTCGGGCTTGCCGTCGTCTCTGGTATAGCCGCTGGACTGGCAAATGGTCGTGGGGGAATCGGGGTGATCGCCTTCGGCCTTGCCAGCCTTGTCTTCATCGGCTATTTCCTTCTTAGCGTCCGTGATTTCACCACTTGCGATCAAAATGGAATTAGATGTCGTGCTTCGGGCAAATATCACCAGTGGTCCGGGTTGGAAATTCGCGACGTAGAAGTCCAGAAGTACGAGGTGCGCGGAGTCCCGCGTTCGGCGGCTTTTGTCGTCCTGGTCGATGGCGGTCGAGTCGGGTTGACCGTGCCTATCCACGGAGGCGCCACGAAGGACCCGGCGTTTGCCGACAAGGTCGAACAGATCCGGGAGTATCGACGACGCTGCTCCAGTTAGATAGCAGTACAGCAGCAAAGTAACAGCAACCGACGAAGCCGAACCGAGCAAGAACAACCAACGCAACCCCAGCTGACTCGCATCGGACCCACACCGACTCACCCCGCCGGTAGTTCACACCGAAGAGGTCTCGCACCCTTCGGCCGGGTCGACGGCCGAAGCAGACGCCTCGGCCTACATACTTGCAGTCGTATCAATGGACCGACAAGGCGAGATCCGGGATGAATGAATCAGAAGACCTTCCGCACGACGCGACGCGCCAGCACCAGCCGACGCGGAGAATCACGCTGCTCCGGGTCTGGCACAGCTGTTCCTCTGGGCAGCGTTTGTCGTGCTGACCGTAATCGGTCTATCCCGAGGGGCATGGTATGGCTGGCTATTCCTCGCCCTGGCGTTGCTGCACGCTGCGCCGTGGTCGTACGCCTGCGTTAGATGTACCGCTGATACCTTCAGCCGAGGCCGTCAGAGTGATGCGCGGGTGTGAGCATCCACACGGCGACCGTTGCCGAACGGCGACCCGCAGGGAGGCCGGGTAGCCGTCACTCTCGAAGGTCACGCCCGCGGCAGGGTGTCAGCATGCGCCCGATGATTCACAACTGGCTCGGCCCCGGGGCTGGTGCTGGGGATCGGTTTCGGGCTGGGCTCGTTGGCCGTCGCGTCCGGGATGCTGTGCAAGCCGCGATGGTCGTGGCTTTGGTTGGCCGAACGGCTGGCGGGCCACCAATGGTCCTGGGCCGCCACCATCCTGATTGGACCCGGCCACCATCGTGTGGATCTTGTTGGAGCTGATCTATCTGCCTGGCGTTTCGCCGCTAGAGGTTCTCTACGGCGCCGCTTGGGTGCTGTTGCCGATGGTTGCGCCAGTACGCGGATATCTTCGCAACAACACGACGTAAGGCACCTAACGGGGACTCTCGCCTTCATCAAGGCCTGGAAGGGCGAAGGGCACTGTACCCACCACAAGCAGCGCGAGGGCCCATGGGTGGGACCGGGCGGTCAGCCACGGCGCCGCGACGAGCGCCAGGCCGCCGGCGACGCCGGTAGCGACTGGCAGGGTGAGGTCGGCTGCGGGGGGTCGTCGTGCGGTTGCTCGCGCCAGCGGCCCCGGGCGGCTACCTCGTGCTGTCCCACATCGCCGGGGTCACGCTGGTATCCCGGCGCCGGGACGAGGTGCTTGCCTCGATCGACGGGCTCGATCCGGTACCGCCGGCCTCGTGCACGTCTCCGCCTGGCACCCCGACGGCAGGTACCCGACGCCGACCCCCGAGCGGGTCTGGGTGTACGGCGTGGCCCGCAAGCCTTAACCCGCGGGCGGCGCGTCCAGCACGGCCGCGTTCGCGCGGGCCATGACGCCGATCGCGGTACGGCGCGGCAGCAGCCGGCTCATCACCGCCGATGACATCTTCATCAGCCGCCCGGGTATCGTGCGCGGCCCGCGGCCCAGGCCGGCCAGCGCGGCGGCGACGACCTCGTCCGGCGTGACCGCACCGGGTGCCGCCCGGCGGGTGGACCGGCCGAGGCCGGGTGTGGCGACAGCGCCCGCGACGGCGGTGACCACGTCGACGCCGTGCCGGCGCATCTCGCCCCGTAGCCCTTCGGCGAGCACCATGTCGAACGCCTTGGTCGCCGCGTACACCGCGAGATCGGGCGAGCCCTGCTGCCCGGCCAGCGAGGACATCAGCACGAACCCGCCCCGTCCGCGCGCGGCCATCGGCGGCAGGTACCCGTGCGCGAGCGCGAGCGGCGCCGCGCAGTTGAGCGCGAGCGCCAGGCGTGTGTCGGCCGGGTCGCTGTCGATGAACGGTCCGATCGGCGAGTACGCGGCGTTGCACACGACGAGCCCGACCGAAAGCTTCGCCGTGGCGGCCAGGACCGGTTCGACGCCTTCGGCGAGGTCGGCGGCCACGGTGACGGTCTGTACCGGCAGCCGCGCGGCGAGGTCGTCGAGTGGACCGGGCCGGCGGGCCACCAGTACCAGATCAAGTCCCTGCCGGGCCAGCGCGGTGGCGAACGCGGCCCCGATGCCTTCGGAGGCGCCGGCGACCACCGCCCACGGACCGTACCGATGCCTCATGCCGGTGCCTCCCGGGTGAAAGGGTGTTCCCGGCGCATCCGACAGATCACCGCGAACGGCAGCAGCAGCCACGGCGTGTTGAGCGCCAGCACCGCCCGGAAGTGCGGCGTCGCGTGCTCGCCGAACCGCTCCTCCATCAGGATGATCAGGACGTTGGCCGCCATCGTTCCCGACCACACCAGCGCCGGTACCCGGATCCAGTCCCGGCCGCGCACGAACGCGTAGATGGCGAACACGTAGAACGGGCCGAAGAACACCACGTCGATCCAGATCGTCATGCGCCAGAACGCCGGCCGGGCCATCAGCAGCGGGTCGAGCGTGCTGCCGTACCGGTGCACAAGGTCGACCATGGCCGGCGGCGGCCACACCGGGTACCGGAAGTGCCGCGGGTCGGACACCACGATCTGCTCCAGGTCCACGACGTAGGTGATGAATCCGAGCTTCACCGTGAAGAACGCCACGAAGACGAGGTCACCGAGGCGGCGGCGGAGCGGTACCGGCAGGCGCACGCGATCACTGTGGCACGGGTACGCGCCCGCTGGCGAGGCTACCCCGCGATCATGGACACCCCGCTGGGGCTGAGCATGTTCGTCCTCGCGCCGGCCTGGACTACCTGCGGCTGTGTCGACTTCGCCGCCGCCGTGGGCAGCCCGCTGGTCAACGGACCGATGTACGCGCCGACCGGCCAGGCCCGGCTGCTCGACCCGCCGCAGCGCGCGGCGGGCATCCCCCTGTCGGCGAGGTGTCCTACGTCTCGTACGTCCGTTCCATGAGCTGACACACCTGCGCATCCGACATTCGCTGGTTCCAACGTCGGCAGAGGCAGAGTTGTCACGAGGCTGCAGATCGGCGCCGTCGGACTGGTGGGCTGTCTCGTGTTTCGCAGCTCATTGGCTCGGCGGCCGAAGCGGTGGGGGAGCGGGAGAACTCATATGGCCTCGTTCTCGGTGCATCGTCAAGGGCATCCTGGCCGCCGGTGCGGAGGCAGACCCGGCCCCGCCAGCGACCGGTGACGGCGGGGCCGCGGCGCACCTGCATGGCCCTTCGCAGCTGTTCGCGAACGTCATCCCCTTGCCCGCCACGGGCGACGCGCCCACGGCGGACCCGGTCACCACGAGCGACGCGCCCGGAGACGATGAGCAGCCGGCCGCGGGGACGGCGGCGCTGGCATGACCGACAACACCACCACTGCCGACACCACCACCTTACAGCCAGCCGCCCCGCGGCCGGCCTACCGACTGCCACAGCCGACCAGCGTCGATCCCCGGTTCACCGACGGTCTGTTCTTCGACATCGCCCATGCGTTGGCACGCAACGGTTTCCCTCGCCCCGCGGCACCGACTGGACCGACCTCACGACCGCCCTGCACCGCTTCCTCTACCAGGAGAACTCGTGACCATCGTCGACACCGCCCTGCACGGCAGCCTGCGCGTCCTGAAGCTGTCCGGCATTGCGGGTTGGCTCAGACGGCTTGGCGGTGGGCCGTTACCAGGGCGCGTGTTTGGTTATGCCCGCCACGCCGGATTGGCCAGCCGCATGCTACGAGGCCGACCGTTGACCACCGAGCGGTCCCTATTCAGCCCCCGCATACGCCTCGAGACGGTCCGCCAACTCGTTCGGGCGGCTCAGCGCGGGGGTGTGTCCGCCGTCGATTTCGTCGGTGGTGATGCCCAGGCGCTCCCGGGCGACGCGGCGAAGAAAACCCACGGGGAACAGGCGGTCTTCGCGACAGATCAGGACCCGCGTGGGGGCGTCGGGCCAAGCCCTGAGCGGGGACGGTTCCCCCATTCGAGCTTCGGACTGGGTGCGCCCCCGCTTCAGCGCCTCGGAGGCCAACTCCCGCGGGACGTCCTGGTAGAAGAGGGCGATGTCATCGTCGTACCGCTCCCGCGCCTCCTGGTCGTATCGCGTATGTGCCCAGTAGTCGGCGGGCGCCTCTCCCGCGGCGGGGATCATGGGCGCGACGAGGACGAGCAACTCCACGGCCACCCGGTCGCAGACGAGCGGCGGTGAAGCCACCGAGCGATTGCGCGACGACGATCAGGTTGCTCCTGTCGCCGATCGCGTCCACCACGGTGTCCGCGTACTCAGGGAGGCCGGCCGAGTCGTCGTCGCATGGAAGATCCGGACAAACGGTGTCGTGGCCTCGTTCACGCAGTTCGGCTTCCACTAGATGCCAGTACCAGCCGACGTCGCCGGCGCCGTGGATGAAGACGAATGTGGCCACCTCGACCCCCCTTCCGCTGTTCAGATCCCGACCGTGACCGCCAACTGCTCGCCCGGTTCTGTTCGTGGTGAGCGACGACCAACCGCCTCCGGGTCCGCATGAAGCGGGACCGGTACTCGACCTGACCTCCTATGGTGATCCCCGCGCCAACCGCTACGAAACGACCGGGGTTTGTCGTCGAGGCTCCGGCTTCCTGGTGCCTGCCCGGGCGCGTTCCTGACTGAGCTTCGGCGATGCCGAGGCTCATCGTTCAGGCCAGCGGTCGGCCGGGAGCGCTCGTAGGCTGGGTGGCTGAGCTGGAGTTCCGACAGAATGTTCGATCGCGAGGAGCGACGAGCCATCACACGCGGACTGTATCTGGCGCCGTTCGACCAGTTGGCTGATCCAAGGCTGCTGGTGGACCTCGCGAGCCTCGCCGAGTCCAAACACTGGGAGGGTCTGTTCCGGTGGGATCGGATCACCTATCCGCCTCAGGGCCGCGCCGTGGCCGACCCGTGGGTGGCGTTCAGCGCCGTTGCCTTGGCGACCGAGACCCTCCGGCTCGGGCCGATGATCATCCCGCCGCTGGGGCGACCTGGGTGCTGACCAGCATCGAGCCGCAGCCCTCGGAGCTTGCATACGTCAGTCATCGCAGCCGGCCCCTGACTGCAGGTCCCGAGCGACTGTGTCCGGTCGACAACGGGGGAAGTCCGACCGGCGCCGCCACGTCAACAACGACCCCGGACCGCGCGTCGAGAAAAGGCGGGTGCTACCTGTGACGGACGCCGATCACCCACAGCGCGCAGGCGACCCCGACCGTCGTGACGGGACGGCGCTGCGCCATGGCGCCGCAGGCGAACACGGGCCCGGCCCCTGCGACTACGACGCCGAACTGCGGCTGCACACCGCAGTACTGCGCCGGGCCTGTGGCGTGCGGCCGCACGACCAGGTCCTCGACATCGGATGTGGGACCGGCCAGACGACCCGTGATGCCGCGCGCATGGCCCAGGCGGGTAGTGCGCTCGGGGTGGACATCTCCGCATCCGCCATCGAGCGTGCCCGCGAACTCGCCCGTGCGGAGGAACTTCACAACGTCACCTTCGAGCGCGCCGACGCGCAGCTCCACCGCTTTCCGCCCGACCGCTTCGACCTCGCGGTCAGCAGGTTCGGCACGATGTTCTTCGACGACCCTGTCGCCGCATTCGCCAACATCGGGCGGGCGCTGCGCCGGGCCGGGCGCCTGGTGATGATGGTCTGGCAGGCCCACGAGCGCAACGAGTGGGACGTCACCATCCACCAATCCCTGCGAGGATCCGAGGGGCCAGTGGCCGTGGCTGCCGAGGGACCGGATCCGTTCTCGCTCGCTGATCCGCCGACCGTGGAGGGGATCCTGCAGGCTGCCGGGTTCGTCGGTGTCACGTTCACCGACGTCCACGAGCCCGTGTACTACGGTCCGGACGTGGCCGCCGCGCTCGACTGGGTCCGCGGCTTCGCGTGCACGAACGAGGTACTGAAGCGGCTGGATCCCGCCGCCGCGACGCGCGCGCTCGGGCGGCTGCGCGGGGCGCTCGCCGCGCACATGGGCGACGACGGTGTGTGGTTCGCCTCCCGCGCCTGGATCGTCACCGCTCGTCGCCACTGAGAGAGGATGCAGCAACGCGAGCAATCAGAGTGAGAGGCCGACACGGCAGGCTGGGCTGTCAAGATCGAGGGCCAAGCGGTAATACTGTCATCGGCGTCGATGTCCAGCACCGCGCCACGCCGGACCGATTCTCATCGATTTGGCGCAAGCGCCAAGTAGGCGTCAGCCTCTTTGGAAAAGCGCCATCTACGACGAGAATCTACACGCGTTTGTAGGATCTCGGCGATCTTGTCGGTGCTTCCGTTGTTGGCCTGGCCGTTGGCCGGTTGTTTCAGTGGTCTGTCGGCGTTGTTCGTCTCGCCGATCTCTCGCTTTCCTGATGACCTTGAGCAGGGCGTGCGCGCGCCTGCCTCGCCCAGCCATGGTGGGTGGCGGGCGTTAGCGGAAGCGTTACTGGCGCACCTGGCGGCGGGTGTTACTGGTCCGGCTGTTGCTCGGCTCGGACAAACGGCGCGTACCGATCGAGGAGCTTCCGGATCTTGGGTTGGTCGAGTTGGTCGAGCAGGATCCGGCCGCGTGCGGTCAGGGTCATCGTCTGGTAGCGGTGGTTGGTGCGGTGGACAAGGGCTGCGCCGATGTCGGCTTCGAGGCGGTTGAGTTGAAGGAACAGGTTCTGTTGGAACAGGCCGAGTGAACCGCCCCGGATCTTGTAGAGACTTTGATGTCACGGTCTTACGGCTGCCGGCAGCAGGGTCGGTCGTCGAACGCCGGACGCTGACAACTTCTCCGCAGTTCGTCGCAAGTTTTAAAGGATTTCTGACGGAACTCTGGACTGGATGGCCGATGAACGGCCAGCAGTGGTCCACAGTACTCGCCGGGCATCGGGTCGCTGTCGCGGTTGGTGTCGGCATGCACCGCGGTGAGGTCGGCGACCATCTCCTCGGCGGCGGTGCGACGGTCGAAGCGGGCCAGGACGTCGTCGCCGCGCACCGTGTAACCGTCGGCAACCAGCGCCGGGTACACGCCGCCGGCGACCGCCGTGGCGGTGACCGTCGCCGGCTGCCAGATCGCATCCGGCGACGCGATCTCATCGCGGTGGTCAGCCAACCGGACCGCGTCCGGGCCGATCAGACGCCCGCCCGTCGGGTCGAGGTCGACGACGACCCAGTGCCGGCCGGTGTGCCGACCGTCACGGAGAACGTCGATGACGGGAAGCTGGCTGCGCGCGGTGTCCAGCGGCAGGTACGCGGTGTCGAAGCCGGCGTGGGCGGCACTGCCGCGCCGGCGGTGTTGCGCGACGCTGAAAATCACACGGGCGCGGCGTTCACGATGCCGATGAAGATCCCGGCGAACCGGACGTCCGGATCGGTGAAGTGTCGCCCATCATTGGCAAGGCGCCGGGAACGCCCGGTCGTTTGCACTCCACAACGGGCCTCGCGCGCTCCGCGTGGGTGTTCGTAAGACCGGCGCCATTTGCGGATCACCAAGTCCCGGTGCCGACATCAGCCACGGTGCCGAGTCACTCTCCGTAGAAGCTCATCACGGCCGCTGGCGTCCGGGCAGGTACACGGATCTGCCGAATTGCGGTGGGGGTGTGGCCACGGTGTTGTAGTCAGTACCAGGCCCATACCTAGGGAGGTGCAGCGCGGCGACGAACTCCATGAGAGTGGCCGCGCTCTCGACGGCGTTCGAGCCGGCCAAGCTGGCAGAGGGTGAAGAATCTCTCGTTCCGCGGCTGCATCCCAAGGCCCATGGCGTGGCGCGTCACCGCTTCGAGAGGAGCTTGTTCGTCCACACTGGACGCAAAAGCAAGGAAAATGCTCCCTGCCACTCTCAACATATCGCGCACCGGGGGCCTTGCGGCAAGACCCGGGTCGTGCCGCAGAATCTCCAGCCGAAGCCAGAACCTGTGCGGGTGTGCGCCGCCGGACCGCGTGGAGCAGCTGGCCGAAACGCAACCTTGTTGAATCGGGGTTCATGTTCGACGTGATCATCGTCGGCGGCGGCGGACCGACCGGCATGATGCTGGCCGGCGAGTTGCGGATGCACGGCGTGCACGTGCTCGTTCTGGAGAAGGAGGCGGAGCCGACCGGGTATGCCCGCGCGCTCGTTTGCACGTGCGCAGCATCGAGGTGATGGACCAGCGCGGTCTGCTGGAGCGGTTCCTCGCGCACGGCCAGCAGTACCCGCTCGGTGGTTTCTTCGCCGGCATCGACAAGCCCTCGCCCGACCGGCTGGACACCGCGCATCCCTACGTCCTCGGCATCCCGCAGACCACCACCGATCGCCTGCTGGCCGAGCACGCGACCGACCTCGGCGCCGAGATCCGGCGCGGCTGCGAGCTGGCCGGGCTGAGCCAGGACGAGCACGGGGTGACCGCCGAGCTGGCCGACGGTACACAGCTGCGCTCGCGCTACCTCGTCGGCTGCGACGGCGGCCGCAGCACGGTGCGCAGGGTGCTCGGCGTCGGCTTCCCCGGTGAGCCCACCAGGGTCGAGACGCTGCTGGGCGAGATGGAGGTGGCCGTTCCGCCGGAGACGCTGGCCGCCGTGGTGGCCGAAGTCCGCAAGACCCAGAAGCGGTTCGGCGCCACGCCCTTCGGGGAAGGGGTGTAGCGCGTGGTCGTTGCCCGCCGCGGGGGTGGCCGAGGACCGCTCGGTCCCGCCGACCCTCGAGGAGTTCAAACAGCAGTTGCGGGTGTTTGCCGGCACCCGACTTCGGCGCGCACTCACCGCGCTGGCTGTCCCGCTTCGGCGACGCCACCCGGCTGGCCGAGCGCTACCGGACCGGCCGGGTGCTGCTCGCCGGCGACGCGGCGCACATCCACCCGCCGACCGGCGGGCAGGGCCTCAACCTCGGCTGCGGCCGGACGGCCACGTGGCGTGGGCCGGTGACGATCAGCAGGATCTGCTCGACCAGCTGCCACGGTGGTTCGGCGCCGCCGTCGGCTGAGTTCGCAGGTGTGTGGCCGGCAGTGGGTGTGACTCGGCCGGTGCGGTACCGCACCGGCCGAGTCCCAGGACCCGACGGTGTCCGCCACAGACCTCCGGCCCGTACATCGCCCGACCGGCGCCCCGATCGTCCCGTCCATGCAACGACAAGATCAACGCGGCCCGCATCTCTTGCTCATCGCGCGCGATGATCTCCGAGGCCTCGATCTGCGGTTACAGCAGCCACAGCCGGGTGCCGCGCAGTCCGTCCCGTGTTCCGGCGGCGGACGTCCGCGCATGCCGCCGAGCGCGCCGTCTCAAAATCGCCCGTCAGTAGACGTCTCATATTGAGCGTGTCCCAACCTTGTTTCGGCAGGTGGTCGTGGGTTGACAGTGGGGCTGATGGTGGTCAGCCGCAGTTCAGTAGGGGTGATCCACTTTGTGGCGCGAGAGCCACCGTCGGGGTGGGCCCTGATCACGATGCG
>WNFV01009671.1_pt1 | contig 10628 bp, 10 predicted proteins | sample 5400101 | NCBI WGS metagenome assembly WNFV01 (sample SAMN13153361, study PRJNA577476) | soil metagenome | isolation source: 115 cm soil or saprolite under grassland replicate 1 | place: USA:California | collected 2016-06-15 | reverse complement strand
GCTACCTCACCTGGCACCTGCGTGCCGCCCTCGCCGAGCTCACCTTCACCGACCAGCACATCCCCGCCCCCGCCGACCCGGTCACCCCCGCGCAGCGCTCAGACCAGGCCAAGGCCAAAGACGCCGCCAAGCACACCCCCGGCGGCCTGCCCGTCACCAGCTATCAGGACCTGCTCGCCCACCTGGCCACCCTCACCCGCCAGGTCATCATCTTCGCCGGACAGCGCATCGAGAGGCTCACCACCCCCACCCCCGTCCAGGCCCGAGCCTTCCAGCTGCTCGGCACCCCAGTCCCACTCACCCTCAAGTAGCCACTCAACACGCCCAAGCCGCCCCCGGCGCAGCGGCATAACCCCCGGTCAGCGACCCGCCCCGTCCCAAAGACCAAGTAAGTTCGGCTTAGTCGACGTCATGCCGTGACTGGCCCGGATCACGCTGAAGCCCTGAGACCCACAAGAAACCGTGCGCAACCCCGGGGGAGCCACCCATGCGACCAGTCCGCATCATCGCCGTCCTGTTGTTCGCCGCCACAGTAGGGATCCTCACGCTTGCCGCGCCGGCAAGGGCCGCGCCCGGGCCACCGCACGTCGCCGTCGATGTCAGCCCGAATCCGGTCGTCGCGGGGCACACCGTCACCCTGTCAGGGTCGGTCGGCCCGGACGCGGCGGGATCAGAGTGTGCAAGCGTCACCCTGTACTCCAACGCGTTCGGCCCCAGCAACGACGACGTGACATCCAACCCGGTGTACGCGACTGTCAAGCCGACCGGGACCTTCACGGCAACGACCACGATCTCCCGCTCCAAGCCGGCTGGGACCTACCCGATTTTCCTGCGTTGCGGTGGGTCTCCCATCGGCGGGGCGACGCTGGTGGTCCGGGCCGCCCCCATTGCGCCACCCGCCAGCGTCCGTGTCAGCCCGAGCTCGGTCGCCGCGGGGGGCACCGTCACCCTGTCGGGGTCGGTCGGTCCGGACTCGGCGGGCTCGGAGTGCGCGACTCGCGTCACCCTGATCTCCAAGGCGTTCGTCCACACCCACGACTTCGCTGGCGTGCCCGCGGTGTTCGCGGCCGTCAAGTCGGACGGGACCTTCACGGCAACCACCACGATCCCCAGCACCAGGGCGGCTGGGACCTATACGGTCACCGGGCGCTGCGGCGGGGGCAACCTCGGCGTCTCGGCGACGCTGGTGGTCCGGGCCGCGCCCACGGCCACCACGCCCGCTCCCGTGGCGCCTGGCGCCGCGGGCCCGCCCGTGACCCAGCCGCCTGTGGCCGCGCCCGCGGTCACCGGCACACCCAGCCAGCCAGCCACCACGGCGCCAGCGCAACTGGTGGGCCGCTGGATCGTCCCTGGGCTGGCCGCGCTGGGCACCGGCACGCTGGCCGCGCTGGGCGTGTGGCTGCTGTACCGGCGGCGGCACCCGGCTGGCCTCAGCCAGCAGGGGCGGCCTCGCATGGCCCACTGACCACCGCGACACGCTCACCGGCCCGGCATACCGCCGGGCCGACGGCGTTGATCCAACCCGTTCCACTAAGGCAACCACACGCCGCCTCATTCACCAGGATTTGTGCAACACCCTGGTACCAGCCTGTTTCACAAACTCCTACGACTGGATGGCGAAGCTCCGGTCGGCCGTGCAGCCGGGCGGTGTGTCGCCGCACCGCGCTGGTCCTGAGACACATTGACCGAAGGTCGAAGCCACAAGGACAGCGTTGTTGGCTTGAGCTCGCACTTGTGGGTGCCGGGTATTGGGTCATCTCATGCGACCTGCTCATACTCATGGATCAGCCCACCGAGTCGATCGTGGCGCACGACCCGTCCGCCTGGCCGACCGACCCCATCCCCGAGCTCCATCAGCAGGTTCTGGGCCTGCTGCGCTACCCACTCCCGCACCGGATGCGGCGTCACCCGCAATACGCGGACCCGGCGGGTCGCCATCTCGACCACAACAGCACATACAGCCCGTAGGGTTCAGAAACCCGAACGTCATGCCGCAGCGTCGTAGTACTCGTGCACCAAACCCCCGAGACGATCCCGCCGCCGAACGCAATCAGTGACCGCAACAGCGGATGGCACGGATCCGGGCGGGATTCCCCTCGGCGGGCGAAGCGCGAGGCTTCGGTGCGGCCGTTGGTCGTTGTAGTGCCGCACGTACTCGCCGAGCACGCGCTCAAGATGGCGTCGACCCCAGATCAGCATCCAATCCAGACACTCTCCGCGAACTGTCCGCACCCACCGCTCGGCGAAGGCGTTGGCGTTCGGCGCCTGGATTGGCGTCTTGATGATCTGGATGCCGTCGGAGGCGAACACGTCGTCGAAGGCGCGGGTGAACTTGCTGTCGCGGTCACGGATCAGGAAACGCGGCACGGTGGTGCCTCCGCTGGTTCCCGCTCCCGTTCCATCGAGAGCTCCCGTGCCCGCTGGACCGCCCACGACCCACTCGGGTGGTCAGTGACCCCGACGAGGCGAACCCGCCACGTCCCACGTTCGATGCTGAACAGGACATACAGCGTCGTCAGGCGCACGGTTTCAACGGTGAAGAAGTCGGTGGCCACGATGGCCGAGGCTTGCGCCCGAAGGAACGCTCGCCAGCTGACCGACGCCCGTCGGGGTGCGGGCCCAAGCCCGTCGCCCAGTAGCACCGTGCGGATGGTGGTCGCCGACACCAACACGCCGAGCTTCTTGAGCTCGCCCTGGATGCGTCGGTAGCCCCAGCGAGGATTCTCCCGGGCCAGCCGCAGGATCAGCGCCACCTCCTGCTCTGCGAGTGCTGGGCGGCCGCCCTGACGGCGGGGCTGGGTCCATTTGTGTGTGACCAGCCGGCGGTGCCACCGCAGGATCGTGGCCGGGTGACAAGCAAGACCGACCAGTGCGAGCGGGGAAGCGCGCTGCTCAGCACCGCGAGGACTGCGCGGTCGGCGGGTCGGAACTGGGGTCATTTGACCTGGCGGTGCAGCACACTGAGCTGGTGGCGCAGGACAGCGATCTCGACATCCTTGGCGTGCTGGCTTCGGAGGCTTCCGAGCAGCATGCCGACGAGGCGGCGTGCCATGAGGTAGAGGAAGGACAGGGCCATCGGCGGATTATCGCTTGACCCGATCCTCACTGCTCAACGCATCCGGCCGGGTTTCTGAACCCTACGGCCACTGGTTCCGAGCGCAGTCTCGGAAGCGGCGTAGCTAGCTACGGAGATGGTAGGTTCGCGTAGGCTGCTCTGCTCGCTAGGCTCATCGCAACTCGGCGGCTCGTGGCGTTCGCTAGATTCGTGCCGCGATGTGTACCATGCTGAGGGTAGGGGTGGGTAGGCAAGCAGCGCCTCACAAGACTGCTCTTTGACTACGTCGGCGTGTTTGAGCATCGACGTGAGCGCCTCCGAGTAGGAGTTATCGCGCCATGGCCTGCGGAAATACAGCGACGCCCGATGATGTGCGGCAAGCGCATGCAAGCGCGCAGCCGGTATCGCATCCGAGCGCTACGCGCCACGCGAGCGTCTCGCACGCCGCCGCCGCGCCTGGCGCATACGTGCGCGACGGGCGGGTCGACTACCAGGCGGTGTGCGAGGCGTTCGCGGCGGCGGAATCCGTGGAAGGCTTTGCCCATCAGATCTCATCGGCCTGGGCAGCCCAATACCAACAGCAGTGCAAGGGTCCTACCGAGCTTGTCGAGGTGAACCTCGGGTCGTTCACCTACCTGTTCGACGTCGCGCAGGAGCGAACGGTTGGGGTGTACGGGAGGTCAGCACCGACGAGCGAGGCGCGGCCTGAGTCGCGGATTCGTGGGCATCCGTCCTATAACCGCGACGAGACGCAGACCGACCGGGGACATTTGGCAGCGCACACCATGGGCGGCGGTGCCGACATCAACCTCGTCGCTCAGGATCATGCAGTGAACATCGGCGGTGCCTGGCGAGGCTTCGAGCGCTACGGCCAGGAGAATCCTGGAACGTTTTTCGCTGTTCAAGTCGAGTACGAGACCGATCAGGATCGTCCGTCCGGGTTCGTCTATGGGATGGTGCGCGATGGCCAGTTCGAGCATCAGCAGTTCAAGAACGGCTAGGCGCGAGACCCCCACGGCAGGCCAGAGCGCCAGCGCGTGGGAGGAGTTGGAGCGGCTCGAGGCGACCCTTGGGCTTCGGCTCAGCCTGGAATTCAAAGAGATCTTGTCGGCTTCGGCGCCCGATGCATTACGGCAGTGCGTCTACCGCGCCGGCGAGGGTGGCTCTGACAGGAACCTCCACTGGGCGGTGACGATGATGCGCTTCCTGAGCGCGCAGCCGGTCGATCGCGACCTGTTACCGGTGGCGGCGGTCGACGACCGCTCTTATGCCTGCGTGGTCTGCGCGCTGGCCGGTGACGCGCCCAAACCCGACCTTGGTGCCGTCGTCCGCTGGCACCTCGACGACGTTCCGCGCCGCGCACAGCGGCAGCTTCTCGACGTCGATGTCCTTGCCTACTTTGACACTCTTCTACGAGAGGAGCTCGCGCGCGAGGAGGGGTTCGCGCAGCTGGAGAGACTGGCCGAGGGCTATTACACCTCGCACGACCGTGGCGCCAAGCTGCCACGCGCCCACGAGTGCCGGCCGATTCGGCTCGCCTGTCAGAACGTGATCCTTGGCACTGCTGGGTTCTACTACGATGCGCGCTTCAACGGACTGGCCGTCTGCGCCTGGCAGACCTGCGAAGCGCCGCACGTTGCGGCGCATGAAGGCGACCGCGCGCTGGCTGCCTTGATGCTCGCCGAGGCCTTCCGGACTGGCGGCACGATGGAGATCCGATTCGACGAACATCCCGAGCGAGCGGTGCCAGCGCGCCTGCGGCAGTTCGCGCGCACCCGCGGCATCACACTTGGTGCCAGCGACGCCTGCGCGATCACGCCGGCGGAAGCGCGTCGGCTGCTACAGGCGGTGACGCCGATGCCTGCTGAACTCGCCGCGCGTGTCCGGGCGGTGACCAAACGCGGTGAGCAGAGCGTCGAGCGCGCGTGCTACGTCCTCCTTAGCGGCATCTGGAAGCCTATCGAGCTCGACTTCCTGCTCGCGACCTCGCCACGTTCACTGACGATCCTTCAAGGCGGCAGCGACGTGCTCAACCGCAGCGCCCGCCAGGCCGAGACCGCGATCGCGCGCGCCGCAGCGATGGCCGGAACGCTGTTTGCCCGGTTGTCGCTCGCGCCGGAGCAGACGCGCCAGGCCGAGTCGATCGAGGACGAGCGCCTCGGCGTCGAATGGCGCATCATCGGTGACGCGGGCGCGATCCTCTTCACAGGCGTGACCGCCGGGCTGCTCGCATGGCAGCATGGCTCGGCCGTGGAGTTGGCGGACGGCCAGCCCCTATTAGTGCTGGTTCGGCCGCTGCTCGGTCCCGGCGACCGCGAACTGGCTGCTGAGCTGGCGCGGGCGGAGGGCGCTATGGCCGCGACCCTCGAGGCTCCTGACGCACAGGTCGTGTACCGCAGCGGCGACATCGCGCAGCTGATCTACCCCGACCGGCTGCAGGCCCTCGACCGCCAAATCGAACGGCGATTGCTCTCCTGCCGCGTGGGGCGCTCGTGACGCTCGAACGCACAACCGCGGTGCTGCTCAAGGGCGAGCAGTGGCAGATCTGCGCACCGCTCGCCGCTCGCGCTGACATCGCAGCACGCCGGCATGCCAAGGCTCCACCGGGCGATCGACGCGAGGCGCTCAGCTTCGAGCAGCTCGCGGACCAGATCGAGCGCGTTGCGCGCGGGCTGGCCGACCAGGGAGAGGCCGTCGCCATTCCCTTCGCCGACGGCGCCCTGGCCACCACCGGTCGCAGCTGGGTGACGTCGCCCGACGACCTCTCGCCAGCCGCTGCGGCGCACCCCTCCTTGCGCGCGCACGTCGAGGCTGGCGGCGTGCTGATTGAAGTGCGCGACCCGCTGACGCGCGGCGAAGGCGCGAATGTGCCGGACGATGGGAACACCATGGCGGCCTTGATCCCGCCGGCCGAGGTCTGGCGACCGCCGGATACTCGCACGGCGGCCAAGCAACGACCGCAGGCGGTGTTGTGGGAGAGCCAGCTTGCTGCCGCCGCTCGCGGTGAGAGGGAGCCGCTAGTGCCAAGCAACATCAGCAACCGCATCATGACCGAGGGTCTCCGTCGCCACGTCGAAGGCAACGCGCCAGTGTCGGCGCGCGTCGTCTACCAGGACGGCTCGGAGGCACCACCATTCCCGCTGCGCTGCCTGACACTCGAGCAACAGGCGCCCAAGAACAACGTCCTGCGACTGGCGCTGATCTCGATGCGGCATAACGAAATGGACGACGCCGTCGACGGCTGTGTCCTGCGCAACCGCCTCATCAGCCGCATCCGGCCGGCGGCCGAAACCGACCAGCTTGCCTACTCCATGACCCGACAGCGGCTGCAGGCCCTCGCGGGCAAAGACATGACCATCGAGCTCTTCCAGACAGGATTCCAGCCGGCGGTGACCGGCTTCTACCGTGCGCTGGTAGAGCAGCTGCGCGACGCGCCGCGCTCGATCGCTGTCTCGCCACGGTTCCATATCCACGGGTCGACCTTTCGGCCGGGTCTGCCGTGGGCGGTCAGGGGGTGAGCGAGCTGGCGACCCACGGGACAGTCGTCGTCCGCCGCTGGGACGCGCGATGCAAGGACTGCCAGGCACGCGGCAAAGACGACGACAGCTTCGCCTACCCAGACAGTTGGTCGACATACGTCGGCGAGCGCGGCGGTACGCGTTCGGACCGCTGTCCCGTGTGCCGAAAGCTGCATGCCCGCGATGTGGGCTCGATGGCGGTGCCGTACATCGACCTCGACGTCATCGGCCGCGTCGCGGACCCATCGGCACCGACCGGTCCGTTAGGGGGACTCGGACCGCTGCCGACCAAGCATGAGCTCACCGAACTCGTCTCCGATCTCGCCGAGTACGACTTCGGCCTCACCGACGGACATGTGCTCGAGCTCCTCGCCGAACTTGAGTACAAGCAGGTGGCGGTCGTCGTTGCAGGCACCGGCAGCGGCAAGTCGACCTTTCTCCCCTATCGCCTGCTCGCCCCACCCGACGGCGCAACGTTGCGACTCGCCGAGCACGGGACGATCGTCGTCACCGAGCCGCGCGTCTTCGCGACCAAGGACGTCGCTGGATTCGTCGCCGGCGGCCTCCATCGTTCGCTTCCGGTCGGCGCCGGCTGCGAGATCGGCTACCGCGTCAAGGGCGACCCCGCGTTCGATGCTGGCTGCCGCCTGCTCTTCGTGACCGACGGGTCGCTGATCAACTGGCTTGGCGACGGCTCGCTCGACCGGTTCAGCGTGGTCGTGATCGACGAGGCACACGAGCGTAGCCGCAACATCGACCTCATCCTCGGCATGTTACGGGCGGAGCTACCGCGCCGGCCCCACCTGCGCGTGATCATCGCCAGCGCGACGATCGATGCCGACTTCTTCGTCGAATACTTCGGCGGACCCAAGCGCGTCGCCAAGGTCAGTATCGATGCCAAGAAGCAGTTCGGCTACGGCATCCCGCTGTGGCCTGGCGAGGAGGTCGACCTCGGCCATAAGGACTGGCAGAAGATCTATCAGGGCGAGGACCTCCGCGACTTGACGCGGCGATTCGCCGAGCTGCGGCTCCTCTCGAGCGACGAAGACGTGCCGAAGGTGAACGCGTGGAAGGACCGCATGCCGGAGCTGCTCGTCGAGCAGGTAGCGGCGATCGTCACCGGCACCGACCAAGGCGATGTGCTCGCGTTCCTGCCTGCCAAGCAGATGATCGAGGACGCCGTCAGCGCACTTGAGAAGAAGCTCGGGCCCGAGATCGACGTCTACCCGCTGTACCGTGGCGTCTCCGACAGGACCCAGACGGCCGCCCGTGAGGCACGCCCGCTCGGTAGCCGCAGGCGGGTGGTCATAGCGACGAACATCGCCGAGACGTCCCTGACACTCGAGGGCATGACCTTCCTGGTCGACTCAGGGTTGATCACGCAGTCGAGCTGGGACGTCGCCTCGGCGTCGAACACCCTCCTCCCCGTACCCCACAGCCAGGACGGCGTCCGCCAGCGCTGGGGCAGGGTGGGACGCAAGGCGCCGGGCTGGGTCTACCCGCTCTACAGCCGCGGCCAGTACGAGTTGCTGCCGGCGCACACACCGCCTGAATCGGTACGCCAAGATCTTGAGGGGTTCATGCTACAAGCGGCGGCCATCGGGATCCCCAACCCGCTCGACTACGTCTGGCCGGCGTCGTTCGCACGCGCGGACGAGGACGAGGCGACGGCACGCTTCCGGGCGGGCTTCGTAGCCGAGGCACAGCGATCACTCAGCGCGCTCAAGGCACGCGGCCTCCTCGACCAGGAAGGCGACGTCACCGGGGCAGGCAGCGAACTCCTAGCCTTCAATGGCAGCCTGGCCCACGCCAATGCGCTCGCTGGAGCCGACGAGCTCGCTTGCGGCGTCGAAGCGGCGACGGCGCTGGCACTCATGTCCGGGCAGAACCTGTCGGAGAAAATCCTGCTGTTCAAGCGCAACGCACCGGCCTCACGTCGCAACGTTCTGCGCCGCATCCACGCCGCTCTTCGTTCCGGATGCATCGACGACCTCGACCTCGCGCTCAAGATCTATGCGGGTTGGGAGCGCGCCGACGATCGCAAGGCTTGGGCGAGGGCGCACGCTGTCGACCACCAACGGATGCAGGCTCTCACTGACGGCGTCCGCGACGACATGATCACCTTTCTGTCTCCGGGCCGGAAGGGGCGCGTGAACCAGTTGGTGCGCCCAGAGCTCGCGCCGCGGCTACGCGCCGTGTTCTCGCGCGCCTTCACCGATACGACGTTCATGCGCGTCGACGGCAACTGGAAGCCACGCGGCACCGAAGAGGAGCGCGAATACGTCCTGGCAGCCCACGGCTTCGTGCCTGCAGGCGACCTACTGCTGGCATTGCATCGATATCCGCTAAGCCGCAACGTCGCGTTCCTCTCCGGCCTTGTCGAGGTCTACGAGTGGGCGCAGGAGGCGAGCAGCTGGCTCGACCTCGCCGGAGAGGTGTCGCGATGGTTCCGCGACGACGATGGCTGTCTCAAGGCGCCCGACTTCGAGGCGATGTACGCGCTTGCCGATCATTGGCCAGTCGGCTCGCGACACCGCTGTACCGTCGTCGTCGACGGCGACCGCGCCTACGCGCACGACGCCGTGCTTGTTGAGGCGGCGCCGGCTGAGCCGAGCGGCCCCGAAACCGCGCTCGACGGCGAACAAGACGGCGAGATCGTGGAGTCGGCCGTGGAGCCAGCGGTCGCGGCTGCAGCCGCCGAGGAGCCTGGCCAAGATGCAGAAATGCGAGTGAGTGATCTGGTCTCGCTGCTCCCGTCGGACGCGGTCGTCCGGAACGAGGAGGCCGAGGATCAGCACATCGATCTGAGCGACATCGAGACACCCGATCCTGACGCTGGCGGCGCCGACGACTCAACAACCCCGTCGGCCGCGGCGAGTGACAGCGGAGCCGGAGGCGAAACTGGACAGCCGGCGACCGCTCCGGAGGACGTGGCGGTTCAACTGACGCCACCCGTCGAAGCAACAGGGCCGTCCCGCATGGCGGACGCGGCGCCGCGACTTGGCCTCGCTACCGGCGGCACGCCCGCGCCAGGCGAGCTCACTTTCCGCGTGGTCGGCTACGACGGCGTCGGTCGGGACCGCGCGCTCGTCGTCGCTGCCGACGCTGACCCGGCGCCGTTCGCCCAAGCCGTCGCACGCGGCTACGAGAGGTCGACAACGATCACGGTCCTTATCGTCGACCGTGTTGCGGGTTGGGGCGATCCCTTCCTGATCGCCGTCGATGTGGACACCGGCCTTGAGGTTGCGCTGGGGCCGCTTGAACTGACGCTGAGCGCCGATGACCGCTCGGTTATCGGCGCCATTCCGCTCGGCGCCGAACTCGACATCGACCTCGTCAAGTTGGACGACGTCGGCCGCATCGCCGACGCGACGCGGTTCCCGCAACTGCTGCGTCATCTTGAGCGTGCACCGGCGAAGCGTGACGGCGCTGCGACATGGTACCCGGCACACGTCACAGGTGAGGTCTGGAACAGTCGCTTCGTCGTCGCTCTCGATCATCAGGAGCCCGAGCGCGGTCTCCTGCATCGGTTTGTCGTCAACAAGTGGACATTCGATCGACAGAAGCTGGCACCCGAGCCAGGGGTACCCCTCCTCGTCACTCTTGCGATCAAAAAGAAGAACCGAATCCAAGGACAGGTCAGCAAGGCACTCCCCTACATCTCGGACGAGCTTATGGGCAAGATCACCCGTCTCTGTGAACGCGTCCAAGAGAAGCTCGCCTTCGACGCGGCTGAGCCGCCGAAGCTGACCGCGCTCGGTCCTTTATCGGCTGGTCTGCGCGAACAACTGCTCCGGCTCGCCGACAGCTCGACCTGGCGCGACGTCGTCACGGCGCTGTGGCGCGAGTCGAACACGCTCGGTGTGGAGAAGGTAAAGCCCAGCGGCGCAACGCAGACGTTCCTAGTCCACCGCGCTAGCCTCGATATTTCACGAAGCTTTGAGTCTTTGTGAAGTCGGGGCTGGATTGGCGAACTCGACAGTGGTCGGGATGCTTGACGGTGCCGATGATCCTGACAGGAGCGCCGGGCTCTGCGTGATCGGTTGACCAAATCG
>WNFV01009668.1_pt1 | contig 10629 bp, 10 predicted proteins | sample 5400101 | NCBI WGS metagenome assembly WNFV01 (sample SAMN13153361, study PRJNA577476) | soil metagenome | isolation source: 115 cm soil or saprolite under grassland replicate 1 | place: USA:California | collected 2016-06-15 | reverse complement strand
CATCCCGGACGAGAAGACCCTCGACGCGATCCGCCTGTGCGCCAGACTCGAGGGCGTTCTCACCGACCCGGTCTACGAAGGCAAGTCGATGGCCGCCCTCATCGACCTCGTACGCGACGAGAGAGTCGCGCCCGGCTCGACGGTCCTGTACGCCCACCTGGGCGGCCAGCCGGCTCTGAACGCGTACTCACATGCCTTTGACGCCCCGCCGAGCTAACGCGAAGCGTTGGCGAAGACCGAGCTCAGTCGGACGAGCTCCGCGAGACCGCGCGACGAGCGCGTTCGATGCGTGCGCTCACGTCCTGCGTGATAACCGCGTTAGCCGCCGAACCGGTGAAAACCGCAGAGACCTCGATCGAGCGCCTCGCGTCCCGCCGACAAAGACTCACCGCCGCACGGTCACGGCGGTCGCGGCGGGACCGGTACTCAGACCGTCCCGCCGTTTACCAGAAGCCGCCGTCGCTGAGACCGCCCGGGCGATAAAGCGTCGCGACGAACATCGCGAACATCGCTGCGGTGATGAGAAGGGTGAAGAGCCGCGTCTTTGTCATTCGTGTCACCTCCTCTCGAGCCTAGAACCTGACATCCTGGAGAGCCTCTGCCGCGCTGCGATAGAGGTGCGCTGCAAGCCTGTCGTCGCCGCGCCGGGCCGCGAGGTCGCCCCGTGCGACCCAGGCGGCTGCGCGATGACTCGCCGACCCGAGCTGCTCGAAGCAGGACTCCGCCGCCGCGAAGGCCACTTCGGCCTCGTCGATGCGGCTCTGCTCGAGCAGCGCGCGACCGAGCACGAGCTGCGCGCTTCCGATCTCGTCGATGTAATCCTCGTTTCCGGCGGCCTCGAGGAGGCGGAGTGCGTGCCGTGCCTGCTCCTCAGCCTGGTCGACGCTGCCGGTGCGAAGGTGAATCTGCGCCATCGAGGACACTGCCTGCGCCGCATCCGCGTCGCGGCCGGTGTCGAGGGCGATGCTGAACGCCTCCTTGAGGAGCCCGATCGCCTCCTCGGGCTTGCCGAGCAGGAAGTTGAGGGCGCCGAGGTTGTTCGTGAGCTGGCCGACGTGAACCTTGTCCGAGAGCTCCTCGTACGCGGTGCGGGCGCGCTCTGCATAGCTGCGTGCGAGCACCCAGTGGCCTTCGCGGTCGGCAACGAGTGAAGCCTGGAAGTACGCCGCGCCGATCGTGCGCGGGTCGTCTGCGTCCTCGGCGAGCTGCAGCGCGCGCTCGATGTCCTCGCGTGCGGCCTCGTAGTCGCGCTGGCGACGCCAGCAGCGCGAGCGCCAGGAGAGGATGTTCGAGCGGAGCTGATCCGACGGAAGCCCCGAGCGCTCCGCGAGCGCGAGCGACTCGTTCAGCATGGCGAGCGCCGTCTGGACGCTGTTCAGCTGGTAGCGGCAGACGCCGAGCGCGTAGAGCACTTCCGCGCGCTCCAGATCCGAGAAGCTGCCCGCCTCGACGATCCCGCGGGCCTCGTTCAGCAAATTGAGTGCGGTACGCAGCGAACCCATGCGCATCTGCGTGCGGCCGGCGCCGACGAGGGCGCGAACCGCGAGCTCGGGGACGCCCGTCGCCCGCGCAGCGGGAACGAGCGACTCGTACTCGGTTGCCGCCTCGTCGTTCCTCAGTGCCTCGATCAGCGTCTCGGCCCGGGCGAGCGCACCTTCGAGGCGCCCTCGCTCATCGGTCGCAACGCCGTTCGCGAGGAAACCAGGGTCGACGCCGAGCCGACCGGCGAGCCACTCGACCGTCTCGCGCGTCGGGCGCGTCTTGCCGCGCTCGATTTGCGAGACGTACTCCTTCGAGAAGCGCTCGCCCGCGAGGTCGCTCTGCGTCAGGTTGGCGGCCACGCGCAGCTGGCGCAGGCGCTCCCCGAGCCGGAGGCCGCTATTCGCGGCGGAGCGGCTCGTGTTGATGGCGGCGTCTCTAGTCAAATGCGGCATGAAGTGAACCTCACGCTTCACCAAACTGCAAGCTGTCCGGGCAGGCATCCCCCAAAAAGGGCATGTTTGCGCGAAAACACAGTGAAGTGACCCTATACCAAATCACTTGACCGAGCTACTTGACTAGTTCGGACGTGGTGCCTATAGTCAGGTCACCTTGCAACCAGGCCGGACGCCAGGCTCGGGTTTGCAGGGGGCGCGCCGTCGCATTCGGTGAAGGGCAGGAGGCGCGGCTGGGCCGCAGAGCCGAGCTTCCGAAGCCCTCACCAGATGGGCGCGCCTCTCGAGAAGGGCCCCCGAGCCGCAGCGGGGGCCCTTCTCTTTTATCCGGGCAAGAAGCTTCGCTTCTTGCCCGGGGTGGGCCACGCGTGACGGGCCGCCCTCACGCTACGGCCAGAGCGCGGTCTGGCCTTCGCGGGCGGGTTGGCCGCCGTCAAAGGACGTCTTTTGCCGGACGGCAGCCAGAAGGCCGATGGGGGACTCGAGGAGCGGCTCAGGCGGTGAGCCAGTCGAGGCGCGCTTTGCGGATGCGTGCGACCTCGTCTTCGTCGAGCAGGCCGATGCGTCTCCCGACCATGCCGAGCATGCCGCATGAGAGGAAGGTCCAGGCTTCGGCGTCCGCGTCGCGGTCGGCGTGGAGGACGCCTTCCGACTGCCCGCGCCGGAACAGGTCGGCCATGAAGTCGTGCACCTCGCGCATGTGGCGGCCGAGGTGCCGGCGGAGCTCGGGGTCCTCGCCCGCCTCCCCGAGGGCCTGCACCCAGAGCTCCGCCATCTGGAACTTGCAGTCGCGGACCCTGACCTGGCCGTGGCCGATTGCCTCGAATGCGTCGCGCACGTTGTCGGACGTCGCGAGCGCCCGCTCCCAGGCGGTGCGGACATTGCTCCACACGTGATCGAGCGCCGCGAGATAGAGGTCGCGCTTCGAAGCGAAGTGGCGATAGAGGATCGGCTCCGAGATCCCCGCCGCGCGCGCGATCTCGGCCGTCGTCGTACCGCGATAGCTGCCTTCGGAGAAGACCCTGATCGCAGTCTCGATCAATGCCTGGCGGCGCTCGGCCGCCGGCAGCCGTGTTGGCGCGACGGTCATGCCGCTTCGAACTCCCTCACGACTGCCTCCGGCTGGTGTCGCGCATGCCGCAGCGTCGCCGCCGCGATCACGGCACCGGCCAGCGCGATCACCGCACCGACGTCCAGTGCATGGTGGAACCCGTTCACGAACGCGACGGGTCGCGGGTTACCCGCCGCGATCGAGGTCTTGATGCCCGAGGCGACGATCGCGCCCATGATCGCGATCCCGAGTGAGCCGCCCACCTGGCGCATGCTGTTCAGCACGGCCGAGCCGACGCCCGCCTTGTCCGGCCGGACCGAGCTCATCGCTGCCGCGGTCGTCGGCGCCATCGCGGCGGACATCCCGACGCCGCCGAGCAGCATCGCCGGCAGAAGCGTCCAGAAGGTCTCGTGGACGCCCATGCGCGAGAAGAGGAACAGCGAACCGGCGAGCACGACCATCCCGCCCGCGACGAACGGCCGCGCCCCGAGCCGGTCGGACAGGCGGCCCGCCTGCGGCGCAAGGAGGATGATCAGGAGCGTCCAGGGGAGGAACGACGCACCGGCCTCCACCGGTGAGTAGCCGAGCACCTGCTGCACGTAGAGGGACACGTAGAAGAAGACGCCGAACATCGCCAGGCCGACGAACAGCATGACGGTGTTGGCGCCCGCGAAGCCGCGGTTGCGGAACAGCCCGAGCTCGAGCATCGGCAGGCGCTGGCGCAATTCGAGGAGGACGAAGGCGGCGAGCGAGACCGCGGCGACGGCGAACGCGGCGAGGATCCGTCCGGACGTCCAGCCGTAGTTGTTGGCCTCGATCAGCCCATAGCTGAGCGCGAACAGCCCGAGCGCAGAGGTGAAGAGGCCGGGCACGTCCGGCCGCTGCTCGTGAGAGGTGTCCCGCGACTCGTCGATGAACGCGTAGGCAGCAAGGATCCCGAGCACTCCGACCGGGACGTTGATGAAGAAGATCCAGTTCCAGTTGATGTGCTCGGTGATCACGCCGCCGACGAGCGGGCCGATCGCGAGCGCGAGCGCCGACACGCCAGCCCAGATCCCGATCGCGGTGCCGCGCTGGCGCGGCGGGAACGTGACGGTGATGATCGAGAGCGTCGAGGGATTCATGAGCGCTGCGCCGATCCCCTGCACGACGCGCGCGGCGATCAGCACACTCGCGCTCCCGGCGAGCCCACAGCCGAGGGACGAGAGGGTGAAGATCGCAAGCCCGACGACGAAGATCAACCGCCGGCCGAGCAGGTCGGCGAGCTTCCCGCCGGTGAGCATGAGCGCGCCGAACGTGAGCGCATATCCCGCGACGACCCACTCGAGCTCGGAGATCTTGAGGTGAAGCGAAGTCTCGATCGACGGCAGCGCCACGTTCACGATCGTGTTGTCGAGCATGATCATGAACAGGCCGAACGAGACGGCCGCCAGCGTCCACCACTTTCTGTTCTCTTCAGCGAATATGCGTGCTCTCACAAGACCTCCCCAGAAAAGTTAGTAGACGCTAGCTTAGCCAGCGCATGTCGGACTACGTCTGGAAACCCTCACCGGAGCAGATCGAGCGAGCGAACCTGACGCGCTTGCAGCGCGCGCTCGGCGCCGCCGACTACGACGAGCTGCACCGGATCTCCGTCGAGGACCCCGACCGCTTCTGGCCGGCGGTCGTCGACGATCTCGGAATCGAGTTCTCGCACCCGTGGGAGAGCGTCGTCGACACCTCTCGCGGCCCGGCGTGGGCCACCTGGTTCAACGGGGGCCGCGTGAACATCGCGCGTGTCTGTCTCCACCGCTGGGCCTCGGAAGACGAGGCGTTCGTGGGGCTCTACGAGGACGGCGGCCGCGAGTCGCTGACCTTCGCGGAGGCATCCAGCCAGGTGACCCAGCTCGCCGAGACGCTTCTCGAGCTCGGCGTCGTCGAAGGCGATCGCGTCGCGATCTACATGCCCATGTGCCCGGCCGTCGCCGTTGCCGCGCATGCGTGCGCCCACATCGGCGCTGTGCACGTCCCGATCTTCTCCGGCTTCGCCGCGCCGGCGATCGCGTCGCGGCTCGAAGACTCGCAGGCGAAGGTGGCGATCTGCGCCGACTGGTCGCTGCGGCGCGGCAGGCAGATCGACATGCGTGCGACGCTGGACGACGCCGGACCGCACGATCTCCAGCACGTGATCGAGTGGAACCGCGAGACGCACGCATGGCCCGAGCTCGTGACGCGCCGGCCCGGCACGCTGCAGCCGGTCGAGGTCGACTCCGAGGCGCCCTACCTGCTCGCCTACACGTCCGGCACGACCGGGAGACCGAAGGGCGCACTGCTCGTCCAGGGCGGCTTTCTCGTCTCGATCGCGCGCGAAGCCGCGTACCAGACCGACGTCAAGCGCAGGGATCGCCTCCACTTCGCCACGGACATGGGCTGGATCATGGGCCCCTGGACCGTCGTCGGCGGCGGCACTGCCGGAGCGACGATCGTCTTCGCCGAGGGCGCGCCCGACTGGCCCGAGGACCGGCTCTGGCGCCTGATCGAGTCGGAGCGGGTGACGATGCTCGGCCTCTCGCCGACGCTCGTGCGCGCGCTGATCCCGCACGGCGACCCGAAGGCGAATCTCACCTCGCTGAGGGCGATGTGCACGACCGGCGAGCCGTGGAACCCGGACCCATACCGCTGGCTCTTCGAGAAGGTCGGCCGCTCGACCGCGCCGATCGTGAACATCAGCGGCGGCACCGAGGTCGGCGCGTGCTTCCTGTCGACCGTGATCACCGAGCCGGTCAAGCCGGTCGCCGTCGGCTTCCCTGCGCTCGGGCAGGACATGGACGTCGTCGATCCGCTGGGAAGGTCCGTGCGCGGGGAGGTCGGGGAGCTCGTCTGCAGGCGGCCGTGGCCCGGCATGACCCGCGGGGTCTGGGGGGACGACGAGCGCTACCTCGAGACGTACTGGCGCCGATTCCCGGACGTGTGGACGCACGGCGACTGGGCTTCGGTCGACGCGGACGGTTACTGGTTCCTGCACGGCCGCTCCGACGACACGCTCAACATCGCGGGCAAGCGCATCGGACCGGCGGAGCTCGAGTCGGCGGCGGTCGGCAGCGGCATCGTCGCCGAGGCGGCCGCGGTCGGCGTTCCGCACCCGGTGAAAGGGGAGGTCGCGTGGATCTTCTGCGTGCCGAAACCGGGTGAGGAGCAGAAAGACTCGACAGTGTCCGACGCCGTCACCGCGGTGCTCGGCAAGGCGTTCAAGCCGGACCGCATCCTCTGGGTGTCCGCGTTGCCGAAGACGCGGTCGGCGAAGATCGTCCGCCGCGCGGTGCGTGCGCGCGCTCTCGGCAAGGACCCGGGCGACCTGTCGTCGCTGGAGAACCCCGAGGCATTGGAGGAGATCGGCCATGTCATCTGAGCTCAATGGAACGGCCATCGTCACCGGCGGCGGGCGCGGGATCGGCGAGAACATCGCGCGCGAGCTCGCGGCGGCGGGCATGCAGGTCGCCGTGACGGGGCGCACCGCGGAGCAGGTCGAGCACGTCGCGGAAGAGATCAACGGCCGCGCGCTCGTCGGCGACGTTTCGAAGCGCGACGACGTCGAGCGCTGGGCCGCCGAGGTCGGGGACGTCGACCTGCTCGTCTGCAACGCAGGGATCAGCGGCCCGAACGACCCGCTCGCGGATCCGGACGAATGGTGGCAGACGTTCGAGACCAACGTGCTCGGCGTCTACCTCTGCAACCACGCGTTCGCCCCGCGCATGGTCGACCGCGGCGGCGGGCGCATCGTGAACGTGTCGAGCGGGGCGGCGTACCAGCCGATGGGCGGAATGCCGCCGGCGACGGCGTACACGGCGAGCAAGGCCGCCGTCCATCGCTTCTCGGAAGTGCTCGCGTACTCGCTCGCACCGCAGAACGTCTTCGTCTTCTCGATTTCGCCGGGGCTCGTGCGGACCGAGATGACGAAGCGCTACCCGGACAACTTGCCGTGGACGCCGCCGGAATGCGCGCCCCGTCTCGTGCGAGGGCTTGCCGGCGGCGAGTTCGACCTCCTCGCCGGCCGCTACCTGCATGCCGAGCACGACCCGCCGGAGAGCCTGCGCGGCCGGATCGACGAGATCCGCGAGAACGATCTCAACGCCATCCGGCTTCGGCGCTGAAGGCACAATGAGAGCGGAGCAATGAGGCTCGCGCTCGCGCAGATCAACCCCGTCGTCGGCGAACTCGCCGGCAACCGCGCGCTCATCCTCGAGCGGCTCGAGGAAGCAAAGGACCGCGGCGCGGACCTCGTGCTCTTCCCCGAGCTCGCGGTCACGGGCTACCCGCCCGAGGATCTCCTCCTGCGGCCGGGGTTCGTCCGTGCGGCCGAGCGCTCGCTCGAGGAGATCGCCCGCTCGACCCGGGGTACGGTCGCCGTCGTCGGCACGCCGCATTTCGACCGCGACCTCTTCAACGCGGCGGCCGTGTGCGCCGGCGGCGAGGTGAAGGCGCTCGTGAAGAAGCGGTTCCTGCCGAACTACGGTGTCTTCGACGAGTTTCGGTACTTCGCGCCCGGCGACGGCCTCTATCTCTTCGAGCACGGCGACACGCTCGTCGGCGTGACCGTGTGCGAGGACATGTGGCAGCCGGGCCCGCCCGCGACCGACCTGGCGCTCGCCGGCGCGGAGCTGATCGTCAACATCTCGGCCTCCCCGTTTCATCTCCTTCGTGATCGCGAGCGAGAGGAGATGTTCCGGACGCGGGCCCGCGACAACTCGGTGTATGTGGCGTTCTGCAATTCGGTCGGCGGTCAGGACGAGTTGATCTTCGACGGGCACTCGCTCGTCATCGACGACGAGGGCACCGTGCTCGCCCGTGCCGCCGGCTTCGAAGAGGCGCTGCTCCTGGTCGACGTCGAGCCGTCCGCGGTCGTCGCACGACGGCTGACGGACACGCGGCGTCGCGCGCTCGCGCAGGACCGCGGCGACCTCGGCACGGTCGAGCTGATTCACGTCGGCGTGCCGCACGAGCTCGGCGACAAGGTCAAGCCCACGCTCGCGCCGTTCTGCGACGACCTCGAGCAGATGCGCCTCGCGCTCGAGCTCGGCCTGAACGACTACGTCCGCAAGAACGGCTTTCAGGAGATCGTCGTCGGCGTCTCGGGCGGGATCGACTCGGCCGTGGTGGCGGCGGTCGCGGCGGAAGCGCTCGGGGCCGAGCGGGTGCACTGCGTGTCGATGCCGTCGCGCTACTCCTCGGAGGGAACGCGCGGGGACGCGCGGCGGCTCGCGCAGGCTCTTGGCTGCGACTTCCGCGAGATCGCGATCGAGCCGATCGTCGAGTCGCTCCTCGCGGCGCTTGCGCCGCACTTCGCCGGCCGGGAGCCCGACCTCACCGAGGAGAACGTGCAGGCGCGCGTGCGGGGCACGATCCTGATGGCGCTCTCGAACAAGTTCGGCTGGCTGCTGATCGCGACCGGCAACAAGTCGGAGCTGTCGGTCGGCTACGCGACGCTGTACGGTGACATGGCCGGCGGCTTCGCGCTGCTGAAGGACGTGTACAAGACGGACGTGTTCCGGCTCGCACGCCATCTCAACGAGCGGGCCGGACGCGAGTTGATTCCGCAGTCGATCATCGACCGGGCGCCGAGCGCGGAGCTCCGCGCCGACCAGCTCGACGAGGACTCGCTGCCGCCGTACCCGCAGCTCGACCAGGTGCTCGAGGCGTACGTCGAGGAAGACCGGACGCTCGAAGAGCTCTCGGCCGACGGGTTCGACCCGGACGTGGTGGAGCGGGCCGTCGCGCTCATCGACCGGGCGGAGTACAAGCGGCGGCAGGCGCCGCCGGGCGTCCGGCTACGGCCGAAGGCGTTCGGCCGCGACCGGCGGACGCCGATCACGAACCACTGGCGGAGCTAGACGCCCGCGTCGATCGGCTCCGTCGGCGGGCCGTTCTCCAGCAGATCGCGCACCAGCTTCGCGAGCCTCCGCGGCCCGGTGATCACCGACTCGAGCTCGTCGACCGTGAACCACCGCACGTCGTGCACGCCCTCGGCCGCCAGGTCGTCCACGCTGAAGCTGGGCACCGGGTCGAACGGCTCGGTGCGGATGAGGTAGTGCCGCTCACGCTGGCCCCCGAACCTCGCGATGTCGATGAGCCTGTGCTCGCGCGTCCAGATCAGCGGCCCGAGCTCGTACTCGCGCAGCCCCACCTCTTCCGCGAGCTCACGCGCGAGCGCACGCTCGTCGCTCTCTCCGGGCTCGACACCGCCGCCCGGCGTCGACCACCAGGTGCCGAAGTTGTCCTCGAAGCGGACCATGAGAACGCGGTCGGCCGGATCGAGCACGAGCGCCCGCACGGCTTTCCTGAGCGGCAGCCCCGACGCGCGGCCGGCGAGCTCCTGAAACCACTGCAGCCGCTCCCACCAGGGCACCGCCGCATTCGCAGGCGACGTGGACGGCAGCACGAAGAGGCACGTCTCCCCGAGCGTTCGCTCCTGCAAGCCGAGCTCGGGCCGCTCGCCGAAGGCGCCGCGGTAGGCCTCTTTGCCGACGAACGCAATCCACTCCGGCTTCAGCTCACGGGCGATACGCTCGAGCCGCTCCGCCGAGCCCGCGAAATCGTCCCGGCGCAGATCGCCCGAGCCGGGCGTCGTCCGGTGGGCCGCATTCGTCACGCCAAGCCCTTCCTTCAGGAGCTCGAACTGCTCGCGCGGCTCGTACAGCCGCGACGTGAATTGGACCGCGTACAGCAGTCGCCAGAAGTCGTTCCGCGGATTCGCAAAGTGCGCCTGAGCCGCGGCGGAGACGCGGCCCGGGTTGATGCCGCAGAAGACGATTCGAAGCCCCGGCGCGAGGACGTCGGGGACGTCGCTCGGCCCGGCCGTGGCTATGCCGCTTCGGCGTCGTCCGCCAGCCGCCGGTCGATCCGCTCCTCGAGGCCCTTGCGCAGGTCCTCGCCGGAGACGGTCGTCGGGAAGCGCGGCCGGCGGGGCTCGAGGCGGAACACGGTCACGGTCGGCTCCCAGCTGCCGTAGCAGCGGGCCCAGCACTCGGCTTCCGTCAGCGTTCTGAGCCGAATCACGCTCGAAGCGTATGACTCCGTCCGGACGGCAAGAATGTGCCGATGGGGATCAAGGTCAAGGAGCTGCGACATGCGATCGACCTCGGCGAGGGCGGCGCCCTGCGGGTCGAGGACGGAACGCCGCTCGACGCGGACCCCGCATGGGCGCCCGAGCATCTGCTGCTGGCCGCCCTCGTTCGGTGCTCGCTGAAGGCGCTCGGATACCACGCCCGGCGCGCGGGCTTCGAGGTCGCCGGGGCGACCGGCGCGGCGCGCTCGCTGATCACGCGCCGCGAGAGCGACGAACGCTACGCGATGGTCGAGTGCGACATCGAGCTCGCGGTCAAACTCTCGCCGGAGCCCGGACCCGAGGAGCTCCTCGAGCTGCGCGCGAAGGCAGAGCGCGACTGCTTCATCGGCGCCTCGCTCGCCGTGCAGCCGACGTACACCTGGAACTAGTGAAGTGGCCGGTAGCGTTGCCCGGCAAACGTTGCCGGTTACATCACTGACATGGAGCAAAGGGTCAAGGGGTCCGGCTCGGGTTGGTGGGTTTGCTCTCGGCCTGGAGCAGCGGATGGTCCTTGGCAGCGACGGTGGATCAGACTGACATTCGCCGGTCGGGACGGCATGACT
>WNFV01010104.1_pt1 | contig 10630 bp, 9 predicted proteins | sample 5400101 | NCBI WGS metagenome assembly WNFV01 (sample SAMN13153361, study PRJNA577476) | soil metagenome | isolation source: 115 cm soil or saprolite under grassland replicate 1 | place: USA:California | collected 2016-06-15 | reverse complement strand
CACCATCGCGGCGTTGCGGGCCAGGCCCGCACTCCAGCCGGTGGACCAGTCGGCCGGATACCGCTCGACCGGCACACCCCGGCGCCGGCACCACGCCTCGGCGATGGCGTCCGCACCGCGCGGGCAGGCGCCGTGCACCACGACCAGCCCGGCGCCGTGCTCGCCGTGCAGCACGTCCAGCGCGCCGACGACCGCGGCGGCCCGGGTCCACGTGCGCGAGCCGGTGACCAGCACCCGGAACCGGCCGCAAGCGGCGGTGGGCGCGGGCGCACCACCCACCGAAGACCCTCGATCCGGGGGAAACGACGGGGGTTCGGCCGGCGCCGCGCCCGCGCCCACCAGCCCAGCGCCGGACTGTTCGGCCTGGTCGCTGCTGGTGTGAGCGTGGGCGCGGGCCTGGGCGCGGTGCCGCGCCCACCACCACCGGCCGCGCCCGCCATCGCCGCGGGTGCGTGTCGCGGCTGCGGGGCGGGGTCGCCGGCCGGGTCCGCAAACCGGTGTTTCGGGGCCCGGGGGGCGGGCGCCGCAACCCGCGACAGCGCAGGCCGGCCCGGTCGCGGCGGCTGTCGCGACGCCGCAACATGTCGCGGGTCTGCCGCAACCCGGCCACCGCCTGGCGGCCCAGTCGGGGCGGACCGCGCGCCCGATACCGGCCCGCCGACCGATAGCCCCGGTGGGGCTATCGGATAGCCCCACCGCTTGCCCGCCTGGCCTGCGAGCTCGCGGATAGCCCCGCGCCCCGCCGACGCCCCGGAACCCGCCGGGGGAGGCCGCTTGGCGGGTGCAGGTAGGGCTGTCGCTATCGCCGCTGTGCACCGCGGTCACCACCCGTCCACATCGTCATCGACCCAGCCGCGGTTGCGGCAGCCGTCACCGACGCCCACGCCGGCGCCGACGAGCTCCCGCTCGTGCTGCCAACCCCGGTCGTCGTCCGCGGCGGTGCTGGCGGCGTGGCTGGCGAGCGCGCCGGGCGCGCCGTCCGGTGTGCCGGCGTCGTCGTCGACGTTCAGCCCTTGCATGTCGACCGGCGAGGCATCGGCGTCTGGGGCGGCCGTCGCGGCCGACATCGGACGCGACGCATCGGCCTGGTCGACGCCGGCCCACGCCACCTCTGGCGCGGGTTCGTGCATGTCCGGTCCGGTGACGCCCTCGGTGTCGGCGCTCGCGTCGCTGACAACGTCGGTGGTCGGCTGCCGATGGTGTGTCGTCGCGGTCTCGGGCGTGTCCGCCGGCGCGGTGTCGGCCAGGGCGCGTTCGAGGTTGCGCTTGCCCTCGGTCCAGCACCTGTTGACCTGCCGGCGGGTCCATCCGGTCTGCTCGGCGACCTGGGCCGGGCTGAGCCCGGCCATCCGCAGCCGGACCACCTCGCGTTGTCGCGGGCTGTGCAGGCCGGCCAACGCCTGCTCGACCCGGGCGCGTAGCTCGGCATGGGTCCGCCGCTCCACCAGCGGCCCGGCGCAGCGACCGGCATCCTGGTCGGCGGCCATGTCATCCAGCGCCCGCAGTCGGGTCACCACGTCGTCCGGCGCCGCAGCGTTGTTGGCCAGGCCGGTGCGCAGGTTCTCCTTGGCGTGCTCCCAGACGCTGCGGACCTGCCGGCGGGTCCATCCGGTCTGCTCAGCGACCTCGGCCGGGCTGAGCCCGGCCATCCGCAACCGGACCACCTCGCGCTGCTTGGGCCCGAGCTGGGCCACGGCGTGGTAGACCCGGGCCCGAAGCGCCTGCCGCCTGGCCTCATCGACCGTGCCGCACTCCGGCGTCGGCGCCGCGCTGTCGCAGGCCCGCTCCAGCGCCTCGTCGGCGGTAGCCACCTCGCGGCCGTCCGCCCGGTCGAGGATCTGCAACATCTGGTGCCCGGCGATGCCGTGCAGCCAGCCGCGGAACGAGTTGACGTGGGTCATCCCGCTGAACTTGTCGATCTTCCGGAGTGCGGTAGCCCACGTCTCCGCGGCGACGTCGTCGGCGAACGCCCATCCCCGCCCTGGCGAGCGAGCCGCCACGTAGCGGACCACGTCCCCGGCATACCGGCGATACAACGGGCCGAACGCCTCCCGATCCCCCGCCTGCGCCCGCGCCACCAGCTCCACATCCGACAACGCGCCCAACCGCGCCGATGTGGCGACCGGCCCGGTTGCGGACGGTACGCGCACCCCGCCGTCCGTCGACAGTGGACGGACTTGCGCCGGGCGCGCGGTAGCGGCGCTCACCACCCGTCCGCGCAGGCGTCAACGAGCTCGCGCCCGGTTCGGGTCGCCGCGTCGCCGAGCTCGGCGGCGTCCCCGTCGCCGGTGGCGTCGGTCGAGCCCGCCCCATCGGCCGGTTCGGGCGCGGCCGTCTGCGCCGGCCGGCCCAGCAGCTCGTCCACGCGCCGCCCGCAGGCGGCCAGGAACCCCGACAGCACCGCATCGTCGGAGTAGTCCGCGTCGAGGTCTCGCTGCGCGAACTCCTGCACGGCGTTCAACCCCTTGAACAGCACCGTCCAGGCGATGTCGCGACCGACGTCGCGCGCGGTCATCTCGGTGAGATCCTCGGTGGTCAGCCCGGTCGCCAGCGACAACGCCGCGACCATCTCCTGCCGCGACAACGGGATCGGCTGCATGCCGATCTCGGCCACCGGCTGACCAACATGGTCACCAGGCTCGATCAGGCTGCCCAACTCATAGACACGGTCGTTGAGCGGCCCAGCAGCGCAGGCAGTAACCTTGACCTGCATCGTCGTGTCCTTTCAGCGAGGGATCCTTGATGCGCCGGCCTCGGCGGGGGTGCCAGCCCCCGCCGGGGCCTCTTGGATAGCTTGTGTATGTACACGCTAACGTCACGTGTACATACACGTCAAGCCGCGGTACGATTTCTCATGTATATACGCAGAGAGGGGAACCGATGGCGCCAAGAAAGCGTGGGGAGGGTAAGACACCACACCGGGCGCTCCGCGTGGAAGATGACCTGTGGGAGCGGTTCGGTGCCGTGACGAGTGAGTTGGGTACCGACCGCTCAACGTGGCTGCGCAACGCGATTCTCTGGTGCGTTCGCGAGCCGAGCGCAAGGATGCCCCGACGCCCGGACGTCGTCGTTCCCCAAGACAACAGGCCGTCGACCAACATGTCCGTACCTCCCTCGGGCCGAACCCGGCGGCTGGGGCCCTGAATCGCTGCCCGATCGCCACACCCGCGATGACAGGGTCACGCCAGATGCAGACGAAGGCCAGATGTCACCACGGGGACAGACGCATGTCACTTCGTGTCCCCGTGCGACCAAGGCAATACTCGAGGGGTGATGGGCAAGGAGATGCGCAACGACGATCGCCCGGCATGGGCGCGGCGGATTCGCGCGGAACGCCTTGCGCGCGGCTGGACGCAGCTCGACGCGGTCAAGGCCATGCAGACCCACGCGGAGAAGCCACTTGCCCGCGAAAGTCTGCTCCGCAACTGGAAACGCTGGGAGGCTGGCGAGGTCGAGCCGGACGATTTCCACAAACCGCTGATCGCTAAGACCTTCGGCATCCCCACTGCGGCGTTCTTCCCCCGTCCTACCCAGGGCGATACCGAGCTGCTTGCCGCGACCGGCCTGGATACCTTGGAGATCATCACCCGACTTCGTGCTTCGGATGTTTCTCTGGCCACGATCGAGGCGCTACAGATCACAGCAGATCGGCTAGGCCGTGAGTACTCCCACGTCCGCCCCGACCAGCTACACGTCGACGGCCAGGCGTGGCTCCACCGTCTTATTGCGACGCTCGATCGACGACTAACCCTTGACCAGCATCGCGAGATCCTGGCTGTCGCGGGGCAGATCGCGCTGGTGGTCGGCTGCGTTGAGTACGACATGAGCCAAGGGCAGCCGGCCGAGTCGACGCGCCGCGCGGCATTGTCTCTTGGGCAGGAGTCCGGTGACGCGAACACGGTCGGATGGGCGCACGAGATGCGTGCTTGGTACGCCCTGACACGGGGCCAGTACCGCGCAGCGATCGCAGCGACGGAAGCCGGCCTGGCCGCCGTTGGGCCAGGGCAAAGCGTCGCTGTACAGCTCCTCGCACATCAGGCGAAGGCGTGGGCGCGTGTTGGTGACCGTCGCCAGGTTGAGGTCGCACTCGACCGCGGTCGTGCCCTGCTGGATAAACTGCCCTACCCGGACAACCCTGAAAACCACTTCGTGGTCGACCCGGAGAAGTGGGACTTCTACACGATGGACGTGTATCGGCACGTGGGCGATGACCAGTTGGCCCAGACGTACGCCAGCGAGGTGCTGCGTTCATCGACCGGCGCTGACGGCACCGAGCACAAGCCGATGCGCGCGGCCGAGGCGAAGGTCACCCTTGGTGTGGTCGCGGCTAGGTCCGGTGATCTCGACCTAGCGTTGGCGCACGGGCGTAAGGCGCTCGCCGGGGAGCGCCGGTCGCTGCCGTCCTTGTTGATGGTTTCGCGCGAGCTTGGCGCAGTGTTCACGGAGCGGTACCCGGGTGAGCCCGAAGTGGTTGCATACCTCGAAGAACTGCGTGCTCTCCGGGCGGCGGCGGCTTAGAGCGTGTCACATTTGGATCTAGGTCGGGTTGGGTCCAGGATCATCCTTTGTGGACGATGAGGCGATACGGCGGTGCGCACCGGACTCGTTGTGGGAGATCGCGCAGCTGCTGATCTCGCCCACGCCAACGCGGCCGCAAGGTGGTGGACGCCGTCGCGTCGATGACCGGCGGGGTACTGGCGGCGGTGCTGTACCTGACGCAGGCTGGGTGTTCGTGGTGGAAACTTCCCGAGGCGATGTTCGGGGTGACCCGGGCCACCGCGGCTGGTACAGCGGGGCCCGGTCCGGCGCGCTGACCAAAGCGATTGGTACTAGGGTCTCGCACCATGACCTGGACCAATCTGATCGCCGAGAGCGCGCCGACAGCTGCCGACTGGCTTGCCGCTTGGGGCCAGGTGGGCGGCGCCGTAGCGACCTTCTGCGCCGTCATCGTCGCGTTATGGCTGGCCGGACGTGAACGCGGCCGGATCAAGGTCAAGCTCAAAGTCGGCGCGCTCGCCGGCAGCGGCCGCGGCCTGGTCTCTGCCTCACCGAACAACGTCGACCCAGACTGGCTGAAGGATCTTGCCGCTCAAGGGTTCGGCCGCCGAGTCGTTGCGGTTGAGGTGATCAACGTGGGCAGGCAACCGGTGACCGTCCAGAAATGGAGCCTCGCCTCGCAGCGGGGCGCCTCCATATCGCCGCTCGGAGACTCCATCGGGCCCGGCCTGCCCTACCGACTGGAGGCCGGCGACTCGACCACCTGGGCGGTAGACATGTCACAGGTTGCCGCGTTCGTCGAGACGTGCAAGGTCCTTCCGAGACCCCAGCCGGCCACCGTCCATGGCCTCGGGTCGGCGGTGGCTGGTGACGCCTGGCGGCGCGGTGGTACCGGTGACGGACTTGTCGCTGTCGTTGAACTGGCGGACGGACGTAGCCGCCGAAGCGCCGAGATGTTCGGATAGTCAAGCGCAACCCCGATTTTCTGATCGCCGGTCGACGGCGCTCAGGCCGGCCTGCGCGTCGGGTCGAGTCGGTGGTGGCGGCGTAGAACCCGTGGCAGGTCAGGCACGCACACAGCTGCGGCCCGGGGCGCCGGTGGGGCAGCCGGGGCAATGTGCGTGGTGGAGGGCTGCTGGATGTGCTCATCCGGCTGCCGCACGCGGTGACCGTTGCCCTCTACGCGGACGATTGGCGGCACACCGTCGCCGCCGCGCAGCTGCTCGATGGCCTGGGGCGGGCGAGCGCAGCACTGCTGTTCGCCCACGGGCACGTCGACTACGTACTCACCACCGAGCCGGACGTGTACGGCGGGGGGATCGAGATCCATCTCGATCGGTGAGTAGAGCCCCTTCCGTGCAGGTCCCGATAAATAGCGGGCCGACGCTCACGATCGACACGCGGCAAGTCCAGGCCAGTACAGCGCTTGGCGCCGCACAGACAACTGCTATTCGGACTATGCCCAGCGCAACGCGTCGAAGCTGATCGACTTACTCCAGGAGGAGCCACCCGACGAGAAGTTCTGAAGATTCGGGCGCGGGTCAGCCCTTCGTGGCGCCGCCGGTCAGACCCTTCACGAACTGCTTCTGCAGCGCCAGGAAGAACACGAGCACCGGCAGGGTGGCGAGGAACATCATCGCGAACAGCCCCCCGAAGTCGGACTGGTACGGACCGATCGACCGGTACACGCCGGTGGTGACCGTGGTGCCCAGCCCCGGCCCGAGGATGACCAGCGGATCGATGAAGTCGTTCCAGATCCAGACACCCAGGAAGATCAGTACGCTCGCGGTGGCCGGCCGCAGCAGCGGGAAGACGATCCGCCAGAACACCTGGAACCGGCTGGCGCCATCGATGGCGGCCGACTCCTCCAGCTCCACGGGAACCGACCGGATGAACCCGGTGAACACGAACACGCCGAACGGCACGTAGTACCCGACGTTGAAGAGGATCAGCCCGGGCAGGGTGGTCATGAGGTGGAACGTCCGGAGCACCTGGACGATGGGCAGCAGGATGACCTGGGGTGGGATCATCAGCCCGCACAGCAGCAGCAGCATGAGCCACCGGGTCCAGCGGCTACTGCTGCGGGCCAGGTAGTGGCCCAGCATGGCCGACAGCACCGTGAGGATGATGATCGAAATGCTGGTCACCATGATGCTGTTGGTCAGGCTCACCCAGTACAGCCGGTCGGGGCGGCGCATGACCGCGATGATGTTGTCCAGCGTCGGCGGGACCGGCACGGACACCGGTTGCTTGCTGATCAGGTGGCTCGGCTTGAACACGTTGACCAGCGCGATGTACAGCGGCAGGAAGAACACGGCCGCGACAGTGACCGCGACGATGGACCGCAGCCACGGCAACCGGTCTTTCACAGGTTCACCTCCCGGCGCTGCAACAGCTTCAACGTGACGGCGGAGGCCGTGGCGATGATGATCAGCATGATGATCGCCTCCGCGGATGCGTACCCGTAATGGTTGGCGTCAAAGCCCTCCTGCAGCACGGTGAAGGCGATCGTGGCAGTGGTGCCAGTCCCCGGTCCGCCGTGCGTGATGATCTGCACGTGGTCGAAGATCTTGAACGCGGAGATGAGCAGGACGACCGTGTTGATGGTCAGCGACGGCGCCAGCAACGGCCACGTGATGCGCCAGAACCGCCGGATCGGTCCGGCGCCGTCGATCGCCGCGGCCTCGACCAGATCGGACGGTACGCCCTGCAGGCCGGCCAGGTAGACCACCACGCAGAAGCCGAGCATCTGCCAGGACAGGATCCAGCCCAGCGAGTAGAGCGCGAAGTCGGGGTCGGCGAGCCAGCCCGGCGGATGGGCCACGCCGATCGCCCGTAGCCCCTGGTTGATGGGACCCTCGTTGTCGAGCAGGCGGGTCCAGATAATGCTGACCACGACCGAGCTGAGCACCACCGGCACGAAGAACACGCTGCGCAAAGCGTTGTAGAGCCAGCCGCGCCGGTCCAGCAGTACGGCGATCGCGAGGCCCAGCATGTTGGGCACGATGACCACGATCGCGGTGAGGATCGTGGTCACCTTCAGCGAGGTGCGAAACGCCTCGTCGTGCAGCAGCAGCTGGTAGTTCTGCAGCTTGACGTACTTCGTCGGGGGGTTGAACGGGTTGTAGTTGGTCAGGCTGTAGCCGAAGCTGACCACGATCGGCGCGAGGACGAAGCAGACGTAGACCAGCGTGCCCGGGCCGCCGAACGTGGCGAAGTGCCATATCCGATCCCACACCGGCTTGCGGCGGCGCTCGACCGGCGCCGCCCGCTTGGTCGGCCGTGGCGCAAGCTCAACGGCCATCTGGTCGCGCTCCTTCCCAGGTCCGACAGCGTAGCGCAGCGCGGCCCGCGATGAACCGGCCGGAACCTGGCGACACCGCGGCCGGAGCGCTGTGTGAAGCGCTCCGGCCGCGATGCGGGCGGTGGCTCAGCCCTTGGCCCATTCGGCATCGAGGAACGCGACCACCTGGTCGGCGGTCTTCTTACCGGTGATGATGTCCACAATGGACGAGTCGATCTTGGCGCCCATGCCCGGGATCGGCGCGTCATCGCCGGCCTCGAAGCCGAACGCCGGGACGACGGTCTTGGCCTCCACGCCCTTGGCGTACAGGTCGTACCCTTCCTTGAAGGTGGGGCCGACCTCGGACGGCGGGCTGTAGCCCACGATCGCGGGGAACAGGCCGTCGGCCTTCACCGAGTTGTCGAGGTTGGCCTTGTCGAGCTGGAAGCCCAGCGCGAACGTCTTGGCCGCCTCAAGGTTCTTCGCCTTGGCGCTGACCAGCAGGCCGCCACCGGTGAACGCGGGGACGGTCTTGTTGTCGGCGTCGCCGGGCCAGTTGAACTGCCCGACCTGGAACTTGGGCTTGCTCTTGGGGTCGTCGAGCGCGCCGGCCAGCCAGTTGCCCATCGGGTAGATCGCGCCCTTGCCGTCCAGGAACGCCTGCTGGTTGGCCGTGTAGTCGCGGGAGACGCTGGTCTTGTCGAGGTAGCCCTTGGCGGTCAGCTCGGCGAGCTTGGTCCAGGCCTTCTTCGAGTCTGCGTCGCTGAACTTGACCTTGTCGGTGCGGCGGTCGTGCATCCAGTTGGGGTTCTTGGCGTACACCTCGGTGGCCCAGATGCCGGCGAACAGCGGGCCGATCGAGTCGTGGACGCCGCCAGTGGTGAACGGGATGAGGCCCTTGGCCTTCAGCTTCTCGGCGGCGGCGAGCAGCTCGGCGTAGGTCGTCGGCGGGGCGGTGATGCCAGCCTGCGCGAACTGGTCCTTGTTGTAGTAGACCACCGGGATGGTCTGGGTGTTGGCCGGCAGCTGGTAGACCTTGCCCTTGACCGCCCCGTTCTTCGGGAACTGGAAGTCCTTGAGCTCGCTTTCGCTCCAGGCGTAGAGCTCGCCGGCTTCGGCGAAGCCGCCTGGCGAGACGGCGATCATCACGTCCGGCAGCTTGCCCGCGGCGAGGAGCTGCTTGGCGTAGGCGGTGCGGTCCTGGGTCGGCGATACCAGCTTGTTGACCTTGATGTCCGGATGCTTGTCCGTGACACGCTTGATGGCGGCGTCCCAGTACGCCGCGTTCAGGTTTGGCGTTTCGAATGTCAGGAAGCTGATCTCTTTAGGACCCGCAGGGGTACCCTTGTCTTCCTTGACCGAGCACGCGCTCAGGCCGAGGAGCGCGACGAGCGCCGCGGCCCCGAGCGCCGGAATCTTTCTCATCGTGCCAACCTTTCCCAACACTGGCGGACCACCGCCAGCCAGGAGCTGTAAACATAGGACCATTTCCGTGCGCTTTCGCGATTAGATCGGACCGGTACCGTACGCGTCAACGCTTGCTGCATACTCGTGACCCAACAAGAACTCACACGACCGAGCTGATCGTCAGACCCGTTACGGACGATCACCACAGAGACATCGGATCAGTGCGCACAGCAAACGTTTGCGGCAAAGCGGTCAGCCCGGGCCGTGCCGGAGCGGCGAGGCTGCGGCTTACTGGGCCGTGCCGGAGCGGCAAGGCCGCGGCTTACGGCAACGCTTTCGTCCGGCCCTCGGTGAAGAACGCGGCGACCGCCGCCGCATCGGACAGCTCGCGCATCGGCCGGGTCGCGCCGAACGGCGCGTTCCAGAACGAACCTTCTCGCGGCTGCTGCGGGCCCACGTAGGCGTACGGCTCGTCAAGGTAACCGTCGCCGGGCGACACGCCGTAGTTGATCTCGTCGACCGAGATGCCGACGTCGAAATGCTCCGGCCACAGCACGCGCTGCTCGTCGGGGACCTGCGGGGCGAACAGGCGCAATGCCTGGTCACCCCGGAAGAAGCACTCCGCCAGGTACGCCGCCGCCGCGCTGTCCACCTCCAGCACCTCATCGGCCGGTACACCCGAGCCGTCCTTGTACAGGTCCTCCGGCTTGCCCGCGGCCATCCCCAGCATCGCGGCGAGCTCTGCGCAGGTGCGCTCGGAGATCCCGATCCGCAGGCCCTCGGCGACGAGCTCGTCACCCTCGACGGCCACGGTCGGCTCGCGGATCGTGGCGAAGCCGTTGTCGATGCCGCTGCTCATTGCCGTGCTCTAGCGCCGTGGCGCGATCTGGTACGCGCGGATGACCGTGACCTCCGCGGTGTTGCCGGAGGTGTCGGTCGCCTGCGCTCGCAGCGAGACGAAACCGGCCTCCTTCGGGTGTTGCAGGAGAGCCACCCCGCCACCGGGCACCTTCACGACGAGGACCTTCCGCCAGGTCTTGCCGTCATCGAAGGACACCTGGACGGCCAGGTCCCGGTTGCGGCTGGCGTCGGAGGCCGGCTGCCGCTCGACGCTGATCGGGAGTACGAACAGACTCCCGGCCGGTGCCGTGTTGTGCTCGTCGAGCCGTGGCGTGAACCGGATCGCCGACAGCGGCAGCGCCGCCGGCCCCTCGCCCGCCACGTGACCCGACCGGAACGTCCACGCACAGCTGACGTGTGTGGACAGGGCGAACGGTGCCCCGCGGTCGGCCTCGATCTCCAGACGGTAGCGGGCGGGGTCGGCCGGGACGCTGAAGATGCCGAAGCCGGCCTCGGTGGTCTCGCCGACCTTGGTGCCGTTGCGCAACAGCGCGGTTCGGGCCTTGTCGACCCGGCTGAACCCGGGCCGGCCCGCGCCGTCGC
>WNFV01009666.1_pt1 | contig 10632 bp, 15 predicted proteins | sample 5400101 | NCBI WGS metagenome assembly WNFV01 (sample SAMN13153361, study PRJNA577476) | soil metagenome | isolation source: 115 cm soil or saprolite under grassland replicate 1 | place: USA:California | collected 2016-06-15 | reverse complement strand
GCTGACGTGGTCGACCTCGACCCCGCGCTCGGCAAGGAGCTCCTCGACATCCCGGTAGGAGAGGCCGAAGCGCAGGTACCAGCGGACCGCCAGGGTGATGACCTCGGGCGGGAACCGGTACCCGGAGAACGCTGACCGGGGCGCTGGTCGGACAGGAAGGTGCCGGCGTGATTTCATCGCGCGAGTCTCCCTGATGCGGACGCCTGTAGCCAATGCAACAGTGCCCCCGGACCTGCCCGAGGAGCAACCGCCGGTATGCGTTCGCGTCGGGATCGTTGAGATCGGGCGCGTCCACGATCGTCCTGGACCGCTGATCCGCTCGCAGCGCCGCGAGGATGTTGTGGTCGAAGCGGTCAGAGTCGACCTCGGCTCGCAGAAAGGCCGCGATCACCTCGTCTTCGCTAGCTGTCCGGACGGTTCGCATAGCATCGCTCACTGTCTGTAGCGACCCAGGATGCGCCGTGCCTCAACCTGGAGCACCATAGATCACGGTGCGATGGCGCCCTCGTGTAGCTCGAGCCAATCCAGTTGGGTATGCCACCAGCGCGCCGCATCCTCGGCTCCATCGTCACGACGCCGTGCGACGGTCTCAATGACCCGCTGTTCAACCTCGGCGATGAGGCTCCTCGTGTCTGCTAGACCGTACGCATCGCACCACAGGTGGATTCGTCGGCGTTGCTCGTCTGGCGGTGGCCCGTCCCAGCCGAGATTCAGCCAGAGAAACAAGCCGTAGGAAACATCACGGATGCGCGCACCGGGGCGCGCCATATCGAATTGTTCGTCCGTCAATCCGCCGTCGATGTTGTCCGGCACGAAGCCTTCGATGTAGGAGAGACACTCACGGCCCTGTTCATCGGTCCCTAAGAACCGAGGCGCCTCTGTGAAGCCGACCCGTTGCAGGTGCAAGAGAAGGGCATGTACGAAGGTGGAGTGCGGACCCACCGGACGACGGACGGTGTTGCCCACTCGAACGACACCCGGTGTGATGCGTCCTCCCAGGAGCGGAACCTCGGCGGGCTGCGCGACGCGAGGGCCCTCAGCAGGTTCGTGCGAAGTCATGCGATGAGGGTACCGGGCGTTGAGCCGGCCGGAGCACCGACGTCGCCGCTCGGTGTCGAGGGACTCTCTCCGCCTTGCGAGCTGTCAGGCACGAGTACTGAGCGCTTGCTATCAACGGTCTGGACCGGCCCAGGATCGTGGCTTGCCCGGGCGGTCCGGGCGCTGATGGGCTACATCATCCGCTGAGCGGTTCCCCGATGCCGGCGGCCAGGAGCTGCTCCCTGCCCGGACCGCCTCCTTCGCAGCAGGCGGCCAGGCGGCCGTCGACGACGACGGCCGGAACCGTCTTGACGCCGTACTCGCGGGCTCTCTCGATGCCGGCCTCGCGTAGGTCATGGACAGTGATCTCGCAGTCTGGGTAGGCCAGTTCCTTGACGAGCTGGACCGCCGGCTCGCAGACGGGGCACCCCGCTGTGAACACCTCCACCTGTCGTTTTGCCATTTCCAACACCTCCACGACGGAACGGTACACCTTCCAGTTGGCTGGAATGTCAACCCGCTACACTCGGGGCATGAAGATCGGTGAGCTGGCGGCCCGGACCGACATCCCCACGAAGACCATCAGGTACTACGAGGACATAGGGGTCATGCCAGAGACCCCCAGGGACGGGTCCGGGTATCGGAGCTATGGCGAGGGCGCGGTTGCGCGCCTTGGGTTCGTGCGCGCCGCGCAGTCGGTCGGCTTGACGCTTGGTGAGATCCGCGAGGTCCTCGCGTTCCGCGATCGCGGGGAGACTCCGTGCGCCCACGTCGCACACCTGATCGAGCAGCATGCGACTGACCTGGCGGAGCGCATCGCCGCCTTGGAGGCCATGCGTCGCGACCTCGACCGGCTGGCTCGACGCGCGGGGTCAGCAGCGCCGGTAACTGCTGACGCGACGTTCTGCCACATCATCGAGGGCCAACTCACAAGCGGGGCCGCCAGCCGCGGGATGGGGCTGACTGCGCTGACGGTATCTCGTCGAGGTAAGCGCGCGCCCGCCGTTTGATCTCGTCTCGGATCGGCCTGACGCAGGCGATCAGCTTGTCGAAAAGCCCTTGTCATAGCAGCACTTTTTGGCAACAACCTCGCGAGCGTGTCTTTGAAGACTTGCTCACGCAATCGGTCGCAGCAGCTGGACCGCCTTCGGTTGACGAGAGACGAGCGCAGCGCAGCGCCCGCGATCGCCGGAACGCCCAAGACAACCGCCCGATGACGCGCCATGGCACGCGAACGGGTAGTTCCTTTTCTCGACGTGCAAGAGCAACATCGGTGGCACCAGCCCGACCACGACGGCGAAGATGGCGCTCAGCGCTCCGACCAGCGCCGCGCTCGCTCCGGCGACGGATCGGGGGCTGCGCGGCCCCGCCGATCGCCACCAGGATCGCCGCGTCACGCCTCGACTCGGCGGACAGCAGTGCGACTATGACGCCGACGATCAACAGGCGGGTCCGGGCCACCACGTACCGGGGCTACGAGAGAGCCTGGTTCGCCTCTAGGCGGCCCCCACATCGGGGACGTTTCCCTTTCAGCCCTTCATCCCCTGCAGGTGCAACAGATGTACGCGGACCTGCTGGAGCAGCAGAGCCGGTTCGGGACCCTTTCGGCAAAGACGGAGTCGAACCTTCACCGGGTGCTTCGCCAGGCCCTGCACCAGGCCATGGGATGCTCGTCTTTCCCGCCCCGTTCGGGCCAACCAAGGCGGTCAGCGGCCCCATCGGCACGGTCACGTCTTTCAGGGACCCGTAGTTCTGACAAGCGACCGTTGAGATCAAGACCTTCCCCACCCTCTCTTACCTCGACGCGACGGCCGCCTTCCCCCTGGCCGCTGATGGCTCCGCGGCCGGCAGGTACTTCCCGAGAATGTCTTGCAGCTCGGCCTCCTCCTCGGGCTCGTACTTGAGGTGCTCCCGGTAGAAGTGAAGCCGCTGTCGATTCTCTTGCAGAACCTCGGCCCATCGACGCACCCAAATCCGGTAGCGCTCGCCTTCGGTGTAGAGCCCGGGTGGCGAGTTCTTCCGGTTGACGAGCTCCTGAACGGCCTCGTCCATGTCATCGCCAAGCAGCCAGAACTCCCAGCTCACATCCGGCGTCTTGAACCGGTCATCCTTCCTGACCGCCACGGCGTAGTTCGTGATCTGCCCCAGCTCGGTCTGTGTCAGTTTCAGGCTCGGACGCTTCAATTCCACGACGAGGTGCTGCCGCCGGTCGGCGAAATGCGTCGCCTTGGAGAGCATCAGGTCGACGATCCGCGTGTGGCCCTCCGCGTCCGTCACCGGCGTCGAGACGGGAGTCGCCTCGCCGAGGAGGTGGCGGTGTGCCTCCAGCACCTTCGTCAACCCCTTATCGTCGACGGCCAGCGTGTACTGCTCCCCGAAGACGCACGTCCTACCGTTGGCGAGGACGCGGTGGAGTTCCTTGCGTTCGAGGAGTCGCTCCTTCTTCCCGTGATCGAACAGCATCGCTTCGAGGTCGTAGAGGAAATCGAGGCGGTCCGTGACCATCTTGCTCATGTAGATCATGGCGGCCAGGCTTGTGCGGTCGAGGAGCTTATCGAAGTCCGCGAGCTGCTCAGGCGTCAGCTCGAGAACTTCCTTCAACACCCGGTGCAGGGCGCCGGGCGGTTGCCCGAGCGCCTCTTTGATGAGCCGGAGCGAGAGCCGCGCCGCCTTCGGCTCCTTGGCCACTGCCGGGGACGCCGCCGTCGCGACGACGTCGAACACCCGCCGCTCCTGCGCCTCCGTCTGCGTCTTGGCCTCTCCCGAGTAGGGTAGACGTGCTCGGTCTTCCAGCGCTCGATCACCTCATCACGTTGCTCGCTCAGCCGCGTGTCCAGGTGCGAGCGGATTGCCTCTCGTGCAGCCTCGACGATGGGAGTGAGCGTCTCGTGGCCGAGATCGGCGAGAAGGAGGTCATGCGCGTACTGGGGGAACCCGCCCCACATCAGATACGCCGTGTAGTGGATGCCGGGCGGACTGTCGATGCGGTCGGTGACCTCGTGCAGAGCCACGCCGTTCTCGTCGCAGAGGACGAGAGACGGGCTGATCGCCTTCGCCTCGTGCTTCCACTCGATGATCCGAAGCAGCGGAGGCCCGTGCTCTCCGCCAAGCGCACGGTCAAGCTCGCTCTCGGTCTGCCGAGCCACGATGGTTGCGGGATCGAGGACCTGCCCGTCGTAGGTCACTCTGATGTTCGGGTACTTGACGAGATAGACGGCGAAGCGCGTGACCAGCCATATGTCCGCTCCGTCGCCGAGCAGGCGGTTCGCGTACTCGCGAGGGCGCGTGATTCGGACTGTGGTCCCGGTAGCCCCGGTGACCAGCTCCTCCGGATCGCCGACCACGAACTCCGACGTGTCAATCGATCCGGTGGCGCGGGTCCGCTCCAGCTTCCCATCGCCGCGGTCCGCGACGCTCGTCCATTCGACGGTGCTTCCGATGGCGAAGGCGCGAAAGCGCCCCTCACCCGACTTGCCGTGGAGCGACCGCTTGCCGCCCTTGGTCGTCGCCCGGGTCTTCTTCCACGAGCCGCCCCAGCGCTTGAAGGTACGGACCGCCTCGGCGTTCGTCATACCGTGGCCGTCATCTGTGACGCTGACGGTGTCCACGCCATCCAACTCGGTTCGGCCGATCTGGACCGTGACCGTTTCCGCGTCGGCGTCGAGCGCGTTCCAGATCAGCTCGGCCGCGCCGGCAACCGGCAGCGTGGGCCGCGCGAGCGAGTCGAATCTGTCGGCATCGACCTGGACAACGAACCGCTCAGTCACGGCTCGATTTATAGCCGGCCGTCATGACACCCCTCGTGGCCGAGACTTCCGAGGCCCGGGCACCTGTGGGGCGCAGAAACTCCGATTCGGGGCTTGACCAGGCTATTTCCGAAGCTCGGCTTGACAGCCGTCCAGCCGCATAGGTGTCATTTTCGCCCGAGAACATTCAGCAAGGAGCGCTCTGAGGGAAGTTGACCCGGCACGGGCGAGCGCGAGAAAGCTGCTCAGCGCGGGTGTCCGAGTTTATGTACCCCTCAGGGACCCCGCCCCAGTGCTCCCACCGCGTCGGCCCTCCCGAATGCAGATCCTGCCCCTCTCGCCCATCAGCGGCGCGAATCCTCGCGACGGACCGGCCGCAGCTCGGCTTCGTCTTGCCGATTGGCGTACCCGGAGGAATCCAGCTGGCTCGGATCCGCGCATTGGCCTGAACCCGCGAGCGGCATCCTCCGGGCCCCTCCGAGCCCGCCGCCACCGTTCGCGGGCAGCGGATCGACGCTTCAGCGCGATCGCGGACGCGGTGGCGCTGGCCGATCGAGTTCTTGTACCCAACAGGAAGGAGATGCGCTGGCCTTCTCGGAGGGAGAACGGTGTGGTGACGAGCCACCGGAGCAAGCGGCCAGCAGCAGGAGCACTGCGGCCATCGGAAGGGCTCGGCGCGTGTCCATTACCCTCTTTACTCCTGGACCAAGGAGTCGGTTCCGCACTGTCGTTCGGCCAAAGGCTCGGCGCCAGCCGGGAGGCATGGCCTCTATTCATAACTACGAACTAGGGTGCGACCATCAAATGGAACGCGATTCCAGTTACGTTCACCGTGTACGGGATCGAACGTCACGTCGTTGCGCCTATGAACGTCCAGATCGATCTTGTCGGCTCAAAGACTAACTGCTGAAGACGCCGTAACGACCGACTCAGCACCTTCTCGATCTGCGGAAAAGGTTCCCAAATCGTAGACATGTGTATTCCTTGTCAGCGAGTGTTTGCCCGACCTGCTTTCAGCCTTCCCGAGACTCCTGGGCCACCTGCTGTTCGATCGCGGGCAAGGCGTATGTGCGAATCGCGTCGAGCACCTCCACCTTCAGCGATTCCATGGACGCACGAGTATCGACCGTCCACCACTTGTCCTGTCTGTCCAGGAGCAAGTGCCCGATTCGCAGTTGCCACGCGAAGGGGCCGTAGCGGCTGTTTGCGCTAGGACGCTCCGGCAGGTACGAGCGTTCGCTCCGCGCTTCTACCCATGCTCGCTTGGAGACGGCCGTCACGTTGACGGTGAAGCGAACGTCTTTGGCGTTGCTTGCCCTCGACTTCTGGAAGCCGAGCAGCACCCAGTGCGTCTCCGAAGGCAATGTGAACGACTGCCCCGACCCCTTGAAGCCCATCTGCCGAAGCTCAGGACCGATTTCCTCCCGCATCATCACCCGGAAGATGTCGAGCGCCGTCTCCATTCCGCTGCATCTTCCACGATTCGGCGAAATAACGGTCGCCTGCCCCAGTGTTGGGGAGTGTTACCTGGAGGCGCAGAAGCCGACGTAGTCTGTATGGGCGAGCGATGGACCCGCTTCAAGGAAGGACTTGGACTCGCAATTCCAGGCCCAGTCGCGCTTTCGTTCCGAGTCACCGCATCGCTAGCGGAACATCTCCTCCAGCCTTTTACGGTCCTCGACAAACTCTGAGAACCCGCGCTCAAATTGAATTCGGCGCGTAACGTTTTTCCAGTAGTCTTGAGGCAGTAGGTTGTTGAGGACGTCCTCCGCCGTCGTGAGGCTACCCGCAACGACGACGAGCTGTTCTAGCTTCGCCCCCGCGCCCTTCCATAAGTTGTGAAAATGGTCCTCACGACCCGCCCAGCCAATAATAAGGAGTCGCGACACTTCTGGAATCGTCTCCCGGAGGTAGTGCAGGTGTGATGAGGGAAACGCGAACGAGTCCCCCGCCTTCTTCTCCACCGGTATCGCAATGACGGGAGCTATCCATTGCTGCCCCCTAAAGAGATCAGGCTCCGGACCGGGGATGACATGGTACTTGTCCGTGACGTCCCAAGGCGCGGCGTCTATCAAGGTCTGCGATCCGTACTCGTAGCTCGCCGATCCGCTCCCACGTCGGAGACCAGCAACCTCGACAAACCAGTTGATGGAGCCGTGGGGTTTGAGAAGCGGAAAGTCCTTAGCGGCTATGTACCCATCGAGATCGACAGGCGAACCCGAGAAGGGGATGCGTGCATCGTCGAGAAGGCAGTCGTAATTGAACGATACGAGGACGACCTGGTCATTCTGATGCCTGATGCGCCACTCATAGAGCATCCCCATGAGGGTGCTGTAGTTGGTCGCGCCGGCTGCTTCCCTTCGTTGCCATTCTCTTGTCGTTGAATAGATGACCTCACGAAGATAGAACTAATTGAAGTTGATTGGAAAGGTTTCCGCTTCATCTTTGATCTCTTCCAATACAGCCTCGACGTATCGATCCTTCGGAATATGACGAAGACGGTCTATGACTGGCCACATCGTGGGGTGACGCAGAACAGCCCCATCGAATACCCCCCCGACGCTCGAAGAGCTCTGAGGCAACCGGCGGCATGAATTCGTCGTCCGACACGTGCGATGGATTCCGTGCGGACACGCAGTCATATGACGCACCAGCGCCGAAGATCACCATCAACACTCGTTCCAGGTCTTCCCATGTCCCAACCGCTACGAAGTCTGGCGCGACGTTACGGGACCGTCAATGACTCGGAGAGAGCGTGCACCATCGAAAGCCGTAAGACCGCTTCGATGAGCGTGCTAGGGGGTCAGAAAGTTGCCTCGCCGTGCGGCGTGGGTTCCGCCGGTCATTCGCATGAGAGAGTGTCAGGTGTCACGGGTTCAACCGGAGGGCACGGCCGATGAGCGTAGGCTCCCCTGGAGAGCTCCTAACCGCCTTGGCGAGAGGCGATTACGACGCGATTCCGGGAACGCCCGAGGCGGATAACCTCGACTTTAAGGAGCAGCCCTACCGCCTCGACCAAGAGAAGAGCAAATGGCACCTGTGCACGGACGTCGCAGCCCTGGCGAACACAAACGGAGGCTGCCTCGTGGTTGGTTACTCGGTTCGGCGCGGACCCACGGACGTAGCCGAAGTCACGGATGAGCTTCGTCCCGTGCCAACGAAGTTCATCAAACCGGACCAATACAAGAAGGTCATATCGTCCGGCGTGCATCCTCCTCCGCCGATTACCCTCCATCGCTTCACCGGGGGTCTCCCTCAAGGTCGGGAAGTGTTCCTCATCGAGGTTGCGACGGACAGGTCGCGTGAGCCGTTTCTCGTTCGGCGAATGTTGGATCAAGAAGGCAAGCTATCCACACAGGCTATCGGGATTCCGTCTCGCTTCCACGACGACACGCTTTGGCAATCGGCCGAGGAGATTTATCAGCGGATCCGCACGTCGGCGCCCGAAGCACCGCCACGATCGAAGCCGCGTGAATCCCCGCTGCATCTCGACATGGAAGCCTTCGCCGATCGTTCTCAGAGCCGCCTCCAGGAGATCGCGGAGCTTCAGGAATGGACGGACGAGCCGCTGTATTCGCTCCACGCGATGCCCGCAGCGTCAGGCGAACTCGTTGACCTCCACGACCCTTCTGCCTTGGGCGGCATGATTCAGCGGCCAGCGAGTATCCGGCAGACTGGATTCGGATTGTTCGCGGGAACGACAGACGTCATCGACGGGGCGCTCGTCGGCCTGTCGCCGAGCGGTCCGGTCATCTGGCTCGAGTCGGACGGCTTCTTCACCGCAGCGACTCCGGGAAACCGTTCATTCTTGGGATGGGCTGTCAACGACCAAGTCTTTCCTAAACGTACGTGGACGCTGATCAACTCTCTCGTGCTAGTCGAATTCACGTTCGAGTTCTTTCGACTGGCTAATTCTGCACTTGTCGAACGAATTGATGGTCCGTGGTTCTACGGCGTGCGTTGCCGTGGCTTCCAGGAGGCTCGATTGCGGCTCACGGCTGGCTTTGAGAAGAGTGTCCTCGGCCTCTGGGAAGAGAACACCAAGCCAGCATCCAGCGACGATTGGTGGAAATCATTCGTAGACGAGCACCACGAGATCCCTGCTAGGAATGCATTCCACACACTTGCCTACGTCTATCAACTCTTCGGACTCCCACCGTCTGCCATTCCGTTCGCCGTGGACTCTGAAATATCGGAGGAAGCCATCCGACAGGCGTAACTACGATCGGGAGGACGCTCGCCCTGGTAACCGAGCGCGTCGATCCCAGCCAGCAACGCAAAAGTCTGGAGGCCGGAGCCGTGAGTGAGCTTCAGGGTATCGCTCGTTTCAAGTTTCACGAGGGCAAGGTCGAGGAGTTCAAGCGCTTGTCCGCTCAAGCCATGGAGATCGTGCGGACTAAAGACACCGGCACGCTGCAATACGACATCTACTTCAACGACGACCAGTCCGAGTGCATCGTCCTCGAGCGGTACAGGGACTCCGAGGCGCTCATCGAGCACGCTGCGCACCTTGGCGACCTAACGGAGGCAATCCTTGCGACGGGCTCCGTCTCCGGCGAACTCCTCGGTGAGCCGAGCGCAGAGCTCAGAGCGAAGATATCGGAACCGGGCACGAGAAGCTTCCAGCTCGCCGCCCAATTCGCAGTGACGCTGGCCTCAGTAGTTCGCCACGTCTCCGTGATCTTGTCAGTCACGTCGGCAGTCGGAAGGTTCCGACTCACCACCGCGAGCAGCGCGGGCAAGGTCGGATTGGACGCGGCCAAGTTCGCCACCTCCTCCCGATCGAGAAGACGGATAGGCACGATCTCTTGTGCCACCCTCTTGAGAACCACCTGAGGGCGAAGTTCATCGGCCAGTGCCGAGAGCTGTTGTCCCACGTCCTCAGGGCTCGCGTCTTCTTCGAGGGGACTGCCAACGTCGCGACGCCTTCCCACGAGCACTTGTGCTATTGCCCCCGGCTCGAGCAAGAAGTTCTCGATCTCCCGCCTTGAGAGGACATGTACACCTACGCCTTCTAGAGAAGCGATGGAGTCGATGCGAAGAGCTCGTCTCGGTCCCGGATGAACAAGATCCTCCGCTCGAGGGTGTCTGCGGCCTGGATCCAGCGCCTTACTGGCGATCACGCCGGCCAGGGTCCCGCCCACGACCGCGATGGGCACCGGGTACTCCAGGAAGCGCATCAACGCGCGTCGTCCTCCCTGAACCCGACGACCACCTCGCCGCGGCCCCAGTACTCGGCGTAGAGCGCGGGGTCCTCGTCCACGATCCCCCGCGCGACCCAGCCGGCGTGGTACTCGACCGGCGCGTTGTCGTCCTCGAACCGGAGGACCACGGACCCTGGCCTGCCGGGGCTCGCGCGAAGATCGTCGAGAGCTTCCTGGCCCTGACGAACCGCCAGCCTGGGCGGGCGCCGGGATCAGTCGGGGTGGAAGAACCCGTTCCGCTCCTTCGCGATCTGCGCGAACACGCTCGTCGTCGGCCCGGTCGAGGAGTAGACGGCCGAACCGGACATCACCGACCATGTCATCGTCGCCGTGCCCTGGACGAAGTTCAGCGTGAAGTCGTTCGCGGCGTCGTCGACCATTCCTGCCGAGGACTTCCCGCTCCACTCCACGTCGAAGGACACCGTCGCCGGCACCGGGGTCGGGCCTCCGCCGAACAGGGCGTTCCCGATGTTGAAGAAGTCCGTCTGGGTTAGGCCGCTGGCCTCGAGGGACGCTGTCCCGGCGTCCAGATCGACGGCAACGCTGCCCACCGGGACGGCCTGGGTCCAGAACAGGCCGCTTGCCGTGATGCCAGGATTGAAATCATGGATCTGACCCGTGCCAACTGACACGGGGAACAGATC
>WNFV01009661.1_pt1 | contig 10634 bp, 14 predicted proteins | sample 5400101 | NCBI WGS metagenome assembly WNFV01 (sample SAMN13153361, study PRJNA577476) | soil metagenome | isolation source: 115 cm soil or saprolite under grassland replicate 1 | place: USA:California | collected 2016-06-15 | reverse complement strand
ATTGCAAGCCCTGAACGACCCATGGCCGGCATGCGTGCGGGCTACAACATGGCCAAGAAGTCGTCCCACGGGGTCGCACCTAAGGTCTCGGTGGTCGAGTGTCCGTAGGCGTGAATGATCATGGCGGCTTTCGCGACCTGCTGTGGATCATCCGACTCGACCAAATCCACAACATCGAACCGGCCCATGGTGGCGAAACTCGCCTTCCAGACCACGTTAGGACACTCACTCTTCATTTGTGCCGCCACCGCCGCCGCGAGTTGCTTGAACTCCTGCGGGTCGGCGAACGCCTCAGGGGAAAACCGGCTGAGAATAATATAGGTTGCCATGCGGTACCTCCTGTGATCGGTAGGTCGAGGTCACTGCACGCCAAAGCAGGGCACGCGGTGCGGTCATGACCGGTGCATGCGGGCCGCGTTCCTGGCTGAAGGGGCAGGCAGGGAGTGGGCGCGCTGAGGTGCAACCGCAGGGATGCAGCAAGGCGTGGGAGCACAGCCCCTATAGCACTATTATACGCCGGGGGTCAAGCGACACAGCCGCGTTCGGTAACAGTCAGACTTGACCGTGAGCGTATAATGAACCTGTAAGGGCGGATACACGCGCTTTCCCATGCCTCTTGTTGCCACGCATTCCACTCCCTTGCCCTTGTTTCCCGTTCATGCATGCTGGAGGTGGCACCATGAACGCCAAAGCGTATGTGCTCATCGAGGAGGAAGCGGGGGAGCCCGAAGCGGTCGTCGTGGCACTCCGCGATCTCGCCACTATTCGTGCGGCCGATGTCGTCACGGGGCCCTACGATGTGATCGCCACTGTAGAGACATCGGATCAGCCGGCCATCGGCCGGCTCGTGATGGACCAATTGCAGCACATTCCTGGTATCAAACGCACGATCACCTGTCTGGTTATCGCGTAGGGTACGACAAATACGCGCAACGTACCGCTACGACTATCTCCACAACCAACGCAGGGACAATCGTCATTCCCGATGCTGGTCTGCATTTGCGACCGATGATCATGTATGTCGTCCGATGGTGTTGAAATGCAACACGAGCCACGCTCTGGATCGACGGCTCGACTCCCGGATGACTCGGACATCCGTGCGCTTTTCACACAACTCCTTCAGGTTTGCACGATGTTTGCTGCCACAGCCGAGCATGGCGCGGATATCCGCGACTACGGCTTAACGCCGGAGCTGTTGACGGCCTGTCAGCGCGCCTTGGCCGCCTGGGGTGTGCAACGGGCACCGCTGGCCCATCCTGAACCTGGAGTAATCGACGATGCGGCATGGCAAGCCTATGCTCGGATGGTCGCTGCACATGGGGAAGACTTCTCCTAAACCGACTGAGGCCCGCAGGCACACAGGGAGGTGGCGTGCGCCTGAAGCTCCCAATAGACACACTCTATGTAAGCTGGCGGTGCGCGATATATGGAACAGGTGTGACGATCAGATGGCCCCGATCGAGTTGACACAAACAGTTTACGGTTCAACGACATCAAGACGCGTCCCGCGGGCCGCTAGTGCCTCCTTGCAGCAGAAATCTCGCGAAGATATTTTTTTCTAAATTCCTCCAACGCCTTTATATGGACCGCTTGAAGATTAGGTACGTGGTCGTGTAAGAACTGCTCCAGTTTGTCCTGAGGGTGAAACGTAGCAATCATGCGATAGAAGATCTCCCGGTCTTTGCTGGAGAGGCTGTTAATATAGGCGGTGACAGTAAAGCTATTCAGCCGCTCAAACAGCTCCTGGAGCATCTGCTCGTGCGCCCGCGGAATACTGGTCACACCAGCAGTGGTAAGGAGCTCTTCAAGATAGCGGCGCACCTCTGAAGGGATCTGAGCAGCCATTGTACACCCCCTGGGCGGTTGATAACCAAGCCACCATTCGAACGGTGACTACCACCCCGCGGCAGCACTTGTGGCGCACGATCAATATTGTCTGGCGATTGACAGACAGTGATTCTGATCGATTCGGTGCTAACCCCTCGCTCGCCTACGACCCATCGGGCTGTTTATAGAGTTCGATAGGTGACGATTCCAGTACGTGTACTGCTGCATCTTGCGCGGCGCCCCAAATCTCAATCTCCGCCCACTCGCTCTTGGGGGCGTGGGCGAGCAGGATTGAGACCGTGCCATATTTCATGCCCATGGCAGTGGAACCACCGACATTCTTTTGCAGTGGGATCTCAACCGTGTATCCGTTTGCTGCGAGTATCGCTTCGATCTCCGGCAACAGCTCGTATTTGCACACGTAGCGGATGGAACGTACCATGGTATTCCTCCGCGTTCCCAGACCTGAATAAGGGTCACCGGCGATAGCTGGTTCGCCGCTGCTGCTGGTAGCAGTCCCTACAATAGACCGGCTTATCACCACGCGGTACGAACGGGACTTGGGGCTCCTTACCACAGGCAGCACAGATTACAGTGTACAACTGGTGGGGGCCACTATCTGGGCTGCCACGCTCACGATACGTCTGGTTACGGCGGTCACCAGCCAGCTTGCGCTGCCGCCGACAGGCAGGACATCGCACCGGTTGGGTAAAGCCTCGCTGCGTATAGAATTCCTGCTCGCCCGCACTGAACACAAACTGTATCCACATTCCCGACAGATGATGGTTTTGTCAGCGCAGCTCAGGGCGCCAGCTCCTCTTGTAAGGACAACGGCCGTAGCTGCTGGTGTGGAAACGACGGGCGAAGGAAAAGTCGTCGTGGGGCAGGTGTAGAGGTACGGTGGCTCGTGGCTACCAAACCAACTACTACAGGTAGCGATCAGTATACCACGTTCCGTGTTCCGTCGCAGGTTCACAGGGCAACTGCAACTGCTGTAGCGTTTGCTTTGGCCCTGAGTGGTTTACAGGTATCGTTGCCACTGGGCGCAAGGGAGACCACACCAAAGTGGAGGGATGCTGGTAGAGTTGCGTCTCCGTGTACAATCAACGATCGGGGGCTCCCCTTGCTGCGCAGGGCCATGTCAAAGTCCGGGAGCGCGTGCTCCAATTAGTGCAAGCACCCGTGGCACCGACGCTCCATAATGGCGAAGTGCGTCGGCCAGATTCGTCCAGCCGTGCTGGCGCATTAGATCAATCAGCGCGTTGCGTAAACTTGCCAAGGCTTGCGGGGTGCTTCCGCAATAGGCCTGACCGTGATCTTCGCCCAGCGTCACATCTCGCACATAATGCTTCCGATTCTCAATCGGAGAGTGACCACGCCACAATGCTTCCAATTGCTCAGCCTGTGCTTCGTCGCAACCCAGATTGGTCAACCCATAGCTGACCTCGACGCTGTGCTTGCCAGTTTTGACCATCGTGCGTTCGCAGGTAGTCTACCCTCTTCATGTTGATGTATCATGAGCGGCACACCAACATGGGGAGGGCCGATGATGGAACAAACAACTCTTGTGCATCCCAGCGCGTTCTGCTGGAATCCGCGCTGTAGCGATTATGGGTCCTCCCTCTATCGATGGTGGATAATTCCGTACCGCGCTTTCTGACGGCTTGACGATCCTGGCCAGCCTCGCTATCCTTCCCCCATGCGCCCGCGTGGTCTCGCTCCCGTGTGACGAGGAACACTATGTTGGCCGATTGGTTCTGGCCCTGGCTTGTATTCAGCATCCTGCTGCTCTGGCTAGTGTGGCACTGGCCGCAGCTGTGGCCGCACCACCAGACGGCCACCCTCACCGCCGCTCGAGAGCGGATCCTCACGCCCCGCACGCCCGCGGATTGCCCAGTATGTCGGCAGGTGGGCGCACCCGCAACCGACTATCTCCCGACCCGCATCCCCGTGACGCCCTGGTGCAAACGGAAAAGTCGGCGCGGCGCGCCCAAACGCATTGCGACCCAGGGCTTCGCCTGTCCCAATCGTATATGTGCCTACTATCAGATCATCGACGCGCACATCCATGCCCTGGTGGGTGACGGCGCACACGGCCAACGCGAACAAATCCAGACCTTGCGCTGCCAGGCCTGTGGAGCGACCTTCAGCACGCGTCGTGATACACCGCTCTATCGGCTTAAAACCGCATCCTCTCGGGTTGCCGAAGTGCTCACGGCCCTGGCTGAAGGACTCTCGGTTTCAGCCGCCGTGCGGGTGTTTGGGCATCGCCACGCGACCATCACGAGATGGCTGACGCGGGCTGGCGCGCACAGCGCGACGTTACACGACCGCTTCTTCCGACAGCTGCACCTCGCGCACATCCAGTGTGACGAACTGCGCACCCGGCTGCGTAGCCGGACGCACACGTTATGGCTCTGGCTGGCTCTCGAGAAGCTGACCAAGATCATCCCGGTGCTGCAGCTGGGCGCGCGGACCCAGGCGACCGCCCATGCGGTGGTCCACGAGTTGCATGGACGGCTGGCGAGCGGTTGCCTCCCCGTCTTCACGAGCGACGGCTTGAACCTCTACTTCTACGCCTTGACGGCGCATTTCGGGCAGTGGGTGGCGGGGGGCGGACGACAGGTGCGGAGGTGGCAGGTGGCAGCGGGGCTGATCTATGGGCAGGTCAAGAAACGCTATCGGCGTCGGCGTCTAGTGGGGGTCACGTATCTGATGCGGTGCGGGGCACGCGCAGCGCTCCAGGCGTCCCTCCGCAAACTGGGCTTGAGCGGCAAGCTGAATACCGCCTTTGTCGAGCGCGTGAATTTGACGCTGCGGCAGATGGTGGCGGCCCTCATCCGCCGGAGCTGGTCGACGATGCAGGAGGCGCCGCAGTTGCTGCTCGATCTGGAGTGGTGGCGGGCGTACTACCATTTCGTGCGGCCGCATGAGTCGCTCCGGCAAGCGCTGGCGTACCCCCTTGACCGTGGTGGGAAACGCCAGCCACAGCGCTACCGCCAGCGGACCCCGGCGATGGCGGCCGGACTGACCAGCCGGCGCTGGAGGGTGCGCGACCTCCTGACGCTGCCACTGCTGCAGGCGCCACTTGGCGCCGCTTAAGCGTGGGGTGGAGGGACCCGATGGCCCCCGATCACCCAGGAAATGCCGTGGCGGACCAAATTGGCGGGCATGAGGGTGGTCATGGGTGCCGGATCGGCGCGAAAACGGGCATGAATCCGGTCGGATGGGGAGAAGGGAATTATCCACCATATCCGATAGGTGCACCCTTGACAGAGCGGCGAGCGGCCTGGACACGAGGTTGGTACTCTGGGGGTGCTGAGGACGGGAAACAGTACACACATTGAGCCGACTCCGGCCCTCCCAGGCGATAGTGTAGCCCCACCAGCCGCGATCTGCCAATCGAGCCATGGCGTTCCTGAATGAGTCCAATATACAAGCGCACATTAGCGAACGTGAGCCAGGTTCAGGTGATAACAATAAGCAGGAGCTCTTGGCTCCTCCGCTACAGAGGCCAAGAATTCCTGCCCTTGTTGCGTCCTCTCGATCCTCACGTTCGGTATTGTGCGATATAGAACGTCAGACACCTAGCATAAGCGCGGGTGGCAGCGTGAGCCTTCGGCGAAGCTTCAGTGTCTTCTGGTTCACTGACTCCTTGCGCAATTGATGGTAGCCCTACTCGGCTCTCTCACCGTTTGGACCGTATTTGCTGATAGTGATCTTCCCACTGCATTCGCACCTGGTCTTCGGTGACGTCACGGTCATAGGCCGGCGAAATCAGCGGTAATGCCCGCTGAACTTCGACCATGACGATCGCCTGGATCAGACGTGGCGCGTCAGATGGCCTTGCTTGGTTGTAGAATGAAACCAGTTCGTCAAAGAACGAGCCGGCTTCAATCACGGTCGCGATCCCCTTAAATCGGTAGCCCTTGCGCGTGAACCAGTCCACCACATTGATCTCGATGGCCGGATTGTGCTTCAGGTTCGCAATCGTTCTGGGCGAGCGAATATCAGCAAACACTAAGTGGTCGTCGTCCCACACCCGAGTTGTCCCTTTGGGTGAGAGATTCGGTGTGCCATCGGGACACACAGTCGCGATATAGCCAAGCTGTTGTTCGCGAACGACCCGTTTCATGTCTTCGGTTAGGGGTGCCATACACCTTTTCTCCTATGGGGACAATAGTGTTCTGATTGCTACTGCTCACACGTGGCCACAGTGATGATACGGCAGTTACCGCGCAGGTCGGCATCGGCTGTGCGCCTACTCGACCAAGCGTCCAGCGACCTCCAACTCGACCTCCTCGAGTGCCACACACACCTCATCCGAGAGCGCCGGCAGGACGGCGTCCGCGAGACGCATCGCGCCAGGTGGGCCGGGCTGTACCAGGATCGTCCGCTGCCACACTGGCTCTGTCGCAGGGAAGTCGGCCCGCTGGTGGGCGCCACGACTCTCGGTTCGCGCCAGCGCTGAACGCACCGTCGCCTCAGCCGTTAACACCATCGACTGCAGGTCGAACGCGGCCGCAAGGTCCGGCTCGCCAGTCGGACTATTTTTAGCCCGCCGGCGAATGCCCGCGATCCGCATCAGCGCATCTTCCAGCGTCTCAGCGCTCCGCACGACACCGCAACCCTCCCACATCACCTGTTGGAGCGCTGTGATAAACGACCGTTGCAGAGCGCCATCGCGCTCCTTCAGCTGTGTCAGGATCGCACGCTTCTGGTCAAGCTGCGTAGGATCGATTGGCGGCGCAGGATGCTCGGCGGCATACACACCAGCTTGCTCAGCCGCGATGCGGCCAAAGACCAGGATCTCGGCCAGACTGTTGCCGCCCAATCGGTTGGCACCATGCACCCCGGCTGCCACCTCACCGGCCGCGTACAGGCCGGGCACGTCGGTCGCGTGGGTCAGTGGGTTGACCCGCACGCCGCCCATCGAGTAGTGCGCCGTCGGCGCAATCTCCATCGGCGCGCGGGTGATATCGACCCCGACCGCACGGAACTGCGCGTACATCCGTGGCAGGCGGTTGTGGATGAGCTCAGGTGGCAGGTGGCTCACGTCCAGCCAGACCCCGCCATGTTCGCTGCCGCGACCGGCCACAATTTCGCTATAATTCGCTAACGCGACACGGTCGCGCGTCGATAGCTCCATGCGCTCCGCGTCGTAGCGCGCCATAAAGCGCTCACCACGGCTGTTGAACAGCCGGCCGCCCTCGCCGCGCACCGCCTCGGTCACTAGAGTACCCTCCAGCTCAGGCGGCCATACCATGCCCGACGGATGAAACTGCACCAGCTCCATGTCCGCCAGCGTCGCACCGGCAGCAAACGCGAGCGCCATGCCGTCGCCGGTGTTCTCGCGCCGCCGTGACGACGAGCGCCGGTAGATGTGGATGTGACCGCCCGTGGCCAGAAGCACCGCACCCGCCTGCACGACCACCTCACGGCCGGTTGCAAGCTCGAAGCCCAGCGCGCCATTGACCCGCCCGTCATGGCTGAGCAGATCGGTAATGTAGACCCGCTCGAGGATCGGGATCTGCAGGCGGTCGACCTCGCGCACCAGTGCCTTGATTATCTCCTGCCCAGTGTAGTCGCCCACGAAGCAGGTGCGGCGGTAGCGGTGTGCGCCGAAGTAGCGCTGCGACAGCCGGCCGTCCAACTCGCGCGCGAACGGCACACCGAGCTCCACCAGTTCGTCAATCGCCCGCGGCGCCTCGCGGCACAGCAGCTCGACTGCGCGTGGATCGCCGAGAAAGCGCCCTTCCTTGAGCGTGTCGGCAGCGTGAATCGCCCAGGTGTCTGCGGGATCCATGGTCGCGAGCGCTGCGTTGATTCCCCCCGCTGCCAGGACTGTGTGGGCGTCAGCCTTCGGGCGCTTGCCAAGCACCAGGACGTGACGTCCTTGCTGCTGCAGCGCGATGGCAGCGCGCAGCCCGGCACCGCCCGTCCCAATCACCAGGACATCCGTGGTCAGGTAACGAGTATCCGTATCTATCATCGTCTGCTCCATACCGCTGTTCGTTGTGCGGTTCTGGGCCACGTACTCGTCGATGCGAGCTAGTGGCGCCACTCGAGCGTTCGCGTCAGTTATCGAACGACAACCGTCGGTTGTCATTGCTTCACAGTAGACACAGTATACGCTTGCAGAAACGTGGCGTCCAAGATATACTTCCTATACGAATAATAGCTTGGAGCTATGAATGGAACTGCACCATCTGCGGTACTTCGAAGCGGTCGCGCGCCATGGGCATGTCACGCGGGCGGCGCAGGAGCTGCATATCGCTCAGCCCTCGTTGAGCAAGCAGATCCAGGCGCTGGAAGCCGAACTCGGTGTGGTGCTGTTTGACCGGGTCGGGCGACGGGTCGAGCTGACCGAGGCGGGCCGGCTGCTACTGCCTTACGCACGCCGGGTACTGCGCGAGGTCGCGGATGCACGCAGGGCACTACAGCAATGGGGCAGCCTGGAGCACGGGCAAGTGGCGATCGGTGCCCCACCGACGGTCGGCGCCCACGTGCTACCGCGCGCCCTGGCCGCCTTTCACCAGCTTTACCCGGCGATCGAGTTGCGCCTGCACGAGATGGGTGCGGCGCGGCTGGCGGCCCTGCTGGAAGAAGGAACCATCAATCTGGCGGTGATCTCAGTGCCATTACCTGGTCTCGTCAGCGCCGAGCTGTTCAGCGAGGAGCTCGTCGTGGCAGTCGCCCACGATCACCCACTGGCGCAGCAGCGGGCGATTCGCAGTGCCGAGCTGGCAGCGGAACAGTTTATTCTGTTCCCAGAGGGGTATGAGCTGCGCAGCCGTACACTGCAGTTTTGTCGGGCTGCCGGTTTTGAGCCGCAGGTCGCACTCGACGGCGGCGAAACCGACACGGTGATGCGGCTGGTGGCGGTCGGACTGGGGGTGGCATTGGCGCCGCGACTGGCGCTGGAGGGGGTAACGGGGATCGTGGGCCTACACGTTGCGGATGTCGAGCTCGAGCGCACGCTCCGGCTGATCTGGCATCGGGAGCGATCCAGCTCACCTGCGGCCGAAGCGCTGCGGTCGTTCCTTATCGAGCGGCTGCAGGTACATCCAACGTGACAGTAGCATTCCTGTAGGTTCGTACGGACCTCGCTCCAGGTGTTTCGCCGCGCTCCAGTCTAGTAGCAAGGCCGTGGAACACTGGGGAAACACTGATGACCTGGGGATGCTGCAACAACTTGGAGTGGCGCCGCCACCAAGTCCAGGTCCGGCGTTTCAAAGGTACCCGCTTGTTGACCAACGCCGACATGGGGCCGGCGGAGGTGCGTGAGTTCTGCCGGCTCAACGAGGCCGGCCAGCGCCTGATCCAGGCGGCCATGCGCCAGCTGCACCTCTCAGCGCGCGCCTACCACCGCGTGCTCAAGCTGGCCCGCACGATCGCCGACCTAGCAGTCACCGGCGACATTTGGCTGGGGCAGCTCGCTGAGGGATTGCAATACCGTCTACGAGCGGTGGAGTAGCACACAACGCTTACAGGCAGCGCTTCTCAACCGGGCAGCGCTGCCGTATATCAGACGAACGCACGATAGACGACCGGTCAGATATGCTGGGCACACCAGGATCGAGCCCAAGCGCACGCCCGAACAAAGGGAGTGGTGGTGAGACGGATGGCGGCACTGATGAGTCAGTGCTATAGCGGCGTCGACACAATTCCCTCAGCACGCTCCCACTTAGCAACCTCACAGTGGCGGTAGCGGAGACGCCGGAGCTGTATCCACACCTGCTCGCCGGCCATCTGCAGGCGCCGCCGCTCGTCGGCATCGAGCGCATGCCCGCTGTACTGCGCCCGTTCGACCAGTTCGACGATCTCAGGCAGCGACTCGTTGTTAGCGATCTGTGGCGCCAGCAAGGCGGCATACTCACGAAACGTCGCCCCTTGCGGCCAGGCGACACCGGCGCGTGTACCGTACCACTCCAGGTTCTTCTGCGCCTGCGCGACCGGCTCGGCTGGCCAGCGGCGCCGAGAGAGCCACGGCGTTGTAGCCACACGAATCCTCCACACAAGCCCGCTGGTGCGGGTAGGGGTGGTGGACTTCTCTACGTCATCCCTCGATTGCGCTACAGGGAAGATTGTTGAGCTGCTGTACGTGTTCATCGTGACCTCCTTTGCGGTCTGATGGGAGTAACCATGGTGGTAGGATTACATCACATTTCCTCTATCCAATGGTCCCGGTTTACGGTACAATAAGCGACACAAAAAGCGCCTCAGTAGAGTTATCCCCTACCATACTAACCAGATGGTAGGCAACTCCGCCCGCTGTACCGCTCACAGTACGAACGGAAGGAGTCGGAATGGATGGTGATGCCTCATTCGGCTACTGGGTCCGCCGGCGGCGCAAAGCGCTCGACCTGACCCAGGACGCGCTTGCGAGGCAGATCGGCTGCGCCGAGTCAACGATCCGCAAGATCGAGGCGGACACGCGCCGGCCCTCGCGCCAGACCGCCGAACGCCTGGCCGAGTGCCTGGGGATTCCCATCGCCGAGCGTGCGGCCTTTCTGCGGGCGGCGCGAGCTGAGCTGGCCGCGGATCGCCTGGCCGATCCTACCCAGGACGCAGCTGTCCAGTCTGCCGACTTCCCGCCGTTCAAGACCCGAGACGCGCGCCAGCACAATCTGCCGGCCCAGCCGACCACGCTGATCGGACGCACCAAGGAGATCGCGAGCGCCGCCTGTCAGGAGGGCGAGCCGGTTGCGCAAACGTGCAAGCAAAGCCTCGGGTGTGAACAGCTTGGTGCGTGCAGCCGCCAGCTCGATCGCCAGCGGCAGCCCGTCCAGGCGGGCACAGATCTC